>JAABUM010002692.1_pt1 | contig 23315 bp, 17 predicted proteins | sample 5559161 | NCBI WGS metagenome assembly JAABUM01 (sample SAMN10711868, study PRJNA513369) | rock metagenome | isolation source: Antarctica rocks | place: Antarctica: Victoria Land, Siegfried Peak nord
CACTAGACGTCTCCACTCGGCACTCGGCTATCGGACCCCACAAGAAGTCCACAACGAGTACCTAGACCGCAACGCAGCAGCGTAAATCGCTGTTTGGAACTGTCCGGAAAATGCGGGGCGGATCACCTGGAGGCGCGCTACACTGTCAACCCGCCGACGCGCCGTTAACACAGCGAACGTATTTCGTCGTGGATCCTTGGCGCACGATTCTGCGCGGTTCCTACTAGCACCCGGTGAAAGAGAGCAGCGCGCGCTTATCTCAGTTCACTGCTGGTGGCGTCGGGCCCGCAAGCTTGTCGACCACGTCGGCGAGGCTGTCGGGGCCGCCGACATTGCCCGCGAAGACGACGTAGGGGATCCCGCGCGCCGTCCCTCCCACCGGCTCCCAGAGCGAAACGATGCCCGGCAGCATCGGACCCCGGACCATCGCTCGGTCGATCCCGAGGCCGCGCGCGGCCACGTCGGAAGAGGTGATCCCCCCCTTAGCGACCACAAACCGCGGCGGTCGCTGCCGCAGCACCTGTTGGACCACTGTGACTAATGCGGTCGACACCCGGCGGGCGATGGCCAGCGACTCTTCCCGGCCGGCTGCGGTCACCAGCCGGCGGCTGGTACTCACGACAACGTCGCCATCGGCCAGCAGGCGGGCGCTCTTGTCGGCCAGCTCGGCGACGTATGCCGGTGCATCGGCGGCCAGCACCTGGTCCACGTCAAGCTCGAGCCAATGCGGGTGCCGCCGCTCCATCAGCCGGCTGAGCTGCCTGGTCGTTAGGGCGACATGCGAGCCGACGACCACCAAACCGCCTCGGGCGTCCTCCGCCAAGCCACCTTTACGGATCGCGGCGAGGTCGTCGGCCTGCAAAGGAGGATGCGGCGACTGGCCAATCAGGGCTCGAGGGAACGGCGGCCCCACTCGGAACATCAGTCGAGTCCCGTACCGCTGCGCTTCCAGGATCGCGACAGCCAGCAGCCGCAAGTCGTTCTCGGTGACGATGTCGACCACGACTGGCTGCGCGGCTGTGAGCTGGCGCAGCAGCTCGACCACCTGGTCGGGAGCGGTGCGCAGCGCAGCGAGACCGATCGATGCGACGTCGGTGGCGTGCAGCCGGCCTTCCGACTTCTCCGCCACCCAGTCGCGCAGGTCCGAGGAGGTATAGCCGAAGGTTGCGTCGCGCGCGAACTCGGTATCGCCGACCGGCACGTACGCGTTGTCGGCACCGGCGTAGTGCACCCCGTCCACAGTGACCCGACCCGCGTCGCCAAAGGCGGGCACGACTACCACACCGTCAATTGGCGGTTGGCCCGCGGCGACGACCTCCTCGACGAGCACGTCGATTTCGAGTGGGAAGTGCCCCCGGAGGGTGGAGTCGGACCGGGAGACGAAGGAGATCTGGATATCCGCCCGGGTAGCCGCCGCCAGGGCGTTTCGCGCGATCTCCCGGTTTCGTTGCTCAGCTTCGGCTGGCGGTAGGCTGCGGGTGTTAGTCATCACATACAGCGCCGGGCGCTCCTGGGCCAGCGCCCAGCCGATCGACTCCTCCGACCAGCTCATCAGGACCGGCAGGTCGGCCACCGACTGAGTTCCCGTTGGGTCGTCGTCCAATACCACCAGGATCCGCCCAGACGCTCGGGCTCGCTCGGCGATGTCCTCGGCCCTGACCTGTGGCCCTTCTGGCCGACCAGCCACAAGCTCTTCCAGCGTATGCGCCATCAAGGTCCTTTGCTTCAACTGTTGGTAGGGCTCGTCTGCCTGGCGACCGCCGCGGTGGTGCGAGCTCACCCTCGACACCGAGAACACGGCGGATCACAGACATTGTCGACGCCGTTGTTGGGGCTGGACGCCGCCATGTTCCACCGCGGCCACCGCCACGCCGGCCTCGGACTGCTCATCCCTGACTTTCCAAGTTCTCGTGCGACCGACCTACAGTCCCCAAATACGCTCATTGCCGAACTGGCAACGACCAAGATCAGCTACGCGACACCAATTCGCTAGTTAGTCGGTGGATTCAGGCCGGAGTCATTCTTTCGAACCGGGCGGCGACCTGGCTGAGGTGGTTCGCCATGGCCGCTGCGACGGCCTCCGGATCGCCAGTCTCGGCCGACGCGAGAACTAAAGCGTGCTCGGCCACTGCCTGCTCAATGTCGCCTGGTCCGCGGCGACCTCCTTGGCGGAGGCGGTGCAGGTGGGGCGCGAGGGACTCTGCCATCTCCAGGAGGTAGGCGTTGCCACAGTGCATCAGCAGCACTCGGTGGAAGGCCCAGTCCGCGCTGAAGTATCGGCGCAGCGTACCCCAGTCACCGGCGCCGTCGGCGTGTCTTGACGCTGCTGTTTGCGCTCTCGCCCCCGCCTCTTCGTGTTCGGTGTGCGCGTGGCGAAGTTGCGCCAGGATGTTCTTAGTGGCTGGAACGGTCCGTCGTACCGCCGCCACCTCAATGACTTGCCGGGCGTCCATCAACTCCGCCATTTGAGTCGCGGGTAGAGGCGGGGCGACGCGGTAGCCCTTGAGGGCGACTCGCTGAACCAGACCCGTGCTTTCCAACTTCGCCAGGGCCTCACGGACGGGGGTTGGAGAGACGTCGAGCTGGCTGGCCAAGCTGTCGATGCCAATGGGCTGACCTTGAGTAACGTCGCCCTCCAGCAACATCTCTAGTAGGGCGTCGTACACCTCGTCGCGCAAGAGCCGTCGGTGCAGGGATCCCGCGAACTCGCGTGTGTGCTGCTGAGCCTGGCGGTCAGTGCTAGGCCGATCAGGAGCCGAAGGGGTCGGCTGCCGGGGGCTCACATCACCATCAAAGACCACTTGACAAGCCATCTCCGCATCCTACATGATATATCCTATAGAAGCCTGCAGCGAGGAGACGTTCTTGTCCACGACTTCGGACAGTTGGCCCATCGGGGCAGCGGTTTTGCAATACCCGGCGGTCAGCCGGCACGGCGTCTACACCCAGGACGCGGGGGCGCACGAGTGGCTGCGGGTCTTCAGGCAGATCAGCGCTGCAGGCTTCGACCATGTGGATCTCACTGACTCCTGGCTGCGTCCCGGCGACCTGAGCAGGGAGGGACGCCAGGACCTGGCGGCCGCGCTGCGCACGGCTGGGCTGGGTGTGACGGCCATCTCCACGATCCGCCAGAGTGTGATAGATCCCAACTCCGAGGTGGCCGCCGCCAACCTGGGCTATACCCTTCGTAGCTTGGAAGCCGCTGCTGACATTGGTACGAGTGTGGTGAGCGTGGGTCTGCACCGCGCCTTGACTCCAAAACAGAAGGAAGCGTTGTGGTTTTGGACTGAAGATGGCGCAGTTGATCCGGTTGGTGACACCGCCGTCTGGGCGCAGGCTGTCGAGCGACTACAGCGGGTCGGGGAGCGGGCCACAGGGCTCGGGATTGCGCTCTCCTTGGAAATGTACGAGGACACTTACCTCGGCACAGCCGACAGCTCGTTGGCACTGGTCAGGGACATTGGTTTAACCAACGTGGGACTCAATCCCGACATCGGAAATCTGCTGCGACTGCACCGCCCGGTCGAGAACTGGCTCGACATGCTGGTCAAGACTCTGCCGTACGCCAACTATTGGCATGTGAAGAATTATCTGCGCGACTACGATCCTGGGACGGGCGCTTACTTCACGGCTCCGGCCTCACTGGAAACGGGGATCATCAACTACCGACTGGCGATTGAGATCGCCCTTGAGGTGGGATTTTCAGGTCCTATATGCACCGAGCATTACGGTGGCGACGGGCTAAGTGTCTCCGCGACGAATCGAGACTACCTACGCATGGTTCTTGCCCAGGCGCTTCCAGAATCCATTTGAATCCGTGGTTGAGCGGGATCCCGCAATGCATCACCTCGCGACCCTCGCTCAACCGTCGAGCCAACGAAGAGAAGGTTGAAATCTTTGAGCGCTACCGTCTCGTTTCCGTCTGAACGAACAGCCGTCGTCACGGGCGCGGCTTCGATCCGTGGCATCGGTCGGGCGTTGGCGGACCGACTCGCCGGCGAGGGTTGGGCAGTCGCCATCCTCGATCTAGCCGCGGAAGCATCCCGCACGGCTGCGCAGGACATCGCTTCCCGACACGGTGTCCAAGCGGTCGGGGTGGCGGCTGACATCTCCGACCAAGCCTCCGTCGATGCCGCGATCTCCGAGATTGAGTCGAAATTACCGCCGGTGGTCGGCCTGGCCAACCTTGCCGGCATCAGTTCCCCCACTCCGTTCCTGGAAGTTACCATGGAAGAGTGGGATAGGGTCTTCGCGGTGAACATGCGGGGCACGTACCTCGTGACGCAGCGGGTGCTCGCCGGTATGGTGAATCGTGAGATCGGCCGGATCGTCAGCGTCTCTTCGATTTCCGCGGAGCGCGGTGGTGGAACCTATTCAAAGGTGGCCTACAGCGCCTCGAAAGCGGCCATCATTGGCTTTACCCGCGCCTTGGCCCGCGAGGTTGGCGAGCACGGTGTCACCGTTAACTGCGTTGCCCCTGGCCCTGTCGATACCGACATCATGGGGGGGACCCTCACTGAGGAACGCAAGGCGCAGATGGCCGCCGATGTGATCGTTGGCCGGGTCGGCACGGTGCACGAGATCGCGGCGCTGATGGCCTTTCTCCTTGGCCCGGACGCTGGCTACATCACCGCGGCCACCTACGACATCAACGGGGGTTTGCAGGTTTCGTGAGGACAACCGTCTTCACCGGCGACCCCACGGCTGCCTCTGTTGGGCCCCTATCCGCAGGAATGCGCGTGCTCTACGGGGGCCGAGCTCCTAGGCCGCAGTGTTGCCCTCTAACACCATCGATTCAGGTCTACTCGATGAGCTGGCCGACACAAGGAGTTTCATGACAGAGCGGGCATTGTTTGCAAGTAGCAGCCGGATCGTCGACCTCACTTTGCTCTTGGCCGAGGAGTTGCCCTGCTCGTGGTCAACGCACATGCCGTACCAACAAAAAACCTTCAACTACTTCGTCGACCGGGACAGCCCCGAAGCCCCTCTGCGCAACCACACCGGCCCCTACCAGACCCGGTGGTTGCTGATCGACGAACATACGGGCACCCATGTCGACGCCCCCGCGCACTTCATTCCCGAGGAGGGATCTGGCCTGCCGCACGCTAGCGCTGCGGGAGCTGTCACGGTCGAACAGATTCCCCTGCAACAGCTGATGGGCCCGGCGGTGGTGGTCGACATACCCAAGGACCTCCCGGGGGGAGCGCCGGGGGTGAGCCCAGCCATCGACGCCCCTCTTCTACAGCGGTTCGAAAGGGAGCACGGCGTCTTTCGACCCGGTGAGGTCGCTCTCTTCCGAAGCGGTTGGGACGCCCACTACCAGCCCGGCGCCGCTGGTGACGACTACTGCCGCAACCCGATGCTGCTGCGGACCGCTCAAGGTTGGCCCGCGCCGGACGTCTCGGCCCTGAAGCTCCTCGTCGACCGAGGCGTGACCTGCGTGGGGACCGACAGCACCAGTATGGGCTCGACCCACGACGGCGCCCCGGTGCACCACTTTGCCCTCGGTCGTCGGGTGGCGTTCATTGAAGCGCTCGGCAACCTCAGTGCCCTACCTGTACGGGGCGCCTACTTCTGCTTTGCCCCGTTGAAGTTGGCTCGGGGCACTGGAGCACCAGGTCGTGCCCTCGCGTGGGTGCCGGCTCAGTAAAGAGCCAAACCTGGCTCAACTTCGGTGACCTCGAGCCGCCAAAACAAGCTGCCCAATCCAGGTGGACGACGCGGGGCCAAAACCTGTTGTGCTGCCGCACTCAGATGACCCCAGGGAAGCCGTCATGAACAATGTCCCCGGTTCCATCGAGTGAGCGCCGCCTGCGTCACCTTTGAGCCGCCGAAGTCACCTTAAGAAATGTCCGTTGGCCGTAGACCCCGATGGAAATGACAATCGAGAGGAACACCGTGACCGAACCATCTTCCTCCCTCGCCACCAGCGAGGAGACGGACCGGCGCTACACGACGTATTTGATCATCATTGCTGTCGCCGGCTGGGCATTGGCAAGCTACGACAGCAACCTGCTCGCGCTGACGCTGCCTGACATCACCAAGGAGTTCCACCTTTCCGGAGGTCTGGTGGGCCTTCTGGGGTTCGTCGTCTTCGGTTCAGAGTTCGTGCTCGCCCTCTTCGTCGGCTACGGCATGGACCGCAAGGGCCGTAAGTGGATGTGGATGATGTGCCTTGGCATGGCGGCGGTCCTGACCGGACTGACCTTCTTCGTCCAAAACTTCGCGCAACTCGTCATTATCCGATCTTTGGCGTCCGGCTTCGCACAGGCGGAGCTCGCCGTTTCAGTGACTCTGGTGAACGAGCAGATCCCGTCACGCCGACGCGGCTTCCTCTACTCGATCGTCCAGGGCGGCTATCCGCTGGGAGTATTCCTTGCTTCCGGGACGTATCTGCTGGTCACCGGGGCTGGGCTCGGTTGGCGCTGGGTATACGTGGTAGGCGTCATCCCCTTGGCGCTGGTCGCGGTGGGTCGAACCAAGATTCGCGAATCCGAACGCTTCCTGCACATCAAGGCCCTCCGCTCTGCCCTGGCGCGGGGCGACCACGCCGAGGCCGACCTGCTCGTGGCCAAGCGGCCCGTTGACGTCGAACAGTTGGAGGAGGGCTCGATCCGTTCGTTGCTGCTCACCCCGAGCAACGTCCGCAGCACCCTGAGACGCCTCAGCTTCGTGTGGCTCCTGTATGCGACCGCGTTCGTCGCAACGAACTTGTACATCACCTACTGGCTAACCACTGCCCGCCACTGGACCGCCGACCAGGTTGCTGCGCTGCTGCTTGTCTGCGGCGGCATTGGATATTTCTTCTATCTCCTTGGCGGTCTGCTAGGAGAAAGGTACGGCCGCCGCAACGTGCTGGTCGTCTCTGGACTCCTCGTAGGACCGCTCAATCTGTTGCTGCTGCTGTCCACTAACCACACGCTGGTGGCGGTCGTGTACTTCCTGGTCTTCCAGGCCACGAACGGGACCTGGTCGGGGGCAGGTTACGCCTATCAGGCGGAAAGCTTTCCCACGCGCGTCCGCGGAACGGCGATCGGGTGGATGGGAGCCATGTTCGTCGGCGGACTAATGCTGGGCAGCGTCCTGTGGTCGCTGCTCAGCACCGTCACGACGCTCACCGTAACCTGGCTCATCATCGCCGTCGCTATTGGCTTCGCCCAAGGAATCAGCACGTTCCTCCTGCCGAAAATCCAGCCGGGCCAAGAGCTTGAGGAAATCGCCGTTTAAGCACCCAGCGGCCGCTGAAGGTCGCGGCGCTAGGGTCCTCAGTTGGCCGCCATAAGGGTTCAGCGCAGAAGCAGGGCCTCGGCAAAGTAGCGCCTCATGCTCGTGAGCAGGAGGCGACACTTGGGCGGGTCCTGGCGACCAAGGCCTGTGAGAGCTCACCATCCTGATCGGTGCGCGGACGTGATGAAGTTGCCGTGCCTGCAACGGTTGGGACCCATACCGGAGGTCCTCCAACACGAAATGTGCGGGCAAGGTGATCACTCTTGGCCCAGCCGGTGGGCCATGCCCGTGGCGCGTTGGGCGCGGCGGTCGATCGCTGCCCGCACGGACTCTTCGCTACCTACGACCCTGACAGTCGACCGCGCCCTGGTGACGGCGGTGTAGAGCAGCTCTCGGGTGAGCAGAGGCGACTCGGGCTCGGGGAGGAGCACGGTCACCTGGTCGAACTGGCTTCCTTGGCTGCGGTGCACGGTGACGGCGTGCGCGGTGGAGACGTCGGCCAACCGCGTTAGTGGGTAGGGGCGGCCGGCGGGGTGCTCGCCGTCGCTGATGAGGGCGACGAGCCCGGTTGGCGAGGTGTCGTCACGACAGACCACGCCGCTGTCACCGTTGAACAAGCCGAGCCCGTAGTCGTTCGCGTTCGCGATCACGGGCTGCCCGGCATACCACGGCGGCAGCCACTGCCGCGCGGTCTCGGCCATCAGCCACCGTTCGAGCTGACCGTTCCAGTGCCTGACTCCGTACGGGCCCTCGCGGTGCGCACAGAGCAGGCGGTGCGCATCGAGCGCGTGCACGGCTTCTTCGCGCAGTCCCGCGTCCGCGGCCCGGTACAGCGCCACGGACGGCGGCATGACCAGGTGGCGGATGTCGGCGGACCCGACCAGACGCGCCTCAGGTTGGCCTTCTTGGAGGAGGTCAAGGGCTGCGTCGGCGTCGCCCGTCCGGATGGCGCTCGCCAGGCGCCCGATCACCTCGCCGAAGCGGTGGATGGCTTCCAGCCGGATGACCGCGGGGTCGCCCAGAGCGCTCAGTCCCTCGACGATGTCCTTCAGCACGGCCCCGGCATCGACGGATGCGAGCTGGTCGACGTCTCCGAGCAGGATCAGCCGGGCGCTGGGGCGGACGGCTTCGATGAGCCGGGCCATCAGCGTCAGTGAGACCATGGACGTCTCGTCGACGATCACGACGTCATGCGGCAGCGGGTTGCCGCGGTGGTGGCGGAACCGGGTGCGGCTGTCGGGCCGGCTGCCCAGCAGGCGGTGGATCGTCGATGCGCTCAAGCCGGTCAGCTGACCCCGTTGCGCGGCAGGGAAGTCCGTGTCGTCGATGGCCTGGGCCAGGACCTGGGTGAGCCGGGCCGCCGCTTTGCCCGTAGGAGCGGCGAGCCCGGTTCGCAACGGCTCGTCGGTGACGGCAGTCAGCACACCGAGCAGGCGAGCGATCGTGGTCGTCTTGCCGGTGCCCGGGCCGCCGGTGACCACGGTCGTCCGGTGCCGACAGGCGGCGTCGACGGCGCCCGCTGGTCCGGCGCCGGCCGGTGGGCGAAGTAGTCGTCCAGGGCCCGACCGAGACGTTCCTCGTCGATGTGCGGCGGCGCGAGCGCTCGCCGGGCCTGCAGGTCGGCGCAGACCTGGCCCTCCTCGCGCCAGTAGCGCTCGAGATAGATACGTGAGCCGTCTTGGCGCAGGACGCCTTCGTCCATCAGCGGACTGGCGTTGACCGCCTCGACCCACGAGCTCACCGGGGGCCACGGCAGGTCGGGGGCCAGGTCCGGCACGGTGGACAGGTCAAGGCAGACCGACCCTGCCCGCACAGCCCGCACCGCGAGAGCTACAGCCAGCAGGACGCGCTCGTCCGGCTCGCGTCCGAGCCGGCCGAGCCGCACAGCCGTGTGCACGTCGGCGGGGAGCAGCAGTCCGGCGGTGTTGAAGTCTCGGAGCAGCCCCGTCGCGGAGCGGACGAGCCGCGAGCTGTACGGGTCCGCATCCGGAAGGAGGTCGGTCGTCGTCACGTCGACGGCCAAGGTATGCCGTCGAGCAGGTCGGAGACCTCCAGGACCAGCGCGACCGGCGGCGCCCAGGCGAAGACACCGCACGGCCGGCCGTCGACCAACGGCGTGTCCGGCCCGCACATGCCGCGCAGATAGAGGTACACCACGCCGCCGAAGTGCGCTTCGGGCAGGTAACCCGGCAGTCGCCACCGCAGGAACCGGTGCAGCACAACGGCATACAGCAGTGCCTGCAACGGGTAGGTCGAGTGGTTCATCGCCGCTCGGAGGGCGGCGGGGCGGTAGTCGTCAGCGGTGAGGTCGGCGTCGGCGTCGCCGAGCCAGTTCGTCTTGTAGTCGGCCACGACGAACCGGCCGCCGGCGCGCAGGACCACGTCGAGCGAGCCAGTCAGGTAGCCGGCCAGCACCTGCAGGTCGTATGCCGGGTCGTCGACGACGTCGGCGTAGGGCCGCAGCGGGTCGTCGTCCGGCAGGTGCCGGCGGAGCGCGGCTGCGAGGTCACGAAGGGTGGCCCGGCCCACCGGGCGGGTCCGGTCGTCGCCGCGCGCGAGCGGCAGCTCGAAGCTCAGCTCGCACATGCGGTCGGCCCGGCCGACCTGGCGCAGCGTGGCGCCGCCCACGAGCGGGCCCAGAGGGCTGTCGCACACGGCGACCAGCGCGTCGGCCAGAGCGGCCGGGTCGAGTGCGACGGGCCAGCGGACCAGCTGCTGGCGGATGTGGTGCAGCATCTCGGCATGCAGGTCCCCGCCACGCTCGGCGGCCTGCGGGTCGGCGTGCTCCAGAACGGCGTGGACCAGCGAGCCGAACGTCGCGCCGACAGGCAGGTCCGCCATCGGCGAGCGAATCCCGGTCGCCGCCAGCGGGTGGTCTGCGCCCACAGCGGCAACGAAGTTGGTCTCGTCGTCGCGCGGTGGGTCCTCGGGCTCGCTGGAGGGTAGGGTCGCGGTCGGCTGGGGGGCGGCCAGGGCCGCACTGCTCAAGGAGGTGTACGACGCCCGCCGCCAGCTCCGGTCCACCTGCCGGGTGAACTCTCGGACCCGCAGGTCGAGCTGATCCTCCTGGCGGTCCAGCACCCTCACGGGACTCCACTCGGCCGCCTCGACAGTCGGCCCGCCGGCAGCCTCCCAGTCCCGAGCCCAGGCAAGGGTGTCGGGGTCGTCGCGCAGCGGCACGCTCGCCGGCACCGCCGCCACCCCCGGCCGGCGTCCGAAGATGACCCGGTGCAGCGAGGAGCCGGGAGTGTTCCGCAAGCTCGGCACCCACCAGGTGACCACCTGGGACTGGGCGCGGGTCAGGGCGACGTAGAGCAGCCGCAGCTGCTCGCCGGAGTCCTCGGTCGCCGCGGCCTGCTGGTGCGGTCCGGTCACACCGCCGATGTCCAGGCACCGGCGCCCGTCCGCGTCATGGAACCGGGGAAGGTCGACCGGGTAGGGGTAGCTGTCGGAGACGCCCGGGAGGTAGACGACGGGGAACTGCAGTCCCTTGCTGGCGTGGATCGTCAGGATCTGCACCGCGGCCGCGTCGCTGTCCAGGCGGCGGGTGCGCTCGGTGGACACCTCGACCTTGTCGTCCGCCATCTGCGCCCGCAGCCAGGTCACCAGCGCGACCAGGCCGAGCCCGTCGCGCGACGCCGCATCGTTCAACGCCTCGCCCGCGTGGCGCAGGTCCGTCATCAGCCGGTCGCCGTCGACCTCAGACAGCACCCGCCTGGCCAGAGACCCCGACGTCGACGCCGCCTCGAAGACGGCCCCGACCCCCCGCTCCCGGAACAGGTCGGACCAGTCGCGCAGGGTCTCGGCGGTGGCGTCGGTGATCGCCTCGCCGCCCTGGTCGAGCTCGGTCGCGGTGCACCCGAAGAAGCCGGTGAGCGCGGCCGCGCGGACCCGGCCGGAGCGGTGCGGCTGCTCCATGGCCTCGAGCACGCACAGCCACTGGGCGGCCGCCTCGGTGACGAACACGCTCCCCCCGCCGGCGACGACGGCCTTGATGCCCTCGGCGGCAAGCCCGTCGAACACCGCGGCGCACTGGGTGCGGGTCGCGCAGAGGACCGCGATGTCCCGCGGCTGCAGTGGCCGGTCGTCGAAGGACGCGCCGGCGGCCAGCAGAGCCTTGACGTCCCGGGCGAGGTCGGTCGCCACGTGCTGGCGCAGCCGCCCGATGGTCACCCCCTTGGCGCCGACCTTGCCGAACCGGGCACGGTCGACCAGGCGCAGCCGGAACGGGGCCGGGTGCGGGGCGCCGACCAGCCGTGACCCCGTCTGCCGAGCCGTCACCGGGCGGACGACGATGCGGTCGTCGCCGAGCGCCGCACCCTCGAGCAGGGCCTGGATGGAGGCCACGAGCGGCGCGTCGCTGCGGTGGTTGGTCCCGAGCGTGGCATGGGTCGAGGCCGTCTCCGCAGCCTTCAGGTAGGCGACCACGTCCCCGCCCCGGAAGGCGTAGACCGCCTGCTTCGGGTCGCCGATGAGCACCAGGGCGGCGTGCCCGGAGAAGGCCCGGTCCAGCACCGACCACTGGACCGGGTCGGTGTCCTGGAACTCGTCGACCAGCACGACGGCCCACCGCTGCCGCATCCGCTGGCGTGCTGGGGAGTCCGGCTCGGCCAGGGCTTCGGCGAGCTGGCTGAGCAGGTCGTCATAGCTGAGCAGGCCCAGACGCCGCTTGCGCCGGTCCATCTCTTCGCGCACCGCCTGCCCGAAGCCGCGGCGCCGGCCGGCAAGGCTCTTCGGGTCCGTGGCTGCCGGCTCCAGCGCGGCCTGCGGATCCACTACCGCAGCCGCCCTTGCCCGCTTCAGCGCATCGGAGCGGTCGAAGATCGGCGGTGCGGGGTCACCCGCGAAACCGCGGACGTAGATGTCGTCCACGACCTCCACGAGAAGGTCGTCCAGATCCTCGACCAGGGTGGCGCCGGTGTCGGTGTCGCCGGCTACTCCGAGGCTCTTGAGCACGAGCTGGCAGAACTGGTGGGTCGCGATCGTCGCCGCGTCGAAGTCGGACAGGGCCAGACGCACCCGACGGAGGCGGCGGGCGAGCTCGACATCGTCCGCATCCAGCAGCAGCGCGAGCAGCGCGCCGACCGCCGTGGTCCCCGCACTCGGGAGCGGTCCCTCGCTGAGACGCCCGGCCAGCGAGCGTTCGGCCTCGACGAGCTGCTCGCGTACCCGCTCGCGCAGCTCCTGGCTCGCTGCCCGGCCGAAGGTCACGACCAGCATCTGGTCGAGCCGGACCACCCCCTCGGCGACGTAACGGGTGACCAGAGCCGCGATGGTCCAGGTCTTGCCCGTGCCGGCACTGGCCTCAAGCAACGTCGTGCCGGTCGGCAGCGGGCCGCAGATGTCGAACGGCGCCACGACGGGAGGCGTCAGCGGCGGGCTCACAGCTGGGCCACCTGTTCGTGGTCGAAGCGCGGCTGCCAAAGCCGGACCGCATACTGACCGAGTCGGTGAGTTTGTCCGTTCCACCGTTCGTCGGGACGCGTTTCCCCTTGCAGGACACCGGACTTGGACTTGGCGCCGAAGGCATGGACGTGGAAGGGGTCAGCGTTCTCCGGCGGTACCCGAGAGTGCCCGCCCCCGCCGTCCCACACGTTGGACGCGTCCCACGTCGGGTCCTTGCGAGCGCGCAGCGCGTCAGCCCAGGCGTATGCCGTCCGGGGCGGGAGCGGGATCGGCTCGCGCAGGCCGCGGTCGCGCAGGTCGACGAGGTCACGCAGAGTCGCCAAGGGGTCTGCGGGTGCGCTGATCACGGACTGCTGGGCGGCGCCGGTCGGGTGCCAGCCCACCGTGTGTGCCGTCCACGGGCGGTCCGGGAACGCAGCGGCCAGCGCCAGCAGCTCGAGCCAGCTCCCCAGCCGGTGCTTGGCGGCGAGGTTCGCGTAGTGGACGCGCACCAACCGGTCGCCGCGCACGTCGCGGACGGCTCCGGTCAGGCGCCGCTCGCCGCCGAGGTCGACCGTGACCTCGACGGTGCGCGGCTCCGAGGTCCGCAGGGAGGCGGTCGCGTTGGCCAAGGACTGGATGCGCGCGACGATCTGGGTGAGCTCCCGGGTGCCCATCTCCCCAGGGGGTAGCTCCCCTCGGCACAGCTCGTCGAAGCAGACTGCCGAGGCGTCGGCGCCCGCGAGCACCTGTCGCAGAATGCGGTCCCCGATCCCCCACCGGGTGAGCGCGTCGAGCTCGATCGGGATGGCGTCGTCGAGCTCGGAGAGCTCGTCAGCGACCGCCACGTCCAGGCGCTGGCGCATGAACGCCCGAATCGGGTGGGCGAGGAACGACTGGAGGTCGCCCAGGCCGACGTCGCCCAGCCCCGCCGGGCCCAACGGCCCCGACAGGAACGGCACCCGGTCGTGCCGGGCAGCGGTCGCCGCCTGCGCGCCGGCGAGGGCGGCACGGTCGAAGCTGAACGCCCGGGCCGCGCCGACCGGGCCGCCGGTGAAGTTGCGGACGTCGAACGGCTGCAACGGGTGCCGCACCACGACCCGCTCACGCACGGGCTCTGCGGTGGTCACGTCGAGGGCATCGAGCAGCTCACCGAGCGGGACCGCGGGTGGGCGCAGCTGGCCGGTGTGCTCGTTGGCCCCGGTGTAGCAGACGACGAGCGTGTCGACCGCGGCGAGCACCGCGTCGAGGAACAGCTGCCGGTCCTCACTGCGGGGGTCTCGCTCTCCGGTGAACGGGTCGCGGGCCAGGACGTCGTCGCCGTCCAGCGTGAGCGTCCGCGGGAATACGCCGTCGTCCCAGGCCGACCAGGGCGACGACGCGGTGCGGCACCGATCGCATCGGCACCATCGTGCATACCGTCAACGCGCCGGTGCGGAAGTTGGCCCGGGTGGGGCGCCCCGACGTGCGCGCCTGCAGCATGGCGCGGACGTCGGCGAGCCGCAGCGGCGCCCCCCTGCCGCCGTCAGCGGGCCGTCCGGCATCCACCAGGCCGGCGAGCTCGCGTTCGAACTGGGCCAGCTGCCACGCATCGGGTGCCGCGACAGAGCAGAGTGCGCGGACCCCTGCATCCACGTTGACGACCCAGTCCGACAGCGTGCTCGACCCACGAAGCGCCTCGATGCAGGACTCGAGCCGGTCGACGAACTCGGCGAGCCGCCCGGCAAGGTCGACCGCCGCGCTGGCGACGTCGTCGATCGGAAGCGTCGCGCCCAGGGTCCGGTGCCCCTCCTCGGCCATCGCGACCCCGAGCAGGAGCCGGTCCAGACCGGTCCTCCACGTGTTCTGCTCGAACCGCTCCAGCTTGTACGGCGACCGCAACGTCGCGTTGAGTCCCCATCTGACACCGGACTGCTCGACCCAGCTGGTGAGGGTCGCCAGGTCGTCCGCACCGAAGCGGAACCGGTGCCGCACCGGCGCGGCGGCGGCGAGGTCGAGGACCTCGGTGGCGGTCGCGCGCCCTCCGGTGACCAGCAGCAGGCTGACGGCTACGGCGATGAGCGGGTTGGTACTCGCCAAACCCCGGTCGGCGAGCTGCAGGCGTAGGCCGTGGGCAGGGTGGCCGCCGGCGATCGAGGTGCCCAGCCCGAAGCACGCCTGGAACAACGGCGCGTAGGCGTCGATGTCCGGGCACATGACCAGGATGTCGCGTGGCTCGAGTGTCGTGTCGTCGGCCAGTAGACCCACCAGCACCTCGCGGAGCACCTCGACCTGACGCGCGGCTCCGTGGCAGGCGTGCACCTGGACGGAGCGGTCATCGTCGGCGACGAAGCGGGCGGCACGCACCTTGGCGACAGGCTCCCGGTCGGCGCGGAGGTCTGCCTGCAGCCAGCCGAGGAGCGTGGCGGCGGCGGGCTGATCGGAGGTGGTCGCCGGCCGGGCGCCGCCAAGTGCAGCGAGCGAGCGCTGCAGCTCCCGGGAGTCGCGGCCGAGGGAGGAGAGCAGCGGGTGGTAGACCGCCAGGGCCGACCGGTCCTCGCGTCGCCTGACCGGGCCCGGCGCGCTCACCGCGGTCAGCCGGTCCCACGAGACCGGCGACGCCTGAGGAAGGTAGAGGTGCACCTCGCGATGCTCGGCGACGGCGCGGACCAGGTCGATCTCGGTGACCGGCAACCGGGTATGCCCGAACAGCGAGAGGCGGTCCGGCAGGGCAAGAACGGCGCCGCCGCGGATGGCGGCGACGGTGTCGCGGTGCCGCACCTGCGGTGGCGCGGCAGCGACCAGGCGCACGACCCGGCGCCACAGCTCGGGCTGCCAGGCCAGGTCACCGGCCAGCGCTGCTCCCGCACCGTCGAGGTCGCGGCCATGTGCCCAGTCCTCGACCAGACTCGGCCGCTGGACGGCGTACGAGGCGAACAGCCCGGCAAGCCGGCGCGCGACGGAGTAGCGCCGGTCCCGCCGCAGGTCGCCGTCCTCGCCCACGAGCCCGAAGCCGAGATGCGTCGCCAGAGTGGCGCACCACGGCTCGCCCATCGACGCGTCGATCACCGACAGCAGCGGCCAGACGAGGCGGTCCGGGTCCCACGGGTCGTCCCGTTCCACACCGGTCAGTAGCGCGACCAGCGAGCGGGGACTGACGAACCGCACGCCCGCGCAGACCCCGTCGCCGCCGCGTTCGCCGATCCCCAGCCGATGGGAGAGCCGCTGCGTGAGCCAACGCTCGACCCCCTTCGCGGGCACCACCACGAGCTCTTCAGCGAAGGGGTCCGCGAACGGGACCGCCAGCAGGCAGGCCAGCTCCTCGGCCAACACGTCGGAGCGCTCCGCGACGTGCACGTGCATACTCACTGACCGACCCTACCCAGCAGAGACTCGGCGTTGATCGACGACACGCACCAACCGGGGGCACATGGCTCTGCCGGCCAGGAAGCACTTCGCTCAGGTCTTTCGGTAGGTGCTCAGCCGGCAGGAGACCGTCATCCACGCCGAACAGCAGCGCGGCAGACCCCATGCCCTTGGCAGCCCTTGGCACAATTCATGGTCATGACCAGCGGCTGCCCCGGGCGCAGGGGCCCATGGTCAACGAGGCGGCCTCCCACTACGGGGTTCTTGAGCCCTCGCTGGATGTGGCCAGCCTAGTGTCCGTCGCGCACGAGGTCCCGACCGTCTCCGGCGCTCCGCCGCTGCCGAGCCAGCCGCGCACGGTGTCGGCGGCAACAGGGACGGACGGTCAGGTTCTCGTCCGCGCCGAGCTGGTCGGCAAGGTCACCGACGTGGCCGGGCGATGTTCAGTCCCAGTCGCACCCCGGGTGCGGAGTCGTCGTCATCGTGGCCGTTCTCTACGTCGTCCACCTTCAGGCCCCAGCACGCATACAGTGCGCGTACTGGCCGCGCAGAGGTGATGTTCCGGCCTGGCCTGGTCCTCTGTGCGGTACCCGATCCAGACCGGACCAGAGCTCGACGGTCATGGCTGCGACGTGGTGCAGCGCATCGCGCCCACACAGATCGCCGTAATTCACCCATCTGCCGCGTTGGGCGCGTTTCCAGTCAGGGACGCCAGCTGGAGGCCTTGACCGGCGTACCGAGAACCGCCTCCGCCGTTCCACAAAGGATCGGTTACCGGAACAACCCCAACCGATGAACCGGGCGAGCGAGTCACTCCAGCGGAGCCAGCTGCACGCCCGCTGACTGTGCTCCGGCTCGTAGTCGCTGGTCCCACACCGCGAACAGCGTGTCATCGGCGCCGACGGCGAGCAGGCTGGCCAAGTGAACCGCGTCGGCGCCTCTGAGCGCGTGCGTGCTGGCCAACTCCCCGGCGTGCGTGGTGACGAGCTCGGTCAGCTCGACCGGCCGGGTCGCCGCCCAGTAGCCCTCCCACGCCGCCTCGGCACGAAGCTGGTCACCGACGTCGAGACGCTGAGCACGTCCGGCGGCAGCCAGCGCGGCGCGCACCTCGGGGTAGGCGAGTCTGCTGGACACCGCGGCGTCGCATCCGTCCCAGAGAACGGCTGCCAGGTCGCTGCCGTTCTCCTCGACGAGCAGCTTGACGAAGGCGCTGCTGTCGAAGTACACGATCGCCACGCCGGTCAGTCGCGCTGCTCGCTCACCAGATCAGCCACAGGCCCGCTCGCGCGCACCCGGGCCGTCCCGCGTGCGGCGGGCCGATCAGCGCGGCGCGGTCTGCTCAGCACTCCACCCTGGACGAGTTGGTCGAGCAGCGGTGCCGTGTTGACCGGCAGCAACCGTGCCACCGGGGTGCCTCGGTCGGTGACGACAATTTCCTCGCCGGCCCGCGCCCGCTCGATCCAGCGAGACAGTTCCGCGCGGAAGGTGCTGATCGCTACGTCCATAAACCCAATGTACAACTAGGACACCACCACTTGTGCACAGACACCACGACTACCAAGCGCGGCACCTGGGGCGTGTCCCCCTGGACGTTGCGCTTGCAGGACAAGGACGGAATCCCTAGCGCGGATCCTTCTGCGGGGATCGAGCAACCCACCAGAGGGCTGGAGTTGAGGTGTGGTGGTCCCGAGGCAATTGACCGGGGGTGGCGCGAGCCGAGTTTGGCGCTACTTCGTCGAACAGGGCCAATGCGAGACTGACGAGTGTGACGAGCAGCGAGGTCTTCCCCTCGAGACCGTTCCTGCGGTATTGGCGAGCCGATGCAGTGTCGGGGCTCGGCAGCTACATCACCCTGTTCGCACTGCAGGTGCTGGTGGTCCTCACCCTTCACGGCTCGGCGGCGGACGTCAGTTGGCTCAACGCCGCGCGATGGCTGCCGTACCTCGTCTTCGGGCTCGTGGTTGGCGCGATTGTCGACGGCAGGCGCCGACTCCCACTCATGGTGGCCAGTCATCGGCCCCAGCTGGTGCCAACCCGAGCCCCGATAGAAGCACTCAGCCGTAGCCTGCCGCGCGGCGGCTAGAACCGGGCACGGTCGGACACACCTCGACGTGCCGTACGAGGAAGATGTCGGCCTCCCGCCGGTCACCGGGGCGCTGCGAGACCCCCACGGACGGCCGCACCCCCTTGCCGTGGCAGCACCGGGGAAGCAACCCCCCGCCGGCGGTAGACGGCCGCCGGCCAACCGAAGGAGACTCACCCCGTGGCCCTATCCATCGACCTGGCCAAGGTGCTCGACAAGCAGTGGGAGGACAAGCCACTCCAAGACATCCTCGCCGCCCCGGTGACCGCGCTGGCCGGGGTCAGCGACACCGACGCAGAGCACCTCGCCGCCGCGTTCAACATCCGCACCGTCCAGGACCTCGGCAGCAACAAGTACTTCGCCGCCGCCGGCGTGCTGGTTGCGCTGTCCCGACACACCAGCTGAAACCCCTCTAGAGCCCGGAACGGGCTGATGCCCAGTCGATCTCTTTGACCGTTGCTGATAGGCCTAATCGGCCGCCGGCGGGGCAACGCGCCCTTCGAGGACACCCTCCCCGAGCGGCAGCCCCCTTGGCGGAGAATCGCCGCCCTTCATCGGAATGTGGGATCTCCGGCGGCCAGAGGCCGCACTCAACGGGTCGAGGCGCGTCGTCGTCGGCGGACGGTCAGGTGCAGGCTCACTACCACTGAATAGCACAGATAGCCCAGTGAGACGCCGATCCACAGTGGGCTCGGCGACGAGCCCTGGGCCAGCAGCACCGCATAGCTGACCAGCCATACCGCGGTGAGCACCAGCGTGACGCGCCGGAGAGTAGCGGTCCGAGAGGGATAGACGTAGCCGATCGGCACGAACACCAACACCGTGCAGATCACCAGCAGCAGCGCCACCGAGAAGGGCTGCATCCCCAGCACGACGATATAGAAGGCGACCACGTTCCAGTAGCTGGGGAACCCGAGGAACAGGTGGTCGTCGGTCTTCGCGTCCACTCGGCAGAACTGGTAGGCCGACGCCACCAGGGGGACGACGGTCAGGACGGTGGCCGGTGCTCCCTCCCCGAGGTAGCCGTTGCTCCAGAGCATCACCATCGGAGCGAACGCGTAGGTGAGGTAGTCCACGATGTTGTCCAGCATGGCGCCGTCGAACCACGGGATGTTCTCGCGCACCTTGAAGCGCCGGGCCAGCATCCCATCCGTGCCGTCCACGACCAGGGCCACCAGGCCGAGCCAGAGCGCCCGCCTGGTGTCGCCCTCCCAGGCGGCCATCACGATCAGCACGGCGAGCACCACGCCAGTCACGGTGTAGGCGTGCACGCACCACGAGAGGAAGACGGAGCGCAAGCGTGCGCTGCGCACGCTCGTCATCGACGTGGGTGGTTGATCGAAGCGGGATAGCACAAGCGGTCGGCCATGTCCAGCGACTCCTCTGCGCTGCGCGCGCATGCGTGTGCACCTGCTCCGGCGAAGCGCCACCTGCGACCTCAACGCGCAAAGGCCAGTCGGCAAGGCCAGTCCGTAAATGGGCTTCCACAGCCGCGCCGGCCTGTAGGCAGTGTGGCGGCGCGGGCCGCCGCGCCCTCGTGATCTGCTTCACCTGGTTTCGGGCGTGAACGCCGCCGCCGGACCCTCGGCCGATCTTCAGCCGCCGTCCCACGCCGCCCTGGTTGAGTTTGGGCTCGTCTGACGCGTCCGTGGCTCGTGAACGGCGTGCGGGGTTGGTTGAAAGGGCCGCCGACATAAATCGAGGGCACCGGCCCGAACCCAGCACGTCAAAGCAACCCCCGTACCGTGGCACCGGTCCGTCCCGGCGACCCACACCAGCCAACAAGTGGGGTCTTTTGTCCGGGCGTGCAGCTCGGGGGGCAGGGTCGCTCGTGGCCGGTCGCGGGTGCTGACGCACCGACACCGGGTACGTCGGGCAGCTCCGCCTCGTCGTCAGGCCGCCGTCGCCGGGGTGCTGTACGTCTCGTTCAAGCGCCGCTACTGGCTGTAGGGGCTACTCGATGTCGCTGAGCAGGAAGTCGATGCCGCCGGTCGCCGTTGCCACCGCGTCCTGGGCCAGCGCCTGTCCCTCGGGGCTGCTCAGCGCAGCGACGGCGGTGTCGTAGTCGGCGAAGTACAGGTCGACGGTGCGCCACTTGGGTGTCGGGCTGCCGTCCTCCTTCGGGAAGACCTTGGCGAACTCGGCGCGCTGCAGGTTCGGGACCTTGGTCGCCAGCTGCTTGTGCTCGCCGAAGTGCTGCTCGAAGCTGCCGGGGTCCGTCGGGTTGTCGATGATCACGGTGAGTTTGACGGTCATGACCCCTTCATACCCCACCCGCCTCGGACCGCGCACGCCAGGTAGCGTCGAATCCATGACTGGCTCCGTGGACCCGACCCGGCGGACGCCGTCGGCTGGCGCACCGGCGCCCGGTCGCGTCACGCCCGTCCCTCCCAGTGCTGCTGGCCACGTCCTACTAGACGCGGGCAGGATTGAGCGTTGCCGCTTGGCGGCTGATCGTCGAGCTCGGGAGTTGTGCGGAGCTGTTCCAGCGGCACAATCTCGCCTACTCCGACTGGCGGTGCGTCTGTAGCCGACCAAGAGACGGCCGAAGACCTGGCGGACAACGTCTATGTCGGGCTCTCGCGTCGTGGTCCGCCCGTGATGGACGAGTCTGCGTCGGCGCGACGTGGCAGGTGCGATCATCGAACACCTGATCCCGCTCAGCGCCGAGGTCTGTGCAACACGCTCTCGTGTCCGCTGCTTAGACATGGTTGGGGTACAGCGAGTAGGTCGGAAAGTTGCCGTAGACCATGCCCTCACCCTCGGTGACGGCCTGCACGAGCAGGTCGCCGCCGACGAACGCGCCCTTCCACGATGCGCCCTTGCCGCCGAAGACCTCTTCGCGGTCACCTCGGCTGCGAGGCTTGTTGATGCCGACCTTGAACGCCTGCAGCTGCTCTGCGATGCGCGCACCGAAGGCCTGGTCGTCGGTGGCCCCCGACGCGACGAGCGAGCCGTTGCTGGCGTTCATCGCGGCGAGCAGTTCGTCCTCCGAGTCGACCAGCACGATGGAGTCGAGCGGTCCGAAGGGTTCCGCGTGCCGCAGTGCCCAGCTGGGCGGCGGCTCCAGCACGCAGCTCGGCGCCACGTACGCCGACGTGTCCTGTCCCTGCAGGAAACGTCCCTGCGACAGCGACCCTGCGTAGAGCGGGATCCCGACGCCGCCCACCGCCGACGCCCAGTGCCTGCCAAGCGCGGCGGCCTTGCTCGCTGAGATCAGGGGGCCGAACTGAAGGTCGGGCAGCGGGTCTCCCGGGCTCTCGACCGCCAGGGGATGCCCGAAGCGCAGGCCGCGCACTACGGGCAGGTACATCTCCAGGAACTGGGGAAACAGCGCGCGCTGCACGACGTAGCGCGGGTAGGCGGTGCACCGCTGCTTGGCGTACTCGAAGCCTTTGGTCAGATGCGCGGCGAGCTCGGTCCAGCCGCTGAAGTCCCAGATGCCCCAGGCATTGAGGCCCTCCTGCTCGAGCAGGTGGCGCTTGCCGGTGTCGGCCAGGGTTGTGGCGGCCTTGCGCCCGTTGGCGCGGCCACCGACGAAGGCCAGTGCGCCGATCTCCGGGTTACTGATGAGCGCGTCGCCGAGCTGGCCGCCGACGCCCGACAGCAGGGTCACCGGCAGGCCGGCGCGCTTCATGAGCGCGTGCGCGAGCGTCAGAGTGTGGAAGCCGCCCTGTGACGGCGTCTTGGCGACTACCCCGTTGCCGGCCAGGCACTGGACAAGCTCGGCGTGCACTTGCACGCTCATCGGGTAGTTCCACGACGCGATATTGCTCACCGGCCCGCCCAGCGGCCGACGGCCCTGCATCTGCCGCTCGATCTCCCCTAAGTACCAGTCGGCGCCGTCCAGTGCGCGGTCCACGTCGGCGCAGGCCAGCTTCCAGGGCTTGCCGATCTCCCACACAAGCAGCATCGCAAGCGTGTCCCTGTGGTGACGCATCGCGGCGACCGCCTCGGCAACGCGGCGGCGGCGCTCGTCGAGGTCAACCGACTGCCACGCGTCGTGCTCACGCCTCGCGTGAGCGACGGCAGCGACCGCCTCGTCATGGGTGATTCGAGGTGGGCCCTGGATGCGGGTGCCGTCGACGGGAGTCTTGTGCGGGCCGGGGTCGCCGATGGCCTTCCACTCTCCGCCGACCAGGTTGCAGATCCGGTCGGTGTCGAACGCCTCAGGAGCGACGGTCCGGGCGCTGGCGTACACCTCGTCCCACGACGTACCCGGCTTCACCAGCAGACTCATCAGCAGGTGCCACCTTCCGTGCTCGAAGCGGGCGGTTTGCGCGATTGTACGACCGTATGTGCGGGCCGCGACCGGCCAGGCGGTCGTCGGATACGCACGGAGAGGTACGAGGCGAAACAGGACGCCTGCGCCACGGCGGTACGAGAGGGTCTTCACCGACAAGTTCTGCTGAGTGCGTGACGAGCGCCCCGACTATTGCTTTCCTGGTCGACTACGGGGCACTCCGACATGACTTCCCCGCTGTCCGGGGCCGGCACAAGGGCATCCGTTTGGATGTGCACAGGGACCTGCCCGCCGGTGCGAGCCTCGGCCTGCTCGAGCGCTGGCAGGGGGTTGTCGACGCCGTGTGCCGGGCGAAAAGCCGCAAACAGCCCCAGTCAGGCGGTGACGCCCGGACAGCGCACCAGTCCGTGGGGACGACGTCTGCGCCGGTCACGGGCTACTTCTGCAGGTGGTGGCAGGTGAAGGATTCGAACCTTCGAAGCTCTCGCGACGGATTTACAGTCCGCAGCACCCACGCCGCTGACCAGCACAAACGCTAAGCAAAACTGGAAATCCGCACGCATTCCGCACGGCGCAGCCCGACACCACCGGCCACCGTCGAGGACACCCGGCCGCGAAGACGTCAACCTCTCCTGCGTCAAAGCGCAGCCCCTACGGCGGACCGAGTCCTCCGGCGGGTCCGACGACGGTCGACGCGACCACCACCACTTTTCGTAGTACGCTTAATGGGTGGAGGTGCTCCGCTCCGCGTTCCGGCATGGCATCACCACGAAGGACATGCTGCACGCCGGAACAACGCCCTGACCGTCGAAGAGGTCGCCGAAGACCCCCTTCGCTACCTCATCTGGGGTCCCGACACGGCCGGGAACATGCTCGAACTCGTCATTCTCGACCGCGGCCAAGGCCCCGCGCTCATCCACGCCATGCCCATCCGAGCCAGGTACCGGCCGCTGCTACCAGGAGGACCCCGACCATGACCACCAACCCCGCAACCTCCGATGGGACACCGATCACCAACGAGATGGTCGAGGC
>JAABUM010002693.1_pt1 | contig 23312 bp, 21 predicted proteins | sample 5559161 | NCBI WGS metagenome assembly JAABUM01 (sample SAMN10711868, study PRJNA513369) | rock metagenome | isolation source: Antarctica rocks | place: Antarctica: Victoria Land, Siegfried Peak nord
CAGGGATAAGCTCAACCTTGGCGGGCATGGCGCTCCGGATCCGTAGAATTGGCCTCGAGAACCACATTCTACGCTGGATCAAGGGCTTGTACTATGCCCGCCAACCCTCAAGAATTATCCAGGCTAAGTCAAGCAGCAAACGGGTCAAGGTCGTATAGCAACCGATCCGTTGGTTATCTCGCAGAGCGTCCGCTATCCTCTGTCTCGGATCAGAAGCGGCCATTCCGCTCCCGGCCAATTCCGGCCAGTTGGCCAGTGGCCGATGACGGACCACTTTGGGTCACGTGCGGTGTGAAGATGCCACCGATCCGCAGCCACGATCAGCCCAGGCTACGTGCCTGCGCCCAAAGCGCAAAGGCATAGTGCAGCGCCGTATCCTTGATCGCGTCGAACCGCCCGGCGGCGCCCCCATGCCCTGCGCCCATGTTCGTGCGCAGCAGCACCGGGTTGCCGCTGGTCGTCGCCTCGCGCAGGCGCGCCACCCACTTCGCCGGCTCCCAATACGTCACCCGCGGATCGGACAGCCCGGCCGTGGCGAGCACCGCCGGATACGGCCGGGCAGCGACGTTGTCATAGGGCGAATAGGTGGAAATGACGTCATAGGCGGCGGCGTCCTCGAGCGGGTTGCCCCACTCCGGCCACTCCGGTGGCGTGAGCGGCAGGCTGGTGTCGGACATCGTGTTCAGCACATCCACGAACGGCACGGCGGCGACGATCCCCGCCCACAGGTCTGGCCGCATGTTCAGGGCGGCGCCGACCAGCAGGCCGCCGGCCGACCCACCCATGGCGACGATGCCGCCGCGCTGCCCGAGGCCCTGGTCCGCCAGATGCTCGGCGACCGCGATGAAGTCCGTGAACGTATTCGGCTTCTTCGCGCCGCGGCCGTCGTGGAACCAGCCCCAGCCCTTCTCGGACCCGCCGCGCACGTGTGCCGTCGCCCAGATCCAGCCGCGGTCCACCAAGCTGAGGCTGCGTATGGAAAACGACGGCTCCATCGCCATCCCATACGATCCGTAGCCATACAGCAGCAGCGGCGCGGACCCGTCCGTGGGCGTGTCGCGGCGCATCAGCACAGTGATCGGCACCTCCGCCCCATCGGCCGCGCGGGCGTGCAGGCGACGGGTGAGGTATTGCGCCGGATCGTGGCCGGACGGGACCTCCTGCTCCTTGCGAAGCACCGACGCGTGGCTGTCCATGTCGAAGTCGAACCATCGCCGGGGGGTCGCCGGGGATTCGTAGGTATAGCGCAGCGTGGCCGTTTCGTACTCATGGCTGCCGCCAAGCCGCAGCACGAACGCCTCCTCGTCGACCGCGATCGTGTGTTCGTCTCCGGTGCCGCGCTCCGTGATGACGATGCGGTTGTTGGCGTCCACCCGTTCCAGCCGGGCGAAGTGCCCAGCGTAGGCCGTGGTGTCCACAATGAAGCGGCCGGGCTCGTGCGCGACCCAGTCCCGCCAGTTCGCCCGGCCCGGCGCCGCCTCGGGCGCGCTCACCAGCTTGAAGTCCACGGCGCCGTCCGCGTTGGTGCGGATGATGAAGCGGCCATCCCAGTGCTCCAGGTCGTAGCGCACGCCTGCTTGCCGCCGCTCGACCAGGCGCGGGGCCACGGTGGGGTCGCCGGCCGGGATCAGCCACGCCTCGCTGGTCTGCTGATCCCCGCAGGAGACCACGAGCCAGGCCCGGGACGCGGTGGGCGCGATCCTCATGAAGAACCCGGGGTCCGGCTCCGCATACACCAGCACGTCCGCTGCGGAGCCGCCGGGTACGGGACGTCGGTAGATCCGCGCTGGACGCCCGTTCTCATCCCGGAAGGTCCAGAACAGCCAGGACCCGTCGCCTGACCAGGCGAAGTTGCCGGTGCAGCTTTCGATCGGGTCCGGCAGCAGCGCGCCGGTCGCGAGGTCCTTGATCCGGACGCGATAAACCTCCGAGCCCTGCGTGTCTTCGGCATAGGCGAACAGGCGGTGGTCCCGGCTGTGCCGAGCCGCGGCCAGCGTGTAGTATTCGTGCCCTTTCGCGAGCGCGTCGGCGTCGATCAGCACCTGCTCGTCGCTTGGTAGGCCGCGTGGCCTTCGCGCATGCACCGGATGCTGCGCCCCAGTCTCGTAGCGCGTGTAATATTCCCAGGGTCCATCGAGGTTGGGGACGCTCGCGTCGTCCTGCTTCATGCGGCCCTTGATCTCGGCAAGGATTTGCTGCTGCAGCGCCGCGGTTTCCGCCAGCACGGCCTCGGTATAGGCGTTCTCCGCCTCCAGATGCGCACGAATGTCAGGGCGCAGCGCCGTTGGATCGCGCAGCACCTGCTGCCAGTTCTCATCCTTCATCCAAGCGTAGTCGTCGGTGCGGACGCGGCCGAGCTGCTCGATGCGCTTTGGCTGCTTGGGGACGAGAGGCGGCGCTGGCGGTGTGCTCATGGCGACATCAAGGTGGCCTGCGCCGCAATTGGTCAAGGCGATGGCGCCCTCGGAAATCGTAATCAGGACGTGTCAGCGGTCTCCACGCTTACGCGTCGCCTGAGCATCCAGGAACGCCTGCATCGCCTGACGCGGTTCGTCCGTCCGCCACGCCTCGGCGAAGGCATCGACGCCGGCCTGTACTGCGACCCGGAGCGGCAGGTCCTCCCACGCCCCTATCAGGCGTTTTTGCAGCCGAATCGCGCGTGGGCCGGCCATCATAAGGGCGGCAAGCCAGGCCTCGACGGCCGCATCCAGATCGCCGGCGGGCACGACCCGCTCGACGAAACTCCAGCGCTCCGCCTCGACAGCGGTGAAGGTCTCGCCGAGCAGCAGGATCTGCCGCGCCCGGCCCCAGCCCACCAGTGACGGCAGCAGCGCCGCTTCGACGACGGATGGAATCCCAAGCTTCACCTCCGGCATGCCGAACACCGCCGTGTTGGACGCTATGCGCAGGTCGCAAGCCGCTGCAATCTCCAGCCCGGCGCCGAACGTATAGCCCTGGATGCGGGCGATCACCGGTACCGGCAGCCGCCGAAGCGCGTCACAGCAGCGATGGATGCGGGTTATGAATACCCGCGCGGTGCTGGGATCGAGGCCCGACATCTCAGTGATGTCGGCACCCCCAATGAACGCGCGGGGGCCTGCGCCGGCCAAGACGACCGCCTGCAGTCCATCGAGCAACGCAAGCGCCTCCAACTCAGCCGCGAGCCGCTCCATGAGGCCGCTGTTCAGGGTGTTCAGCTTGCGCTCGTTGTCGATGACGACGCGCGCTATGCGCCCGCCGCTACGGTCATCGACTGCTACATGCACGCCTGGAACTGTGTCGGTCACGCTGGCTCCCCTGCTTTGCCCCGTTTGCGGCTCGGCCTACTCTATGCCTTGATTGGCGTGGACACGAACTGCCCGCCAACGATCGCTAGCTGCAGAAAGGCCCTCCGAAACGATGACCGAACTTCCCGACGACACGGCGCTCGCCCTCGAGTTCGACGTCTTCGCCAAGCGCGCCGGGCTTGAGATACCCGCCGACCGCAAGGCGATCGTCTTCGCTGGCTTCAAGGAGCTGCGCCACATGCTGGTCCTGCTGCGCCAGCCGCGCACCGCTGCGGCCGAACCGGCCGGGACCTACTCGATTTTGAGTGTAACGCGGGGCTTAAGCGTGACGCGGGGCCTCGGATGACCGCCACGCCGCTGTTCGAGCTTTCCATCGCCGAGGCGGGCCGCAGGCTGCGCGACGGGACCGTCACCTCCCTGGCCCTCACCGAGGACGCGCTCGCCCGCATCGCCGCGATCGACGGCGCCCTGGACAGCTTCATCACCGTGACCGCCGAGCGCGCGCGGGCCGACGCCGGCGCCGCCGACGCGGACTTTGCCAGGGGCGTCGACAAGGGGCCCATGCAGGGCGTGCCGCACGCGCTGAAGGACATCTACGACACCGCCGGCATACGCACGACCTGCCATTCCAAGCTGCGGGCCGACAACGTGCCGGCCACGGACTCGGTGGTCGCCGCAAGGTTCGCGGCCCAGGGCGCCGTGCTGCTCGGCAAGCTTGCCACCCACGAGTTCGCGATCGGCGGGCCGAGCTTCGACCTGCCATTCCCGCCGGCGCGCAACCCTTGGAACCCCGAGCATATCCCGGGCGGCTCGTCCTCCGGCTCGGCTGCGGCGGTGGCGGCCGGGCTGGTGCGCATGGCGATGGGGTCGGACACCGGCGGCTCGATCCGCGGACCCGCCGCCTATTGCGGGACCGTCGGGCTGAAGCCGACCTACGGCCTGGTATCCCGGCGCGGCGTGTTCCCGCTTTCGACCACGCTCGACCATTGCGGCCCGCTGTCCTGGACGGTCGAGGACAGCGCCATCGTCCTGCAGGTCATCGCCGGCTACGACCCGCTCGACCCGGCCAGCGCCGACATCGCCGTCCCGGACTACCGCAGCGGACTCGGCCAGGGCGTCCAGGGGCTGCGGATCGGCCTGCCGCGCCATTTCTTCGCCGAGGCGAAGGGCCTGTCGCCGGAGGTGACCGCAGCGATCGACGCGGCGCTGCAGACGCTCGAGCGGCTCGGCGCCACCGTCGAGGAGATCAGGCTGCCGGACTACGAGCTGTTCAACGCCTGCGGCCGTGTCGTCATGCTGAGCGAGGCCTTTGCGATCCATGAGCAGGACTACCAATCCCGGCCGCTCGACTTTGGCCTGCTGACCTATCTCCGCATGACGCTCGGCGCCTTCGTCACCGCGGCCGATCTGCAGCAGGCGATGCGGCTGCGTCGCGAGCTGTCGCATGCGGTCAACCTGCAGCTCAAGACCTACGACGCGCTGATCACCGCCAGCGCGCTCGCCCCGGCGCCGGCCTTTGCCGATATCGTGCCGAACAACCCGCTGAACCTGCCGATGCAGACGATGCCGTTCAACCTCACTGGGAACCCCGCGATGTCCGTTCCGACCACGCTTTCCGCGTCCGGCCTGCCGCTCTCGGTGCAGATCGTCGGCCGCGCCTTCGACGAGCGGACGGTGCTCCGCATCGGCGCCGCCCTGGAGGCGACCACCGGGATGACCGCCCGGCGCCCGGCGCTCGCCGGGGGTCAATCGCGATGACGCGCAACGCCGAACAGATCTGGCAGCTCGTCGACGACAAGCGCGAGGACTACATCGCGCTCGCCGACCGGGTATGGGGCACGCCGGAGCTGGCTTACGGCGAGCACCGGTCGGCGGCCGAGCACTTGGCGATGCTGGAGCGCGAGGGCTTCCGCGTCACCCGCGAGCTCGCCGGCATCCCGACCGCCATGATGGCCGAGGCCGGCGAGGACGGCCCGGTCATCGCCATCCTCGGTGAATACGACGCACTGCCGGGCCTGAGCCAGGAGGCGGGCCTGGACGAGCCGCATCCGGTCGAGGGCCAGGGCGGGGTCGGCCATGGCTGCGGCCACAACCTGCTGGGCTCGGCGGCCATGCTCGCAGCCGCCGCGGTCAAGGACTGGCTGGCGGCGTCCGGCGCCAAGGGCCGCGTGCGGTACTACGGCTGCCCGGCCGAGGAGGGCGGCGCCGCGAAGGGCTTCATGGTCCGGGCCGGGGCGTTCGCCGACGTCGACATCGCGATCTCCTGGCATCCGGCCTCGTTCTCCGGCGTGAACGAGGCGGTGAGCCTCGCCAACACGCGGATCGACTTCAGCTTCGCCGGCCGCGCCAGCCATGCCGCCGCCGCGCCGGAGCTGGGCCGCAGCGCGCTGGACGCGGTGGAGCTGATGAATGTCGGCGTGAACTACATGCGCGAGCACATGCCGGACGACGCGCGGGTGCACTACGCCTATCTCGACGCCGGCGGGATCGCGCCGAATGTCGTGCAGGCGCGGGCCAAGGTGCGCTATCTGATCCGCGCCGCCGACCTTGCCGGGCTGACCGGCCTGGTCGCGCGCGTGCGCAAGATCGCCGAAGGTGCGGCGTTGATGACGGAGACGACGGTGAGCACGCAGGTGGTCAGCGCCGTCAGCAACCTGATGGCGAACACGCCGCTGGAGCAGGCGATGCACGACAACTTCCAGCGCCTGGGCCCGCCCGAGTTTGACGACGCCGACTGCGCCTACGCCGGGCGCATCCGCGCCACGCTGACCGAGGCCGACGTGGCAGCCGCGTTCAGCCGCGCTGGCGTCCCGGTGCGGCCGGACCTCGCCATGTGCGACTTCATCATCCCGTCCGGCGCCCACGGCCGGGGCGGCCACGGCAGCACGGACGTGGGCGACGTTTCGTGGGTGGTGCCGACGGTCCAGGCGCGGGGCGCGACCTGCGCCGTGGGCACGCCGTTCCACTCGTGGCAGCTGACGGCGCAGGGCAAGAGCCCGGCCGCGCATAAGGGCCTGGTGCACGTGGCCAAGGTGATGGCCGGCACCGCGCTCGATGCGCTGCAGGACCCGGGGCTGATCGAGCGCGCCAAGGCCGACCTGGCGGAACGCACCCGCGTCACGCCATACAAGTGCCCGCTGCCCGATGACGTGCAGCCGCCGATCCGGGCGATGAGCTTTGGGGAGTAGCTGGGGGTGGCCATCGCATGCGGAGTGGGAGGATAGGGGTATGACGATTGCTCTGAGGTTTGAGAAAGCATGGACCGCGGACGAGTTCATCGCCCAGGATCAACATGATTTTGGCGACGCCTGGCGCTACGAACTCGTTGACGGCCAAATTCTGGCGCACGCTGCGCCCGCTCCGGAGCATGGCGCAATCCTGACTGGGCTGGGTGGTGCGCTCGTAAACCGAATGACTGCTATGCCTCGCGGTTGTCGTCCTGAGACCGGTAGCGCCGCAACTCCACGCTCTGCCCAGCAGAACACGGCTCGGATCCCTGATCTCGTCATTCGTTGCGGCGAACATCCCAAGGTGTCCTTCGAGGTCGTTTCCCCATCCGAAATCCGGGACTGGCGCGGTCGGGACCTAAAGCGGCAGCATATGCAAGCCGTCGAGGGCATGCGGGAGATCGTGGAGCTGTTCCAGGAGGATTATGCCGTTCATGTATATCGGCTCTCCACCGAGGAAGCCTGGACTTTTGAGGCACTAGGCGGCGCAGAGGCCATCCTGCACCTAGAAAGTGTGGGGCTCTCGATCCCGCTGGCCGAAATCTACCTCCTTGCCACGTTTGCTCAGTCCGAGCCGGAGGCCTGATACCAAATCGGCTATCAATCCTGCTCCTGCCGTGAGTAGATCAGCGGTCTCAAGCTTGGGGGCATGATCGGAGCAGACGTGGGCAGGACGCCGAACATCCTCATCCTGATGGCCGACCAGCTTACGGCCGGCGCCCTCCCCGCCTATGGCAACCCAGTGGCCAGAACCCCGAACATCGACAAGCTCGCCGAGCATGGCGCCGTATTCGAGCGCGCCTACTGCAACAGCCCGCTATGCGCGCCGTCCCGCGGGGCGTTCATGTCCGGACGGCTGCCGTCGGCCACCGGCATCTACGACAACGCGGCTGAGTTCCCTTCGCAGCTTCCGACCTTCGCGCACTACCTTCGCCATGCCGGGTATCGCACGATCCTGTCGGGCAAGATGCACTTCTGCGGCCCGGACCAGCTGCACGGGTTCGAGGAGCGACTGACCACCGACATCTATCCGGCGGATTACGGCTGGACGCCCGACTGGACCCGGCCCGATATGCGTCCGGACTGGTATCACAGCATGGATTCCGTGGTTCAGGCCGGCCCCTGCGCCCGGACCAACCAGATCGACTTCGACGAGGAGGTCGTGTTCGCGGCCCGGCGTCGTCTGTTCGACATCGCCCGTGGCAGCGACCCGCGCCCGTTCTGCATGGTCGTGTCGCTGACCCATCCGCACGATCCCTTCACCATCACGGAGCCGTACTGGAGCCGCTACTCCGACGCCGAAATCGACCCGCCCCGGGTCGAGATGCCGGTAGACTGCCTGGACCCGCACTCGCTGCGGCTGCGGCACGTGTGCGGGATCGATCGGCAGCCGGTGACGGCCGACCAGGTCCGTGCCGCGCGGCGCGCCTATTACGGCGCCGTGTCCTACTTCGATGACCAGGTGGGCGCCATGCTCACGACCCTGGACGCGGCCGGGCTGACCGACGACACCTGCATCGTCGTGGTCGCCGACCATGGCGAGATGCTGGGGGAGCGCGGCCTCTGGTACAAGATGAGCTTCTTCGAGCCGGCCTGCCGCGTTCCGCTGATCGTGCACGCGCCGGGCCGGTTTGCCGCACGGCGCGTGCCGCATTCGGTGTCGCTGGTGGACGTCCTGCCGACGCTGGTGGACCTCGCGTCCGACGGCGGCACGCCGGAGTATGCCACGCCGTTGGACGGGCGGAGCCTGCTGCCGCATCTTGAGGGGCGCGGCGGCCATGACGAGGCATTCGGCGAATACCTGGGCGAGGGAGCCGTCGCACCCATCGTGATGATCCGGCGCGGGCGGCACAAGTTCATCCGCTCGCCGGGCGATCCGGACCAGCTTTACGACCTGGCAAGCGACCCGGACGAGCTGCGCAATCTCGCAGCCGAAACGCCCGATCCGTTGCTCGCGGCGTTCGGGGCGGAGGCGGAGCGGCGCTGGTCGCTGGCGACGCTGCACGCCAAGGTGCTCGCAAGCCAGCGCCGCCGGCGCCTGGTGGCGGAGGCGTTGCGAATGGGCGTTTCCACGGCCTGGGACTATCAGCCCGTGCGCGACGCCCGCGAGCAATACATCCGCAGCCACATGAAGCTTGAGGACCTGGAGGCGATGGCGCGACTGCCGCGTCCCCTGGCGTCCTGACAGCATCGCAAAAGGAGAACTGACATGACTGCTATCGGCAACACGCTGCGTTCCAGCCTATTGGCCTGCCTACCCGTGTGCTTTTTGGCCGCCACCCTGCCGGCGCGCGCCGCCGAGCCGGCGAGCTGCCGCGCCGTGCGCATGTCGGACCCTGGCTGGACGGACATCACCTCCACGAACGGCGTCGCCGGCGTCATGCTCGACGCGCTCGGCTACCAGCAGCACGTTGACACGCTCTCGGTGCCGATCACCTTCCGCGCGCTGCAGGACGGCATGATCGACGTGTTCCTGGGCAACTGGATGCCGGCACAGCAGAACTCCGCGGGTCCGCTGATCCAGTCCGGCAAGATCGACCTGGTACGCCACAACCTCGAGCGCGCGAAGTTCACCCTGGCGGTCCCCACCTATGTCGCGGACGGCGGCGTGCACGGGTTCGCCGACCTAAGCCGCTTTGCCGATAAATTCGGCAAGAAGATCTACGGCATCGACGCCGGCGCCCCGGCGAACCAGAACATCCAGCGCATGCTGGACGCTAGCGACTTCGGGCTGCGCGGGTGGCAGCTGGTGGACTCCAGCGAGCAGGCAATGCTGGCGCAGGTCGGCCAGGCGGTGCAGCAAAAACAGTGGGTCGTGTTCCTCGCCTGGGAGCCGCATCCGATGAACACCAAGCTGCCGATCACCTACCTTGACGGCGGCGACCGCTACTTCGGCGCGAACTACGGCGACACCACGGTCAACACCCTGGCCCGCAAGGGCTACGCGGCGGAGTGCCCGAACATCGGCCGGCTGTTCGGCCAGCTCGCCTTCAGCACCGGCATGGAAAACGAGCTGATGACCGACACCGAGAGCATGCGGAAGGACGGCAAGGGGGCAGCGATGCGCTATCTCCGCAACCATCCGGAGCTGCTGGCGCCCTGGCTGCAGGGGGTGACCACCCGCGACGGCAAGGACGGCTTGGCGGCCGTGAAGGCCTCGATCGGGCAATAAATTCGGTGAATGAAACGTTCGACTACGTCATCGTCGGCGCCGGGTCGGCCGGGTGCGTGCTGGCGGACCGGCTGACCGAGGACGGGCGCAGCACGGTATTGGTACTGGAATACGGCGGCTCCGACGCCTCGGTGCTGATCCAGATGCCCAGCGCGCTGTCGATCCCAATGAATATGCCCCGCTATAACTGGTCGTATGAGACCGAGCCGGAGCCGGGCCTGGGCGGGCGGCGGATGAACTGCCCGCGCGGCAAGGTGCTCGGCGGCTCGTCGTCGATCAACGGGCTGGTCTATGTCCGCGGCAACCCGGCCGATTTCGACGGGTGGGAGGCGGCGGGGGCGCAGGGCTGGGGTTATCGGCATGTGCTGCCGTACTTCCGCCGGGCCGAGCACCGGAACGAGGGCGGTGATGCCTACCGCGGGGCGGACGGCCCGTTGCACACGCGATATGGCGCATTGAAGAATCCGCTGTATCGCGCCTGGATCGAGGCGGCGGCGCAGGCGGGCTACGCCGAGACCGAGGACATCAACGGCTTTCGGCAAGAAGGCTTCGGCCGCATGGACATGACGGTGCGCGACGGCCGCCGCTGGAGCGCCGCCAGCGCCTACCTGAAACCGGCGCTGCAACGGCATAACCTCGCGGTCGTCACCCACGCGCTGGCCACCGCGGTCCAGCTCGAGGGCCGGCGCGCGACCGGGGTGCGCTACCGCCACGGCGGGACAGAGAAGGTGGCGCTGGCAAGGCGCGAGGTCATTCTCTCGGGCGGTCCGATCAACTCACCGCAATTGCTGAAGCTGTCGGGTGTCGGACCCGCGGACGAGTTGCGCACGCACGGCATCGCGCCGGTGCACGAACTGCCGGGTGTGGGCGAGAACCTGCAGGACCACCTGGAATTCTATTTCCAGGTCGAGAGCCTGCAGCCCATCACGCTGTATCCCGCGACCCGCCCGCTGGCGAAGGCGATGATCGGCGCGCGCTGGCTGCTGCGCCATGACGGGCTCGGGGCCACCAACCACTTCGAGAGCTGCGGCTTCATCCGCAGCCGCGCCGGCGTCCCCTACCCCGACATCCAGTATCATTTCCTGCCGCTGGCCGTGTCCTATGACGGCAAGTCGCTGGCGAGCGGCCACGGCTTTCAGGCGCATGTCGGCCCCATGCGCTCCAAAAGCCGCGGCTGGGTCCGGCTGCGCTCCGCGGACCCGGCGGACAAGCCGCTGATCCGCTTCAACTACATGAGCCACCCGGATGACTGGACCGAGATGCGCGCCTGCGTGCGCCTGACCCGGGAGATTTTTGCTCAAGCCGCGTTCGATCCCTATCGCGGCCGGGAGCTGCAGCCCGGCGCCGACGTCACTGCCGACGCCGCAATCGACGCCTTCGTGCGGGACCGGGCCGAGAGCGCCTACCATCCCTCCTGCACCTGCCGGATGGGCAGCACGAACGATCCAATGGCGGTAGTCGATTCGGAGGCGCGGGTCATCGGGCTCGAGGGATTGCGCGTCGTCGACTCGTCCATCATGCCCGCGGTGACGACCGGCAACCTGAACGCGCCGACCATCATGCTCGGCGAGAAAGCAGCCGACCACATCCGCGGCCGCCCGGCGCTTGCGGTTTCCAATGCCGCCACTTATGCGACGGAGGGATGGCGGGAGGCGCAACGGTAAGAGCTGGGGGCAATTCGATGGCATGAGCCTGACGCCGAATTATTCTTGACATTGCCGCCTTATAAGTACAGTTTCCTGTACAAGACTTAGGAGGGTATGATGGGGCAAGTGTCCTACACGGACTTGCGACAGAACTTGGCCCGCTACATAAACGAGGCCGTCGAGAGCCGTGCCCCGATCCTGGTAACCCGCCAGGGAGGCAAGGGAAACGTGGTCATCCTGTCCGAAGAGGAATTCGAGGGCTGGCAGGAAACAGTGCACCTGATGCGCAGCCCGGCCAACGCAAAGCGCCTGCTGCGGTCCATCCGCTCTGCCGATGCAGGGGCAGCTAAGGAACAGGAGCTCGCTCCGGCAAAGGCAACCGCCAAAGCGTGAAGGTCCACTTCACCGACGACGGATGGGGCGACTATCGGCACTGGGTCGACAACGATCAGGATATGCTTGCGAGAGTGAACGTCGTTATCGAGGATGCGCGCCGGAGGCTGTTTGTCGGCCTAGGGAAGCCGGAGCCGCTAAAACGGGACCTTGCGGGCTGGTGGTCGCGCCGCATCACCGGAGACCACCGGCTCGTGTATCGCATCGAGGGTAAAGCTAGCGTCGACCAACGGATCGAGATTGCCGCGTGCCGTTACCATTACGGCGACGATTAGGGCGGGGCCGGTCCATTGACAGCGAGCCGCCAAACCTACGCTGCGAGCACGGCGTTTCCGAACACGATATCCTGCGCGCCGTCCCAGAGCGTTTTCCTGCCGAGCGTCGCCAAGTCCTCCAGTCCCTCGGTGATAGTCAGGAAGTGGTTGCCGGCGAGCTGGCCGGCTTTGCTGGAGAAACAGCACGGGCCGTAGCTGATCAGGATCTCGGTCTCGCTGACACTGCCGGCGTGCATCAGGATTTGGCCCGGCGCCGGATAGCTGGTCGCGTTCTCATACGGCAGGCCGGTGTCGAGGTCGCCGAGCGGAATCCAGCAAGCCTCGCCGCTCCAGCGCACGTGGACGATGCGCTGGCGATAGGGCAGCAGGGCACGGAAGCGGGCGCAGGTCTGCGGCGCGGTCGCCTGCTCGAACCGGGCGATGAAGCTGAAAGCGCCGGAGGCGATACGGATCGTGTCCAAGGTTCGTGCTCCGATCAGTTCAGCGGCTTCTGCCGTTCTACGCCGCCATTGGGCGCCAGGCCGCGGCTGCGCAGGCAGACCAGGCGGGCCTGCTGCTTGGCCGCGTTCAGCTCTTCCTGGCTGTTCGACTGGAAATACGGGTTGCCGACGCCCTTGAGGATGAGCTGCTTGACCGCCGGGTCCTCGTTGGCCTGGCGCTCGCAGGCACGTTGGTCGGGGCTCTCCGCCGTGCCGCAGGCGGCGAGCAGCGACAGCAGCAGCGCGGCGCGCACCATGCGGGTCATGCGTGCGCCATCCAGTCCTCGATCAGCCGGCGGGCGATGCTGTCGCGGCGCGGCAGGCTGAAGCCGTGGGCGTCGTGGTCGCGCAGCTCGGCGGGGGAGAACCAGCGGGCGTCGCGCAGCTCGGCCGGGTCGATGGTGATCTCCTCTGTCAGGCCCTCGGCGTAGAAACCGAGCATGATGCTGGACGGGAACGGCCAGGGCTGGCTGCTGTGATAGCGCACGTTGCCGACGCGAATGGCGCTCTCTTCGAATACCTCGCGGGCGACGGCCTCCTCCAGGCTCTCGCCGGGCTCCACGAAGCCGGCGAGGGTCGAATACATCGTGACTTTTGGGAAGCGCTGCGAGTGCCCGAGCAATACGCGGTCGCCGCGATGGACCAGCATGATGACGGCCGGGTCGGTACGGGGGAAGTGCTGCGCCCCGCAGACGGTGCAGGCCAGCGCGTGCCCGGCGCTGCGCGGCTCGCATATGCCGCCGCACACGCCGCAGAAGCCATGGCGGCCGCGCCAGTGCATCAGGCCGCGCGCGTGGGCGAGGATCGCGGCCTCGGCGGGCGCCAAGCCGGGGCCGATCATTCGCAGGTCCTCAAACCGCGCGACGCCGTCCGGCAGCAGCGGCAGCGGGTCGTCCACGGCGCTGATGTCCACGGCGAACACCGCGGTGTCGCCCTGCAGTCCAAGAAGAGCCCAGGGGCCGCCGGTCATACGGAGCGCCGCGGCGGCTTCGCTTGTCAGCAGCACGGCTTCCGGCTTGGCTTCGTCCAGGCCGCGGAACAAGGTGCGGGCGCGCCAGACCGGGACCCAAAGGCTGGTCGGATCGGCCCGGCGCTGCTCGATCCAGGCCTCGTCGGTGCGGCGCCCATCGGCGCGGTCCAGCGGATTGCCGGTATAAACGTTCGGGCGGCTCGCAACGATCAATGTCATGTGCCCCGCATTTCGCACGCGGACCGGGCTGTGCCAAGTGCCAAGGCCTAGTTGTGGCGGCCGTTTCGGCACGTGAGCGTCTGGTTTGTCACTCGCCTCTCTCGTCAGTTCTCGACCCTCTCCGACAGTCAGGCGCAACGAACAGTGCAGCCGACGTCCGTCCGTTGCCTCTCAACAGGCTTTCTTTCTGTCGAAACAAGCTGCCCCTTATCCGCGAAAACGCAGCGCATCGACCAGCAGCGTGAATGCCGCCGAGGGCTGGCGCCGGCTCGGGTAGTAAAGGTGGTAGCCGGCGAAGAAAGGGCACCAATCGTCGAGCACGCGGACGAGATCCCCCTCGGCAACACGCGCAGCTACCTGATCCTCCAGCATGCAGGCCAGGCCGAAACCGGCCGTCGCGGCGCGAAGGATCATGGGCACGTTGTTGCACGCCAACTGGCCTTCGACCCGTGCCCTCAACTCGCGGCCATCCTTCTCCAGCCCCCATGCGTAGAAGCCGCCTGCGGTAGGCAAGCGCAGGTTGATGCATTGATGGTCGGCCAAGTCCTGCGGACTGCGGGGCTTGGTCCGTGCAGCGAAGTAGGAGGGCGCCCCCACGACCGCCATGCGCAGGTCGGGTCCGACGCGTACCGCGACCATGTCCTTGGCGATCGATTCGCCCAGGCGCACGCCGGCGTCGAAGCGTTCGGCGACGATGTCGGCCAGGCCGGAGTCGATTGAGAGCTCGACATGGATAGCGGGGTAGCCGGGCAGCAGCCTTTCCAGCGCGGGCCATAGGACACTGTTCGCCGCGTGCTCGGACGTCGTGATACGGATCGTGCCGGCCGGCTTCTCGCGCAGTTCGCTCAATGAGGCGAGCTCGGCAGCGATGGTGTCGAACGCCGGGCCAAGCGTTTTCAGGAGCCGCTCGCCCGCCTGGGTCGGGGCGACACGCCGCGTCGTGCGGGTCAGCAGGCGGACGCCCAGCCGCGTTTCCAGCCGCCGGATGGTGTGGCTGAGCGCTGATTGCGAGGTGCCGAGCTTGGCTGCCGCGCAGGTGAAACTCTCCTCCTCCGCGACCGCGGCGAAGGCGTTTAGGTCAACCAGTTCGTCGCGCCGCATTCATGAAGCCTAGACATGGGTTCATGCAACTTCCAGCGCCTATTCTCGCATGGAGGCTGCAGCCATCTTGTCGGCGGCAACCGAGGAGGATGAACCATGGACATCAAGCGCAGCGGCCCGCAGCCCTCGGCCAAGGGGCCGGAGGAGTATTTCACCGGCGCGGTCCGGATCGACGCACCCTTCAGGCGTCAAGAAGATCGCCCGCCACCCGGCGAGGGCCAGAATCTGCCCGCCCAGAATCTGCCCGCCCAGGATCGGTCCGAGCAGCGGCGCGATAGCCATCACCGTCATCAGGGTCGATAGCATCTGCGCCGCCCGGTCGCGCGGGTAAAGGTCGCGCACCATGGCGCGCGCGAGGACGACGCCCGCGCAGGCGCCCGCCGCCTGCACCACGCGCCAGCCGATCATCTGCCCGGCGCTGGCCGACAGCGCACAGCCCGCCGAGCCAATCACGAACAGGACGAGCCCAGCCGCGACAGGCCCACGGCGCCCGTAGCGGTCGCCGATCGGACCCAAGGAGCTGGCCGGCGCTGAAGCCGACCAGGTAGCCCGCAATCGTCAGCTCGACCGTGCCGGCGTCCGCGTGCAGCGCCGCCGCCATGGCCGGCAGCGCCGGCAGATACAGGTCGGTCGAGATCGATGCGAACCCCAGCAAGGTGCTCAGCACTATCGGCACGCGCAGGCCGGCAAGCGTCGTGGTGACGGCGGTCATGATTTGCTCCGTTTGATCAGACGCAAGCGCCCGCGCGCCAGGGACGGCGCACGGGCGCGGTCAGCAACCGTTCAGCGGCCGGTCGTCGCCAGGAGCTGCGCGGGGTAGCGCTCGCCCTCGACTTTGATCTCGGACGCCGCGCGCTCGATCCCCGCAAGGTCATCGGCGGTCAGCTCGATGTCCGCAGCGCCCAGGTTCTCCTCCAGCCGATGCAGCTTGGTGGTGCCGGGGATCGGTACGATCCAGGGTTTCTGCGCGAGCAGCCAAGCGAGCGCGATCTGCGCCGGGGTTGCGCCCTTCGCTCCCGCGATCCGCTTGAGCAAATCGACGAGGGCCTGGTTCGCCGCCATCGCCTCGGGCGTGAAGCGGGGCAGCATGTTGCGGAAGTCGCCCTCGCCAAGCTTGGTGTCCTTGCTCATCGCGCCTGTTAAGAACCCTTTGCCAAGCGGGCCGTAGGGCACGAAGCCGATGCCAAGCTCCTCGCAAGCCCCAAGCACCCCGTTGGTTTCCGGCCCGCGTGTCCAAAGCGAGTACTCGTTCTGGATAGCGGTCACCGGCTGCACCGCATGGGCGCGGCGGATCGTCTGCGCGCCGGGTTCGGACAGGCCGAAGTGCTTGACCTTGCCCTCCCGGATCAGGTCGCGGACGGCGCCCGCCACATCCTCAATGGGCACCTCGGGATCGACGCGGTGCTGGTAGAATAGGTCGATGACCTCGACGCTCAGCCGCTTCAGGGACGCCTCGGCCACGGCGCGGATGCGCTCGGGGTGGCTGTTCATGCCAGTCTGCTTGCCGGTTTCGGGATCGATCCTGAACCCGAACTTGGTGGCAATCACCACTTGGTCCCGCACCGGCGCCAGCGCCTCGCCGACCATCTCCTCGTTGGTGAAGGGGCCATATACTTCGGCCGTGTCGAACAGGGTGACGCCGCGCTCCGCCGCCGCGCGGATCAGCGCGATGCCCTCAGCCTTGCTCACCGCCTGGCCGTAGCCGAAGTTCAGCCCCATGCAGCCCAGGCCGATTGCCGAAACCTCCGGGCCGCTCGTTCCAAGTACACGCTTCTGCATTGCTCTTCCTCCCGCCCGTCTGCACGGCGCGCTTCCGTTGCGATGACCTGGAGATAAGCCGCCTCGCTTATGCCGATTAGGCAGCAATGGCAGCATGACGCTATGTCGGGCATTCATGTATTGGCACTGGGTGCCCCGCGCGAAAGATCGTGGCGGCCGATGGGCTTGGATACGGCTGGCCGGTGCACCTATTCGACGCAGAAGCGCTCGGCCGCGCACAAGAAGGGCAGCCAGCATGGCAACAAGGCAGCACCAAGACGGCGCGCAAAAAGGTATCAGTTCTGCGCTGCAAAGCGTGTTGCCGCACGGTCTTGAACAGCGTAAGGCCCATACTAAGCAGGGATTAACCTGACAGAAGATTCTGCACTGGTGAGGATCGCAACTGCAAAGAATTTGTCCGAAGGTCACGATCGGCATTGCTCGCGCGATGCCGCTGTCGGAATTCCGCGTTCTTGGGCGCGACGGGCGGCGCTTCGCCTTCGCGGCCTAATAGGGACCTAAAGTTTTCGGCGGCGCGACCAAGCGTTCACGCGCCGCCGATCAGCATGCCACGAACGCAAACGAGCCGAGTTCGGCCAATGAGGAGAGAACATCCATGACCCGGTATACCAAGGCATCGACGTTGAAGACCCAGGCCGCGGCGGCGCTCGTCCTCGGCCTCCTCGGCGGGGCTGGAGCCTCCGCCGCGACGGTCTCCAACGCAACCGTGGCGTTCCTCATGCCTGACCAGAGCTCGACCCGCTACGAGGAGCACGATCATCCCGGCTTCGTGGCGCAGATGCAGAAGCTCTGCCCGAGCTGCAAGGTGCTCTACCAGAACGCGGACGGCGACGCCTCACGCCAGCAGCAGCAGTTCAACTCGGTCGTGTCGCAGGGGGCCAAGGCGATCGTGCTCGACCCCGTCGACTCAGCGGCCGCGGCCTCCCTGGTCAAGCAGGCCCAGGGCCGGGGCATCAAAGTGATCGCCTATGACCGGCCGATCCCCTCGGCGCCGGCCGACTACTACGTGTCCTTCAACAACGAGGAGATTGGCAGATCGATCGCCAAGTCGCTCGTAGACCACCTCAAGGCGACCAAGGTGTCGCCGACCGACGTCGGGGTGCTCGAGATCAACGGCTCGCCGACCGATGCGGCCGCGGGCCTCATCAAGAAGGGCATCCACGAGGGCCTCGCCGAGGGCGGCTACGCGACTCTGGCCGAGTACGACACTCCGGAGTGGGCGCCTCCCAAGGCCCAGCAGTGGGCGTCCGGCCAGATCCCGCGCTTCAACAAGAAGATCGTGGGCGTGGTCGCGGCCAATGACGGCACCGCGGGCGGCGCGATCGCGGCCTTCAAGGCGGCGGGCGTCAACCCGGTCCCGCCCGTCACCGGCAACGACGCCACCATCGCCGGGCTGCAGCTCATCATCGCGGGCGACCAGTACAACACCATTTCGAAGCCGAGCGAGATTGTTGCCGCTGCGGCGGCGGATGTCGCGTTCGCGCTGCTTGGGGGCGAGGCGCCCAAGGCCGACACCACGCTGTTCGGCACGCCGACGCGGCTGTTCACGCCGGCGCTGGTGACGACCGGGAACCTCAAGGCCGAGATCGTCGACAAGATGGTCAACGGCAAGCCGATCGAGACACCCGCGGTGCTCTGCAGTGGCCGCTATGCCGAGGGCTGCAAAAAGCTCGGCATCGCGCCCTAAGCCTCGTCTGACCGGGACCGCCCGCCTGTCGCGCGGGCGGTCCCCAATCAATCACGCCCGACCCGGGAGGGCACGTCACAGATGTCCAACACGTCGCAAGGAACACCGCCGGCGGGCGATCTGGTGCTCAGCCTGCGCGGCATTTGCAAGCAGTTCGGCGCGGTCTCAGCCCTGACCGACATCGACCTCGACGTCCACGCCGGCGAGGTCGTAGCCCTCGTCGGCGACAACGGTGCTGGCAAGTCTACCCTCGTCAAGGTCCTGGCCGGCGTACACCAGCCGACCAGCGGCACAATGGCGTTCCGCGGCCAGCCCGTGACGCTCGCCGGCCCGAACGACGCCCTGTCGCTCGGCATCGCGACCGTGTTCCAGGACTTGGCGCTTTGCGAGAACCTCGACGTCGTCGCCAACATCTTCCTCGGTAAGGAGATGCGGCCCTTTGCCCTCGATGAGGTGGCGATGGAAATCCGGGCCTGGAAGCTGCTGAACGAGCTGTCGGCCCGCATCCCCAGCGTCCGCGAGCCGATCGCCTCGCTTTCTGGCGGCCAGCGGCAGACGGTGGCGATCGCCCGCTCGCTGCTGCTGGAGCCGAAGCTCATCATGCTGGACGAGCCAACCGCGGCGCTCGGCGTCGCGCAGACCGCCGAGGTATTGAACCTCATCGAACGGGTCCGCGACCGCGGTCTCGCGGTGATCATGATCAGTCACAACATGGAGGACGTCCGCGCCGTCGCGGACCGGATCGTCGTGCTGCGGCTCGGACGCAACAACGGCATCTTCTACCCCGACACGTCGAATCAGGAGCTCGTCGGCGCCATCACGGGCGCGGCCGACAACGCGGTCTCGCGCCGGTCCGGCCGGCGCCAGGCCCAGCAGGACCTCATGGGGGAGGCGAGGACATGACCGGCGACGCCGAGACCAAGCCGGTGGCGGCGCTCGACCGCGCCGACGCCCGCGTCCGGCATGACACCGGCGTCGGCGGCGCCGTCCGCGGTTTCCTCGACCGCGTCCGGTCGGGCGACCTCGGGCCGTTGCCGGTCGTCGTCGGGCTCGCGATTATCTGGACAGTATTCCAGAGCCTTAACCCGGTCTTCCTGTCGAGCAACAACCTCGTCAACCTGCTGTTCGACAGCTCCACGGTCGGCGTCATCGCGCTCGGCATCGTCTGTATCCTGATGGTCGGCGAGATCGACCTCTCGGTCGGCTCGGTCAGCGGCTTCGCCTCGGCACTGGTCGGCGTGCTCTGGGTGAATGGCGGCTGGCCGGTCGGGGTCGCGATACTGGCGGCGTTGGCGGCCGGCGGCGCGATTGGCGTCCTTTACGCAATGCTGTTCAATCGCCTTGGCATGCCGAGCTTCGTCTCGACCCTCGCGGGCCTGCTCGCGGTGCTTGGGCTGCAGCTTTTTATCCTTGGATCCAGCGGCTCCATCAACCTGCCCTATGGCTCGCCGGTCGTGGACCTCGGCCAAACGCTCGTCATGCCGTCGGTCGTGTCCTACGCGCTGGTGCTGGCCGCAGGCGTCGCCATCTTCGTGTCCGGCTATCGCACCGCCGCCCGGCGCCGCGCGGCAGGACTGACGCCGCCGTCGCTGGGCGGGATCCTGGCCCGCGCGCTCATCTTCACGGCGGCCCTCGAGCTTATCGTTTATTACCTCAACGAGGATCGCGGCGTCCCGTGGATGTTCGGCCTGTTCGTCGGGCTGGTGGCGGCGATGGACTACGCGCTCAGGCGGACCAAGTGGGGTCGGTCGATGACGGCGGTGGGCGGGAACCGGGAAGCCGCGCGGCGCGCCGGCATCGACGTGCGCGGCACCTACATGAGCGCCTTCGTGGTGTGCTCGACGCTTGCGGCGCTCGGCGGCGTGCTGTCGGCCATCCGCCTCGCCTCCGCGAGCCAGCAGGCCGGCACCGGGGACGTCAACCTGAACGCGATCGCTGCGGCCGTGATCGGCGGGACCAGCCTGTTCGGCGGCCGTGGCAGCGCCTACTCGGCGCTCCTCGGCATTATCGTCATCCAGTCGATCGCGAGCGGCCTGACGCTGCTCGATCTGTCGTCCTCGCTCCGATACATGATCACCGGCGGCGTGCTGGCCATCGCGGTGATCGTCGATAGCCTGGCGCGGCGGTCGCGCGTTTCCCACGGCCGGGCCTGAACGCGGGCTCACACCGAGTCTGCGTTCGGATCGCGGGGAAAGGACGTTCGCTCACACTGCCCAAGATGACACTCGATCGAGATGGATTTTAGACATGGGCCAGGATTAGACATGGGCCAGGAACTGGCGGGTAAGATTGCGGCGATCACCGGCGCCGCGTCGGGCATCGGCCTCGAATGCGCCAGGGCAATGCTCGCCGCTGGCGCCCGCGTCGTTCTCGTCGACTACGCCGAGGAGAAGCTGAGGGACGTCTGTTCAGAGCTGGGCCCCCAAGCGATCCCCCTGGTGGTCAACCTCCTCGATCCGAAGAGCGTAACCGGCATGATGCCGCAGATCCTGGACAAGGCCGGACACCTGGACATCTTCCACGCCAATGCAGGATCTTACGTCGGAGGCGATGTCATAGGCGGTAACCCTGACGCTTGGGACCGCATGCTGAACCTGAACATCAACGCCACGTTCCGGTCCATCCACGCTGTCCTGCCGCACATGGTCGAGCGCCGGACCGGCGACATCGTCGTGACCAGCTCGGTGGCCGGCTTCGTTCCGGTCGTCGTGGAGCCGGTCTACACGGCCTCGAAGCACGCGGTACAGGCGTTCGTCCACACGCTCAGGCGGCAGGTCGCCAAGCACGGCATCCGCGTCGGCGAAGTCGCTCCTGGCCCCGTGGTGACGGCTTTGCTAAGCGACTGGCCGAAGGCGAAGCTCGACGACGCCATAGCGGCCGGGAGCCTCATGCAGCCCCAGGAGGTGGCGGCTGCCGTGCTGTTCATGCTCACCCGGCCGAGGAACATCACAATCCGGGACCTCGTCATCCTCCCGCAAAGCTTGGATCTCTGACAGCCGGCCGCCCGACCCAGCCGCCTCGGTACACCGGTTCCGAGCCAGGCTGACAACGCCCCAGCGGCGGCGCTGGTCAGGAAGCCCGCGCCCACATCTGGGACATGGGCGCCAGGCCCGCCGTGCCGACCAAACGCCGCGAGGCCGCCGTGCGCTGCCCTGATTTCATCTACCGCCACCGCCACCGGATCGAGCGCATGTGGGCGCGACTGAAAGAGTGGAGGGCCGTCGCCACCCGATACGAAAAAACAGCCCCGTCCTTCATGGGCGTTCTCTGCTTCGCCGCCATCATGGATTGGACTAAGAGCCAACAGGCCTCCCAGCCTTCACCGCGAGACGGCTTCGGCGCAGCAATTTGATTGTGGTCCAGGTCCCATCGATGAACACCACCATGCGGGAGGTCAGACCAGCCTGCGCTTTGCGCCCGGCGGCGCGGGCGGGATTATTGCAACGCCTTCGCAATCGGGCATAGCCTTCTCGCGGTCACGCCGGCATCCTGCCCGGGACACGTCGCTCCTGCGATGACAAGAATGACGAGCGCGGGTAAGAGACGGTCCGTCGCCTGCTCGGCTTCGACATCAAGGGTATCGCGCCTGATCTCGGCGTCTATGTTGCGAGCTGTCATCGTCCGAAGCCGATGGTATTCACTCCTTTTCTCAATGAACCGCTCAAGATCAGCAATCAGGGTGAGGTCGGCTTCTCGATCGGTTCGGTGAAGCCGTTCGACACCTTCCTGCGCCCAGTCTTTCAGGCGCGAAGCCCGCTTGACCCGCGTCAGCATCACGACAGCCGCCTCATACAGCAGCGTGCGGGCCAGCGTGTCGCCACACCGCGAAATCCGGCCGCTGCGGTCGACCTCGCCTGACTGATACTGCCCCTGTCAGCTTCGCTGACATCACTCTGTGGGATCGCTCCGCGATGGCGTCAAGCCCATGTGTGCGCCGACCGATCGTGATCGGGCAAAGCGCGCCGGGTCCTCGACCGTGCTCACGTAGGCCAGCACAGACAAGACCCCGATGCCCGGCACGCTCATCAACAGCCGGCAGGCCGCGCATGGCGCCGGGCAGCAGACCGAACGTCTTGAGCACGCCGCGGACGTGGTTCGACAGCCGCGTTGTCATGCCGACGAGCGGCGCTCGTCGGGTATCGAACCGCCTCCCATGGTGCAAACCGCCGGGCGACAGCGCCCGGATCGCGGCATCATGGATGACCTATGCCCCCGCCGCGATTACCCGATGTCCACACATGGATCGCCGCGCCAAAGCCGGCTCGCAATGACAGCACCCCTTTGCCAAGCAGTGGCGAACGGCCAAAGATCAGAGCCGTTGGTATTACCCGGTTCATCGCCACACTGCCTGCCTTTCGCAATGCTGAAATACAACAAGCCCCTCCGACCTCTGCCGACCGAGCAGCTGGAGCAGCCGCGGGATAAGAATATGACTAAGTTCATATTTCGAAGATAATGTCGTTTCCAATTCTGTGCCGCCGCGCTTTAGAAGCCAAGCAGCAGAGCCTACACATCAGCATCATACCGACCTGCCGATCATCCCAAAGCGCTGCGCCCGCTTCCAACATACGATTGAAGCGTCAACACCGATGATAGATACAGTCATGCATTAATAATCAGGAGGCATCCATCGCTCGTGAACGAGGAGATGATCGACTGATCCCATAAGTCTGCCGTCCTATTTCTGGCAACTTAGGACGGAGTAGTTTGCCGAATACGCTCCCCAGTTACGAAATTGTCACCTGAGAGCCTGCTGGAGCATTGCGCATAGCCGTCCACGAAGGCGATACCCCGCCGCCGTGATCTATCAAGGTCTCGTGCAGTTAGGGAATTACCAATGGCGCCACCAACAAATCTTCCGATGACTTTCGACGACGAGTTCAACTCGTTATCTCTCAACAACGGATCAGGCGGTACTTGGTCGCCTGCTTACGGCTGGGCTCCTAACGGCCCAGGGCTGTTCAACGCTATGAAACAGCGAGCATTCTGAGCAGCTTCTTGATGCCTGCGAGACCGGCGCGGTAGCGGTCCTGACTGAGCGTGTCGGTTTGGTTGGCCTTGAGGATGTTGAAGGCGA
>JAABUM010002694.1_pt1 | contig 23311 bp, 24 predicted proteins | sample 5559161 | NCBI WGS metagenome assembly JAABUM01 (sample SAMN10711868, study PRJNA513369) | rock metagenome | isolation source: Antarctica rocks | place: Antarctica: Victoria Land, Siegfried Peak nord
CGGGTGTTGCTAAGTTCTACGCTCATCAGCTTGAACTCCTTGTCATACTGTTTTCTTGTTTTTGACATCTTGTTAAGTTATAAAAATCCCTTAACTTAATGTCCAATCAAAGGTAGCAACTCCACCACCGGCATTGACAACGCTAATTAATTTGAAGAACGGGACTTTCCGTATTACGCCAGAAGGGAGCATACTACAAGGCTTTCAGAGAAACGACTTCTTGAAATATCAACTACCTTTTGAATATCAACCTTCGGCTACGGCCCCTATTTTTTATTCATTTCTCAATAAGGTACTTCCTGATATAGAACGCCAAACAATATTAGCTGAATATTTGGCTTACGTATTCATTCAGCCCGGCGTTTTAAAATTAGAAAAGGTTTTATTTCTATACGGAACAGGGGCAAACGGTAAATCTGTATTTTTTGAGATTGTTAACGCTCTTTTAGGTAAGGAGAATATCAGTAGTTTTTCCTTGCAAAGTTTAACCGATCAAACTGGTTACTATCGGGCAAGCCTTGCTAATAAATTAGTTAATTACGCTTCCGAAATAAATGGCAGCCTTGAAACCGACTTTTTCAAACAACTTGCATCCGGAGAGCCAGTATCTGCGAGGTTACCGCATGGTGCTCCTTTTGTTTTAACAAATTATGCTAAGCTGATCTTTAATGGCAATGCTTTGCCTAAAGATGTTGAGCATACCCATGCGTATTTCCGCCGCTTTTTGATAATTCCGTTCGACGTTACCATTCCGGAGGCAGAACAGGATAAAGAACTTGATAAGAAAATTATAAATAACGAACTGGCCGGGGTTTTTAATTGGATACTGAGGGGTCTTGAACGTCTTTTAAAGCAAAGAAAATTTTCAAAATGCGACGCTGCGGAAAGGAAAGTTAACGACTTTAAGAAGGAATCAGACACGGTAATGCTGTTTCTTGAAGAATTTAATTACGATAGAGACAGTATTAATACTGTAAAGCTTTCAATTATCCACCAGAAATATAAAAATTACTGCACAGAAGGCGGATTCCGTGCTGTCTCAAACAGAACTTTAGCAGATCGGCTAAGAAACTTAGGTTATGATGTGAAAAGGATTGCCGAAGGAACTGTAGTTTATATTAAACTTAAACCCGAAGAGCGGTCAGATGTAGATAATGTAGATAATGTAGATAATGTAGATAATGTAGGTCAAAAAGAAAACTTTTTTTAACATGACAACAGAGCAATTGCGGTTTTTAAAGTTTGTCCGCACGAAAATGGTTTTTAGTTTACGGCTTAAAGCAGAAGATCAGGGATTAAAGCCTGTACCTATTTCTAAAGAGGTAATTAATAACGAATTTTTTAGTTCTCATGCTTTATATCAAATTAAAAGATTGGTTGAGATTGGGGAATTAAAAGTAACCCAGCCTTTAAAGCGATCCTATTACTACGAAGCTTTGAAGCCGGGAACGTTTGATCTCAACCTGTTACTGGCAAAGCCTATACCGGCAGACTTTGTAACTCAAACGATGTTGAATAATTTAAAAAGGGTATCATTACCCGAAGAGGTAGAAAGTACCGATTATTTCAATCTATTTCTAAAATATAAAGAAAACCGCCCTGATCTCTTTTTTAAAGTGGATTCATTTAGTGGCCGTGTTCATACTCCAGTAAGCAGCTTAAAAAGCACCTACAGGCCGCATTTATTGTTAGACGGAAATGAAACAACCAGCATAGACGTTACCACTATGCAGCCTTTATTATTAGGCAGACTGCTTTCAAATTATATAGGTGAAAACGAATACAGCAACTGGATAAATTCTGGAACCGATATATACCTAAAACTTCAGGAAAAGGCCGGTTTAGAAACCAGGGATGCTGCTAAAAAGAAGTTTTTTGAAATCCTCTTTAGTAAACCAACTCAAGAACTTTCAAATCTTTTCGGAGCCTCAAAATGGATCAACTGGATTAACCAATACAAAACTGATATTGAAACAAATAATCCGCATAATAAAAAGAAACCTCATAGCAACTTAGCCTGGTTGCTTCAAAGCACGGAGGTAGAAATAATGCGTAAGGTTTGGACTTGTTTAGTAGAAAGGGGAATTTGCTTTTTGACGGTTCACGATGAAATAATAGTACCACTTAGCAGATATAAGGATGCTGAAAGTATTATGCACCTTATTTTAAGCAAGGAATTTACTTATTATAGAATATCGGGTAAAAATAAAATTACATCTGAACCTACATTATCTACATTATCTACATTGAAGCCGGTTGAAACGACGGCGTTGGAAGAAAATAAAATTATATCTGAACCTACATTATCTACCGAAATACCAGAAGTATTACCCGTTACGGTAACAAATGATTCACGAAAAAGACGAAAAAACGACGAACAAGCCGCTACGCCAGTTTGGAATTTGGACTTCAATTTCTCAAAGTTACCGGCGGTCCCGATTAAATTGAACCCTTGGGAATCAATTTCAGATCCCGCAGCATTTGTTAACAGCCATTTAGAAATATGCCGCCGCAATAATGGTAACAAAACTTTCCTGCCGTACTATAACCGGTTGCGTCAACTCGAAAAATTAACAGCCGAATAACAGAGGAAAGGGATCGGTTTTACTTAGCTTTCTTTTTGGCTTGGTAGTCTTTCAGCCCAGTAGTAAGCATTTCGATGTATATTTCTTCTAATGTTTTTTTGATACCCTCATCCTCCAGGTCAAGTTGAATTCTTTTAATTGTCCGGTGTGTCTCATCGGGTATTTGCTTTAATGTTATAGCAGTCATGTTTACTTTATTTACTACAAATAAACTAAAAAAAATATTTAAAACAATTGTTTTAATTGAAACATTAATTACTATAATTGCAGTATAAATAGTTAATACTATTAAAAAAGCAATTACAGTTTATTTAAACTAATTTCTATATGAGCAAAAATATAAACACGTCGTAATTTAGGTTGAGAACGCCGGACTTTTGAAAGCGGAACGCGGCACAGCAACAAAAGAATTTGTAAATAAAAAAACCTCTCGACCATGAATCGAGAGGGGAAAAAAATTAAACCATTTAACTAAACAATCATGTCGAAAGTAGAAGAAAATCAGAACAAAGAAGCAATCGGGTTTATAGCTGCTTTTCAGAAAAAGGCAATCGAAACAGCGGAATTTACAGTAAAGAACGGATCGGCGTGGGATTACGAGCATGAATCCTTGGAGTTTACCGAAAATACAAAATCATTAATGGCTACCCTGTTAACCGTTGCTTATGAACACGAAAGCATTTCCACGGATTTTAAACAAATTTGTATGGATGCTATCATAAGCAGAATAGATTCCGGGAAAGATATTTGGCAGGTTAAACAACTGCTTAAAACATTCGAGTTGCTAAGTACGGTGATCAATGCTTGTAAGTCCTACCAGGTGGAAATATTAAGCCACAAACATCAATATGATGATCTATCAATGCAAATAAAGAAATACATCAAGTGGGCCGACAAACAAGATGTAGCCCTTGTAAATAGTAATTAAACACTCACCCTAAAGTAGAAATAAGCCATGAAAAATGAATTAGCCACAGCACGAATTGCCGAACTTAGAACCTCGGCCAATAATATTGCACAATTCGAACTATCCGAGGCGCAGGAATTAATAAACGATAGCTCATCGGCCGCGCACCATCTTCATATTGAAACGTTAGAGTTTTTAACTTTATTTAGGGCCCTGGCGGACTTTAATAGCTTTAATGACAGCATACTATTTTTTCTCCAGCAAGCCACAGATAGGTACATTAAAAGTAATCCTGCTGCGGCGGGGGATGCTTTGGATTATTACTCTATGTTGATGCGGCTACTCCATGTTATTGCTTTTGAGCGAAGTTTCATAGACAAAAAGCTTCGGCAATTTGACATTCTTTCGGATGAAACAGAAATATTTGAACAACTTAAAGAGGATGAAATCGCTTCCGCCTAACCGGTAAAGCGGTTTTGATCCAAACCCTCGGTAACGACTTGTTGCCGGGGGTTTCTTTTTATATTTAATGCGTTTTTTATATCTGATCGTTAAAAGATACTTATGGAAGTATTTCGTTCAAGGTTTGAAAACGACGAGAAAACGCCGAGAAAAGAAAATAAAGATTCCGTTCCGGAAAGAGGAAAAGTTAATTCTGGCCGCGGATAAGTCTTATATAGAAACATAATTCAGCTTTTGCCATCGAAAAGTATATTAAAGTATAGTTTTAAATCGTAATTTGTAAGCTACAAACCTGTCATAAGCTGTCAAAACTTGACATTGTAATTTTTTTCAAATAATTTTTATCATGGAAACAGATTTCAACATGGCCAGGATGAAAGCATCCTTAGAAATAGCCGATCTGGTAAGGCTGACGGTAAAAGCCGTGATGATAGAACAAGGCAAGGAAAAAACGAAGCTCAACCAGAACCAAGCCTGGGAAAAATACACCCAGGTAGAAGTAGAACGTTGGGTAAGGCTTGGCCTGATCATCCCGAATAAAACCGGGCTTGCCAAAAATAGCCCGGTAAAATACGATGCGCTGGAACTGGAGGCTTTGAACATGGCCAGCAACCGCCGGACTTACGTGGCGCAGGTGAGGGAACAAGAAGCAACAAACTAAAACACCATAAAAAAATAAAAGCCAGGCTGCCGGATTTTAATTAACAGACGAATAACAGACGAATAGATGTCAAATCCTAACGCAAAACCGCCAATAGGGAAGACCTTTTAGGCGTAGAAAAAAGATTTCGTTTTGAGTGGTCCTTTAAGCAAAAATGTATGATTATGTTGAAAATACAAACAATTTTCCGAGACCATAAAACGACCATATTGAGTTTTCTGTAGCCCTAAAAAAAGAGGCGGAAACAACTGCGCCAGACTTTACTTTGAGTTTACTTTGAGTTGACTTTTTTAGCGCGAATAGTGCTTTTTATTAGGGATCCCCGTTCCTAAGAACCTGAAGAAACCTGAAATCCAAATCTTCAAATACGCCGTGGCGCCTTTGGCAGATTAACAGCGGAGGAACAGCGGAGAATAACAGTAAATTATCAGTAAATAAATGGCTACCTAATTAACAGGGAAGGAACAGGGAAGAAGTCTAAAATCAGAGCGTGGCAAACCGCTTAAATATTTCTGTGATCCGAGTACCTTTAATACCGGCCTCCAGGTTGCAGCCGACGTGGATCTCCGTGTTGGTTTTTACTTTTTTCGGCATGGTGTTAAAATTTAGTGGTTTGGGATTTTAAATATTCTTGGCGTTTGGCATCGTATAAAGGCTGGAGGGGCTTGCAAGTAAAAATTATGTATTGGGTTTTTGAATCATCCCGGAGCCATAGGAGGCTTACTTTTTTAGCGTTCCAAAATAGGCCGTTGCCTTCAATTTGCGGCGGCCCATAAGCTTTTCTTAAAACCTGTTCAATTAACATACTTTGACTGTAATCGAAATATAAATAGATATTGTAAACCCTATTATCAAAATACCTTATAACAAAATTGTCAAGCGTAATATCATCAGTTATTTTAAGCTGCTGAATATCCTCTAAATAATAACTTGTTAAACTAATCTTATCAATAACTGCCGTGCCGGGTTTCGGCAAAATGACATTGCTGTAGGTAGCAAGTTTAGTGATCGTATCACCCAAAACAACTCCCCCAAACCCGTTTTTTTCGTCTAAATGCGCTAATGATTGTCCCCGACAAAAAACAGGCAGTAAAAACAGTATGTATAGTATCTTTTTCATAGCAAGCGGTTGAAGAAAGAATCTAATTAAGCATGCTCCAATTCACGTGCTGTTGACAGATCGTAAGCTGACTGCAAACCCAGCCAGTATTCGGCGCTAACATCAAGCGCCTTTTCTAACTTTACTGCCAACCTGGCGTTGATATTACGCTTTCCCTTAAACAGTTCACTTAGATGGCCGGGAAGCAACCCTAATTGCTTTGCAAGCTCAGATTTTTTAAGTTTTCTTTCTTCAACCTCTTCCTGTAAGAATTCACCAGGATGAAAAGCGACGGGCGTTCTTAGCTCGTTACCATTTTTATCAAAAACGTTTCCCATAAGTATTTTTATGAATAATGATTGTTAAGCCCTTCAATGTAAATAATTTCAATTCTGGTATTATTATCCTCTTTTTCAATTCTAAACACAATTCTAAAAGCCAGGTTTACCCGAACAGAATATTTACCCTCTAAATCACCAGTAAGCTTTTCAAAATGCAAGGATTTTAAAGAACGCAAGTTGTTGGTATTTTGCGCCTGTTCCATTTGAACAACCCTTTTGATAAAGCCCCTTTCAATTTCATGATTAAATTTTGGCTTGCCTACACTTTTACCGGTTGTATAAAGCCCAGCTAAATACTCATCTTCAATAACAACCCGCATGTTCTTTACATTTATTTACCAAAGTTAGGTAAATAATTATAATTTACCAATATTTAGTAATTATTAAAACTTTTGGGTTTCCAACTTAAATGAAGTAGTTGAACTTTTATTAAATAAAAAAGCCTTTCAAACTTAATCGAAAGGCTTTTGAACTTTTACCACCGCATCACCAGTAGCATGAGCAAATATAAGATTATTCAATCTGATCAGCAAAACGTTGGAAATTGCCACCAAAATTGCCACCCATTTTAAAAAGGAAAGCCTAACTATTGATTTCTCAAGTAGTTAGGCTTTGTAGCAGTCGGGATGGCAGGATTCGAACCTGCGGCCTCCACATCCCAAATGTGGCGCGATACCGGGCTACGCTACATCCCGTTTTGGATTGCAAAAGTAGAAATTATATCAGCAATGCAAAATAAAAAAACAAATTTTATCCTGAAATTTTCAAACCCGGCAGCAAGGATTTCATTATGAAGAGGTTAAAATTGTAATGTATCAATGGGAAAAACACTTACACCAGTTCTGCAACTACAAATGTGCTTCCGCCTGCAAAAATCAGATCGTCCGGTTGGGCATTGTTTTTTGCAGCAGCCAATGCTTCTTTTACCCTATCAAAATAGTTGCCTGACAGGCCAAAGTTTTTTGCCTGCTTTTTTAGTGTTTTAGCATCCAGTCCGCGCGGTATATCCGGTTTGCAAAAATAGTAAGTTGCTTTTTTGGGTAGCGAAACCAAAATTTTGCTAATGTCTTTATCGGCAACCATCCCCAAAATAAAGTGTAAACAGCGATGAGGCGTTGCTGCAATGTTGCTCAATACCTCTTTAATTCCTTCCGGGTTATGGCCGGTATCACAAATAATCAGCGGGTTTCGGTCTAAAACCTGCCATCTGCCCATCAATCCGGTCAATTGCTTTACTGTTTTTAAGGCAGTAAAAACAACATCGTCCGAAATATGGAATTGCTGGTTTCGTAATTCATCAATTGCTGAAAGCACAGTTTTCAGGTTTTTAAGCTGATACAAACCGGTCAGATCAAGCTGCAGGTTTTTATTGCTGATTGACGGGTGCGGGTTTTTTTCTGACAAAGAAATTTGAACATGCAAAAGCTCCGGGATTGCTTTCATTGCTGGTTCAGGCTTTTCTATTGCCGCATTCCATTCTTCCGAAGCAAAACGGACCGGTGCATTTTCCTGCTTTGCTTTTTCTATAAAAACAGCAGCAATTTCAGGCTGGTGTTCGCCAATCACAACAGGCGTTTCAGGTTTGATGATCCCGGCTTTCTCCGCAGCAATTTCAGCCAAAGTATTGCCAAGCAAATTCATGTGGTCCCAGCCAATATTGGTGATGACGGACAGGAGCGGCGTAATGATATTGGTGGAATCCAGCCTTCCGCCCAAACCCACTTCTATCACCGCAACATCCACTTTTTCCCGGGCGAAATAATCAAAAGCCATCGCAACGGTCATCTCAAAAAAAGAAGGCTCAATGGCATCGATATTTTCCTGCTGATCCGCCACAAAATCTATCACTTCCTTTTCCGGGATCATTTCGCCGTTGATGCGGATCCGTTCCCGGAAATCTTTCAGGTGGGGCGAAGTATATAATCCGGTTTTATATCCGGCAGTTTGCAAAATGGCAGCCAGCATGTGTGAAGTGGAACCTTTGCCGTTCGTGCCGCCAACATGGATAGTTTTAAACCGCTGCTGCGGATTGCCTAACTTCCCGCAGAGCAAAATGGTATTGGTCAGGTCTTTTTTGAAAGCCGAAGCACCAACGCGCGTAAACATAGGCAGTTGCCGGTACAAATAATCAAGCGTTTGCTGGTAGTCCATGTTCAGTTATGGGTTTCATGTTGACAGGTTTCTGTTTAAATTAAAAATCCCGTAGTGCTGTATTTATTTTAAAACGGATACCAAATTTATACCGATAAAAGAAGTATCGTAGCTTTATGATCCAGACCTGATTGCTGATACCTCAAAGCTAAAACCTACTTCACCTGAAACACAAAAACAACTGTTCCAACCTGCGTGTCAGGTGCGTTTTCAGAAGCGTTCAGTTTTACGCCAAGCACTGCATTTTCACATTTTTGCAGCAGGTCGCTGTCGCTGATTGTGGTACCGCGGGCACCGGCGCGCGCATAAACCACGTTGCCGGTTTTATCCACCCGAATATCCACCACAATTTTACCGGCACGTCTGTTACCGTCAGAAACACTGGGTTTGGTCAAGAAACTCCGCTGTGTCATGTTGAGGTTACCGCCGTTGCCGGAACCTGTACCGTTGTAATTATTGGTTAAAGTGGTGCCGGTAATTTTGCCCTGGTTGCCTGGCTTGTTGCCGGTTCCGTCGCCTTCGCCGGTGCCGTCGTTTTTTTTGCCTTTGTACAAAGCATTCTGGTTAACCTGCGGCTTTGCTTCTTTTACCTCTGTTTTTGTGGCGACGGTATTACTCGGTTTTTTACTGTTTGGTGCCACTTCCGGTGCATCTTCTGTAGTTTGGGTAACTACTTTTTTATCACTGTTGTCGGCACTGACTTTTTCGGTCGGCTTGGCTTCAGGTTTTATCTTGTCGGGCTTGCTTTTATTGGCTTTTTCTGCTTGAGAAGATTCTTCCACACTCATGTAATCCTTGCCCATGCCTTCGTCCGTCGTGCCGTAATTCACCAGGATACCGCCGGTCCCTTCTTCCTGTTTCGGCGGCATGGAAAAAACGATCAGATAGGCCAGCAACAAAAATAAACCCAGGATGATGCCCGTGAACAAAAAAGCTTTCGGATAATAATTGTCTTCCCGGTGTTGTATCATTATTTAGGTTCTGTTGCCAGCACGAGTTTGATGTTCAATTTTTGCGACGTATCCATCACTTCTACCACATCCTGTATGGCTACAGTTTTGTCCACGTATAAAACAATCGTTAATTCTGTCGCTATTTTTTTGTAGGATTGAAGTGTAGCGGCCAGATCTGCTATCGGAACTTCTTTTTTATCTACATAATACTTAAGGTCTTTGGTAATGGAAACCGTGATGGTCTTTTTGGAAACTGCTTGTCCGGATGATGATTTCGGCAGCATCAACTTGATCACATTCGGATTGGTAACCGTGGAAGCGATCAGGAAAAACAGCAGCAAAAAGAACATAATATCGTTCATGGCCGAAGTATTTACTTCTGCATGGGCCCGGAGATGTCGTTTTCTTAAATTCATTTGCTTGGTTCTTCTAACAAATCAATAAACTCAACCGAGTCAGTTTCCAACTTCAAAATTACTTTATCTACCATCATCTGTAAAATGTTATAGCCCACAAATGCAACGATCCCAACTAATAATCCTGCTGCGGAAGTTACCATTTTAACGTATAGCCCGCCTGAAATTACACCCATGCTGATGTTGTCTGTTTGAGAAATATCATAAAATATCTTGATCACGCCGGCAATGGTCCCCAAAAACCCAAACATCGGTGCAATACCGGCCACGATCCCGAGGATCCCGATATTTTTCTCTAACCTGGAAACTTCCAAACGGCCAATATTTTCGATTGCACCTTCAATATCTTTTATCGGGCGGCCAATCCGCATCAGCCCTTTTTGCAGCATCCGGCCAAGCGGCGAGTTGCTGTTACGGCAAATCGCAATGGCCGAATCCAATTTACCGGAAGTAATATTGGCTTTTACCTGCGACATCAGGTTTGCTTCGTTTAGCCCTGCTTTTCTGATCGTGAAAAAGCGTTCAAAAAATATCACCAAACCCAGTACGGCCAAAATCCCGATCGGAACCATCACCCAGCCGCCTTTTACCAGCAAGTCGCCAAAACGAAGTTCATGAGGTTGTGCAGTTCCGGCTTGTACGGCCCGGTTTAAAGTATCAACAGCGCGTGCGGCTGTATCGGCAGTTGCCTGTAAAAATAATAGCATCATTTTAAATAGTGTTGTATATAAGCTTCTGAATGAACGTCTTTCGCACGTAGTTTTTCTAATGCAGCGTGTGCGGTTTCTTTATCTTGAAATGAACCAAAAGTGATCAGCACTGCCTTACCGGATGTATTCTTCAATATTTTAGCCCGGTGCATCCCCTTTGATTTCAGTCGGGATAAAAATATTTTTGCCCCTTTTAACGTCTTAAAAGCAGCACCAATGATCTCGTAAGGTGATTTGGCCACCAGGTCAGGATCTGCGGACAATGCTGTTGCGGCCGTATCTTTTGCTGCTGGCCGCAGGGCAGGGGCAATGTTTTTTACTGCCGATGCCGGTGTATCTGCAACAACTTTTGCTTTTGCAGTATCATTTGAAATTTGCTTTTGGGTTGCCGGAAGATGCTTAGCAGAATCAACAACAGGTTTTTGTAAAACAACGGCAGCTTGTTTCTTTGGGATAAAACGGCTATAAATATCCGGGTAATACAAGTACAAAGCATAGCAGCCCAGCAGGCAAACAGCCAGCAATAAAAATAGCGCAGCCCAAAAACCTATGCTTTTTTTAGGTTCGATTGCTTCTTCTTCTGGTAAATTATTTGAAAAATCCCGATAAGGATCCTCTGTATAATCCTTTTTGGTAACGGCTTCCTGGCTGGTAAAATCCGCTTCTTTTTTTAAGGCTGATAATTTTACCGGCGGCAATCCAAAGTTTTCCCGGTTAAAAGAAGCATCCGTTTTTTCATTTTCTACCGGAAACAATGCTTCTTTTACCGGTATATTTTTAAGTGCTGAATCGTTTTTCAACTGGTCGACCAACTTCTGTATAAAATATCCTGCAGCTTGCGGCGAAATATTTTTTTGCCGGACAATGTGTTTCTCCAGCATATCATCCTGTTTTTCTCCTTCCGCAAAATCAATACTGTTTTTAGGGGGATAAAATTGGTGTTGCCCGGAGTTGTAAATGCTTGCAATTTTATGTTTTGAAAAAGTACCCAAACCCGGAACATAAACCAAATGCTCCCGGTCAAGCAGTTCTTTGATATAAGCCGCTACATCCATCCGGTTAAAAATAAGGGTAAATTCAGGAACATCAAAATAGATTAGAAACCGATGCTTGCGCCGCCAAATATATTAAATCCGTTTGCAGGATAATAGAGATATGTTTGATACTTGGTGTTGAGCAAGTTGTTTGCTTGTACAAAAACGGAAATGCGTTTGGAAACTTTGTAATCCACACCGCCGTTCAAATCAGCAAAAGAAGTCAACGTAATTACCCGAAAAGCGGTTGCTGAAGTTGGAATCCGGTCTTTAGTTTCGCCCCTAATCAGCAATGCTCCGTTTATCGTTATTTTTTTATTGATATGAAAACTGGTTCCGGCCGTCAGCTTTGCAGTTGGCAAATTCCAAGGTTCTGCTTCTGTTGCCAGCGCATATTTTCGGTATTCAAACCTGCCGAAAATATCCACTGTCTCGGATGCTTTAAAATCCAGGTCGCCGTTAAAACCGGTCACCGTTGATTTCCCGCCATCATAAATCACGATAAATTTATTTTGTCCTCTGCTGAAATTAAAATTATTTACAAACAGCGGAATTCCGGTAATACTTTGGCGGATAAAAGCCGCTTTAAAACCCAAGCTAGGCGCAATCGTCCCTTTCAAACCAGCGCTGATAGTCAAGCGGTCAATAGAATTCCGGATGTCGATATTCTGATCTAAAAATGGATTGGTTTCCGATAAATTCCGAAGCAAAGTTTTATCAATATCGCCTCGCAGTTCCCCAAAAATGCGTACATATTTGGGAACTACCTGGAACTCAATTTTCGCTGCCGGAAACAACCGCAGGCTACTTTTGCTGCCAAACTCGGAAACCAAATTTACGCCGGCATCAATCTTGTAATTTTCGCCTTGCAATTTTAAATAAGGGTTAGCGCGTAAAATATTATTGCTCACATTGTACAAACTGTCTTTCGTGCTCCCGGCATCCAGCGAAGCGTTCAAACCGGCATAAAATTGTTTAATGGTTTGGTTGATCGAAACATCAATTAGAATGTTGTTTTCTTTTGCTTGAAAAGCATTGTTAAAAGCATAACCTGTAATTTTTGCGGCATAAACAAAGTCGTTCTCCACATCTTTAAAGTTCTTGGCAATCTCTGCTTCACCTTCAATGGTGTTAAAATGTTGTTTTCCGGGGATTAGGTTTGTCGGCGGGTTATCCTGGTCAAAACCATAAAAATAATTATTGCGGCGCGTATAATTGATGCGGCCGCTGACACTGTTGTTTGCGCCGACACTTTTCCCAAAAACGCCAACTTCCTGTCTGCTTGATTTTTGTTTGGGCAGGTTTCCCTGCTGCGAAAAATGCTTGGCAAAACCGCCAACCTGCAACGCCTTGTCGCGGCCATTATCAATATAAAGCTCTCCGAAAGTAGTCTTTAAGTTGCCGATACCTGCTTTTACATAGTTGTTGTACAAAGTGTCCTGCGCAGTTTTCGGGATCTGGATCGCTTCCAAAGGTTGTATCCCCGCATTGCTGTTCAGGCGTTTGTCCAGCAAATTGGTATAAGTAAAAGACGGTTTCACATCCTGCTTGTCATCCAAATTCGGGTTTCTGCGGATTTTTACCGCATCGGCCAAAACCGGTTTGTACGCGCTGGTCACTACAATTTCTTCGTTCAGGTTTTGCTGTTGTTCCGGTTTTTTTGCTGCTGTATTGCGTGCTTTTCTGGTGGTGTCTGCCGATGCTGTTTTTACCGTACTTTTTTTGGTGGCCGTTTTAGTTTTGGCAGGAGTTGTGGTTTTGGCTGAATTGACTTTTTTTGTTTTGGCTGGTACTGATTTTTTCTGAACCGGTTTTTGCTGGGAAAATGCAGGAACCGCAAGAAGCATCAGTCCGGATAACAAAAAGGCGGGGAGTGTATTTAACTTCATTGCTTAGTTCTCTTTCTTGGTATTGGTTTTGTTGTTCAGTTGGGCAAGTTTCGCTTTGGCTTCGGGCAAAATCTCGTCATTGCCTTTGTAGTTTCCGATAACGCTTTGCAAAGTGCTTTTTGCCTGAAAAATATCTTTTAAAGCCACATAATCATCAGCCAGGAGAATAAAAGTTTTGGCAACCCAATAATCATAATCGCCCAGTTTATTGATCAGTTCAAAACAGGTTTTTTGTGAGGCTTTATAATTTTTGCGGAGGTATTCCAGGTTGGCCACATTGTATTTTGCTTCGGCAGCAGCAACTGTTTTGGTATTGTTCAGCACATAATTAAATTCTTTGACTGCATTGCTGGTGTCGGCTTTTTGCAGATAAGCTTTACCGGCATACAAACCGCTTTTGTATTTGTCTTCTTCGGAAGCTTTCTCGTTGGTACGAACCAAAGCCGCATACCGAAGGACGTCGTCCGGCATTTGCATCTCCGAGTACGACAGCAGCAAATTATTGATCGCAAAAGTATAGTCGGCTTTGTATTCAGAATTGGTTTCCAGATGTTTCAAAAACACCACCGCTTCGTTATACTTCTTTTGCCTTAAATAAATATTGGACATGCTGATCAGTGATTTCTCCGTGTAGATACTTGTCCAGTCGTTCAAAATAAAGTTATAATCCGAAACTGCATCTTCCGGATGGTTCAACTTCACATTACTTTCGGCACGGATAAAACGGGCCTGTTTATCATTGATCGGTTTGGAAAACTTATCAAAATAAGCGTTTACCGCATTTACCGTTCCGTTAAAATCACCACGTAAATACAGATTATTTGCTGCTGTAAACAGCAGGTTATCCTGCTGCGCAGAGCTATAATTTCCAATCGGCGTGGTGGCGGCATAATCAATAAAGGTTTTGGCATCGCCTTTATCTGTATAAATTTTTTCGATTTGTTTGAGGGATTGCTTGGCTTCATCCGTAGCGGGATAATCTTTGACCACTCTTTTAAAAGCTTCCAAAGCAGGCTCATCCTGGTTGGCGTTGTAGTCGATCAAACCAATCGTAACCAAAGCGCGCGGCACATAACTGCTTTGCGGATATTTTTGGATCATCGCCGTTAAATCATTGCGCGCCTGATCGCCGTTGTTTTTGAGGAAATAGGTGTAAGCCATTTCAAAGCTCGCATCATCCGCATAATCCGAGGTTGGAAACTGGTTCAACAAACTTTGCAACGTACTGATTTTGGTATCCAATTGGCCCTGCAAACCCTGGATCATGCCACGCTGAAACAAGGCATAATCTTCGCCTTTAGCATGTTGCGAAAGAATTCGGTTGTAATATTCGTTGGCCCTGCCATAATTTTTCAACACAAAATAACAATCGCCCAAACGAAGGATGGCATCGTTTACCGTGTTTTTGTCGCGCTCGCTGCCTTCTGTAAAATGCTCAAAATTATTGGCCGCTTTTGTATATTTTTCATCGCCAAAAGCAGCATAGCCCAAAGCGTAATTGGCATAATTGTAAACGCTGGTTTTCCTGGCGGCAGGCATACTTATAAACTTTTCAAAATTATCCACCGATTCGCCGTATTTCCGCACTTCATACATGGATTCTGCCATCCAGTAAGTAGCCAACGCTTCAATTTTATCATCCACCGGGTCTTTCAATGATCTTAAAAATATACCGATGGCGTTTTCAAAAGCACGTTCGTTGTAAAACTGCAAACCCCGGTAGTAAGTTACTTTTTGATATGCTTCTTTTGCCGCATCATTTCTGTTGCTTACCGATTCTAAAATATCTACCGCTTCTTTATAATTACTGGTGGACAGCAAAATTTCCCCCAGCAAAACCTTGGCATCATTCGTTTTGGCGGAACGGGGATAATTTTTAAGGTATAAACGAATGGCATCGAGTGCCTGGTTATTAAACTGCAGTTCGTAAGATAATTTGGCGTATTGATAGAGAGCATCTTCCTGCAAAGCCCGGTCAAAATCTAAGTTTGACGCTGCCAAAAAAGCATTGCGGGCACTTTGCTTGTTGTTCACTTTTAGGAAAACATTTCCCAACGTGTAATTCCCGCTTTGGCTGTAAGAATCTGTTTTGTCGATTAGTTTTTCCAGTTCCCTAACGGCCCGCGGATTATTACCGGTCTTAAAATAAGCATAACCCATCTGGTAGCTGTCTTGGTTGTTTTGGGTTTTATTCTGATCACGGTCCTGAAAACGCTCATAATATTTAATCGCATCCGGATAATCAACCTTGGCAAAATACGAAGCCGCAATAATCCGCAGCATTTCCGTTTCGTTGGTTTGCTTGGTTGTATTGATAATCGGCACGGCATAAGCAATCACATCATCGTATCGTTTATCTAAATAATAAACAGCCGTGATATAATACGGATAGCTGGCTTCGTATTTCTTTGAGTTTTTCAGCTTCTCAAAGTTGACTAACGCGAGGTGATAATCCTTGTTTAAATAAGCAATGTAAGCGAAATAATAAGTGGCATCTTCAGAATATGGCGTTTTCCGATCCTTGATCTCACTAAAAATCAATTGTGCATTCTTGTAATCTTTCAGTTCAAAATAAGAATACCCTTTATCAAATTTATATTCCGCATTTTCTTTTTCGGTGAGTTCTGTTGCCTGGACTTTCTCAAACCAAGTCAAAGCATCCTGGTATTTTTCTTGTTGGAAGTAGGATTTTCCGATTTGAAAGTTAGCCACTTTTGCCAGCGGGTTCTCCGGATGTTCTTTAATAAAGCGGAGAAACATGCTTTCTGCATCATCATTGCCCAGGTTTAAGGCACAAACAGCTTCAAAATAATAAGCATCTTCTTTGAGCAAAGAACTTTCTGATTCAAAAACCGGCTGGTTACTGGTTTTATTTCTTTGTTTTTCTACCAGCCTGAACTGTTCTGCAGCAGCTACGTATTTGCCTTTATCCAGCAATTCAACGGCTGCATTGTAGTTGCGGTTCAGATTAAAATAAGCTGTTTGCTGTGCGATGGAGGTAAATACGGTTAAAAAAAGCAGGGCAGTAGAAATATATACTGTTTTTATCATAGTAAATTTGATAACAAGGGTGCTAAATTAAATACCTTGAGGATAATAACCGCATGAAAAATTGTAAAGGCATAAAACAATAGGTGTAACGCTGCTATAAGTTAGCTGGTATTGATGGTTAGAAAATAATTGATGATTACATTTGCCCGGCCAACAAATACAAAACCGCCATCCGCACGGCCACGCCATTTTCTACCTGATCTAAAATTATCGATTGTTTGCTGTCGGCCACATCGCTGGTAATTTCTACGCTTTCTAATATGTATAATGAATAGTCATGTTTGTGATAATTTTTGATTAAAAAATTCAATTTACTATATAAATAAAATCTGTTAATAATTATGTTTGCCGGTTATAGTAAAATTGTATTTCCAAGATAATAATCAATTACTTTACTTCTGAATATAACACTATATCTCGCTTCGATCATATCATTTTGTGATTTATTATAATTTGTAATAGCTATATTATAATCTAGTGAGTTTACTAATCCAATATTATATCGCTGCTTAGTAACATTCAAAGCCATTCTATTGGATTCGAAAGTTTGCAATGTAGACTGGTATTGTTTTTCGGCAGCTTGTACATCTAATATAGCTTGTATAATAATTTTACTCAAATTATTTTTAGCAATCTGTAATATAATTTCAGCATTCTGATAATTCAATTTTGCCTTTCTAACCAAGGTATGTGTTAAAAAGCGATTAAAAATTGGGATTTGTAAATTAATACCTACTGACTGATTAAAATTATTGCCAAACTGGTTGGTAGATGAGTAAGGGCCATATATAGCCTGGGTGATTGGTGCCAGTACAGCCTGATTGGTACCTTGAACTATGCCTACAGGCTCTAAGGTTTGTGTTGTTCCTATTACCTGTTGTTTTTGTAGATTTGAATAATTAGAACCTATATTGCCAAATAAAGATATTGTTGGAAAATAATAACCTTTAGCCACCTTAATTGCTTGTTCAGATGTTTGTTGCTGCGCTTCTGCTAAACGTATATTTGGATTTATTGTAAAAGCAGTTTTGATTACCTCATTTGCGTCATAAACCGTTTTTAAATCAGTAAGCTTATTAATATCGGGTTTTTCAACTGTTATCTCAATATTAGGATCCATTTCCATAAATTGTTTCAATGTTAAAACAGATATGTCAAGATTATTTTGCGCAACTGTTAAATTTAAATTTGCTGTTGAAACTTGAGCTTTAGCCAGGGAAAGGTCGGCAAGGGTTTGATTTCCTACCTTCAAACTTATTTGTGATTTATCCAGGGACTGGTTAGCTATATCTATTTGCTGTTTAGCGGCAATAACCAAATCTTGATTGGTTAAAATTTGTAGGTAATTAGTAACTACATTTAAAACTAAATCATTTTTGATTTTTTCTGTATTGGTTTTATCAACATCAAGTAGCAATTTGTTTTGTAATATCTGGTTTTTTAACTGCCCACCTTGATAAAGAGTTACTGATAATGAAGCAACAGTATTTAGATATAAAAAAGATCTGTTGGTATAGGAATATGTAGATAAGTTTAAACTTCTTCCAAAATTATAAGAAGCTTGAGGGTTTGCACTTAAAGATGGCAATAAATTATTTTTTGACTGTTTAAAATCTTCAACAGCTAACAACTCGGTTACTTGTGCCTGTTTTATGGTTAGGTTATGCTCTAAAGTAAAGTTAATCGCTGTTTGTAAAGTTACTTTCTCCTGTGCTTTTGCAGTAAGGCTTATAAAGACTAAAAAGTATAAACTAAAAATAACAACTTTTTTAAATATAATATCCCTCATAATACTATGATTGAACAATTCGCATGATGCTTTTAATGTCCAAATAATTAACGATTAGATGCCTCCTAGATGATATTGCCATAAAGAAGCATAATTTGAATCGTGGGTAATAAGTATATCGTGGGTTCCGTGTTCAATTAACTGTCCATTTTGTAATACAAGTATCTCATCGCAATGCTTTATGGTAGAAAGCCGGTGTGCGATAATGATGATGGTTTTTCCTTGCTGCTTGAACCAGTTAAGAGCAGCCTGTACTTTTTGCTCACTTGCGGGATCAAGTGAAGAGGTTGCTTCATCCAAAATTAATATCTCCGGGTTACGGTACAAAGCCCTTGCTATAGCTATTCGTTGTTTTTGTCCGCCAGAAAAGTTAGCTCCTTGTTCATTCACCATAGTATAATAATTTTCGGGTAGTTTTTCTATGAATTCATTTATGCCCAACAGAGAACATAAGCCTAATATTTTTTGAATATCTGGCTCATAATCACCAATTGCAATATTTTCGATTATTGTTCCGGCAAACAGATCAATTTGCTGTGGCACCACACCAATAATTTTTCTTAAACTATTGTTGCTGATATACTTTATATCCAACCCATTTATAGTAATATTACCTTCTTTAAGTGGGTAAAGATTTTGCATTAAAGAAAGCAGGGTAGATTTCCCGCTGCCGCTTTCCCCTACAACCGCCGTACTATAATTTTTGCGGATAAGTAAGTTTAGCTTTTCAAACACAACTGTTCGGGTTCCATACCTAAAGTTTACATTATTAAACTGAATATCGCCTATCATCTCAGATGTTAATTCGATTTTATTTTTGTCTGTTACTTCTATTTCCAAGTCAATAATCTCAAAAAGTCGATCAGCAGCTATCAGTGCATCCTGTATATTTTTATTAGCGCCGATAAGCGAAGCTGCGGGGCCAGTCAAATATCCTATTAAAGCATAAAAAGATAATAATTCACCAGGAGACAACTCTCGCTGTATAACAAAATAAGCGCCCGTCCACAAAATAATAATAGTGAACAATCTGGTAAAAAAATCAGATGAATTGTTTAACTGCAAACCTATTATACTACTCTCATAAATGGATTTCAACAATTCAATAAAACTGTTTTCGGTTTTCAAGCTGGCATAATCCTCTAAACCAAAACGCTTAATTGTTCCTGCCGCATTAATACTTTCTACCAATTGTGTTTCCAATTCGGCGCTGTTTTCCATTAGCTTACGCTGCCATTTTTTATTTATTCTGTTACTTACCCAGTAGATTATTATATAAATGGGTATGATAAAAAGCGTTATAAGTGCTAGTTTCCAGTAATATAAAAACATAATAGCTATAGAAAAACCTATAATCAATACATTTACCACCATGTTCAGCGCAATGTCATTGATAAACAGCCTGATTTTTACTGCATCATTTACCCGGCTAATAATTTCTCCTACACGCATGGTATCAAAAAAACGCTGAGGGAGTTGTAATAAATGTTTGTAGTAACCAAGTATTAAACGGGCATCTATCATTTGCCCAGTACGCAACCCGATTAAAGATTTAATGTAATTAATAATAACCTGAAATACAAGAATGGCAATCATGCCAATACTCATTACATTAAGCAGGCGTGTATTGCCATCTATCAATACAAAATCCACTATTTTTTGTACATATATAGCGGTACTCAGACTAAGCAGGGTATAAATAACCGCACCGAATAATGCTTGTAACAGCATACTTTTGTGCGGTGTCAACAATTGCCAGAAACGTTTAAAATTTGATATTTTTTCTGAACCCTTTACAAAATGCTCATCCGGAAGTAATAGTATAATTACTCCGCTCCATTCTGCCTTAAAGTCTTCTATCGTCTTTTTATGTATGGCTCCATCTGTAGGATCCATATATTCAATATGCTTAGAAGTTACTTTGTAAATAACAACATAATGATGCAATCCATTCTTTAATACCATGTGTGCTATAGCAGGTAAGGGTATTTTCGGCAAACTGTCAATATTACCTTTTGCCCCCTTTGCTTGGAATCCTAAACGCTCTGCAGCTTCTATCATGCCAAGCACATTAGTGCCTTTTTTATCTGTACCGGCATACTGGCGTATGCGGCTTACCGGCAATTGCAATTGGTAATTCGCTGCTACGGATGCTAAACAAGCGGCACCGCAATCTGTTATGTCTCGTTGTTTTACTTGGGTTCCGGTTCGCATATTATAAATACCCTAAATTTTAGGTGAAGGGTTTTATGGATTTGGACAAATCATTAAGATTAAACAAATCAAGCTTTTTTTGGTGCTGTTGGATTTAACCAATCGTCCATACTGTCCCATAATAATTGCCATAGTGTGCGGTTTCCGATTATAAAACGTGCCTGAAAAGTGAGGCCTTTTTTCAATTGTCCTTTAAACCCATTTTTTAGATTTAATTGTGTTTGATCAAACTGGCAGCGAACCTTAAATAAGGTGTTATTATTTACAGTGGTAAAATCATTATCTATTGTTTGTACTTTACCGGTAAGTATGCCAAAATAATTATAGTTAAAAGCATCAATCTGGAAACGTACGACCTGCCCTGGCTTTACCAAACCAATATCTTTGGTTGATACGTAGCATTCACCGATTAATTCCCCATCTGGTGAGATGGTACACAACGTTTCGTTAGGTTGTATCAGGCCTCCTGAATACAGTGTATTGATCCCTTGTAAAGTTCCGGAAACAGGTGCTCTTACTTTATAATAAGAAGCATCAGTATTTACCTGATTTTGCTCTTCCTTATATTGTGAAAGTTCCAGGTTGTATCGTACCAAATCCTGCTGCCAATTACCCTGTTGCTCTACTTTAAAAGCCTTGTATGTGCTGGTGGTTTTATCAAATTGAACTTGTGTGTCAAAAAATTCTTTTTGGGTAATTACTTTTGCATTTAACAAAGTAATGTTTGTATTCAGTTCTCTGGTAACTTTTTTAAGCGTGGCATCCTGGTCGTTTTTTTGGTGAAGGTAATGGCTAAGCTGCTCTTTATATAAAGGCGATTGTAAGCGTGGAAGCAGATTTTCATTAAGTTCAAAAGAGGTAAGCAACCGAAGATCATGTATAAAACGATTGTGTTGATTAATCTGAAAATTATTAAGTATTTTTTTGCCAATAGTTAAACGGTCTTTTATCCGTATCAAAATGGCTCCTTTCTTTACAGAGTTGCCTTCATGATAATATAAAGTATCTATAATACCTCCGATAATTGACCGGATTTCAGTTCGTTCCATCATAGGGCGCGTTATGCCTTGAGTTGTTATGGCTATTGTTGTATGTACAAACGGTAAAACAATTATTACAACTACTACCATAAGTAACGCGGTTAAATATACTAAATAGCTACTTTTACGTAATGGTGGAATGTAAATAATTGTAGTGTTGGATATTTTGGTAACAGAAGTAAGTGCCATTAATTTTCATAATTAAATTTGATTCTAATTCTTTAATATATATATAACAATTTATATAACCGTATTTTTATTATATCTTAAAACAAATATCTCTATTACTAATAACAAGAATTGTATTATCTAAGTTTTTTAAGTTGATAATATTGAAAAAAGGCAGTGATTTGATCTTAATAAATTTATTTATTTATGTAACAAATTCAAATTCTGATCAATTTATATAAGTACTTCTTTTATCACCTTAAAGTTATTGTATTTCCATTCTTTTTCTATCAAAGTAGTAATTATAAGCATAATTTGGATATATAAAAGAAGTAGTATAAATTTTTCTGATATACTTTATTTAATATTTTCTAATATATTGTACATAAATCCAAATTCTTATTGTTTAAAATAATGTAATGTTCCCGGAAGATTTATTAGGCAATGTAATAATAATGCCCAAAAAAATCCATTTTTTATTCTCACATAAGCTAATACAAACCCAAATATTAACTGGGGTAAAATGAAAAATGGATAAGCCCATATTATATTTAAATTAATTGGAGCGAAATTTGACAGGTGAATTAATCCAAATCCCACACATGAACACCAATAAATTAATTTATAATTTTTTATTAATATTTTTTTTATAAATGAAATATTTAAAATATTAAAAACAATGAATCCTAAAATTGCAGCTATAAACAAATTATAAAAGGATGTTTTGTTTACAGTTGAATAGATAGAAATATTATTATATTTTGTAACTACTACCCATAATATTGCTATCAAGCTTATTATGATAGGGATTTTTTTAAGTGAGAGCCAAAGTCTAAAAACAGTTTCTTCAATAATCGGCCCTATTAATATTAGGAGGATTAAAGAATAGTTGTCTACTAATGTTTTGTTTATATTATTATCTCTTATTTTAAATATGTCAATTGAAAAAAAATATTCGATAATCTTAATAAGACCAGTTACTGGTATAAATGCAAGTAACGCCAAGGCATAATAAATTACTATTGCTTTATATGTATCTGAAATTTTATTTTTTGTAGAGATATTTATATAGTTATAACTATTTTTTGGATTTAATGTAAACATCCAAAGCTTGATGAAAAACAGTTTCATAATAATTAATAAGGCTTATCTAAGACCTATTAATAAAGTATAAAAACATACAGTATTATTTAGGACTTAAATAAGCCTGGTGAAATTAATAGGAGTATTTGATATTATCCAATAGCCTTTGCTATCGTCCAAAGTAAGTCTAAAACTCCGACACCATCAATGATATGTCTGACATATATTCCAGCCGCTTTACCTGAATCAAAATCTCCTCCATCAATTATCATAGCATCTTCATTTGAAATAATTGTGAGGTTCGCTTGGTCTAAATTTAATTGCTTTTTCATACAGTTGTTTATTTTATATTATTTGCCATTTACTAAACCAACAAAAAAACCTACTACCGTTGCTGCGCCATTGTAGAGGACAGAGAATCCATCATTATACTGTCTGCCGCGCATTAGCCCATCAGCATCGCCACCATCAATATTAATAAATTCACTGGACGAAAGTTGGATTAGACCTAAACATTCAAGCTCTAAATTTTTCATATAATCTTAAATTTTTTATTCCTACTTTTTTGCAGTACGCATGGGTTTCAGAATTATTCCCATATCAGCATTTGGCCAAATTTGATGAAGCAATTTATGAAGTTGTTTAAACTTATTTTAAAGGAAAATGGGGTTCCCAATAAATGCTGAGTTTTGTGGTGCTAAATCATAAAACGCCAGATAAAGTTGGGAACCATTGATAAAGATACGATAGAGAAATTG
>JAABUM010002695.1_pt1 | contig 23310 bp, 21 predicted proteins | sample 5559161 | NCBI WGS metagenome assembly JAABUM01 (sample SAMN10711868, study PRJNA513369) | rock metagenome | isolation source: Antarctica rocks | place: Antarctica: Victoria Land, Siegfried Peak nord
GGTCGTTGTGGTGGCGGTGCAGTGCGGGCAAGTCATCTGGTACTCCCTCAGATGTTCTCTTCAGAGTCGATCAGGATACCAGAAAAGCTGAAGTCAACGTCGCCGAAACTGAATCCTGACGCAACCCGGGGGAGGCCTCGACGCCGATCAGCCGGGCGACCACGCACAGCCGCGCGCGCATCGCCCGCGCCCCGTTCGGCGACAGCGACGCCAGGTACGCGTCCAGCGGGTTGCGCGCCGGCGCGTCCGGCTCCATTCGGCCACCGGCCCCAGAGCCGTCTGCAACACGCCCGCCACCAGTGGTATCGTCGCTATCGGTCGCCCCCTCGGGTCATCACGGCTGTCGCAACACCGCCCATGATGCCCGAGGGGGCTTTCACTCGCTCACCCTACGGCTTCGCTTGATGCGTAGGGGGGTCTTGCCACCGCCACCCTGCCCGTACCGCCACCAGCGTGCTATGCTGCATACAGCGTGGCCGCAGTCGGCGTGCTGTGCCCGCCACCGCAGCGAGGGAGGAGCGATGACCGCCTTGATACTCGATCTGCCGCCCGATCTCTACGCGCGGTTGCGCGCGGAGGCGGAGCGCCAGGGCAAGCTGCCCGAGGGCGTCGTGCGGGAGTGGTTAGCCGAGCGCCTGCCCGCACCACCCGGGAATAGCGCCCGGGGGCGCGCGCGCGCGGCGTTGCGCGCCGCCGGGTTGCTGGTCGAGGATCCGCTCGGCCCCGGGCTACGGGCGCGCACTGCGGGACCGGGGTTGACCGTGGACGAAGTCGGTGCCGAGCTGGAGCGGACGGGCGGGCGTCCGCTCAGCGAGATTATCCTCGACCAGCGCGGCCCGAAGGGATGACCGCCTACTTCCTCGACAGCAGCGCGGTCGTCAAGCGGTACCTGCCGGAGCATGGTACGGCCTGGATCCGGCATCTGTGCGCTCCGGGGTCCGGCAACACGATCATCCTGAGCGCGATAACGGTGGTGGAGGTCGCCGCCGCGCTCGCCGCGCGACATCGCGCCACGGGCGGCATCTCGCGGACGGCGCGTGACAACGCGCTGACGCTCTTTCTCCGGCACTACGGGGGCGAGTACGACGTGACCGACCTGGATCGGGCCATCCTCGGTCAGGCGGTCGAGTTGCCCCAGCGCCACCGCCTGCGCGGCTACGACGCGGTGCAGCTTGCGACCGCGCTGGCGGCGGATCGTGTCCTGCGCATGGCGGGCGTGGGCAACCTGACGTTCATCGCCGCCGATACCGAGCTGCTCGCGGCGGCCCGCGCGGAGGGGCTGGCCGCCGCTGACCCGAATCTGTACGGCTGATCCTCGCGCGTCGCCCGATGGTCGCCGACCCCGCGCAGCCGCCGTGGCCGGACCCTGCCGCCCGCAACTGCGCTGCTGCGCTGCTGGATCGATGACGGTAGGTGTATGCTACTCCCCCGAGGCGGTCAGAAACGACTGCCCCCGGCCGGGCACACTCGCGGTTCCCACCGGAGACTGCGGCACAGGCTGTGGGGGTGCCCACCGAGAGACCCAGAACCGGCGCTCATCAGCCCGGAGGCGGGTGCCGACGGCCGTCCCCGGGCTGATGAGCGCCACGCTTCCTCCAGAGCGGTAGTAGCCGATCCTGGCAGCGGGCGCAGCGGGATACGGCGCTTGGGCTGCGCGGCGCAGCCTCACGCCGCCGACCTGCGAACATCGGGGGGCGGGGCGTGCCTGTGCGCTGTGCGAGCAGTCAGGTGCGTCAGAGGCCGACGCTGGCGGCGGCGTTGTCGCGGAAGAGGGAGCCGTCGCGGATGTAGCGGCGGACCATGGTGACGGCGCGGTGGCCGGTCTGGGCCATGATCGCCCGCTCGCTCACGCCCGCCTGGGCGGCCGCGGTGGCCAGGCCGCTGCGCAGCGAGTGCCCCGCGTAATCCGTGGGGTCGAGCCCGGCGGCGGCGGCGGCGCGCTGGACGATCAGGGCGACCGCGCGATCGGAGAGGCGCGCCGCCCCGACGTTGCCGTGGCGATCGATGCGGCGGAAGAGCGGCCCCGCGGCGATCGCGCCCGCGGCGCGCCAGTCCGCGAGGGCGCGCACCGGGCAGGTCGCGGGGTGGGAGCCGTACGGCAGCCCGACCGTGCGGCCCTGGCCCTCCTGATCGGTCTTCGAGCGGCGGATCGTGGCGACGAGGCCGTCGCGCGTCGCCAGGACGTCGGCGACGTCGAGACCCACCAGTTCCGCGCGGCGGAAGGCCCCGGCGAAGCCGACGAGGAGCAGCGCGCGATCTCGGCGGCCGGGCAGCGTGTCCGGCAGGGTGTCGACGAGGCGGCGCAGGTCGGCGGTGACGAGCGGAGCCTTGCCCGCCTGGGCGGTGCCGAGCGTGCGCCGGATCCCGGCCCAGGTGAGCCGGACGATCGCCGCGCGCGTCGGGGTGTCAAGGCCCGCGACCTGGTGGGCCTGGCTGATCGCGGAGAGGCGGCGCTGCAACGTGCTGGCCTTGCGACCGCCGTCGGCGAGGGCGGCCAGGTAGAGGGCGACCGTGGCCGGTGCGGCGGGGAGCGCGGGGAGGTCGTAGCGCGCGCACCAGGCGGCGAAGTCGGCCCAGTCGGCGCGGTAGGCCCGGAGCGTGTTGGGCGCCTTGGCCCGCCCGGCGTAGTCCCGGGCCGAGGCGGCGACCGCGCCCAGGCGCAGGCGCAGCTCGGCGGCCGTGAGCGCCACCGCGTCGTCGATGCCGTCCCCCTCGACGGCGTCGTCCGACCGGTCCAGGCTGGACCGGTCCAGCCCGGCCGCCGCTGCTCCCCCCCACCCGCCGGCCCCAGCCGCCTCATCGTTCGCTTCGTCGATCATCGTCTCCCCTCCCCTCTCCTCGCCACGACACCGTTATGTCAAATATTCACGACCAGGGACACCATCCCTGCTGGCTTCCGATACCATAGCATTATCGGTAGCCAGAAAAAGGCTGTCAAGGGCGGGGGGGGGGGGGCGAGGTGACATAACCCAGAGGCGTGCGCCAACGGGGGATCCCGCGCGGCCAGGTCCGACACCTGACGCCCGCAGGCGCTTGCCGTCCCGGGCCCGCCCGTAGCGACCATATGAACAGGAAGGCGGTGCCGCCGGACACGCACGAAGCCCCGCCGCCGGGCGGGCGACCTGGCGCCGTGCGGTGCCAGCGCGGTGTCGCCCGGCCGCTCGGCAGCGGGTCCCCGTCCGGCCGGGCACCCGAGGAGACCCGCTGGCCGAGCGCCGGTATTCGCGGCCCTGCGAACGCGTCCGGGGTGCGCGGCGGCCACAGGGAAGCGCGCTCCCCCGCAACGCGGACGCCCGACGGGATACCAGCGATCGTCGCGACCGTTCGCGCTTGCCCCGGGCGGTCGACGCGCTCCCGGCGCAGCGGGTCGCCGAGGCCGTGGTCCCGGCGCCCTCGCCCCAGCATTTAAGCCGCACCGTCGGCGGCGATCTCCGCGACGCAGACCACGCCTGGCAACGGCGTGCAGGACCGCTGCGGCAGCCGCGCGGGCGTGCGCCATCCGCCGACCCTGGCTTCCCCTGCGGTGCCCGCGTAGATCCGTGCGGTCCTGCACGCCGCGCGCTCCGGCGTTCGGTCATCCCCTGCGGCGTGTGGAGCGGGCGCTCGCTGCTTGCCTATGTTCTCCTAGGGATGATGGCGTTAGGATTTGAGACGTGATTGCGATATGTCGCTTACCTTGCTGGGACGGCCGCTGTGGCTGCGGCGGATGTGTCCGCCATTGCTGGTACGCTGCCCGGGCGGCAATACCGGTACGTGATGGCAGGGGGGTGCATGATGCGGGCCGAGGTGGTGCTGCTGCGCGTGCCAACTCGCGCGGGCGGCGTATACAAGCGCCGATCTGCGGCACGAGTAGCCGGGGGCGAATACGTCGCCGCCTCGCCATTCGTTTGCGACCGTGCCATTGTTTAAAGAAGGAAGAACAAACCCTGGAAACAACCCTGTCGAAAGACGGCACAACATTGGCGTATGCGACGACAGCGGCAATTCCGAACGCAGCGTACCATACGCTCGCAGGCCAAGACCACCTGCCGGACCCTGCGGTGGTACTACCGGTGTTCGCAGGCTTTCTGAAACCGTAGCCTGCCGAACCGAAAGCCATATCTGTAACTGGGATGGGGAGTTGCGACCGTCAGCGGCAGGACAGGCGGGCTGTCGAGATGGAGACGCGCGTGCGTCCTCCGGCGACCTTTCCCTGAGGCGGGCGCGGGCGCGGCGGCGGGCTCGCGTCGCAGGCCAACTAGCTCGCCGGCAGCGCCCCGCGCCGGTGCCACTGCTCGATCATCTCAGCGGCGAGTGCCGCTTTCGCGCGGAAGGCGATATTCGCAAGGAGGCGGCAGGCGCGTCGGCGAAGCCGATATTCGTCCGCGAACCACAGCTTGGGCACGTACAGCCAGCGGTCGAGCAGGGTGGACTCGCGCCGACTCGCGTAACCGAGGAAGACCCCCGCCTGGCAGTTATCGACCTTGCCGGTGGCCCCGCACCACACTGTGTCATGGCGCGCACCTGGCGGGCACATCGGTACCCGCCCCCAGGAGGCGCAGCGCCAGCGCCTCGACGTTCTTGCGCGGCACGTCGACGGTGAGCCGCCCGCGCGGGTACGCCGCCACCCAGTCCCGCTGCTCCCGCCGGGCGAACAGCGGCGCGAAGTGCGCGTGGTACGCCGCCAACTCCTCGCCCACCTCCGCCAGATCCGCCGCCGTCAGGGCCATCAGCGCTGGCCCCGCATCGGTCGGGCCGCCGCCAACCGTCTTCCCCGCTCCTCGCTTGGCCGCCCCTCCCCGCGTCGCTCGCTCACGCCAGCATCGCAGGAGTCGTCGCAGCGCCCATGCCGAAGTCTCGTTGTCGCGCTAGTGCGCTATTCCTGAAGTACGGTACAAATAGAAGTGCGCATACGTACTATGGTTGCTCCCTATAAGCGCAGGAATCGCCCGCTTCCTAATGTCTACCGTATCTGAGGAACGATGCACTAGCACTAGAAGCGGTTGAACTGCTGGTCGCCCATTGGCAGTTCCTCCGTTCAGGAAAGGACCTCGACGGTGAGATATTGCCCCTCCGCGATGACCGGGTACATCTCGGCGACGTATGGTCCTGGTATCCGGGCACTGGTATCCGCTGCCAGGATCGCGCCCGCCGCGACGCCGACCGCGTAGCGGCGCACGCGCAGGCGTGTCGGGTCGCACCAGGACTGCCCGGTGCGGATGTCGAACTCCCAGCCGTGCCAGGCGCAGGTCAGGATCTCCCCCCTGCGGGTGTACTCGACCGCGCCCGGCACCAGTGCCTGCACAAGTCCCCAGGTCTTCCCCTCGCAGAGCGGCCCGCCCTGGTGGGGGCAGCGATTGCGCAGGGCGAAGAATTCCCCCCCGAGGTTGAAAATGCCGATCGAGCGCCCTACAACCTCCACGATCTTCCGGCCGCCCGGCGGGATCTCGTCGACGGCGGCCACGATGTAGCATGCCATCATGCGCCCCAGGGTGCGACGTCGGGCAGTCGGTACAGGGCGCGCGCATTCTCGTAGAAGATCTTGCGCCGAATCGCGTCCGGGAGCCGCGCTGGCAGCACCATGTCGGGGGCGTCCCAATCCCAGTGGGCGTAGTCGCTCGCGAAGATCAGTCGCTCGGCACCGATCTGCTCGATGAGCGTCAGGAGGTCGGCCGGGCGGTGCGGCTCCTCGACCGGCTGGGTGCAGAACCAGACGTGTTCGCGGATGTAGTCGGAGGGCAAGCGCTTGAGGTGCGGCACCTCCCCGCGCAGCAGCCGATACGTGCTATCAAGCCGCCACGTCAGCGATGGCACCCAGCCGAAGCCGTTCTCGGCCGAGACGACGCGCAGCGCCGGGAAGCGCTCGAAGATCCCCTCGACGACCATGCTGATCAGGTTCGCCTGCATCGACTGCGCGGGACCAACGTGGTCCTCGATGTAGAACGACGGCCAGCCGCAGCCGGTGATCGGCTGCCCGCCCGAGCCGAAGGCGTGGGACATCACGGGCAGCCCGTGCTCCTCGCAGGCCGCATAGATCGGCCAGTACTTGCGGCGGCCCATGGGCTCGCGCGGCCGACCGGAGAACTGCACCTGGACGAAGCGCTTGTCGCTGGCGCGCCGTTCGATCTCCGCCACCGCCAGATCCGCGTGCTCGAACGGGACGATGATCGACGCCCGCAGGCGCGGCTCCTTATCGAGCCACTCGGCAGCCTGCCAGTCATTGATGGCGGTCGCCAGCGCCGCGCCGAACTCGGGGTTGAGCTGGGATCCGCCCCCGGTCAGCGGATTGAGGATGCCGAAGGCGACATTCCACTCATCGAGCAACTGCAACCCGGTGAATGCACAGTCCGAGCCGGGCGCGCGCCCGGACGGCGGCTGGGCGTCGTTACGCCGGTTCATGAAGCGCGGATAGGTCGCGCCCGATGGCCCCCGCAACCCGTAGGTCATGAGGTGCTCGCGCCAGCGAGCCGATAGGAAGGGGTAAAGATCCCGCTCGGAGTCGAGTTCGTTGTGGATATCACAGTCGATCAGCGCCAGCTTCGTGACGCTTACCGTCGTGTTGCGCGGCAGCGTTGTGGCCATGGGCCTCCCTCCTCAATGAACGAATGAACGCGCGGGGCTTACGCGGCCCCGGGTGCGAGCCGATACAGTGTCCGGGCATTCTCGCTCCGAATCTTCCGTGCCACCGCCTCTGGCAGGCTGGGCAGCAGCGCCTCGAGGGGATCCGTGGTATGCCTGTGCGGGTAATCGGTCGCGAACAGCAGCAGGTCATCCGACTCGAGCTGCTCGATCGTCCCGAGCAACTGCTGCGGCGTCGGTGGCGCGTCGAGCGGCTGGATCGTCAGCCGCACATGCTCGCGGATGTACGCCGACGGTGCCCGCTTGACCCAGGGTACCAGTTGACGCAGGTTGCGCCACTCCTTGTCGAAGCGCCACATGAAGGCCGGCAACCAGGTGAAGCCGCCTTCCAGCAGGGCGATGCGTGCGGTGGGGAACAGATCCAGGACGCCTTCGCTGATGATGCTGGCGAGCTGCGACTGGAAGACCTGGGCCATCCCCGCGTACTCCTCGAAGTAGTACGACGGCCAGCCGGAGGGGAAGGGCGGATTGCCGGGTGCGCCGCCGAAGTGGATGCCGGCGACCAGGTCATGCCGGACAAGCGCCTCCCACAGCGGTCGGAAGAGCCGGCTGCCGTACGGGTGCGCCGAGCGCACCGGCAGGAGTACCTGGACGAAGCCGGGGTGTCCGCCGACGCGCGCGATCTCCCGCGCCGCGAGCTCCGGGAGCTGCACCGGGACCACGATCGAGGCCCGCAAGCGGGGCTCCCGGTCGAGCCACGCGGCGATCTGCCAGTCGTTGACCGCGCTCGCGAACGCGACCGCCGCCTCGGGGTTGTGCAGGCTATCGATCGCATAGAGGCAGTTCAGGATCGCGACGTCGATCGCGAGCGGATCGAGAACCTGCTCGCGCAGCAGGTCGAGGCTCGACCCGGCCGGGCGATCGGGCAGGGCGCTGCCCGGCCGGGCGGTTACCGGCGCCTTCGCCGGGTAGTAGCTTTCGCTCGGACCCTTGAAGACCGACTGCCGGACGTGCTCGATCCAATAGGGCGGCAGGTAGGGGAAGAGCGCCTCGACGTTCGGCACGGTGTTGTGGACGTCGCAATCAATCAACGCCTGGCGCGCGACCAGCGTGTCCGGACCCTCGTGTAGTGCGGCTGTCATCGGTCACCTCCAGCGATGGTCGTTGCCGGGCCGGTCGCCGGCGCAGGGAGCGGGCGTACCACGAAGTACGGTTGGTCCACCAACTCAAGGCCCAGTCCCGGCCAGCGCCACACCTTTTCCGCCGCGCCGTGCAACTCGAAGAAGTACTGCAAGGGGAATGGGGACCGCGTGTAGTCGCCGGGGATATCGGCGTGGAAGCATCCGTCATCGTCATCGGCCGCTCCGGGTCCCATCTCGATGGAGCGGAAGCGCTCCGCCTGGTTGATGTGCCGGTAGTACAAGCGTGCGCGTGTCGGACGGCCCGCCCCTATGACAACCGCGATCGTGAGGGGGGCACCGGGCGTGAAGGATGCCGGTGCCGCATGCCGCAGCGGGATCTCGGGACGCCGCTCCTCCGGCGCGGTGTCCGTAGCGGGCGTCGCGTCGGCGGCTTCCGCACGGGCGAGTACCGTCTCCATGTCCCGAATATCGCGGTCGATGGCCGCGAGCCGATCCGCCCAGTGGCCGCGCAGGAACGGCTCGGGGCCGAATGTCAGGTCGTCCTTGTATGCCTCGCGCGCCTGCTCAACGGCCGCCGCCCAGGCGTCGCGCGCCGCGCGGTAGCGCGCCACCGCTACCCTGAGCGATGGCACCTCGTCCGCGAGCGCGTAGCGGGTGTAGCCCACCCCGGCCTGGAGCTTCGCGGCGAAAAAGCGACCCAGCGCGGCCTGGATATGCACGTCGAGCGACCAGCGACGGAAAGTCGGGGCGGGAGGATTCGGCACCAATGCCGCCGCGCGGTCGAGGTTCTCCGTCGCCACGCGCGCGAGCTCCTCCAGCCAGCGCGCCACATCGAGCGGCGAGTACCGGCCACTGCGGACGTCGGAGAGCGTCTCCTGCACATACTCTTCCACGCTCGAGAATACCTCGGGATCCAGGGCGCTCACATTCCCGAAGCGCTTGGGGCTGGCCGTGTCGGCGTAGTGGTGCGGCCGTGTCGCGCCATCAGCACCGATCCAGACGATGGGCATGTCGGTATAGATCTCGGGCCAGTAGCGGTTGTTCGCCGCCGAAGGGTGGTGGGCGGTGGTCACCAACGGGAGGATGCGGCTGGCCGACCCTAGCGCCGCCTCCGCCGCCGGGGCGGCCGGCCCGAACTCGTGGCGGAGATACCGGCGCCATTGCTCCGGGTCGGCATCCGGGTTGTAGAGGAGCCGGCCCCACAGGCGATAGGTATAGAGATACTTCTCCCAATCGCCGTGCGGGCCCTCCGGCCGCAGCGCGGCGTCGGCGTAAGGATCGCGCCCGGCGGGTGACCCGGAGCCACGCCGCCCGGAGAACGAGAGCGGCTCGAAGACTTCCGCCCCGTCGACGCCGCAGAAGCCGAAGGCTCGCCCGTACGCCCGCCCGGTCACCGGATCGCCCCACAGCAGCAGGCGCTGCGTGCCCGGCCAGATGCGGAAGAGGATCCCGTAGGGGCGGTCTTCCGTCAGGAGATCGGCATAGCCATAACGCGTGAAGCGCCGTGTGCCGGCGCTCATGGCCATGAGGCGCGCGTGCTCGCCGGTCGCCTGGCCGGCATGCTCCACGGCGCGGATGTCGGCCTGGTGATAGGGCAATCCCAGATGCTCCGCCCAGAACTTGGGGGAGATCAGCACCGGCTGGCCCGTCGCCAGGGCGAGGTCGATCATCCGCCGGTCGATTCCTTTGGCGTGCAGGTCGACCTCCACGCGTCGGCCACAATCGGCGATGCCCGCGTAGAAGGTGCGCCAGAAGTCATCGCTGCCTTCCACGATGCCGCTCTCGCCGTGGACGCGCAGCGTCAATCCGTCGATGTCCGGGATCGCCCGCAGGAGCGTGCACACCGCATCGCGGCAGTAGGCCGCGTGATTCTCCGGGGTCAATCCGGCGATCGGGTGGTTGACGTCGGGGCTGTCCGCGAACTCGTAGACCTGCGCCCAGAGGCCCAACTGGAAGTGTAGCCCGCGGCGCTTGGTCTCGGCGGCGATGAAACGCAGCGTCCCCAGGTTCCGCTCCCGCTCGGCGTCGGACACACCAACGGCGCGCACGTCGTAGCCGGGGATGCTGAGCAGGAACGGGTACGCGAAGTAGAAGTAGGAGTCCCGCATCCGCTGGGCGAAGTCGAAGCCGATGCCGAGCGCCAACTGGAAGCGGTTGTACCGCTGCGCCGCCAACATCGAGAGGTAACGCCGCCAGAATTCGCGGTCGTGGTACCAGCCGAGATCCTCCACGTCGCTCGCGAAGACACGGACGATCCCGCGAATCCGGTTCGTCGGGCGCTCGACCACCGGCCCCTCACGGGCGAGTTGCCGCAGGGCAGCGACCGGATCATCGGCGTGGCGTGCCCGATCGGCCAACTCGAGCACGGCATAGACCAGCCCGCGCTCGTCGCCGGCGCACGCCACAATACCCTGCTTCCCGGCCATTGTTGTGGGGAGTAGGACGAAGGCCTCCGGCACCTCGGGCAGGGCAAGCCCGACGGTCCCGAGCGCCGCTCGTGCCGCTGGCGAATGCCAGCCTGTCACGAGAAGCACCGGCTCGCCGGTCGCCGTCGCGAGGCGGTCGTGCGTGCTCACCGCGCAACCGCCCGCGATGAGCGCCGCGCGTAACTCCTCCACCGCCCAGCGTACCGGATCGAGACCGGCGAGCGGGTCGGCGGCGTCGAGGACAAGGGACAACGGCGTCGGACGCGACATGGCACCTCTCCTATCTCCGCAGGCCGGGTCCGTGCCCGCGTCGTCGCTCAACCCCGACCGCGCATGCGCGGGTCCAGGGCCGTGCGGAGGGCATCACCGATGATATTGATGGCGATGACCGTCAAGACGATGGCCACGCCGGGCATGACCGCCAGCCAGGGCGCCGTCTCCGTGTACTGATAACTCGTCTTGAGCATGCCCCCCCAGCTCGCCGCCGGGGGCGGCACGCCGGCCCCCAGGAAGCTGAGCGACGCTTCCGTCACGATCGCTGTGGCCACGCGAAGGGAGGCGAGCACGAGGATCGGGGCGGTCACATTCGGCAGGATGTGGCGCCCGATGAGGCGAATGGGGCCAACACCGAGGAGGCGCGCGGCGCTGATGTAGTCCCGCTCGCGCACCGACAGGGCCTCGCCGCGCGCCAAGCGGGCGAAGGCGGGGGTATAGACCACCGCGATCGCGATCATCACGTTCTGGATCCCCGGGCGGAGGGCGACGGTGATGCTGAGCGCCAGGATGAGCGCGGGGATCGACGAGACAGCGTCCATCACGCGCATCAGCACGTCATCGATCCAGCCGCGGTTGTAGGCCGCGACCAGGCCGAGCGGGACCCCGATGGCGACGGCGAGACCGACGGCCACCAAGCCAACACTGAGCGAGATCCGGCTGCCGAAAATGATCCGGCTCAGGACATCGCGGCCCAGATCGTCGGTACCGAGCAGATGTGCGCGCGAGGGTACCATGAGGACGCTATTATAGTCCTGATAGGACGGATCGTAGGGTGCCAGCACGTTCGCGAAGAGCGCCCAGGCGACGACGACGAGGAGGATCAGACTCGCCGGCACAGCCAGGCGGGTCTGCAACACGCGCTTAGCCCACGTGACCTGCGTCCGCCGGTGCCGCGCCAGCGGCTGCAACGCTACAGACGGGTTTGTCGTCGCGGCCATCCGTTTTGCCTCCCGCCCGAGTAGCGCCGACGCCGACGTCTACTGGTAGTGAATACGCGGATCGAGCCACGCGTAGACGAGATCGGTCAGCAAGTTCGCGCAGAGGACGGCCACCGTTAACACCAGAACCACCGCCTGCAACACGGGCAGGTCACGGGTGAAGATGCTGTCCGCAGCCATCGAGCCGACACCCGGGATCGAGAAGATGGTCTCGACGATCACCGCCCCGCCGACGAGTCCCCCGAGCTGCAGGCCGAGGACAGTCGCCACCGGGGTCAGCGCGTTGCGAAGCGCATGGCCGATGACGACACGCCGCTCGCGCAGCCCCTTCGCACGCGCGACCGTGACGTAGTCCTGCCGCAACACTTCCAGCAGCGACGAGCGGGTCTGCCGCATCACGATCGCCGCGAGGCCGCTGCCCAGCGTGATCGTCGGCAGGATCATCAGCCGCAAGTTCATCGCCAAGTCCTGCGTGGGCGGCACGTAGCCCGAGGGCGAGAGCCAGCGCAAGCGGAGCCCGAAGAGCAAGATCAGCAGCAGGCCCAACCAGAAGTGGGGGATCGAGGTGCCGATGATGGCCGCCAGCGTGCCGGCGCTATCCAATTTCGAGTTTGGCCGCAAGGCGGAGACCACGCCCGCCGGGATCGCGAGGAGCAACGAGAAGAGCATGGACATGGCGGCGAGTTGGACCGTCGGGCCGAGGCGTATCCGCAAGAGCTGCGCGACGGGCTGCTGGGTATGGTTCGACGTGCCAAAGTTCCCCTGCAGCACATGCCCCGCCCAGGTGAGGTATTGCAGGGGCAGCGGGCGGTCGAGGCCCAGATCCCGGCGCGTCTGCTGATACAATTGCTGATTACGGGCCTGCTGATCACCGAGGATCGCGAGTGCGGGATCCCCCGGCAGCACATAGGCCAACCCGAACGTGATCATGGTCACGAGGACCAGGACGGGGATCATCTGGACGATCCGCCGCAGGATATAGACCGTCACGTCGCCACTCCTGTGACGCGCCGCTTGGCGCGTCGCACCGCTACTTGCCCACCCACGCCGTCGCCAGGCCCCAGTCGCCGGTCTGGCCGTGGGTACGGCCCTTAATCTCCTTGCGGTTCGCGTCGAAGTATTTCTTGTACCAGATCGTCCCGTAGGCCGCCGTATCGTAGATGCGCTTCTGCACCTCGTGGTAGGCGGTCGCGCGCACGTTGTCGTCGTAGGAGGCACGACCCTTCGCGAGCAGATCATCCATCGTCTTGTCGGACAGCGCGGCGTAATTCTTGTCCGCGCCGGTCTCGAAGCGGCCGGCGAGGATGCTGTCCGGATCGGGCCGCACGCCGGTCTGGTACGTGACCATGTCATACTGCAGGGTCTTAATCTTGTCGAGCCACGCCAATCGTTCGAGCGCGTCGATGGTGACGCGGATGCCGACGCCATCGAGCATCTGCTTGAGGACCTGTGCCTGCTGCGTGTCGAGGACGCGGTTGATGATGGAGAGGGAGACATCGAGTCCGTTGGGGTAACCGGCCTCAGCGACCAGTTGTTTGGCCTTGCCCGCGTCGAAACTGTAGCGCGGCAGGGTATCGTCGTACCCGAGATACCCCGGGGTGAGGAAATAATACATCGGGAGGCCGATGCCCGCGCCGAGAACCTTGGCGACCGCTTCGCGGTTGAGCGCGTAGGCGACGGCCTGGCGCAATTTGGGGTTGTCGGCGAACGGCCCATGCTTGGTGCTGAAGGTGAACTGGAAGGCGGTCACCTGGTAGGGATTCTCGACCAACTCCAGGGCCGTATCCTGTCGCGCGGCTTGGATGTCTTTCGGCTGCACGCTGTCGATAATCTGTACGTTCCCGGACCGTAGTTCGACCATCCGTACGGAATCGTCGGCGATGAAGCGCACCTTGAGGGAATCGAAGTACGGGAGCGGCTGGCCGTCGGTACCCTGTTGCCAGTAGCTCCCCGTCCGCTGCAGCACGTGATAACTACCCTGGACCCACTCGACGACTTTCATGGGTCCGGTCCCGGCGGTTTTCTCCGGCGCGGTACCATACTTGTCGTCGCCGACCTTGTCGACCATCGCCTTGGAGATCATGAAGACCTGGTTATCGGCCGCTTGGGACAGGTTGCTCAGCAGCGCACCCGAGGGACTCTTCAGGTTTAATTTCAGGGTGTACGGGTCGACGACCTCGGCGGACTTAATCGTGTTCACGTAGGCGGTGGCGGTCGACTTCGGCCCCAGGAGGCGGTCGATATTGAACTTCGCGACCTCCGCGTTCCAGTCACTGCCGTCGTGGAACTTCACCCCCTGGCGGAGGGTGAGGGTAGCGGTGTCGCTGGTCAATTGCCACTCGGTCGCCAGCGCCGGCTCCGCCTTCATGCTGCCATCCGGCTGCACCGCCCAATTGACGAAGCTGTCATAGATCAGGGAGTATTGCGCGGCGGCGTTATTGCGGTGGGGATCGTACCCCTTCCAGTCACCCTGCTGCGCACCAATGATCGCGCCGCCACGCTGCGGTGACCCTGCATTCTGCGCCTGGCTGGCCGAACCCGAGGTCGTCGCCTTCGTCGTCGCAGGGGCCGCCGCACCAGTTGGCGGCGCGCTGCCGACCGGTGCCGAGGTCGCCGGAGCCGAGGTGCCGCAAGCCGCCGCGAGGACGATAATCGCGCCGCCTGAGAATCCTGCAGCGAAGGCACGACGGAAGAATTGCCGACGAGTAAGTTGTGCCGACCGGATCGCCTGTCGCAGATCCCTATCGACCATGTGCATATCCCGCTCCATCCCCCCGCTCCCTTTCCTCGGCGGCGTCTCCAGCAAAGCGCGCGCCTTGGCGGACGTTGCATCGCGGCTGCAAGGGCCACCGCCCTATGGCGACAACGAACCCAAGTATACAACCGCGCCACACGTCAACAAAGGTATCTTCTTGTGCTCGGATTGGCATGGTTACGTTACCACAGGTCGATTCGGCTGTCAAGCAATCGTTGGACAGGTGGTCAGGCAAGTGGAAGCCATGCGCGTCCGACCAGCACTGTCGTGAAGCTTGTAAGGAATCGTTTAGGATGCACAAATCGGTATGTGGCCTCAAAATTGACTTCAAGCAAAGTAGCGAAACCCTGTGGGGCGTTGACTAAAGCTACCGATATTAGATGACCTGTCCTCATGGCAAGTATGGTTATGGTAAGCATGGTTCAACCGATCGTGTCCGGGTGCCGATCTTGTCGCGGGACCGGATCCCGAGAGCACGCAGGCCAAGAAGGCAGCGGGGCGCACACCTGATTCAGTGGCGTAACAAATAACCCAAATAAAGCCCCGCATCTGCGGCTGATCGAACGACTCACGGAAGTCAGCGGAGGGGTATGATATGCTTGACAATGATCCAAGCAATGGTATCGTTGTCATCATAGGAGTGGCACCGGTGGCATGGGCGCTGACCTGGTCGACGGGACCCGCGACGGGCTCCGGCGGCGTCGACGGTCGCAGGAGAAAGACACACCCGGATCGAGAGGACGAAGGACACAGCGCGTTACAGGTTTAAAGAGGAGGCCCAGATGACCGTGGCTGAAGGACGTCTCGTCGCGACCCACTCCGCCCGCCAAGGACACGTCGACTGCGATGTGCATGTCTACCCGCGGGGCACCGAAGAGCTGAAGGCGTACTTACCAATGCCCTGGCGCGATCACTACTCGGGCGGCGGGCGCGGCTTCTTTGGCAACCCGGTCCACGGCTCGCGGCTCGATAGCCTGCCGCCGGCCGGGGGACCACCCGGCTCCAATCCGGCCTTCCTCCGCAAGCAACTCGTGGACGAATACGGCATGGCGTATTGTATCCTCCTGCCGCGCGCCTTCTGCAACCTCCACCCGGATCCCGACTTCGGGACCGCCATCGCCGCCGCCTTCAACGATTGGCTGGCCGACACCTGGCTCTCCAAACACAATCCCGACGGCGTCTTCAAAGGCTCGATCACCGTGAACACCCAAGATCCGATCGCCGCAGCGCGCGAGATCGAGCGCTGGGCGGGGCACCCGCACTTTGTCCAGGTGATGACCGATTCCGGCGCGCGGGCTCCCTTCGGCCAGCGCCAGTACTATCCGATCTACGAGGCCTGCGAGAAGCATGGCTTCCGCTTCGCGATCCATCCGGGCACCGACGGGATGGGCATCAACGTGCAGCCAGGCCCCGGCTATCCGACCCACTATATCGAGTGGCACACCGGGCTCTCGCTCGCCTTCCAGGCGCATCTCGTCAGCTTCCTGACCGAGGGTGTCTTCGAGCGTTTCCCGGCCTTCGGCATCACCCTTACCGAGGGTGGTATCGCTTGGGTGCCGCCGCTGCTGTGGCGGTTGGACGCGGATTGGACGCGGAGTGGAAGGCGTTGCGATCGGAGGTGCCCTGGCTGACCAAGGCCCCCTCCGCCTACCTGCGGGACCATGTCCGCCTCTCCAGTCAGCCGCTCGAAAATCCGGACAACCCGAAGCAGCTCCTCCAGATCTTCGACATGATGGACGCCGAGCACCTCCTGATGTTCGCCAGCGACTACCCCCACTGGGACTTCGATTCGCCCACGCACGCCTTCCCGAAACTGCCGGAGTCGCTGCATCGCCGTATCTTCTCGGAGAACGCGCGCGAGTGGTACGGCCTGGAGTGAGGCGGAAGCAAGAGCGCGGGGGCGGTTGGTGTCACGCCTGACGTGTTAGGGCGTACGCAGCGTTAAACTGCGTACGTTGTAACGTATACTCTCGTCACGTCGGATCAGTCCTCAACTGGCTGTCAACCGGAGGTAATGATGGCACGGCATGTCGTCGGCCGGGTAAGCGATCTACCGCCCGGTGCGCGCAAGATTGTCGAGATTGCGGGGCGATCGATCGGGGTCTTCAACGTGAATGGTGCCTACCACGCGTTGCGGAACAGCTGCCCGCATCAGTCCGCCCCGCTCTGCCTGGGCGCGATCAAGGGGATGACGATGCCCTCGAAGCCCGGCGAGTATATCTGGGGGCGCGAAGGCGAGATCCTGCGCTGCCCCTGGCACGGCTGGGAATTCGATCTCACAACGGGTCGCTCGATCTTTAATCCGCACAAGATGCGCGTGTGCACCTATGAAGTAACGATCGAGCGACAGGAAGATGATCGACCCGAGGAAGTAGAAACCTATCCCGTGACGGTCGAGGAGGGGTTGGTCATCCTCCATGCCTGATGATTGGGAATAGGGCGGTCTGCGACCTGTGCCAAGGTAGACCACCCTCGCTGCCAGCCGGGCTTGGTACCGCGCATCGCAAAAGGCGATCTCATGCCGAGCAGATCGGTTTGCGCGCTGCAAGCGAGCGCGTGGCCGAGAGACTGCGTAATTGACGTGAGCGCCGATCAGGCGGTAGGGAAGGACGGGCATCGGCGCCCGTGCCGATGCTCCGTGCGTCCTGCGAGGAGCCGGCCATGTCCGCCACCGCAACGCTCAGCCACAGGCACTGCACCGTGCGCGAAATTCAGTGGACGCAGCCGAGCCTGCCCGGCGACCGGTGCGGGCAGCCCGCCCGCCGCGCTGGCACGGCCACCCGGGTGGCGATCGACCTCGATCTCGACGGTCCGGTCCTGCTCTTGGTGACGGTGAGTCTCCATCGTTGCGCGGCGTGTCGGCACACCTTCCGCGCCCAGCCACCCTTCCTGCGTCCTGACGCCATCTCTACCAATCGGGTCGTGACGGCGGCGGTCTGCGCGGTCGTCCAGGACGGCATGGCGATCCGGCGCGTGGCGACCCGGCTCGCGCGCGACTTCTGGGTGCGACCGAGTGAGGGGATGATCCGCCAATGGTGCAAGGACGCGAGCGCCACGCACGATTTCGTCGGCGACGACCTGCCCTGGGTGGTGGGCGAGTTCTCCGGCATCCTCTGCGTGGACGAAGTCTACCAGGGCCAGATCGCCATCCTCCTCGCCGTCGATCCCGCCGCGCCTGAGGGTGATCGCCTGGTCGGCTATCAGCTCTACACCGGGAGCATCGACCAGGAGGAGGTCGCCGCCTTCTTGGCGCAACTGCGCACGGCGGAGATCCAGCCCGAGGAGATCATCACGGACGGGTCGCCGCGCTATCCGGGCGCCTTGGCCAAGGTCTGGCCGACAGCGGCGCATCAGCTGTGCCTCTTCCACGAGACGCGCCGGGTGACCAGCGCGGTCGGCCAGGTCATCAAGGACGTGCGTGCGACCATTCCCGCGCAGCCGACGCGGCGAGCGAGCGAGCTGCGCGGGCGACCACGGGCCTGCCCACCCGCCGCCGTGGAGCAGGATCCGGTCGCCCAGGCCTGGCGCCGCCGCCAGGACCAACGAACCGCGAAGCTGACGCAGGTCCACGCGTTGCACCGGCAAGGTCGCTCGCGCCGCCAGATCGCGCGGCTCCTCGGGATCAGCCCGACGACGGTCTGCAAGTGGGTGCGCGATGAAGCTCCGACGATGGATCCCGAGGCCGAGGCGGCGCTCATCGCGACCGCCGTGGCGCGGGAGGCCGAGGACCTCGCGCCGCCGCCCGCGCCGTGGGCCGGTTGGGAGGAGGTCCGGCAGGTGCGGCAGGGCCTGACCGCAGCGCGCTACCTCCTCCTGCGCCGCCCGGACCACCTCACGCCTGCGGAGCGAGGCCAGATCGCTACCTTGCTCGCGGGGCCGCTGGGCGAACGACTGGGGGTAGCGCGGGCATGTCTGCTCGCACGGTATGCCATCTGGCGCGATGAGCAGGGCCAGCGTCGCACTCGTGACGACGCCCGCGCCAAGCACCGGTGCTGGCATGAGCACCCCACCTATCGCACGGTCCTCCCCTTGGCCCGCGCGCAGCGCCAGCTCGATCCGGCACATTTCGAGCGCCTCAGTCACTTCCTCGACGAACCGACGTGGGAGGCCACGAACAATGGTGCCGAGCGCACCGCGCGGCTGTTCCGCCATCGCCAGGCACCGCACTTCGCCCTCCGCAGCCAGGCCGCCACTGAGGCCGCGTTCAACGTCGGGGCCTTCTTGCGCAAGGAGGCACTGACACAGCACCACGACCTGGCGGCCGTGCGATGCCGACGGGGACGACCACCCAAGACGCAGCAGGCAGCCGTACTGGCCGCCTGACGACGGCGTGTGGCCGCTCGCCGCCAGGGCTCACGTCAATTACGCAGTCTCCGTGGCCTTGATATATCTGCGCTATGGCTTTCGGTGAATGGTCAGAGCCTCGCAGCGCGACGAGTGGGACATCAACCACACGTGCGTTATGCACTGAGAATCGTTGCTATGGTAGGTCAAGCGACGCCGGACGACAATGGCCGAGTGATGTCACAGCGCGGCACGCATACCCCAGATTGTCGACCGCGCGGTGCACCCACGACCGGTCACCGGTGATCATACCAAGGCTACCCCCCGCACCGGTCCCATGACGATGCGGTTCGGCAAGATGAACTCTTCAAACCGCGTGTGCTGCCCCGCGACCCGCTCGAACAACCGGCGCGTCCCGATGCGCCCGATGTCGTAGGCTGGCTGGATCACGCTGGTCATGAACGGGGAGTACTCGTCCAGATCAGCGCTATCATGGAACGCGGCGATGGCAACGTCCTCGGGCACGCGCAGGCGCGCTTCGGCCAGCGCGTGGAGCGCACCGATGGCCAGCCGACTGTTGCCGATGGCAAGCGCATCGAGATGGATCGGTGCGCGCAGGAGTTCTTTGACCAACAGATAGCCTGTCTGCTCGCTATACCGGCCGAGCTTCAGCAGTCCTGGATCAACGGTGATGCCGGCCGCTGTCAAGGCGTCCTGATGACCCGCCAAGCGATCGCACCCCGTCGAAGTGCTCAATAAGCCGCCGATATACGCGATCGTTCGCGCGCCGTCATCAATTAGGTGGGTCGTTAACGCCCGCGCGCCGCCATAGCTATCGGCGCGAACGACATCCGCCTCCACCTGGGAGACCTTCCGGTGGATCTGCACCAGCGGCAGACCTTGCCGCCGTAAGCGCTGGAGTTGTGGCCCGCTCTCGGTCGTGGGCACGATCACCACGCCCGCTACGCGGCGACGGAGCAAGCTCTCCAGGTAGCGCGCCTCCTTAATCGTATCGTCATCGGTATTGCAGAGGAGCACGCCATACCCGCGCGCCTCGGCCTCGTCCTCAACACCGCGCGCGATTGTCATCCAGAATGAGTCGACGATCGTCGGCAGCAGCAAAGCCAGCATGGTGGTCTGACTCGACCGTAAGTTGCTTGCCATGTCGTTGGGGATATATTGGAGTTCCTCAATCGCGGCCAGGACGCGTGCGCGGGTATCGGCATGGACATTACTCCTGCCATTGATCACGCGCGAAACGGTGATCGAGGAGACGAGCGCCTTCTCCGCCACGTCTTTGATCGTCGCTGCCATCGGGCAACCTCTGTCTTGAAAGCGAGCGTGATCGATCTGAGGCTGATCTACCGTACCATTCCAACGATCGCCGGGAAGATTACCATAGCCGCACCCCAGTTGACCACTCGCGAGTTTGGTCATCACCATTTTCGTCGGTACGAGGTGCCCGCGTTGCTCACGGCCACGCCAGTGGAGTTGATCCGATTGGCTGCGTCAGGACTCAGACGACGCCTGGTGAAAAAGGTCGTGCTCTGGTAGCGTTGCGGTGTTGACTGTTACACGAAGGAGCCGCCCGTGCCCTGCCCCCACTGCGCCGCGCCCGCGACCGTCGAACAGCCCCGCCGCACCGCGCTCGGCTATCGCACGTTCCGCTGCGGTCGGTGCCGACGGATCTGCAACGAGCGCACCGGCACGCCCTCCAACCACCTCCAATATCCGACCGATCTGGTGCTGCTCGTCGTGCTGTGGCGGCTGCGCGACAAGTTGCGTCTGCGCGATCTGGCCGAGCTGTGCCTGGAGCGCGGCTTCGTCTTCAGCCACGAGGCCGTCCGGGAGTGGGAGGCGCGCTTCGCCCCGCTGCTCGCCGAGCGTCTGCGCGCGAAACGGCACGGTGCGGCAGGCACCAAGTGGCACGCGGACGAGACGTATGTCCGGGTCAACGGCCGCTGGTGTTACCTGTACCGCGCAATCGACCGGGACGGCAACCGGGTCGATGCCCGGCTGAGCGCGACGCGGGATATGGCTGCGGCGCAGCAGTTCTTCCGCCAGGCGCTGGCCGTCGCCGGGGAGGTACCCGCGCAGGTGACGACGGACGGGCACGACGCCTACCCATGCGCCATCCGCGAGAGCTTGGGGCCGGGGGTGTACCACCGCACCAGCCGCGACAAGAACAAGCGGACCGAGCAGGATCACCGGGGCATCAAGCAGCGGTACTATCCCATGCGCGGGTTCGGCAGCTTTGTCTCGGCCGCGCGCTTCTGCCCAGCGTTTGAGGAGCAACGCCAGTATTTCCGGCCAGTGACCCGGAGCGGCGAGCGCGTCTCGCTGGCGGAACGGCGGCGCCGCTACCAGGAGCGCTGGGCGGCCGTCATGGATGAGTTGGTCGCCGCTTGACCGCCGGTCCAGTCGGCTCAGGCCGCCCGCCACGCGCGTCGACAATGCCCGTCGTCCCAGTTCTGACGCAACCCGGGCACGACCTGGCCACCGCCCAGCAGCTCGCCGGCCACGCCAGCCCGGTCACCACCGCCCGCTACGACCGCCGCAGCGGCCACGCCCGCGCCCGCGCCGTCGCCGACCTCCGCTTCCCCGTGCCGGGCGCCGAGGAACCGACGCCGGAGCGGGAGTAGCGCGCCCGGGTCCGGGCGGTGGCAGCGGTATGCCCGGCGCGCTGCGGCCACCGCGCCGGGTTCGTCGGGGTCGACGCCGCGCCCGGGCCACCACCCTCCCTCGCACATCGCCCGGACACACCGGGGCCGACGCGGACACCGATATACTTCGAATGTACATACGTCAGCTCAATTCCTCGTCGTGTTGCGTTCGTATGCTTCTGTGCCGCTCGCCACGCGTGTGCTGGCGTTGTGCCGGCAGTCCCGACGTGGCCCCGCGGCGCGCCAGTGTGTGTGCGCGAAGGTACGCCCACGCGTGTCGACGGCAGCTGCTCTCCATCCATCGACCGTGTGACACGCGTGGACAGTCCGGGACCGGAGTCGCCGTGCAGGGCGCGGGATACCCCGGATCTGGGGGGGGGGGGGGGGCAGCGGCATGCCCCGGCGCGGGCGCGAGCGCGCACTCCGCCCGGGCCCACGCCAGTGCCGACGCTCCCAGCCACCCCGACGCTGTCCGTACGGCTGGTGGCCGGGGTCGCCATGGCGGGGTCGTGCTGGCCGCAGGCGGCGGCACGGCGACCGCGGCGGCGCTGGCGCGCGGGCTCGGGCTCCCGTCGGCCCAGGCGCGCGCGTTCGCCGCGACGGCGGCGCAGGCGCGGGTGCGCGGCCCGCGGGCGGGCGAGGACGACCTCGCCGCGGCGATGACGGCCCTCCAAGGCGGGGCGTGCCTGCTCACGCTGGTCGGGCCGGGGGGCGTCGGCAAGACCCGGCTCGCCGTGGCCGTCGCGGCGGCCCTGGCGCGCGAGGGCGACCTCCCCGCCAGGGTCTGGGTCGTCGACCTGGCCCCCGTGCGCGACCCGGACCTGCTCGTCCCGGCCGTGGCCCGCGCGCTCGGGCTGCGGGCGGACGCCGCGCCCCCGACGGTCGACGCCATGGCGGCGCGGCTCGCGGGCCGGCGCGCCCTCCTCCTCGACACCGTCGAGCGCGTCGCGGCCCCCGCCGGGGCGCTGGCAGCCGCGCTCCTGGCGGCCTGCCCCGGCCTGCGCGTCCTCGCCACCGGCCGGGTCGCGCTGCGGGTGCGCGGGGAGCGGGTCCAGCCGGTCGACCCGCTCCCGGTGCCGCCGCCCGACCCGCTGCCGGACCCGGCGGAGCTCGCGCGCTGCCCCGCCGTCCGGCTCCTCGTGGCCCGCGCCCGCGACGCGCGCCCGGGCTTCCGGCTAAGCGACGACAACGCCGCCGCCGTCGCCGCGATCTGCCGCCGCCTCGACGGGCTGCCGCTGGCGCTCGAGCTGGCGGCCGCGCACCTCGCGACGCTCCCGCCGGAGGTCCTGCTGGCGCGGCTGGCGCGGCCCCTGGACCTGCTCGTCGACGGGCCGCGCGATCTCCCCATCCGTCACCGTGCCCTGCGCGACGCGATCGTCTGGGGGTACGACGCGCTCGACCCGGACGCCCGGGCCCTCTTCCGCCGCCTGGCCACGGTCGCCGACGGCGCGACGGCAGAGGATCTGCGGGCGCTCGACACGGCGGGAGGCGCCGAGGCCGCATCCGCCGACCTCCCCGCCGCCCTGGCCATGCTCGCGGCGCACCACCTGGTCCGGCGACGCGACGACGGGGCCGGGGGCGCCCCCCACTACGGCCTGCTCGCGACGACCCGCGACTATGCGCTCGAGCGCGCGGTCGGCGGCGGCGAGGCGGGGCCGGACCCGCGCGTGGTGGCCGACACCGGGCCTGCCCGACGGTGACCCGGCGGCGATACTTCGCGCGGAACGGGGCTTGGTGCGGGCAGGGGGAGCGGCGTGGCCCGACACGTCGCCCGATCGACCGCGCGGGCCACGGCGTTGCTCGACCGTGCGCGCCGCGGCGACGCGCTCCTCACCCCCACCGGAAGACGATGAGGATGGGCACCGGGGGGCGACGATCGCCGTCGCCGCACATAGGACACCGGGGACACCAGCGCCCCGACGCTGCGAGCGATGACGGGTCGATCGCAGCGCCCACCTCCCGGCGCTCGACCGCGCCGGATGGCGGTACCGGCACGACGGAAAGGCGAGGAAGCGGCGGGCATGGTGGGTCGATCGCCTGCCGTGGCCACCGCCATCCCGGATGACGCGCTCATGGTCCACGCCGCCGGGCAGGAGGTGTCGACGTCACCGTCGCCCGGTATACTCGCTCGACGACGCCTCGGCATGGGCAGGGGGACGGACCGACGACGCTGCGGAGGGGCGCGATGGCGACGGGGGCGGGCGGGCGGGGGGCGATCGAGATCCGGACGTTCAAGTGGCCGCACCGGGCGACGAACGCGACCAGGGC
>JAABUM010002696.1_pt1 | contig 23310 bp, 39 predicted proteins | sample 5559161 | NCBI WGS metagenome assembly JAABUM01 (sample SAMN10711868, study PRJNA513369) | rock metagenome | isolation source: Antarctica rocks | place: Antarctica: Victoria Land, Siegfried Peak nord
GCAGCAGTGATTTCAGTATTGTTGACACACTGTCGATGGTCAATCTGCGCAGTTTAGGCGCGCCGCATGCCGGCGGCGGCGCGGCGGTAGGTGTCCAGTGCCAAATAGTAGACTGAACGACTTTTGAGTGTTTTCAAGCTAGCCTTCCATTGCACATGGCTTGCATGGTGCTGGGAAGCTCATTGCCGGACAGAAACAGCAAAAAGGAGACAGTAACCGAATACATTTCGGTCGTAACCGCGGTTGGTCAACCGCCAACTGCCAACCGCACCCCTAGTGCGGTTACTGCCAACCCTAACGGTGAGTGAACAATGATGTGCCAGCAGCAGCAGGCGCGCTCATGCATGCAATGAATGCCGTGCATTGCAACTTGCCCGATCACGTGCATGCGTCGGCGCCATGCCTGGTCGTGATCAGAAAGCATTCACAGACTGCATCATCCTGCCGCAGTGTCGTAAAGAGCGCTGCGCCCGGGGCGGGTCAGCACCATCACTGGCACCCTTCGACCAGCTGACGTGGCACGCTGCCGGCGGCATCCTGGGCAATTTCGACGCCGGCATGCCCGTCCCTTGCGGCGCCAGCACCCAGTACAACGGCTCGAACCTCGTCGTGGCGTGGCTTCTATCCCATGCATGTGGATGCTTTGCGTTCTGCCATACCGGTGTGTCCACAACGCCGTGCGCTGTGTGTACACATTCCTGGTTGTGAGCAAGACATACACTCTTATCTAATGCTTCGCCGTGCCATTGTGTTCACGATGCCCTGTGCCGCTAGTGAGCATTCCTGGATGTCGTCAAGATACCCGCGCCGGCACCAGGCTGGCACCTGGCCAGGCTCGAATATGCACGTCTGTCTTCCCAAGTCACACGCTTGCGCATGCTGTCGCGCAGGGCGCGTCCCCTCAGCTGCTGCCAGCCGCCAGGTGCGCCCTCTCGCGGCCCTTGCGCCTGAACAGGTGGCCCCGCATGTGCGTCTGCGATCGTCGGGGGCAGGCAACCGTCAGCAGCCTGGTTGCTACTGAAACAGATTGCAAAATCTGCTGAAACAATCAGAAAACAATCTGCTGAAACAATATTGCAAACTGGACGCGAATCGATCTGCTGCTTACCAGGTACTCGGCCGCGAGCTCGTGCTCTTTGATGCGCGAAAGGTCCATCCCTGGCTCCGCGGCTGCAGCTTCGCCCGCCGGCTGCCGGCTGCCCTGTCAGGAGCTGCTCTGAGGCGCGGCCGGTTGCCGCACTGACCTCCACCAGACCGGCGGCCACGCCGGCGGCCATCGCGGCTGCCAGGTCAAAGCCGTACCGAACCAGCGCCAGGCACTCTGCCGCTGGGTCCGTGAGCCAGGCGGCCGCTGTGCCATTCCCGTTATAGCCGTGCGCCAGCGAGCCCAGAGCGACGCTGGTGCGATCTGTCAGGCTGCCGAGAAGGCCGCCGCTGGAAACGGCGAGTCCAGCGGCTCTGCCCATCCGGCCTGGTGCCGAGGACACCTTGCGCCCGCGGGGGCTCTGCAGCAGGCTGTCGAGTCTGGGCCGCTTGGCCGGCCGCTCGTCATCGCCCGACATATTTCCGGTACAAGCAGCAGCCAAACGACTCCCTTGCGTCGGGCATATCAGAGCGTCAAGGACATGAAGGTGTTCGACCGAAACTTCAGACAGTCTCGTGCTATGTCTTTTGTGCCGCTTCTCTCTGCCCAGCAGCTGGCCTCTTCGCAGCCCAGACAGTTAGGTGATCTGGGACTCTATCTGTAATAGTTCCCCGGATCTGTAATAAATCCTTTGCGTCAACCTGGGGGGCTCCCTCGGCGCGGGCACCTACTTTGCGGAGCACATCTCCTACTCCCTGGCCTATGTCGTCAGGGTGAGCTGCGGTGCTGAAGTGTGGCATTCGTTTTCGCGGTGCCTGCCCCCGCCTTGTACATTTTGCTGCCTGCACTGATGGCCGGTGTGCATGCATGGGGTGCGGGTTATGTTGGACGGACGTACTCAGCAGTAGCTTCTGTGTGAAGCCAGAGTCGCAACTCAATGGTTGCGTCTGCAGATTTTTCGAGGCTTCAGTTCACGTTGCTGCAGGGGATGCCGGTGCCGGGGGGGCAGCCGCCGCTGATGACGGCAGCGGCGTGGGCGGACGCCGATGCGGCGCAGGCGGCCCGCAATGCCGCCGCCGCGCTGCAGGGCTACCAGCAGGCTCAGGCGGCGCTGAATGCGCAGCAGCAGTCGTTCCAGCAGCAGCAGGCGTACCGGCACCAGCCGTACCGGCCGCCGGTACAACAGCACCAGCAGGGGCTGCCTGGCCCGCAGGTTGGGGGACCCTTTGCCGGCGTCGCTCTGGACTGGCCTGTGCCTATGCTACTCACCGTACATACATGGATTGCAGGCTAAATGCTGGAAAATCTTGACAAATGCAAAAAACCCACGCTACGATTCAAACAACTACAGTATAACTGTATTGGGTAACATGAACGTGACAATGCGGATTTTAGTGAAAAAGTTAGGGTAGAGACAATCAGCAGGAAAGATTAAATTTAATTTAAAAAAGTTTAATTAAATACTAAAAATCAAGCAAGCTTTTTAAAAGTCTTCCTAATAAGCGTACCTTTTCTGGTATACTGTACTACCTTTTTAGAAACAAATAATTTTCATTTAAACAAAAAAACCTGTTAAGAAAACCCTAAACCCTAAAACCCAGGTTGGACATGAATAAGAGCCTCGGGTGTCGGGCCCGCCGGCAGTAAACAAGAGGGCAGGAAGCAGCGAAGATGATGGCTTGCCGAGTCAGGAATTTGGGCAGATTGCAGATTTCCGCAGATAAACACGGCCATCAGTTCCACGGTTGCCTGCAAGAGGACAGGTTGCCGCCGAAAAGCGAAGCGCCGACTCGTCGGGATCCACTTGTTGTGAGTTGCAGGCGTCTGACGCAGCTCGTCGCAGCCTTCGGCCCGGCAAAGTCAAGGTGAGGCGGCGTTGTCAAAGATGTGTGATGAGATCTTGGTGGCATCCTCCAGATGAGAGGATACTCAGGACAACTTTCGGCACACATTTCGAGGGATTGTAACGGGCAAACTGCAAGGTGGCAACATTGCCGACCTTGGCGCACACCTCGCTGTGCCTGGAAGATTATTCAGTTCCGCGGACGGGTTTCTCCACGACGATGCCGCTGCACTGCCACAGACAGGATCTGCCGCCGCAAACGGCAGTCATCGGGGCGCCAGCAGCCTGCCATCCTAGACCGTTCCACATTTATGGTTTTGCTATCACAATCTTGTCTGCCCATGCAGATGTCGAAGAAGAACAACCAGGGCACGCGGCGCAAGCAGCACGACTTTGACATGCAGCGGGAGGCGGCGGCTCGTAAGAAGGTTGCGGACAAGGCGGCGAAGACGCAGAAGAAGCTGGCCGCCAAGGGCACCGTGAAGAAGACCAAGAAGACGAAGGGCATCCGCCTCCGCAAGAACGTCACCGTCGCGGTATGTCTCTCTCTCCACCTGATCTATTGTCGGCAGCTGTCAGGTTGCGTGCATCCCGAAATGGCAGCTTAGGATGGCCAACACAGCGAGCTGTGGCAATGCACGATCCAAACGCCCAGGAACTCTGCTGCAGGGCATCAAGGTGAAGGATGCGGCCAGCAAGCGCGCAGCGAAGGCGGCCATCAAGGCCCGCCGCGAGGTGTCCGGGATGGAGCTCGATGCCGACAAGTAGGCGGCCCCTGTCATTGCCTCCAGCAGCGCCGCCGCTGCCGCCTCTGCGGCTGCCAGCAGCGGCAGCAGCATTACCGGCAGCAGCGGCAGCAGCAGCAGCGGCGGCGGCGGCGGCAGCAGCAGCGGCAGCAGCAGGAGGAGGATTCCAGCTGGCGGCCACGAGTCATGTCGCAGCGTCGCCGCCGCCTAGCAGACCTGCTGTGCACGGCCAGCGGCACGCTGATTGGCGGGAGCCACGCTCGCCTGTTTGCGTCAGCGGCCTCCGATCCGACAGCTGCGCGGCAGGCGGCAGCCGTGGCGCGCGGGCTCAACGGCACAGCATGGCACGGATTCAGCGAAAGCAACAGCGGCAGCTGCAGATTCTCGCGCTGCAGTGCTGCTGGTAAGCAGCGCAGCTCTGGCGCGGCAGGTGGGCCAGCCTGCAGCCAGCTGCACAGCAGCGCGGCCCCCAGTGTCGGCAACGGTAGCAGCAGCGGCGGCAGTGCGGACAGCGGCGCTGCCTCGGCATTGCCGGTGCAGGATGGCGGCTCTGAGCGACGACCGCAGGCCGGTGCGGCGCAGGCGGCGCCTGGCGGCAAGGAGTCTGGCCTGAACCCCTGGAAGCACGCAGCACAGTCGCCGCGCCAGGGCCGCGGCGCGAGGGCCAGGTGGCAGCCGGAGACGGGGAAAGATCGCCAAGTCGCGGAGCTGGCGGACCGCATGCACGCGCTGGTGGCGACCGGCAACGCCGACGCGGCGGCGGCGCTTTTCGACCCCAACATCAAGGTGAGGCCGTAGTTCTTGAGCCAGCAGCTCGTACCAGCAGCTCAAACACGAATTTGCACGCACACTCGTTCGTTACTTGGGCCCTGCGTTGTCTGTGCAGAGGCTGTCCTACAAGTCCAGCGCTGCTCTCCGACATATGGCTGCCCTACAAGTCCAGTGACAGCCACAACCACCTTTGAAGGCTCTGATAGATTCACCGAAAATAGAAGGTTTTCAAATGCGAAGGCTCGTCAAGCACATCGCACATCATTCGCCCCGCAGGCATCGCGCATGGCGCTGGCCAAGCTGTACGACGCCGCGCTGGCCGCCGCAGGCGAGCGCGCGGACGCAGATGGCGCGCTGGCGCTGCTGCGCACGCTGCTGCATCAGCGGCTGCCAGCGGGCTATGTCGCGCACGGCTCGGTGCTCAAGGCGCTCTGCAATGCCGGCCGCCTCCAGGTTTGATGCCGCGCTGCCTGTTGCCGCATCGCCAAAGTATGCCCCGGCCTGAGAGCCCCCCCCTTGAGCTGTCAGTGGCGAGACGCCGTCAAATGGTTCCCACCGCAACATCTGTCACCATGAGAATGCTGGCTGCATCAGTTGCATGCACCCTCTACCCGTCCGCCTCAACAGAATGATCTGATGTGTCAGCGTGCTTGCCATCACAGGAGGCGCTGGTGCACCTGGACCGGAGGGTCACAGCCGGGCAGGTGACGCCGGCGATGTGCCGCACCGTGGCCATCGCCGCAATGCGCGCCGGCGACACGCTCGCGGCGGACGCTGCGCTGGCGGCGGACGACGCCACGTGCAAGCTGAGCGGGCGACCGCGGCAGCGCGACACCTGGGCCCAGGTCATCCGGCTGCAGGTGGGCAGAGACTTGCATCTGTAAACCCAAACCTTAAACCCTAAGCATCAACCAGCATTGACAGTGCATTGCAATGTGCAAGCTCACGACTGCAACGGCATGATGACCTGAGCAGCCTCCCGGTCGAAACACTGAAACGCTTGATGACATGGCTTGGGAGGGCTGAGACCTCACTGCAGGCCACACACCAGTCGCTGACAACATGGCGCAGGGCTTGAAGGGTGGTGCGGCCGCGGCAGAAATCGCCTTCACCGCGGCGCAGCTGGCGGCGGGCCCGGCACCGGTGCTGCACGAGGCCTTTGTCGCAGCACTCGCGCGGTCCGGGCAGCTGGCCATGGCGCTGTCTGCACTGGAGGATTTTGTCGATTCGCTGCCGCTGCCGCCGCGGCGGCACGTCGGGCCGCTGCCGGGGGCGTTCTCGGCGGCAGCAGACGTCGGCGCCGAAGCAGAATTGGCGGCGGCGCTGGCGCCGGCGCCGGCGGCTGCCACAGGCGAAGGCAGCCCATCGGCAGAGGGGCAGCCTCCCAGCAGCAGCATTGGTGGCGGATCTGCCGGGCGGCATGGGCGGGGCTCGTCGGCAGCAGCGGGGCGGGACCCGGCTGGTGCGGCGCAGGCGGCCTCGGAGGTGGCCGCCGCAGCGGAGGCGGCCGGTGATGCCGGCACCGCTCGAGCTGTCATCGATGTCCTGCTGCAGGTGTGGTGCCCCCTTGCAGCATCTCGTGTCACTGGGGTGTGCATGCAGATGACCTGCAAACCGATGAGCGTTGAAAAATGCGGACGTTGACCTGAGCTTGCTGCACAGTTCTGCTACATGTGTCGCTATTAGACACGACACAGGACATGTCCATCTCCTGACACACTCCACGACCCATCTGTGGTGCCTGTCCATCGCTCTCCTGCTGCTGACTGGGTGTCCCTCCTGCGCCTCGCAGGCGGGGCACGACGTGGAAGTCAATGTGTGGAACTCGGCGATGCGGGCGGCAGTCAAGGCACATGCCCATCCTGCTGTGCTCGACGACCTCTTCGAGGACATGCTGCTCGCGGGTGTGTTGGCTGGCGTTTCAGCCTACATGGAACCATATAGCAAGCTGAACTGCATTCATCAAGTTTGAGGGAGACTCGGAAACAATTCACTGCTGCCAGCCTTTGATGTGGTGCTCGCCTGTTGCAGCAGGCGGACCGTAATGGACAGGTACCCCTGTGCATTCCCTGCACGCCGTCCCCAGCCGCCGATGCGAATGATTGCACAGGTGTCCAGGCATTGTCGCAGGCCGGCGCGCCCGCTGCCGCTGCAAAACCATTCACAGGCTTCGACCTCATGGTGTCTGAGAAACATGAAATCTCAACTACATTCTGCATTGCCTTGCAGGCATCCCGGCCGACGGGCACACATATGTGGCGCTGGCGCGGGGCTACGCGCAGGCGGGAGACCTGCCGCGCGCTCTTGGCGTGCTGGACCACATGGCCGAGTCTGGTGTGGGCAGAACAATACAACTGCACCCACGTGCTCATGTTCGACTTCCACGATACTGAGCCTCAGCTTTGGAAACAAGCAGCTACACCGCTTTGTGGACCGTTTTGCCTAACCTGCACCTACATGTTGGTGCGGATCAATGGACGACTCCTTGCGTGATATTGCTGCTGCGCTTGGGGTTGGTCAGCACAGATGCAGCGAGGCAGAGTGACATCAGCCTGCAAACAAGACTCCTGTCTGAACACGACTAAATTTGCTCTACAGGCGTTGGCGCGGGGTGCTACGCGTACAATGCGCTGCTGGCCGGCGCGGCCGCCGCTGCAGACATCGCCCTGGCGCAGCAGCTGTACACGCGCCTGACCGAGGCAGAGGTGCTGTACCACCGTGCTTTTCATGTCCCCCGAGATATTGCGGACCTGTTAACCAGCCACTCTTGCATTGGCGATGCTGACGTCACTCCCGGCATCACCATCGACTCCACATGGCCCTTGCAACTCGGTTGATAAACTGACAGCTGGCGAGATGGGCGCACACTTGCCCCTTCCCTTCCTCTGGACACTTGGATGCCATGCGCAGGTGGTGCCGGACCAGGCGACCTTCTCAGCGCTGTTCCAGTGCGTCAAGGCCGCCGGCGCCGCGGCGCTGTTGCAGCGCTACAACGTCGCCGAGGAGGTCCCGTTCCTCGAGGACCCAGCAGCGGCAGTTTATCAGCGCGGCGGGCCGCGGGATGCCGCCGCCGCTTTTGGCTATGATGGCCAGTCACAGCACAGTGCCGACACATGGGGCCAGCAGGGCGAGGAGGCGGGCCTCGGCAGCAGCCGCGGGGGCTACCAGTCCGCCAGCGCCGCAGCCGGCAGCGGCTCTGCCGCCGGCAGCGCAGCGGCCGGCGGCCTGGCTCGACGGCCGCCGCCGGGCGTTGACGAAGAGGACATTAGCCCCGAGTACCACATGCGCCTGCAGCAGCGGCAGGCATGTCACGACCACGTTCTTAGCTCTGCATCCAGCTCTGCATCTTGCCTGCACCCAGCTCTGGCTGAGGTATTTTCTGCATGCCACTACTGTTCCGGCCGCCAGTGCACTGTACCCTCCGCCCTGGTGCCTATGCGCTGTTTGTTACCGCCTTCAGCAACTGGTTTGTTGCACTCGTACAGGAGCTGCAGCTGCTGCTGGAGGGCTGGGTCAAGGACTTTGCCGCGTGCGGCCTGCGGCACTCCACAGCGACACTCACCTCCCTCGTCCAGGTGAGCACTGGGCCTGCCGAGGCGCTGCAGCAGTAGCATTTGCAGCTGCTCTTGCGCGACCTGCTTCAGCAGGCTGTGTGTGCTAAACACATGCCCCACATCGCTCACCATGGGACAAAGCTTTGAACTTTGCCGCCTCGGCAGGCATACGGTTACACGCACCAGGCGTCGCGGGCGCTGAAGCTGCTCCGTAGTGCCGGCAACTGGCGGGGCGCGGACGGATCGCCTGTCGCAGGCACCTCGGCCTACAGCGCGGCCCTGGCGGCCGCTGCGCGGCTGTCAGACACGGACACCGTCGCGAGCATCCAGGTGCACGCCACAGAATTGCATTCCTAGAAAACACGCACCCCCATGCCCGGATCTGGTTGGGTGAAGAGGCGCCGTGCACAAGACATCAAATGTAAGGGTTTGAGACGCTGCTCGGGCGTGCAGCAGCTCCTGGCAGTCGTTGAGGATGGAGGGCCCTGACAGCGAGATGCATGAAAATTAAAGGTGACTTCTCCTACGAAGGAGCCGATTGCGGAGCGGCGGGTGCCGCTGGGGGCGCACGCCTTCGGGGCACTCATTTCCGCATGAACATGCTCATGCAATCGCATGATAAGAGAAAAAATTGAAAGCTTTGGTACAGGAGCTGATGGCGGAGCGGCGGGTGCCACTGTGGGCGCACGCCTGCGGGGCCACATCAAAAACACGCCTTCAAAACAAACGAACAAGTCAAATGTCCAACACGCATCTACTTTGCAGGAGCTGATGGCGGAGCGGCGGGTGCCGCTGGGGGCGCACGCCTACGGGGCACTCATTTCGGCGTGCGCATTCCCCAAGGACCTGCAGCGGGCGCGCTCCCTGCGCTTCGACATGGACGGTGCGCTTTTCTCAAGCCACAGATCGGCGGATGGCGATGGGCGGCAGACGAGGTTTTGCTGAAGCTGAACAACCTTTCGTTGAGTTGCGCCTTCTGGCAGCTGCATGCTGGCGCCTGCAGACTGACTACCGTTCTTAGCCTTGCAAATTCGAGATGGTCGTGGCGGGTGCATATGCTGGCTCAACAGCTGGCCGTGCTGCTGCCGCAGAAGCCGGCGTGCGGACGAATGTGCACATCGAGAACGAGCTCATGCGGGTGTACTGCCACTCGGGGGACCTGGCCGGCGCGCTGCATGTCCTGCAGGTGCGTCGCGGCATACACCCAATCGGCACCACACAGTTGGATTCCGGGCATTTGATTCTTCTGCAATCATCATGCAGCGCTGTATTGGAAGTCACACATGCTGAAGGCGCGCGAGCCAGCATCGTGCAGCGGTGAGACCAGGAAACTCCAAGCCTACAGAGCTACCAGCTTCAGAGAGCGAAGCAAACCTTTCAAGGCTTGAAGAGTTCTAGTGAAGACATAGGGTCACCTGCTGCAGGACATGCCGGCGGCGGGCCTGGAGCCGAATCGCCAGTCGTGGGCGGTGCTGCTGTCGGAGGCGCGCCACACGCTCAACGCCGACTTTGCCGCCCAGGTGCCCTCTGCTCCCCCCCCCCCCCCTCCCTTCCCCCCCTGCTCCTCCCTCCACCTCTATACTTGTCAGCAGCGTGTTGCCACATGGACTCGGCAGCTCCTGCCACGGGACCAGATAACCTGTCGTGGCCAACCCGCTCCACTGAGCTGCGTTGGCAAAGCCTGCGGCTGCACCTTTGACGATGGCACATGCAAATGCCGCAGGTGCTGGCGCTGATGCCGGACAGCGAGGTGAGTTACTGGCAGCCGCGTGTCGATAGCTGGGTCCACCAGCGACAGGCGCCGCCGCAACCGCTGTATGACTCGTCCGACGACGAATGGAGCTGGTGAGCGGGCGCGCTTGCAGGGAAATGCTTTCCTCGGGAGTGGTCGGTTGGACGGTTCAGGAGACACGGGTGCAGCAGCAGCAAAGGGGAATTTGATGTTGGGGGGCATCAACTCTGCACACGATGTCTTCGGCGGAAAGGGGATCGAGGTTGTTACAAGGGTTTTCAATGAGCAGGAGGGGACCTGCGATCTTGCAGCTCACAAGGCAGCCGAAAACAACAGAGCCTATACCACTCGTGGGTGTAGCGAAAGGCGAGACCGGGCAAGGGCCGGCTGTGTTAAAGAATGCAGCGCTGACGCAAAACACTGTCCGACATGCTGGCGTCCTACACCTATACAAAGAATTTGCAAGCTGGAGCATCGCACGGACGCAGACTTCATCTGTGAACAGTGAATTCGTTCGCAGGGCTCAGTTCCCCAAGAACAGATGGCGGGCTGCCGCGAGTGCGCTGCACCGCCCCTTCCGACCCCTTGTTGCAAAGAAACAGCGACTGGACCCAAGTGCTGCTTGGGCACCGCTGATACGCTGCTTGTTCCGGTGGCAGTGCTGGCCGTCCGAGACTCTTAGCGGCTGCAGTGCTGGCCGTCCTTGACTCGACTCGAAGCGGCTGCCGACGCCAGTGCGCCAGCATGACTTTAGCGACCGCCGCCAATATTGCGTCGCTCAGCGGTTGGTGATGTTGGTTTGCACGCCCAGCATCTTCTTCATGAGCTGCAGGAAAAGACAGAACAGCTCAAACGTCTCGTCGGGATGGAATGGCGAGGGGCCTCCGCCCAGAGTCGCGGCACACGAGCACATGCGCTGCCACCTGCTGCATACCAGCTCAAGCATCGCAGGCACTGCCGCAGCGCCTCCATGCCGCATGCTCTGCGCTGCAGGCAGATGCTCCGTCACGCCGAAAGTTCAGCAGCCTCGACTTGATGTGCGGACCAAGCAATATTCACAAAACCACGGTCTCACCTCGTAGGAGCAGAAGGCGATGGCGACGCCTGGCACGACCTTGGCGTACTCGGGGATGATGCCGGCGTAGAGTCCCGCCACCCCGCGCTTGGCGTAGATCTGCCGGAACACGTCCGGGTAGCTGGTGTACTTTGCGCACTTGCCGTGCTGCCCTTGCAGCTGCAGGGAGAGGCGGGACGTCAGCCGAAAGTCGAATCTATGCCGTCAACAGTGCTACCGACGGATCGGCTACTCCACAGCTGATTGTGAAGCAGGCGGGTGGCCGTAGCATCGAATCCATTCCCAGGATTCCAGGGCGAGCTGCACCCTGCCAGTTGCTGCCATCAGAAGGCAGGTGCCGGCAGATGAGGCTTGCAGACGTCACCACGAGTAGCGATTGCCCTACGATGCTGCAAGAAGGCTCTGGGTTTCCTTGGTTTGGTCATTCTTACAGGGTTTCTCCACTTTTGCACCTGCATGCGGCGGCGCGCCAGGTCCAGGGGGAAGGTGGCGGTGGATGAGATGAGGCCCGCAAAGCTGCCGCACAGCAGGCTCATGGCGACGGTGGGCGAGTGCCGGTCTGGCAGGTGCGACAGCCAGTGCGACCGCAGCGTCTCGTACGCACAGTAGTTGATCGCCAGGCTGGGCGCCACCTGTAACAGTGGAGTCCCAAGCGAATGGGTCGGGAAGGTGGGTCGGACAGGTTCCGGACAGCGCAAGGACCGTAGGCCATGGAGAGCAGACCGCAATGGCAGCAGGCAGATGCGACCTGCATTGCCCGGCCGCCAGCACAGCCATGTGGCCCTTTGTGACGCTGCCGGCTTGCATGGGTGTAGCGGGCAGTCGACAGGTGGGCACCGAGCTTTTCGCTGCTGATGCGCAACAGCTACTGAATCTCGAAGGCGCACACGCACCTGGATGAGGGTGGCGCCGAGGCCGCGGTACAGGCCGGCAAAGCCCTCGTCCCGCACGATGGTGGCCAAGCTGCTGCTGATGCCGCTGTAGTAGCTGCTGGTCGTCTGCGCGGCCAGCCGCGTCCGCAGCAGGTCCAGCGGGTATGCCTGCGGCAGGGGCAGTTTCAGGGCTTGCTTGCTATCGGTATTGTCTTGACGATCATGTGGGGACTGCAGCGACCAGCAAGCACTCGAGGCTCCCTGGACTCCTCTGGAAGCACAGACATATTGTTCAAATATATCGTTCGTCCCACATGCGCAGCGCCACTACCTGTACGAGCATCCTGAGCGGCAGCAAAGTTGCGAAGCGTTCTGCAGAATCCTGATGAGAGGCCGTCAAAGGCAACAAACAGAGCCTCGAATGCCGACGCGCCACTCACCACGGTGCAGGCGCACATGCCGGCGACGCCACCCGCCGTGAGCCGCCGCGCTACGTCCATGCTGTGCGAGTGCCCCCGCTCCGGCGGCAGCGACGCGTTCCACAGCTCTGTGAGCCGCTCGTACGCCCAGAAGTTGATGGCGGAGTAGGGCAGCCGGTGCACGATGGTGGCGCCGTTGCCCTTCCACAGCGCGCCGATGCCCTCCGATCGCACAATGGCGCCAAACGCCTGCCGCATGCTCGGTGGCCGGGCGTCCTGGGCCGATGCCCCCGGGCCGGCGGCAAAGCCATGCACCTGTGTTGGCGGTGGGAGGCTGGCAGTGAGGTTTGGTGCGTGTGTGGTGATGCCGCCCGCCGTGGTTTTGCACCAACGCAGCGGGGGGCGCCAACAGCTGCAATGTTTGCAGAGACAACATGCGCCTGCGGCACCCGCAATGCACAATGGCCTGGCCTTCTCCAGCTCGCAGCTGCTGCCCTTCCTTGCGGGATGCAGAGTTGAGTGAAAAAGAATCTCGGCAGCGATCGCGAGGCAGGCGTTGCACAGAATGCAACGGCCGGCGCAGTGGCATGCACCACTTGTCAACCCAGGCCCATGCAGGTTCACCTGGTACAGGATGGTGAGCCGGGCTAGGGGTGCTGTGCACGATTTAGAGACCGCCCCAGCCACACCGCCGGCCGCCAGCAGCTTGCCAGTCTCGAGAGCTTCTGCCTGCAGATTCCTGCCACCCGATGCCCGGGAGGCCACCGAGTGCCCCATCGCTGCCCCGGCCGCACCGCCTGCTGCACCCAGCGCGCCATTCCTAGCGCTGTCCATTGGCTTGGCAAAGCCGCCGGCCTCGCTGCTGCCACCAAACGCTCTAGACTGGGCTGGCTCGGGCTGAGCTGCTTTCAGCCCTGCAGCTGTGGAAACTGCCTTGCGGCGGTTCGCAGCCATTTCTGAATCAATGAAGGCGACCCTCTGAGCCGCTCTGCAATGCTGCTGCGTTGAAAGGCCGGACGAAACAACGGGTTGCGATATGCCAAGAGTATCAGCGCGCACGATACCCACGGACAACTTTGCGAGTGTAACACGCTGCTTGTGCCTCTTACCTCGCTACAACAGACAGCTGCACAGAGCAGAAGCGCAGCAATGCAGATAACGGCTGAAAATAGTTGCTGTTTTTGGTTGCAGCTTCAAACGGTCGGACAGCGTGACACGCAACGCGCAACGACGCTGAGACCAGGGCGGCACGCGAACCACAACGCTGTGTCTAAATTGTTGCTCTTCGGAGCGGGATGCGCTTTTGCTTCAAAAGCAGACAACTGCACCTCGACTCCATGCAAGCAGCAAGCACCATCCAGTGGTCCTTCTCCCAATATGCTATTCAACGATAGGAACCTGTCTGGAAAGGCAGGGAAAGGCAAGCCACTGAAGCCTTACTGCTACGTCACACCTCACAAATACACAGCCTGCACTTGCAAGTACCGTTGCTGCACCTCTCGATCCGTCTCGGGTGGCGCAGGTGGTCGCCTGCGAGGCAGCGTCATCTGGACGCCGATTTTGCTAGTGCATTGTGTTTCTGGCGTTGGCTCGCGCAGAAAGAGACTCTTATGCATCGGAGGTAGCTGATCTCGTGAGCGCCAATCACTGCTGGGCGAGCCGTGTAGCATGGCGCCGTCGGGCGATGCGCAGCGCGGGCTGCAGCAGCTCACGGCATGGGTGCAGCAGCACCCAAGTGCAACAGCAGCTCTACTGGCTGCCCTGTACCCAGCGGCGCTCATTCTTCGCCCATTGATCCTCCCAGCGCTGCCCTATGTGCTGGCAGTGCTGGTGCTGGCCACGGTAGGTCGCTCTTGTCGGGTGCTGCTTGGGCTTACTGGCCTTCTCAAGCCTCCTGCCATGTCCTTTTTCTTGCAAAACTGAACATCATGTTGACAAACCTGCTTGGAGTGCTTGAAATATTCTCGCGCAGGCCGGCGTCCTGCTGCAGCCGAGGCAGGGCACCCAGGCGCCTGCGTCTACAGGTGTGGCTCCGTGCCTGTGTGTAGAGCAGCAACATTCTCTCTCTTCGCATTCAGTCAGTGAGCCCGAATCTGCCCTCGAAGGTCTTTGAATCCCTCTTTTTCCATGGAGCACCAGAGCGCTCGGCGCAGCCAGAGGCGCCCAAGGAGGCAGCCGGGCTGTCGCCAGCGGCGGCGGACCACCATCCGCACCCGGCGCCGCCTGGCGCGGCGCCCGTGCCAGCGGCAGGCGCCGGCCCGGCGCAGCCAGCCAGCTCCGAGGCGCAGCCGCAGGCGGCCAAGGAGGCGGACCAGGTCGCGGCCCAGGCGAAGTCCGCGGTGCTGAGCGAGCCTGCCGGCTCGCTGCCCGGGATTCCCGGGCAAGAGCAGCCGGCCGAGGCGGAGCAGCCGCAGCCAGAGCAGGAGCAGCCTTCCGCGGCGGCCGCCGGCGCAGCGTCCCGGGATGCGGACACTGCCCTTGTGGTCAATCAGCCAAAGCAGTTGCAGAGGCAGCCGGAGATCGACTCAACGCCAGCTGCGGCCACAGCCGGCGCAGCCACAGCCGCCGCCGCGGCGGCATTTGCAGTGTCAGCGACGGCTGAGGCATCGCCGGTAGCAGAAGGCAGCCGGAAGGAACCTGCCCCCGTGCCGGCACCGCTGCCAGCAGATGTGCCTGTTGCAGACAGCCCTCCGGTGAGCTCCGCGGTCACACACGCTGTGTAACTCTGCGACCGACATCTGGGGCTATTTCTTCTCAGCTGCATTCTGCAACCGGTGCATGCTGCATAAGTGTGTCACCCATCTGCAGGCGCCCAAGATAAAAAACTCCAATGGCATCGGTGGTCTTTCTACCAGAGAAACACCACCATCGGTCCCCAACACACCTTATCTGCCTCGCTGCTGCTGCCTGCAGATCGTCGTCGAGGTGCCCGGCTACAAGGCATGGGTGGACCCCCTGCAGCGATCGCCAGTGTTTGGGCAGCTGGAGGCGCTGTTCCAGTCGCGGATAGCGTACATTGATGGCGCCATGGGCACCTCCATCCAGAAGTACAAGTGAGCCGGATTCCGCATGCAGCGTGCATGATGACCCCCGGTCGTCTTCGCAGGATGCTGCCCCAGTCTGTGCTACAGGAGCAGCGCTCCTGTGCTGTTGGTGCAGACTACAGGTCTGTCACTGCTGTGGTTGCTGTCGGCATCCACACTGGTGTGGAGGCCCGGCTGCTGGCGTGCACCGAGGCTTTGTGTTGTACCATACATAAAAGCATGTCCTTGCGGGTGCAGGCTGGAGGAGGAGGACTACAGGGGGGAGCGGTACGCCAACCACCACAAGGAGTTGAAGGGCAACAACGACCTGCTGGTCATCACCAAGCCCCAGGTGCCCCCTCCGCCGCCCCTCCGCTTTCAACCGTGCTGCACTACCTGCACTCGGCCGGACCCCTTTTTCAACTCTACCATGCCACAGTCAAAAGGGAGAAGCTGCCTGCAACTATGGCGCAATGACTACCGCCATGCTCTCATGCCTTCTGCTGCCGCCGCGCAGGTGATTGAGGAGATCCACACGGCGTTCCTGGAGGCGGGCGCGGACATTCTGGAGACCAACACCTTCAACGGCACCACCATCAGCCAGGGCGACTACGAGCTGGACATCGCCGAGGAGGTGGGTCGCATTTGCGAGGCATTGCTGACTAGGGATTGAGTGGGGCCAGGTTGCAACCGGTTGGTGTGTGTCCGCCACAGGAGTCTCAGGCTGTCCGGTGGCAATTGGGAGCAAGACTGCTGCATTGCCTGTTGTACATACATTCGCCCAGCTGCCTCAGCGCAGCACTGAGGCAGCTTAGAAATATGGCTGCGAATCAGTACAGGCGTACTGATCAATACGACGGTAGCGGAGCTGGCGAAGAAGTGCACCATCTGGAAATTGTATTTACACATCCAGACTGTGGTTTGCACCATGAACAGGTGTACCTGATCAACAAGACGGCGGCAGAGCTGGCGAAGAAGTGCACCAAGGCGTACATGGAGGCGCACCCGGGCACTGTCAAGTTTGTGTCGGGCGCCATCGGGCCCACCAGCAAGACGCTGTCGGTGTCGCCCAGTGTGGAGAACCCCGCCTTCCGCGGCTGCACCTACGACGAGATCGAGGAGGCCTACTACGCCCAGGTGCGGAGCTGCAGGGCGCCACTTGTTTCAATGTGAAGCTTCTGCCATCCCGGCCTTGGCTGCAAATGCTGTGCGGTTAGCAAGGCACTGCAGTCAACACCCACGACCATGCGCGCCATGGGCAATCTCTGTGGCACTCGCTGCGCAGACTGTCAGCCACTGCAGCTGATGCGGATCTTGTTCATATGTGTGTGCTGCTGCTGCAGGCGGTGGCGCTGTATGACGGCGGCGTGGACCTGTTTCTGGTGGAGACCATCTTCGACACGCTCAACGCCAAGGCCGCCATCTTTGCGCTGGAGCGCTTCTTTGAAGACAAGGGCATCCGCATCCCCGTCTTCATCAGCGGCACCATCGTCGACAGGTCGGGCCGCACGCTGAGCGGCCAGACCAACGAGGCCTTCTGGCTGTCCATCCAGCAGGTGGGCAGCTGCAGTCTTGAGACGTCCTTCGTGCTGATGATGAAGGATGTCCTGCACAACACAGCCTGCACTCTTCTCTGAAAGCCGGCCGGCAGTCGGGCTATGCCTGCCACCGGCGTTGGACACCCACAACGTGCAGACTCAGTGCAAAGGAGAGAGCTTTCCTGATCTTGGTCTACTCACCACTCTTGCAGGCAAAGCCATTCGCGGTGGGGCTGAACTGCGCGTTAGGCGCCTCGGACATGAAGCCGTACATTGCCAACCTGGCGAAGTGCGCCGACTGCTATGTGTTTGCGTACCCCAACGCCGGGCTGCCCAATGCCATGGGCGGCTACGACCAGAAGGACCACGAGATGGCCGCCGGTGCGCGTTGATCACCCCGAGTACGCATGTACATCAAGATCGTGCTTGCTTCGTGAAGCAGACGCTCGCAGGCGTTTGCTTCGAGGTCAGTTTGGACACGTCAGGGTACACCAGCGGCGAGGCTTCGTGCAGACCATGCTTGAGCTGCCCACTTTCCCTGCCATCCTGCTCGTCCATGTCACATGCTTCACAGCAGTCACATGCTTCAGGGCAGCCGCCTTTCGCAAGCCGTAATGCCTCGCGACATGCTCGTTTGACACTCACGCAGAGGTGAAGCCCTTCGTGGAGGAGGGCCTGGTCAATGCCCTGGGCGGCTGCTGCGGCTCGCGCCCCGACCACATCGCCGCCATCGTGAAGATGGCTACCCCGTGCGCTTTTGCACCTCTCTGTGCGATGATATCCTGGGATCGCCTGCAGTTGGGTGCATGGTGACTTGGCTTGCATGACAATGAGAGACTGCCTTCTAGCGACGATCGTCTCTCTTCAAATGACATGTGCCGTCAGAAAACCCCTTGGTCTGCCCCTCCATGACATCTCTGTAGCCTCCACGGAATGCAATGGTCACATTGAGGTCGTCCCTCAGCACGCAATGATGAGTGCTCCCCATCCCTGCAGGTTCCCGCCGCACGAGAAGCACGACGTCGAGCCGCTCATGCGGCTGAGTGGCCTGGAGCCGATGGACTACCGGCCGAACGCTGTAAACATGCGGTCCACCTACCTGTACATCGGCGAGCGGTGCAACGTGGCGGGCTCCAGCATCTACAAGAAGGCCATCGTGGACGGTGACTACGACAAGGCGCACTCCATCGCGCTCAAGCAGGTGAGCAATACCATCACTGGCATGTGCCAGGGGACTATTGGTGGCAGCGGCGGGAGGGGCGAACTCGACACCCCCGAAGTGGGTCAGCTTGTGTAGCAGACAGGCGGGGAGTGGGCGGCCTGGCAGCCTACGTGCAGGAAGAGCCGCCATGCCCAGTCTGCAGCTTGTGCGCCAGGACGGCACTCTGCATCGACTGCCGGGAAATTGATGGCTGTCACCCATGTGCTGTAGGTGTGCAGACCAGCTGATGAAGTGGTGTCGTGCAGCGGCGTGACATGTCATGTGACCGCCTCAATTCCATGCTGCAGGTGGAGCAGGGCGCGCACATCCTGGACATCAACATGGACGATGGCCTGATTGAGGGTGTGCCGGCCATGACCAAGTTCGTCAACCTGCTGGTGTCGGACCCGGAGGTCTCTCGCGTGCCCTTCATGATCGACAGCAGCAAGTTCGCCATCGTGGAGGCGGGCCTCAAGTGCTGCCAGGGCAAGGCCATCGTCAACTCCATCTCCCTGAAGGAGGGCGAGGAGGCATTCCTGTGAGTGTTAATTCGCAACCTCCTTCACGACCTCTACGGTGTTGCCTGTGCGCTTGTCTCGCACCTGCCACTTGCTCTTTGCATCTAGCGACATCAGACTGTCTGTGGCATTTTCTATGATGGCATCCGGATGTGACTTCGACATTGCCAGTGTGCGCCATCTTGTGCAGTCCATTGTGTCTGAGCAGCTGCGTGCTGCTGTCATGCAGGCACCACGCGCGCATCGTGAAGAAGCACGGCGCCGCCGTCGTGGTCATGGCCTTTGACGAGGAGGGTCAGGCTGCCACCCGGGATGACAAGGCAAGCTTCTCCTGACAACCTTGCTGCTCCATGTGGAGCAACCTTGCATGTGTCTGTGCTGTCTGATGTTGATGGCCTGCACACGTTCAGCTGCAGCGCACAGGCTCCATCTCGTGTGCCACCTCCGAGGTCTGCTGCAAGTTCTTCGGTTGGCACGTGTGCTGACCCTGTACTGACATGCTACTGTGGTCCTGCCCTGCAGGTGCGCATCTGCCGCCGCGCATTCGCGATGCTGGTGGAGGTCGTCGGCTTCAACCCGCAGGACATCATTTTCGACCCTAACATCCTGACCATCGGCACTGGCATGTCGGAGCACAACAACTACGCCGTGGACTTCTTCGAGGCGACGGCAGAGATCAAGCGACTGTGCCCGGGCTGCAAGATCAGCGGCGGCGTGTCCAACATCGCCTTCTCCTTCCGCGGCAACGAGCCCGTGCGGCGGGCCTTCCACTCCGCCTTCCTGCACCACGCCTGCAAGGTGCGAACGCTCTGCGCTTCATGTTGGAGCCCGCCATCGTGCCCACAATGCACATCGTGCACATCGGGTCACCAGACAACCAGCAGCGAACTCTCCTGCATCACGCAACTGCAATCAAAGAATGCCAGACTGACACGAGACGATGCAGCACTGCCAGGTGAGCACTCCCTGTGCAGCCGCCAACCTGAACCGCCCATCCATATGTCTGCAGGCGGGCATGGACATGGGCATCGTCAACGCCGCGCACTGCGTGGCGGACGTGTACGAGAAGATCGACCCGGAGCTGCTCAAGCACGTGGAGGACGTGCTGCTCAACCGCAGCGAAGACGCCACAGAGAAGATGCTCGACTTTGCCGCCACGCTGGTGCGCGGTCGCCTGCTCGCTGCCCTGTTGTAGGTACTACTGAAATGTTGGAAGTATTGAGCACGGATAAAACATGGCGCCAGGACGAGCAAACCATAATAAAAGGGCATGTTTCTGGTTTGCTGGAAGCGCTTGCTGAGGCTGCATGCATTGGTCGGGAATCACAGCATGCACACACATGCCAGCCCGCCCTGCGGCAAGCCAGTCGGCAGGTTGGTTCTGCCGAGCTTACGAGCGGTAACGGACTGGCTGCAGGACCCCAAGAGCCGGCCGACGCAGCTGAAGAGGCTGAGGGAGGAGGTCAAGTACACGTCGCGGCTGAACCCGGTGCCCGACGATGTCGACACCCTGGCGCCTGGCGACGACCTGCCGCCTGTGCCCGACTATAAGGTCGGTGCCGAGCATGCGCCCTGCCCTGTTCACTGGCGGCCTTTGAGGGAATGCCTCCACTGTGCAAGAATGATGTGATTGGCTTTGCTGGACCGTTCTGGCACGGCCGGCAAAAGCTTGCAAAGTAGCCTGCTGCCTCATTGATTGCATCACTTGTGTGTTTGCTGCCAGTACCGCCGGCAGTGCTGATACTGTGCTGCAAGGCCGAGCAATTGGAACGCTGATACGCGGCGAGGGACCGTGACCACAGGAGTGGGAGGACCCGCTGCCCAAGTCGGAGGCCTTTGCGCACCTGGAGGAGCTGTTCGAGTCGCGCATCGCGTTTATTGACGGCGCCATGGGCACTTCTATCCAGAAGTACAGGTGAGCTGCCATGCATGCTGAGACCCATCTACATGCTGGCAGCCAAATCGCATCGTTGCACTCATGATGCGTTTAGCTGTCCAAGCTCAGCAGGCCGCCTGCAGTCAGTGTGGTCTGCATGCAGATTCCTCAACCCGCTATGCCACACAGAGATCATGTGCAGCCCTTGCCGACTCTGGAATTCTCTTCCTCTGTCAGTTTCGACAGCAATGATCCTCCTGGTGCAGGCTGGAGGAGGAGGACTACAGGGGGGAGCGGTACGCCAACCACCACAAGGAGTTGAAGGGCAACAACGACCTGCTGGTCATCACCAAGCCCCAGGTGCCCCCTGCGCCGCCCCCTCCGCGCTCATCCATGCTGCGCCGCTTGCACATGGCTCACGCTTGTGATCCGGAGTTGTGCCGCTCAGTGGACTGCGGCATGCTTTGACGTGTGCCTCGCTGCCGCCGTCGCGCAGGTGATTGAGGAGATCCACACGGCATTCCTGGAGGCGGGCGCAGACATTTTGGAGACCAACACCTTCAACGGCACCACCATCAGCCAGGGCGACTACGAGCTGGATATCGAGGAGGAGGTGTGTGTGCTACCAATTGCAATGCATTCTTGATTCCCGAGATGACGAGCCAGGACAAACCCCAGCACATCGAACTGACTGAGGATGCGCAAGGCACTCGAACACTGTGCTTGAAGCATGCTCGTGGCAGCAGAGTCCCCACCGCTGCAGGCTGGCCGGATTGTAGCTCTACTGGACGCCATGGCAGCAGTCTCTCGACGCAGATCCTCTGTGACTCGGATCCTCGCTCATGTCCTGGGGCTCCGCCACGGCGCAGGTGACGCTGATCAACAAGACGGCGGCAGAGCTGGCCAAGCGGTGCACGGCCAAGTACATGGAGGCGCACCCGGGCGAGCGCAAGTTTGTGGCCGGCGCCATCGGGCCCACCAGCAAGACGCTGTCGGTGTCGCCCAGTGTGGAGAACCCCGCCTTCCGCGGCTGCACCTACGACGAGATCGAGAAGGCCTACTACGCCCAGGTGCGGAGTCTGTTTCTCTCCACCCGTCTGGGACCCTGAAACTCTACCGCCTTGCAACTTTTCGCGGCAGCACTCGTCCAATTGTGTTTCTGACGGCTGCTTCCCTTTCGACTTCGCCTGCCTGGGACGTGACCTGCCTGGGACATAAGGCAGTTGCGCTCAGGCTGTCTGCGGCCGGACGCTGCCTTGCTGGATGCCGTACGTTAGTTGTTAACAATGCAACAGGCGGAACATTGTGCGTCAGCGTCGTGGACCTGTTCCTGGTGGAGATGCTGCTGCTGATAGCCTTTTAACATTCATTTGTATCGCTCTGTCTGATATCGATATCTGCCAATTGTGCACAGGCGGTGGCGCTGTATGATGGCGGCGTGGACCTGTTCCTGGTGGAGACCATATTCGACACGCTCAACGCCAAGGCCGCCATCTACGCGCTGGAACGCTTCTTCGAGGACAAGGGCCTGCGCATCCCGGTCATGATCAGCGGCACCATCGTCGACAAGTCGGGCCGCACGCTGAGCGGCCAGACCAACGAGGCCTTCTGGCTGTCCATCCAGCAGGTGAGCTTCCCTGGCGGCGCATGGCACTGAACCAGCTGCATCCTGCCAGATTTGCGGAGCGTAGTATGACTGGCGTCTGGGGCAGTTATCAAGCATTGGCACTGTGCTTCGATATGCACACAGGGGATAGGCAGTAATGCATGTGCCTGCTTGCCACAGGCGCGGCCGTTTGCGGTGGGGCTGAACTGCGCGCTGGGCGCCGCAGACATGCAGCCGTACGTCGCTAACCTGGCGAAGTGCGCCGACTGCTATGTGTTTGCGTACCCCAACGCCGGGCTGCCCAACGCCATGGGCGGCTACGACCAGAAGGACCACGAGATGGCCGCCGGTGCGTGCTCCGCTGCCTCTCACGCCATCTCTGTGGGCCGAATGCTCAGCTCTGCAATTCACGTAAACGGTTCAGAGACACATCTGCTGACAAATGCCTATGTGACTGCTCCTGATTGCTTACCAGATCATTGTGCGCTGTGCGCAGAGGTGAAGCCCTTCGTGGAGGAGGGCCTGGTCAATGCCCTGGGCGGCTGCTGCGGCTCGCGCCCCGACCACATCGCTGCCATCGTCAAGATGGCCAGCGGGTGCGCCTTCCTACACCTTTGATTGCTGATTGCTGCGGTGCAGTTCTCTCGCTCCTCGCCTCGTCCCTGCTTGCGCTCTCACCCTGCAGTTGCAGCAGCGCCTGCCAAGCACACGCTGTGTGAACCTGCACGTGATTCAGCAACATCCAACGACGACTGGTCTTCCCCTGCACACAGGTTTGCGCCACGCAAGAAGCACGGCGTCGAGCCGCTCATGCGGCTGAGCGGCCTGGAGCCGATGGACTATGTGCCCAGCGCAAAGGACCCGCGGTCAACCTTCCTGAACGTCGGCGAGCGCTGTAATGTAGCCGGCAGCATCATGTACAAGAAGGCCATCGTGGATGGCGATTACGACAAGGCGCACGCCATCGCGCTGAAGCAGGCGAGACGAGAACTTCTGCTTTCTGCATTGTTCTGCAACTGTTGCAGATGAGCTCGTGGATCAATGTGACCTCATCAATCGGGCCTCGGCTTAGGTGGTGAAGGTCCTCTGATGCGCAGACGTCCCGTCGTGGGATTGTGACCTTTCGGCCGCCTCGTGGAAAGCCGGGACCTGCCTGCATTCCACCTGAATCCCACAGTATGCAGCTTCAAAGGTCCTGAGAAGCGGGCATTGCGCATTGACAGGGAACTGTGCCTTGATACGAGATGCACAAGCCAGCGGTGTGGGAATGACGCTCTAAGAAGGCTGTGTGAAAGTCTTTACCAACATGCGGCGTCGCGCCTGGCTGCAGGTCGGCCAGAAGGCGCACATCCTGGACATCAACATGGACGATGGCCTGATTGAGGGTGTGCCGGCCATGACCAAGTTCGTCAACCTGCTGGTGTCGGACCCGGAGGTCTCTCGCGTGCCCTT
>JAABUM010002697.1_pt1 | contig 23295 bp, 22 predicted proteins | sample 5559161 | NCBI WGS metagenome assembly JAABUM01 (sample SAMN10711868, study PRJNA513369) | rock metagenome | isolation source: Antarctica rocks | place: Antarctica: Victoria Land, Siegfried Peak nord
GTCGCAGGCGGCGACCAACGTGTTGATCATGCCGGCGAGGCCGAGGCGCTGGCCGTCCTCCGGCGCGAAGATGGTCACGCCCCGGCTGTTCAGCAGGGCGATCTCCTCCGGGACGATGACGCCGCCGCCGCCGCCGAAGACCTGCACGTGCCCGGCTCCGACTTCCGCCAGCCGCTCCTTGAGGTAAGTGAAGTACTCGACGTGCCCACCCTGGTAGGAGCTGACCGCGACGCCCTGCGCGTCCTCCTGCAGTGCAGCGGTCACGACCGCCTCCACGCTGCGGTCGTGGCCGAGGTGGATGACCTCGACGCCCTGGCTCTGCAGCACCCGCCGCATGATGTTGATGGCGGCGTCGTGCCCGTCGAAAAGGCTGGCCGCAGTCACGAACCGCACGGGGTTGACCGGCACGTGCAAGCTCATGGTGGCTCCAGATGGCTCGCGGGCGTGGCCTCAGAATAGCTGGACGTCCTGCTAATTGATAGGGGTCCAGCGCGTCGGGCACCGGCCTGTTCAGGGGATGCGCGCACCCGCTGACGTGGCGTCGGTCGTCGCCAGGCCGGCGTGCTCCTGGCGCAGCTGGCGCTTGAGGATCTTGCCGCTCGGATTCTTGGGCAGCGAGTCGGCCACCACCACGTACTTGGGTGTCTTGAACCCCGCCAGGTGCGAGCGGCAGTGCTCGACGACGTCCTGAGTCACCAGCGTCGACCCCGCCTTGGGCACGACGACGGCCGCGACGGCCTCGACCCAGCGCGGATGGTCGACCGCGAACACCGCCACCTCCGCGACGCCGTCGAGCTCGTAGATGCACTCCTCGACCTCGCGGCTCGCGACGTTCTCCCCGCCCGACTTGATCACGTCCTTCTTGCGGTCGACGACGGTCAGCCGGCCGCCGTCGTCCATCACGCCGAGGTCGCCGGAGTGGAACCAGCCGCCCCGGAAGGCCTCGGCCGTCTTGTCCGGCTCGCGGTAGTAGCCCAGGGTCGCCTGCGGGCTGCGGTGCACGATCTCGCCGATGGTGCCGACGGGCACCTCGAGGTCTTCGTCGTCGATCACGCGGGTCTCGACGTTGAGCACCGGCCGGCCAGCCGACCCGGCGTGCGAGAGCTGCTCCTCGGGCGGCAGCAGCGTGGCGAGCGGTGAGAGCTCGGTCTGGCCGTAGAGGTTCCACAGTCGCACGTCAGGCAGGCGCTGCTGCAGCTCGCGCAGCACCTCGACCGGCATGGGCGAGGCGCCGTAGTAGCCCTTCTGCAGCGACGAGAGGTCGGCGGCGGCGAACCCGGGGTGGCGCAGCAGCGAGATCCACACGGTCGGCGGGCAGAACAGCTTGGTGACCCGCTCCTGCTCTAGCACGCGCAGCAGCTGTGCGGGATCCGGCGCCGGCAGCACGATGTTGGTCCCGCCGAGGTAGATGTTCGGCCCGAGGAAGACGTCGAGCTGCGCGCAGTGGTAGAGCGGCAGGGCGTGCAGCTCGATGTCGGACGCGTCGAACCCGCCCTCGATCGCGCAGCTGACGTACTGCCACATCAGGGCGCGGCTGGACAGCAGCACGCCCTTGGGCCTCGATTCGGTGCCGCTGGTATACATCAGCCGAAGCGGGTCGTCGTCGGCCACCGCGACCTCCGGCGGCGTGCCCTGCTCCGCGGTCCAGTCCGCGACGTCCTCCCAACCCCTTGGCTCGGCGGAACCGGGTGAGCCGATGCGCCCGCGGATGCGAAGGCTGGTCCCGGACAGCCGGACGGCCTGCTCGGCGACTTCCCCGAGAGCGTCCTCGACGACCATGGCTACGGCACCGCTGTGCTCGAGGATGTAGCCGACCTCCTCGGCACCGAGCATGAAGTTGACCGGAACGAGCACCACCCCGAGCCGAGCGGTCGCGAAGGTGAGCGCGACGTACTGCCAGCAGTTGTGCGACAGCAGCACCAGCCGCTCGCCCTGCACCAGGCCGCGCTCGGCCAGCGCCGCCGCGAAGCTGTCGACCATTGCGTCGAGCTCGCGGTAGGTCAGCCGCAGCTCGCCGTCCACCAGGGCGAGCTTGTCGGGGAAGCGCTGCGCCGTCCGCCGCGGGATGTCGCCCAGCGCGTGCTGGCGCGCGCGGGCAACGAGAGAACGGGCGTCAGTCACCGAAGCAGTCAGCAGGTCAGTCATCGAGGTCTCCGCTCGTGGGGGGCGCACCGCGGCTGGGATGTCGCGACCCTAAGCGGTGAACGTCTGGCCCGGCTCATCGGCCGTGCCGCGGAACGGAACCTCAACTTGAACGATCCCCGTGCGTCCACCACAGGGGCGACTTAGCGGCGCGGCACGCGGGCCCGTACGGTCGCGTAGCCGTGCGCAGGCGTTCGCGCCCGGTGCAGACCGGGCTGGAGAACGGGGACGGAATGGATGAGCTCATGGACGATGCGAAGCCCCGCAGCCTGCCGGCAGATCGTGAGAGCCGTCCGGTGACGGTGATCGGCGGCGGGACGCTGGGGCGTCGTATCGCCTTGATGTTCAGCACGCGCGGCGGCGCCAGCCGGATCTACGACCTGTCTGCTCCGGTCCGGGAGGCCGCGGTGACGTTCGTCCGCGGCACGCTTCCCGAGGTGGTCGCCACGATCGACGGCGGCACCCCGGGCACGGTGGAGGCGTTCGACGACCTGGCCGCTGCGGTCCGGGGCGCCTGGCTGGTCGTCGAGGCGGTCCCCGAGCGCCTCGATTTGAAAAAGCAGGTCTTCGGCGACCTCGATCGTCTCGCGGACGCCGATGCGATCCTCGCCAGCAACTCGTCCTCCTACGCGAGCCGGATGTTCCTCGACCAGGTGACCCACCCGGAGCGGGTGCTGAACATGCACTTCTACATGCCGCCGGTGACGAATGGCGTCGACCTCATGTCGAGCGGACACACCGACCGGGCCATCCTGGACCTGCTGCTGACGGAGCTGCCGCAGTTCGGCGTGTTCCCCTTCGAGGCGCGCAAGCAGAGCACCGGCTTCATCTACAACCGCGTATGGGCCGCCATCAAGCGCGAGGCGTTGGCGGTGGTCGCGGAGGGCGTCAGCACGCCCGAGGAGTTCGACCAGATGTGGATGATCAACCTGCGGACCAAGATCGGACCGTTCCGCATGATGGACCGCGTCGGACTCGACGTCGCGCTGGACATCGAGAACCATTACGCCGCGGAGAACCCGCACCTGCCGAACAGTCCTCGTGAACTGCTGCAGAGCTATGTCGACGCCGGCAACCTCGGTGTCAAGTCAGGTGGCGGCTTCTACGACGACTACCCCTCCGCCGCCGAGCCGGGCAGCTGACCGGACGAGGCAGCGGCAGACCGCCCCAGTCACGACTCAGCGTTGTCACGGACTCCGGTTGATGCCGGCGCGCCCGGCAGCCCGGCGAGGATCGTGCGGCAGGCATCGTGCAGAGCGGCAACCTGCGCGTCGGACAGCCGAGCGAACAGCAAGTCCTTGACCAGGGCGACATGCCCCGGCGCGATGTCGGCGAGCGCGCGGGCGCCGGCGTCGGTGAGGGTGACCAGAGTCGCGCGACGGTCGAGCGAGTCCGGCCTGCGGGTGACCCATCCCCGGTCAGTCAGCCGGGTGACCGCGTGGGACAGGCGGCTGAGGGAGAACTCGGCCAGGCCCGCCAGCTCGCTCTGCCGAGCGGTCCGGTCGGGATGCTCCCCCAGCACGACGAGCAGCGCGTACCAGGCGTGCGGGATGCCGGCGTCCCGCTGCAGCTGGCGGTCCAGCGCGGTAAGAAGAAGCTGGCTGCTGATCAAGAATGCGCGCCACGCCTCCTGCTCCGGTGGCGTCAGCCATTCTTCAGCGCCGTTTGGCTCGCTCATCCGCAAAACTTGAACGTTGAACCGTTAGGCGCTACCGTGATGCTCACACGTTGAAGTATTACCAGTGAGGAGCACACCATGACCACGACCCTGTCCCCATCCCGCACTCCGAGCCGGCCACGAGCCGTCGCAGCGGCCAGTGCCGTTGCCGCCGTGGGAGCATTGATCGCGGTCGCCGTGGTCGCGCTGCTGGCTCGGGCGGCGGGCGTGCCCGCCAGCGTCAAGCAGCTGCAGCCCGGTGACTACCTTCCGCTCGTCGTCCTCGGAGTGATCGCCGGCGCCATCGGCTGGCAGGTCATCTCGCACCGCGCTCGCCGCCCGCGGCGCACTCTCTCCCGGCTCGTTCCGGCAGTCCTCGCCGTCTCCTTCGTGCCCGACATCCTGCTCGGGGTCGGCGGCAGCCCCTGGAGCGGCGTGGCAGCGCTGATCGTCATGCACCTGGCTGTCGCTGCCGTGGCCCTTCCGGTCTACGCTCGGCTGCTCCCTGTCCCGTCGGGCACCTGACCGACGAACGGGCAGGTCACAGCGGCGTGACGTAGGCGCCGGCGATGCCGCCGTCGACCAGGAACGCGGTGGCGGTGATGAACGACGAGTCATCGCTGCCGAGGAATGCGACCGCACCTGCGATCTCCTCGGGCTCGGCGAAGCGCCCCATCGGCACGTGGACCAGCCGCCTGGCCGCGCGCTCGGGGTCTGCAGCGAACAGCTCCTGCAGCAGGGGTGTGTTGACCGGACCCGGGCACAGCGCGTTGACCCGGATGCCCTCACGCGCGAACTGCACGCCTAGCTCCCGGCTCATCGCCAGCACCCCGCCCTTGGATGCCGTGTACGAGATCTGCGAGGTCGCGGAGCCCATCACGGCCACGAAAGAGGCGGTGTTGATGATCGAGCCGCGGCCCTGGCGCTGCATGTGTGGGATCGCGTACTTGCAGCACAGGTACACCGACGTCAGGTTCACCTGCTGCACCCGCTGCCAGGCCTCGAGTCCGGTGGTCAGGATCGACTCGTCGTCCGGCGGCGAGATCCCCGCGTTGTTGAAGGCGATGTCGACCGAACCGTAGGTGTCGTGGGCGGCCTGGAACAGGGCCTCGACCTCGTCCTCGGCGGTGACGTCGGCCCGGACGAACAGCCCCCCCGTCTCCTCCGCCACCCGGCGGCCGCTCCCCTCGTCGATGTCGACGCAGACGACGTGCGCCCCCTCGGCCGCCAGCCGTCGTGCGCTGGCGAGCCCGATGCCGCTGCCGGCACCGGTGACGACGGCGACCCGCCCGGTCAGCCGCTCGGTCACGCCGGCCCCCCGGTGTCCGCCTCGGTCGAGATGAAGACGTTCTTGGTCTCGGTGAACGCGAGCAGCGCGTCGGGTCCGAGCTCGCGCCCCAGCCCCGACTGCTTGAACCCGCCGAACGGGGTGCCGTAGCGGACCGAGGCGTGGGAATTGACCGACAGGTTGCCGACCTCCAGGGCGCGGCTGACCCGCAGCGCCCGGCCGATGTCGCTGGTGTAGACCGACCCGGACAGGCCGAAGTCGCTGGCATTCGCCAGCCGGATGGCGTCGGCCTCGTCGTCGAAGGGGATGACGACGACCACCGGCCCGAAGATCTCCTCGGTGGCCGCGCGGTCGGACGGGGATACCGGCGCGAGCACGGTGGGTGCGAACCAGTAGCCGGGACCGTCCGGTGCGCTGCCCCGGAAGGCGACGGGCGCGCCATCGGGCACGTAGGAACTGACGGATGCCCGGTGCTTGGCGCTGATCAGCGGCCCCATCTGAGCGCTCTCCCGCTCCGGGTCCTCCACGCGCACCGCCTGCACGGCTGGTTCGAGCAGCTCCAGAAACCGGTCGTAGACCGTGCGCTGCACGAGGATGCGGGACCGGGCGCAGCAGTCCTGGCCGGCGTTGTCGAACACCGCCATCGGTGCGGCGGCCGCGGCCCGCGGGAGGTCGGCATCGGCGAACACGATGTTGGCGCTCTTGCCGCCGAGCTCCAGCGTCACCCGCTTCACCTGCACGGCGCAGCCGGCCATGATCTGCTTGCCGACCTCCGTAGAGCCGGTGAAGGTGACCTTGCGGACCGCCGGGTGCTCGACGAACCGAGCGCCGACCACCGGCCCGCGACCCGGCAGCACCTGCAAGACGCCGTCAGGAAGGCCGGCCTCACGGGCCAGCTCGCCGATGCGAATAGCCGTCAGCGGCGTCAGCTCGGCAGGCTTGAGCAGGACCGTGTTGCCGGCGGCGAGGGCTGGTGCCACCCCCCACGCCGCGATGGGCATCGGGAAGTTCCACGGCGCGATGACGCCGACCACTCCCAGCGGCTCCTGAAAGGTGATGTCGACGCCGCCGGCGACCGGGATCTGCCGCCCGGACAGGCGCTCCGGTGCGGCCGCGTAGTAGTGGAGCACGTCGCGGACGTTGCCGGCCTCCCAGCGGGCGTTGCCGATGGTGTGCCCGGAGCCCGCGACCTCGAGGCGGGCCAGGTTCTCGACGTCGGCATCGACGGCCTCGGCGAAGCGGCGCAGCAGCCGGCCCCGGTCGGCCGGCCCGACCGCCCGCCACGACTCGAAGGCCGCCGCCGCCCGCTCGATCGCCCGGTCGGTCTGCTCGGCCGAAGTCGCCGGCAGCGTCTGCACCACCTGCTCCGTGGCCGGGTTGACGACGGTCAGCAGGACGCCGTCAAGGTCGGTATCAGCGGACCGGCCACCGCCGGAAGGCGCATCGGTCGGCAGGGTTGTGGTCACACCCGAGTCTGCATCGCCGCGCGGGCAGCGTGCACCAGAGCACCGAACAGGCGGGTGTCGTCGGGATCCTCCTCGGGGTGCCACTGCACGCCGACGACGAACGGGCGGCCGGCCATCTCGACGCCCTCGACGGTGCCGTCGGCGTCCCAGGCCACCGACTCCAGGCCGGCCGCCGCTCCCCGCACGGCCTGGTGGTGGTGGCAGGAGGTCCGAGCGGTCGGGCCGACTGTCGCAGCCAGGGTGCTGCCCGCCCGGATCTGCACCTGACGGGTGCTGAAGCCGTCGTCGACCGGGCGGTGGCCGGTGTGCCCGACCTCGTCGGGCAGGTGCTGCGTCAGAGCGCCCCCGCGCGCTACGTGCAGCAGCTGCATACCTCGGCAGACCGCGAGCACCGGCAGGTCGGCGTCGAGCGCAGCGGCCAGGTCTGCGAGCTCGGCCGCATCCCGCTCGGGTTGCGCCAGCGTGCTCGGATGCGGCTCCACCGCCTCCGGCGACCCGCCCTCTGACGGCGGCAGCAGCACCGGAGTTCCGCCGGCCCGCAGCACGGCGTCGAGGTAGACGCTGGGCAGCAGCGCGGCCTGCCGCTGCCACTGCCCCCAGGTGGCCAGGGTCGAGTATGCGGTGAGACCGATGACCGGCCGCGGCCCGTCCACCGCATCGGAGCCGCCAGTTCTCTGGGAAGCCCCGGTCACAGCCGCTCAAAGCCGCGCCGGCGCTCCCAGTCGGTCACCGCACTCTCGTGCGCCTCGATCTCGATCCTGGCTGCGTTGCAGTAGTGCTCGATCACGTCCTTGCCGAGTGCGTCGGCGGCCACTGTGCTGGCCTCGAACAGCGACCGAGCCTCGCGCAGGGTCGCCGGCACCTGCGGCTTGCCCGCCTCGTAGGCGTTGCCCCGGACGGCGTCCTCGAGCGGCAGCTGCTCGTCTACGCCATGCAGCCCGGCCGCGATCAGCGCCGCCACCGCCAGGTAGGGGTTGACGTCGGCGCCCGGCACCCGGTTCTCGAAGCGGAGCGAGTGCCCGTGCCCGACGACCCGAAGGGCACACGTCCGGTTGTCCTGCCCCCAGGCGACCGCGGTGGGGGCGAAGCTCTTCTTCGCGAACCGCTTGTAGGAGTTGATGTTCGGGGCGAGCAGCATCGTCAGCTCCGGCAGGCAGGCCAGCTGCCCGGCCAGGAAGTTCTCCATCAGCGGCGACATCCCCGCCCGGCCGTCACCGGCGAAGGCGGCGCCCCCCTCGTCATCGACGAGCGAGAGGTGCACGTGGCAGGAGCTGCCTTCGCGCTGGTTGTACTTGGCCATGAAGGTCAGGCTGCAACCCTGCTCGGCGGCGATCTCCTTGGCGCCGGTCTTGTAGATGACGTGGTTGTCGCAAGTGGTGATCGCCTCGTCGTAGCGGAAGACGATCTCGTGCTGCCCCGGGTTGCACTCGCCCTTGGCCGACTCCACGTAGAGGCCGGCGCCGGTCATGCCGTTGCGGATGCTGCGCAGCAGCGGCTCGATGCGCGAGGTGCCGAGCACGGAGTAGTCGACGTTGTACTGGTTGGCCGGCTCCAGCCCGGTGTAGCCCTTGGTCCACGCCTGCTCGTAGCTGTCGCGGAAGACGATGAACTCCAGCTCGGTGCCGACGAACGGGGTCCAGCCCCGCTCCGCGAGGCGCTCCACCTGCCGGGCCAGCACCTGCCGCGGCGAGGCCGGGACCGGGCTGCCGTCCTCCCACTGCACGTCGCACAGCACGAGCGCGGTGCCGGGCTGCCACGGGAGCATCCGCAGGGTCGCGAGGTCGGGCGCCATCACCAGGTCGCCGTAGCCCGACTCCCAGGACGACATCGCGTAGCCCTCGGTCGTCTCCATGTCGACGTCGACCGTCAGCAGGTAGCTGCACGCCTCGGTGGCGTGCGGGACGACCTCCTCCATGAAGTAGCGGGCGCCGCAGCGCTTGCCCTGCAGCCGCCCCTGCATGTCGGTCGCTGCCACGACGACGGTGTCGACGGAGCCGTCCTCGATGCGGGCACGCAGTGCATCTAGGGTGAGCAGGCCCGGGTTGGGCGCGCCGGTCACGCCAGCGCCTCGAGTTCGCGCTCGGCGGCCGCGATCTCCTCCGGGCTCCCCTGTACCCGCGGCCCGGTGAACCACTTGCGGGCCGACACCAGCCACCAGATGCCCGCGAAGCCGAGGACGACCAGGACGGCGATCGGTGCGTAGTTGAAGGTCTTCAGCGTGACCGGGCTGGTCTGCGGGAGCATGAACAGCACGGTGATGAAGGCGACCCAGGCGATGGCGACAACGCCGATCGGGCGGCTCCAACGGCCCAGGTGCCAGGGGCCCGGCACGAAGCTGTCGCCGGCACGGATCCGGAGCAGGGTCGGGATGACGTAGGCGATGAACAGGCCGATCACGGAGATCGAGGTGACCGCGGCGTAGGCGGTCGCGTTGACCAGGTAGGGCACGCCGAGGATGAACGCGAAGCCGGCCGCGAGCCACACGGCGTTGGCGGGAGTGCGGGTGCGGTGGTTGATGCGGTGCCACAGCTGCGAGCCGGGCAACGCCCCGTCGCGGGAGAACGCGTAGATCATCCGTGAGTTGGCGGTGACCGAGGACATCCCGCAGAAGAACTGCGCGCCGATGACGATGAGCAGCAGCAGCTTGCCGCCGGTCTGCCCGAGCGCGTCGATGAACACCTGCACCGGCGGCACGCCCGTGCTCGAGTTGACGGTGCCGTCGTAGTTCTCGATGGCGAAGGTGACACCGATCAGCAGGATCCAGCCGGCGATCAGGGAGACGACGATGGAGGTGACGATGCCGCGGGGGCCGGCACGCGACGCGTCGCGGGTCTCCTCGGTCATGTGCGCCGAGGCGTCGAAACCGGTCAGGGTGTACTGCGCCAGGAGCAGCCCGAGGAGCACGACGTAGAAACTCGAGTGCCAGCCGGTGTTGTTGACAAACTTGGTGAACACGAAGCTGACCGACTGGTGCTTGGACGGCAGGAAGGCCAGCGCGCCGACGATGATGAGCACGCCGACGATGTGCCACCAGACGCTGACGTTGTTGAGCAGCGAGACCAGCTTGACACCGCGGACGTTGAGCAGCGCGTGCAGCAGCAGCACGATGCCGAAGAGCAGGACGGTGTGCCCTGGGCCAGAGGCGAAGTTGAATTGCAGGTCGAGGTAGGCGTTGAGGAAGGACGCGAGCCCGAAGTCGATGCCGGCCGTGACGGCGACCTGGCCCAAAAAGTTGAACCAGCCGGTGAACCACGACCAGGCCGGCCCGTTGCTGCGTGCGAGCTTGGCCGACCAGTAGTAGAGGCCGCCTGCCGTGGGGTAGCTGGAGCAGACCTCGGCCATCGCGAGGCCTACGGCCAGCGTGAAGATCCCGACAACGGGCCAGCCCCAGACGATCACGGCCGGCCCGCCCGTGTTCAGCCCGTAACCGTAGAGGGTGAGGCAGCCCGACAGGATCGAGATGATGGTGAACGAGACAGCGAAGTTGGAGAAGCCCGACATCGTCCGGGCGAGCTCCTGCGCGTAGCCGAGCTCGTGCAGGCGCTGCTCGTCCACCGTGCGCTCGGGGGCAGACGTCGCTTGGGCGTGCGCCGCTGGCGGCTGGCGCATCGCCCTCGCGCCGCCGAAACTAGCCACCTCAGGATTCTGTGCGGTCACGATCGACTCCCGTCCCTGCTGTGCGCCGACCCGAGCGGGCCGCTGTCGCGAGTGTGAACTGCTCGTGTTTCTGCGCCATTACTGGGCGGTCATGCCGCCGTCGGCGACAACGACGCTGCCCGTCATGAACGACGCCTCGTCGGAGGCGAGGAACAGGGCGACGTGGGCGATCTCGCGAGGCTCGCCGGGGCGTCCGATCGGCTGGAACGAGTCGATGGTGGCGTACACCTCGTCCAGCCCGCCCAGCATCGCCGCATGGGCATGGTTGATCGGAGTGTCGACCCAGCCCGGGCAGATGACGTTGCAGCGGATGCCCTGCTTGGCATAGTCCAGGGCGACGCCCTTGGTCAACATCACGCTGGCGCCCTTGGAGGCCGAGTAGACCGTGAGGAACGGCTCGCTGACGATGCCGTTGACGCTCGAGACGTTGACGATCGAGCCGCCGCCCTGGCGCAGCATGTGCGGGATCACCGCGCGGCAGCCGTACAGCTGGCCCTTGACGTTGACGTCGAGCGTGCGCGCGATGACCTCGTCGCTGACCTCGTGCAGCAGGCCGGGCAGGTTCACTCCGGCGTTGTTGACGAGAACGTCGACTCGCCCCCAATGGGAGAGGGTGGCGGCTGCCATCGCGTCGACCTGCGCGCTGACGGCGACGTCGACAGCGTGCGGCTGGGCCTCGCCGCCCGCCGCTACAGCGTCGGCTGCTGTCTGCCCGGCGGACTCGGCCGACAGATCGGCGCACAGGACCAAGCCGCCTTCTTCTGCTAGGCGCAGCGCAGTCGCCCGACCGATGCCCGAACCGGCGCCGGTCACGATGCAGACCTTGCCGGCCACGCGTCCGTGCGTCGGGACAGTCACCATCGCCTCCTCAGCGCTGCTGCTCAGGAGTCAGGTTCCGTGCTCATGCACAGCAGCAGGTGACAGGACTGTGCCGCAGCAAGCCGAGATCGACAACAGCGGCGCGCCCGCCCGCGGCTCAGATCACGCGGAAGACGGCGAGCAGGACGAGCGTCACCACGACGGAGACCAGCAGGGAGCCGAGACACCCCAGCCGGCCCGAGAAGAAGAACAACACGCGCGAAGCCCCTTCAGCAGGTCGTGCCGGCTCAGGTGGGGACCGGGTCGAGCCCCAGCCGGCCGCCGGGACGGCAGCGCACCAGCCGGCGGGCGGTGAGCCAGGTGCCCCGCACGCTGCCATGGGTGCTGATGGCCTCCGCCGCGTACTGCGAGCAGGTCGGCTCGAACCGGCAGGCGCCCGGCAGGCGCGGGCTGATCTGCTGCTGGTACATGCGAATGGCGGCGATGAGGCGGGCGCGCAGAGCCGGACACGCCGCAGCGGGCTCGACCACTACACCGTGACCGCGCACCAGCGCGGCCACCAGCTGCGGCAGGAGGCCCATGCTCAGGACCAGGCAGTTGCCGTCGAGCATCTCGCCGATGCAGCAGCCGCTCTCCAGCAGGCAGGCGTTGCGCGCGCAGCCGCTGCCGCCTCCGCGGCGGCCATAGCCGGGGCCATACCCATAGCCCCCGTACCTGTTGCCGCCGTACGGGTTGCCGAAGCCCCCACCGCCGAACGGTCCCCTACGGCCGAAACGGCCACCGCCCATCCGGAAGCCGCCGCCAAAGACCATGGCGCCACCGTAGCCCGGCGTGACGACAGAGTCGCGACAGTAGGCCGGCTGCGGGCAGCTCCTCGCGGTGTGTGGGCATTCACCCGGGGTAGAAGCCCGCCGTCCGCCCACCGCTAGGAGGCCAGATGACGAGCGCAGCGCCACTGAAGACCACAGCTCTCGACATGATCATCAACGATCACCGCACGGTCGACGCCATGTTCCAGACCTACGAGGCCGACCCGCACGCGGCGGACGTCCAGTCCCTCATCCGCGGCATCATCATCGATTTGGTGCAGCACGCCGAGGCCGAGGAGCAGTACCTCTACCCGGCCGCGCGCAAGGTCCTCGCCAACGGCGACCGGGTGATCGAGCACGACATCACCGAGCACACCCGCGCCGAGCAGATCATGAACTCGCTCGACGGGATGGAGCCCTCGCACCCGGAGTTCGACCGGCTCGTCCGCCTGCTCATCAGCGAGATCCGCCAGCACGTGTCGGAGGAGGAGGGCATCACGTTGCCGCAGCTGCGCAACGCGCTGACGGAGGACGACCTCGTCCAGCTCGGCGGCAAGCTGCAGCAGGCGAAGAAGATTGCGCCGACCCATCCGCACCCGTCGGCTCCGGACCACCCACCCTTCAACAAGGTGATGGGAGCAGGCCCAGCGCTCGTCGACCGCGTGCGCGACTTCCTCAACGGCGACCCCAAGTGAGCGCGTTGCAGGGTGCGGCCATGACCCGACCGACCCAGCAGGAGGCTCACAGTGACCAGTGACGGCAGCCCTGACAGCGTCTCTACCAACGAGACCGCGCCCTTCCGGCACGACCCCAACGCCGCCCCCAGCAAGAACGAGCAGCTTGAGGCGGTGAGGCTCGCCGGCGGCGGTACCCAGCTGACCACCGACCACGGACTGCCCATCACGCACACCGAGGACTCGTTAAAAGCGGGGCAGCGCGGGCCGACCCTGCTCGAGGACTTCAACTTTCGCGAGAAGCTGACGCACTTTGACCACGAGCCCATTCCGGAGCGGGTGGTCCACGCCCGCGGCACCGGCGTGCACGGCTACTTCGAGCCGTACGAGTCGCTGGCCGACGTAAGCCGGGCGCACCTGTTCTCCGGCCCGTCCGTGCGTACGCCCGTATTCGTCCGCTTCTCACAGGTCACCTGGCCGCGCGGCACGGCCGACACGGTTCGTGACGTTCGCGGTTTCGCGGTGAAGTTCTACACCCAGGAAGGCAACTGGGACCTCGTCGGCAACAACATCCCGGTGTTCTTCATCCAGGACGCGATCCAGTTCCCCGACCTCGTGCACGCGCTCAAGCCCGAGCCCCACAACGAGGTGCCGACCGGCTCGACCGCGCACGACACCGCATGGGACTTCATGTCCTTGGTGCCCGAGTCGACCCACATGGCGATGTGGGTGCTGTCGGACCGGGCCATCCCGCGCAGCTACCGGATGATGGAGGGCTTCGGCGTCAACACCTACCGGCTCGTCAACGCCGAGGGTGTCTCGCACCTGGTCAAGTTCCACTGGAAGCCGCTGCTGGGCACCCACTCGCTGGTGTTCGACGAGGCGCAGAAGCTGGGCGGCAAGGACCCGGACTTCCTGCGCCGCGACCTGTACGAGGCGATCGACAGTGGTGCCCCGGTCGAGTTCGAACTGGGCGTGCAGCTGGTGCCCGAGGGCGACGACCTCAAGTACGGCTTCGACCTGCTCGACTGCACCAAGCTGCTGCCGGAGGAGGAGGTGCCGGTCCGGCCGGTCGGGCGAATGGTGCTCGACCAGCTGCCGGACAACTTCTTCGCGGAGACCGAGCAGGTCGCATTCCTGCCGACCAACATCGTGCCCGGGATCGACTTCACCGACGATCCGATCCTGCAGGGCAGGCTCTACAGCTACCTCGACACCCAGCTGAGCCGGCTCGGCGGCCCCAACTTCGCCCAGATCCCGATCAATCGGCCCATCGCACCGGTGTCGAACAACAACCGGGCCGGCCACCCGCACCGCGAGACGATCGATAAGGGGCGCGCTAGCTACTACCCCAACTCGATCGGCGGCGGCTGCCCGGTGCTCGCCGACGCCTCCACCGGCTACGTCCCGCGGGTCGCCCGCATCGACGGGACAACCGTCCGGACCAGGAGCGAGAGCTTCAAGGACCACTTCTCGCAGGCCACCTTGTTCTGGAACAGCCTGACGCCGACGGAGCAGGACCACGTCGTCACCGCGGCGCACTACGAGCTGGGCAAGGTGACCCCGGCGCACATCCGTGAGCGCATGGTGGCCAACTTCAACCAGGTCGACCACGGTCTGGCGGTCCGGGTGGCGCAGGGCGTCGGAGTCGCGCCGCCGGCGGCGCCCGTCGTCGAGAACCACGGAAAGTCCTCGCCCGCCCTCAGCCTGGCGGCGCGGCCAGGTGCTGGCATCGCCACGCGCAAGGTTGCGGTGATCGCGTTCCCGGGGTTCGACAACGACGACTTGCAGAAGATCTGCGCGCCGCTTCAGGCGCAGGGCGCGCTGCCCGAGGTCATTTCGACGGCCCGCGGGCCGATGCCGAGCTCGACCGGCGCGACGTACGAGGTCATCAAGACCTTCCTCACCACCGGTTCAGTGATGTACGACGCGGTCTACCTGCTAGGCAACGCCAACGGTGTCGACGTCATCGGCTGCCCCGGCGACGTCCTCCAGTTCGTGCAGGAGTCGTTCCGCCACGCCAAGACGATCGCGGCCATCGGCACGGGCGTCGAGATCGTGCGGCGCGCCAACCTGGCGGTACGACTGGTCGAGGGCACGGGGCTGGTGTCCGACCAGGGCGTCATCACCGCGACGGCGGGCGAGCAGGAGGCACTTCTTGAGGCCTTCATCCCGGCTCTGACGACGATGCGGCACTGGGAGCGGTCGGTCGACGCGGTACCGGCCTGACCGAGCGGAAGGCACCAGCGCGATTGGCCCGGTTGGAACGGTAGGGCGGTGACGGTGTCACCGCTCTACCTTCCTCCGGGTCGGGCGCGCGCTCTCATCAACGACGCCGACCACCGAGGGGCAGCCGTTTGACCACCGGATCTCGGCTTGCCCGCCTAGCCGCCTGGAGCGCCCGTCCTGCTGCGTGGACCGGGTGTCTCAGGCGAAGCCGACGACCGGGTGCGGAACGTGGGGCTCCTCGAGCCAGGCCATCTGCGCCCGCGGCACGCCGCGTGCGGCCGACACCTCAGGCAGCCGCGCCACGACGTCACGGTCAGCGTCGAAGGTCCCGAGCCGAGGCGTCCCAGCGGTGGATCTGGTAGAGGTCGACGTAGTCCGTCCCGAGCCGGCGTAGGCTGTTTTCGAGGTTCTCATGATCGCTCGCCGGGACAGGCCCGCACCGTTGGGTCCAGGGCGCATCCGCCCGTTGACCTTCCGAGACCTCGAGACCGGTCGAGCCCAGCTTCACGTAGTCCATGCCAACTCACTGCCTACCGTCCCCGACGCCGTACACGTCGGGGACGGTCAGGCGTGAGTGGGCCTGGTCAGGTGACGGGAGGCAGGGCCCTGACCATCCCGAGCAGGGCGTGCGGCTTGCCCGTGTCAGGGTTGGTGACGAAGCACGCGATGACGTAGTTCCCCGCGCCGGGCAGGGCGTAGGGCATCGTCATCGCCTCGTTGGTCGAGACGAGGCTGGTCGACAGCACCTCGCTGCACGGGGAGGCCGGGCTCGACGGGTCACCCGAGAAGCTGAAGCACTGCTGGGCGGTCTTGCCTGCCTTGAGCTTGGCCAGTACCAGGAAATGCGGTTCGTCCCCGTTGAGCGTGGTGAAGCGCAGCGTGCCTGAGCGCTGCAAGCGGCCAAGGACGGCCCATCCGAAGGACTCTTGACCGCCGGACATCGACATGTAGCCACCGAACGCGACGTTGACGGCCGGGAAGTTGGGTCCGACTGCCCGCGGCGTGACCGTGAACTCGACGGGCTTCGGTGTCGCGACGTTGGTGTCGACGGCGATGTACCGCCCGGGAATCAGGTACGTCGAGAAACTCATGACGCCGCTGACGCCGCCAAGAAAATGAGCCAAGGAGTACAAGCGCTCAGCGGCAGCCTTGAACCCGGGCTTCGACGGGTCGCCGAACGCGAGTCCGGCGTCGTTCAGGGCGGCCTGGACGGTATACCCGGGCGCTAGCCGGACCAGTTGCACGGAGCCGGAGGCAGCCGTCAGCCTGAAGGTGTACTGGCCGGCGGGAAGCGACGCGGGCATTCCTGTAATCGTGCCCGCATTGTCGCCGAGGGCCACAGCGGTGACCCGGCTCGGCGGGAAGGTACATCCAGCCACCAGCGCGACACTGGCAATACACGCGGCAGCCCAACGACCCAGCCGAGGTCTCACTTTCCGTCTCCCGCCCCTCGTCCCACCACTTGGCGAGGGCAAGGCTAGGACCATCCCCCCGAGACGTCCATAGGCAAAGTCGACGCATTTGTCGAAGCTAAACAGCCAGATCGAATGTCATCCGACCAACGTGCCGGCGAGTTCTACCAGGGAACCTGCCTGCTGCTCCGGAGCTTCGAAGAACGGCGGGTACGACTGACCCTGCCGGTTCAGCCAGCCGGTACGCATGCCGGCGAGGGCCGCGCCGTTGATGTCCCAGGGATGCACGGCAACGAGCATTGCCCCGGAGGCGGCTACCCCACACGCATCCAGCCCGTACGCGTAGGCGGCGGCAGCGGGCTTCCACATGCCGGCGTTTTCGACCGACAGCACCCGCTCGACGTGCTGCCTGAGACCGGCCCGCTCCAGAAGCGACTCCGCCACGGACGGGGCGCCGTTGGACAGCGTCGCCAGCCGAACGCCGGCACCCGCGAGCAGCGTCATCCCCTGGGCGACGTCGGGATGCACATCGAGGTCCCAGAACCCGTCGATGACGTGGGCGACGGCCTCCGGCTCGGGTCGGTCGAGGCGTTGGCCAGTGGCCAGGGCTCGGAAGGCGGCCTCCGCGATGTCACGGAAGGAGGCCGCCCGCCCGGTGGCCGCCAGTGCGAAGCCGTCGCGCAGGGTGCTTGCGAACCAGGTTCGAGCGAGCTCCGTCGGCAAGCCCACGTCGGCGAACCGCTCGGCCAGGGGCGCCATGTCTGACAGGGTCTCGTTCACGTCGAACAGGACCAGTTCCGGAGGCTGCGGCACGCTGACGGTCTGCCCGGGCCGGGTCCGCCTACGCGTCTGGCCCAGAGCACTCCTTAGGCTGCGTTGGTGAACACCTTTGCTGCCGACGGCCTCACCTTTGACGTCGCGGACGGCGGCCCTGCCAGCGGTACTCCCGTCGTGCTGCTGCACGGCTTCCCCCAGGACTCGAGCTGCTGGAGCGGCGTCGCCTCGCGGTTGCAGTCGGCGGGGTTGCGCACCCTCGCTCCGGACCAGCGCGGTTACTCTCCCGGAGCCCGGCCCAGTAGTCCCGGCGCGTACCGGCTGCGGCGGGTCGTCGACGACGTCATCGCCCTGTTGGACGCGGGGGGTCTGGACAAGGCACACGTGGTCGGGCACGACTGGGGAGGCGCGGCAGCCTGGGGCGTCGCGGGCTGGTACCCCGAGCGGACCGCGTCCCTCACCGTCGTGTCGACTCCCCATCCCGCGGCCATGGCGACGGCCCTTCGCTCCCCGGAGCAGCTGGGGCGGTCCTGGTACATGGCTGTGTTCATGTTGCCGGTGCTGCCCGAGGTAGCGCTGCGGCAGATCGCCACGCCGATGCTGCGGCGCTCAGGACTGCCCGAGGACGCGGCCGCGCGCTACACCGAGCGGTTGCGGGAGCCGGGGGCAGCGACCGGGATGCTCAACTGGTACCGCGCGCTGCCCCGGTCGCTGGGCGACGTCGTCCCGCCGTCGACCGTGAAGACCACCTACCTGTGGGGCCGCAACGATCCCGCCCTCGGCCCCCACGCTGCGCGCCTGACTGCCGGACAGGTGCAGGCGTCCTACACCTTCCTCGACGTGGAAGGCGGCCACTGGCTGCCGGAGCGGCAGCCGGACACGGTGGCAGAGGCCGTCCTGGCGCAGGTGCGCGCAGTCGGGTGATCGGCTGGGGAACGGGCGGCGGCGATGGCGTCAAGTTCCGGGCTCGCGGTGTCGAAGCCCCATCCATGCGCCAGCCGCGCTCGGCGATCGCAGCCCTCGCCACCCACCGGAGTGCGGACCGGCGCGCGCTGACGGCCGACGGCCTGCGCCCGATGAGCCTGGCCGCCTGCCTGCTGTTCTGCCTCCTTGCGCCGGTGCACCTGGCGGACTCGCCCGGCCGCAGCGGTGTGATCATGGCAACGGTGACCGGGGCGCTGGCCGTCGCGTTCGGGCTCGTCCGTGTCGCGGCAAAGGTTCCCGCGGTGTGCGCGCTGATGGAGCGGCACGCCCACGAGATGGCGTTCCTGTTCTGCCTCGTCGGTTCCATCGACGCCTTCGTCTCCCTGGCGGTGTCCGGCCAGCCGTGGCAGAGCGGCTCGGTGATGCTGAACATCGTCATGATTGGGTACCTGCTGCACTCACCGCGCTACGCGTCGGTGCTGGTCCTGCTCTCGCTGGCGGTGTGGGTCGCGGTAGCGGCACGCCACGGGTTCTCCGGCACCTGGCACGATCTCGCTCCCGTCCTCGGCGCCGCCGCCCTGCTCTCTGGCGTGCTCAGTGCCGCACGGTGCCGCACGGCCGACCGGCTCGTCGCCGCACGGGCTGCTGCCGCCGAGATCGCGCTGACGGACCAGCTGACCGGCCTTGCGAACCGTCGGGGCTTCCTCGTTGCAGGCCACGCGCTGGTCGAGCGGGCGCGCTCGCTACATCGCCCGATGAGCCTGCTGTTCGTCGATATCGACGGCCTGAAACAAGCCAACGACACCGGCGGGCACACCCGCGGCGACCGCCTGATCCGCGACACCGCGGGAGCGCTGCGCAGCATCGTGGGGGCCTCAGACGCCGTCGGCCGGCTCGGCGGTGATGAGTTCACGATCCTGCTTCATGATGTCGGCCCCGAGCAGGTCGCGTCGCTGCAGCAGAGGCTCCAGCAGGCGTTGCAGGACCGCGGGGTCGCGGCCAGCATCGGTCACGCCGACCTCGACCTCGCGGACCCGCACCAAACGCTCGAGCACCTCATCGATGACGGCGACGCCGCTATGTACGCAGTCAAGCAGCGGGCGCGCTCCAAGCGCCTCGGCAACCCGCTACCGGGGGGGCGCCGGCTCCAAGCGTGGGAGGTTGCCGCACTGGAAGGTTCCCCCGACGCCGCAGACGCCGACGCCGCAGACGCCGGGGACGCCGGGGACGCCGCACCCGCTACTCGCGGCAGAGCCCATGCCACGCTGGCAGACCTGCAGGTCATCGCCCCGGGCGGGACCCTGATCTTCGCAGCCCTCGTACCGGTGCAGCTACTGCTGGGAGGAGCCGCTGCGCACCTGCTCGCGGGCACGCTCGTCGCGGCTGCCGCGATCTTCGGCTCGGTGTGGATCCTGCTCCGGCGGACGACGAGCCTTCCCCGCCGCCACTCCAGCGCCGTTCTCGTCTCGCTCGCCATCGTCATGGTGGCCGTCGCGCTCATTCACGTCCAGTTGACCCAGCAGGCGTGGGCCGCCACCCTGGTGATGCTCGCCGTCCTCGCCACAGCTGCACTGGTGCACCCCCCGCGCCTGGCCGTCCCGGTCATGGTCCTCGCTGTGCTCGCAGGGTCGGTCCTGCTCGCCGGCAACCACCGGGGCGACGCCCAGTGGGCCGGCTATCGAGGGCAGCTGGTCGGCGCCCTGGCCGTCGGCATCTTCCTGCAGGTCACGCAGGCGCGGACACTCGCGCGGCTCATTGCCGCCCGCGCAAGCGCGCGGGCCATGGCTGCGACGGACGAGCTCACCGGCGTCTGCAACCGTCGGGGCTTCCTGGCCGCCGGCGCTCCCCGCGTCGACCTGACCCGACGGGCAGGCGGAGGGGCCAGCGTCATCTACCTCGACCTCGACGGGCTCAAGCGGGTCAACGATGCGCGCGGGCATTCCGCCGGAGACCTACTGCTCGTCACCACCGCCCGCGTGCTGCGCGCGGTGGCCCGACCCTGCGACATCCCGGCCGGCCTCGGCGGGGACGAGTTCGCGCTGCTGCTGCCGCGCGCCCAGCCGCTCGAGATGGCCAGCGTGGTCACCGACCTGCGGGCCGGGCTCGCGGACGAGGGTGTCGAGGCCAGCATCGGGACCGGTTATCTGGAGGGCGAGAGCATCACGCCCGAACGACTGCTGAACCTGGCCGACGCGAGCATGTACCGCGCCAAGCTCTCACCGTCGAGCGCGGCTGCTCGGGCGCCGGCGCCAGCGCGGGTGCCGCCCTCGCCGCGGCCCGCCCCGCTCAGGCCCGTTCTGTCGGCCGGAGCGAGCCCGGCTGACCCGGCGCCCTAGCCTCTGACGCCGAACTCTCGCCCGCGCTGTACCCCGTCGGGTGACGCGGACCACCCTTGTCTTGACTGCGTTACTGGTGGGTAATATCTACTTGTTACTGACGAGTACGGCGCCACTGCCGTACCCCTCTGCCCGTGGAGGCATCGGCATGTCGCACTACAAGAGCAACCTGCGTGACCTGGAGTTCAACCTGTTCGAGGTCTTCGGTTCCGACAAGGTGCTCGGGCAGGGCCCCTTCGAGCAGATGGATGCGGACTCGGCTCGCGACGTGCTACGCGAGGTAGAGCGGCTGTCCGTGGAGGACCTGGCCGAGTCGTTCGTCGACAGCGACCGCAACCCGCCGACCTTCGATCGCACTACGGGCAGCGTCACGCTCCCCGAGCCGTTCAAGAAGTCTTACGCCGCGATGATGAACGGTGAGTGGTTCCGGCTGTCGCTCCCCGAACGGCTCGGTGGCCTTGGTGCCTCGCCCTCGCTCATCTGGGCCGCCAACGAGTTGATGCTGGGCGCCAACCCGGCCGTGTTCATGTACATGACCGGCGGGAACTTCGCCGCCATCATCGACCGTGTCGGCACGCCGGAGCAGAAGCAGCTGGCGCAGACAATGATCGACAAGCAGTGGGGCGCCACCATGGTGCTCACCGAGCCCGATGCGGGCTCCGACGTCGGCGCCGGGCGAACCGTCGCCCACCAGCAGGCCGACGGCACCTGGCACATCGAGGGCGTCAAGCGCTTCATCACGAGTGGCGACTCCGACCTGGTCGAGAACATCGTCCACATGGTGCTCGCTCGCCCCGACGGCGCCGGCCACGGCACCAAGGGGCTCTCGCTGTTCATCGTCCCCAAGTTCCGCTGCGACTTCGAGACCGGCGAGCTGCGCGAGCGCAACGGCGTCTACGTGACCAACGTCGAGAAGAAGATGGGGCTCAAGGTCTCGTCAACGTGCGAGCTGACCTTCGGTGACAAGCACCCGGCCGTCGGCTACCTCGTCGGCGATGTGCACGACGGCATCGCGCAGATGTTCCAGGTCATCGAGTACGCCCGGATGATGGTCGGCACGAAGGCCATCTCGACCCTGTCGACCGGTTACCTCAACGCCCTCGAGTTCGCCAAGACAAGGGTGCAGGGCCCCGACCTCGCGCAGATGACCGACAAGACCGCACCGCGGGTGACAATCATCAACCACCCTGACGTGCGCATCATGCTGATGCGGCAGAAGGCCTGGGCCGAGGGCATGCGAGCCCTGGTGCTCTACACCGCCTCGGTGCAGGACGCCATCGAGCTAGCGGCCGCGAGCGGCACCGAGGACGACCTGTCGATCCGGCTCAACGACCTGCTGCTGCCGATCGTGAAGGGCTACGGCTCGGAGAAGGCCTACGAGCTGCTGGCCTCGTCGTTGCAGGTGCTAGGAGGGTCGGGCTACCTTCAGGACTACCCGATCGAGCAGTACATCCGCGACTCTAAGATCGACACCCTGTACGAGGGCACCACATCCATCCAGGGCATGGACTTCTTCTTCCGCAAGATCGTGCGCGACAAGGGCCAGGCCCTGACCAAGTTGATGACCAATGTGCAGGAGTTCGCCAAGGGTGACGCCGGCAACGGGGCTCTGGCCGCCGAGCGCGAGATACTCGGCGAGGCGCTCGATGACGTGCAGGGGATGGTCGGCGCCATGGTCGGCTTCCTTACCTCCTCGGCGGAGGAGCGGCGCAACGTGTACAAGGTGGGACTGTCAACCACCAAGCTGCTCATGGCGGTCGGCGACCTCGTCGTCAGCTGGCTGCTGCTGCGGCAGGCCGATGTCGCGCTGACCGCGCTGGCTGCGGGGGCAAGCGGCCGGGACACCGCCTTCTACGAGGGCAAGGTTGCCACCGCGAAGTGGTTCGCCCGCAACGTCCTGCCTGAGCTGCACTGCAAGCGGATCGGCCTGGAGGCCACCGACCTCGAGCTCATGGACCTGAGCGAGGCCTCCTTCTAAGCAGGCAACCGCACGTCGACCGGCGGCCGGGTACCACGGGGGCCCGGCTGTCGGCAGGTGCGCCGCTGGCATCGGCCTGGAGCTGCTCCATAAGCACGCCTCCTCCGCCTGCGAGGCCGGGGCAAGCGGCGCGTCGTCCGCGACACGCCGCCGTCATCCCGAGGAGGCGTGTTGGTCCAGCGCCAGTTGCAGCCGGGCCCAGCCGGTCTTCTTGACTCGGTGGCGCGACCGGTGACAAAGCGGGTCGCAGCGGGTACACGTGGCAGATGGCGGGTATCGCGTACAGCCTCGTGTCCGTCACCATTGGCGCCATTCTCGCGTTCGCGGTGACGGCCAGCACGCCAGGGGTCAGCCTGCCCGCCGTGGGTGCGGTACTCATGATCGTGGGGATGGTCGGCTTCGCGACGTTCCTCTACCTCGAGTGGCAGCGCCGGCGGGCCTACGGCCAGCGGTACGGCGGCGGCCCGGGTGGTCCGGGCGGCGGGTACGACTCCACGACGAGCTACGAGCGCGACAGGTACTGACCCTGTACTTGATCACCCGCTCGGGGGGATTCTCCGCGTAGGCGGTCGGGCATCAGCCCCACAGCCGGCGTGCCAGGCGTCAGCGGTGACGAAACGAGGCGACTGATGGGCATCGGAGCAGGGCTCGTGCTGGTGGCCATCGGCGCCATCCTCGCATTCGCCGTCCACGCGACGGTCTCAGGCGTCGATCTCGCCGTTGTCGGCGTCATCCTGATGATCGTCGGGATACTGGGGGTCATCCTCGACCTCGCGCTGTTCATGCCGCGCCGGCGCGCGATGGTCGTACGCGAGGCACCGGTCGTCCGCGAGCGGTACTGAGCGAGCGAGGGTCAGCCGCTAGCGCTACCGCCGGGCGAGCAACCGCACTAGCCGCAGCACCCGCCGCCGCAACATCCGCCTGTCGCGGGCATCGCACCAGCAGCCGGACCGGCTGACCCGGCCGCCACGCCGCTGCCGACTGCCACTGCGCTGAACACGCCCGTGGTGTCAGCGTGCCCGCCCGGGCAGTGCGGTCGCTCGGCTGGGGCCGTCATCGAGCGGCGGACCTCGAACTGCTCGCCGCAGTCCCGGCAGCGGTACTCATAGGCAGGCACGCCCTCATCGTAG
>JAABUM010002700.1_pt1 | contig 23287 bp, 22 predicted proteins | sample 5559161 | NCBI WGS metagenome assembly JAABUM01 (sample SAMN10711868, study PRJNA513369) | rock metagenome | isolation source: Antarctica rocks | place: Antarctica: Victoria Land, Siegfried Peak nord
CGCGGGGCTGGTGGCGACGGCGTGGGCGATGGGCGAGCGGTCCGGGGTGTCGTTCCGCGCAGACCGGATCGAGCCCACCGCACCGGCCGCTTCAACGGCGGCCGCCGCGGGCAACGGTTCGGCCGCGTCGAGCCCGGCGGGGAAGTGAGCCGGCAGTGCGTTTCAAGGTCGTGCTCGTCATGCTGCTGATCGCCGCGGTCGCCCCGGCGCTGTTCGTCCAGGTCGCCCACGCCTCTGTGACGGGGGCACTGTCAATGCTGCAACAGCTCGTCGCCGGAGGTGGTCATGCCTAACCCCAGCTACCCCGTGGGCGGTGCCTACGGCCCGTCGAGGCCGGCACCGGCGCCGACGCTGTTCGACCTGGTGCTGCGCACCCTGGCGGGGGTCTGGGTCGAGCTGACCCTGACCGGTCTGCTGCTCGGACCGGCGGCGCTGCTCGGCGGGTTGGTCCATCCACTGGCCGGCGTTGCCCTGGTCCTCGTCGTGGTCGTTGTCGTGCTCGCCGTTCCGGTGTTGCGCGCCAGGCTGGGTCGGCTGCTCTACGGGCGGATCGTGCGCCGGCAGTTCGACCACGCGGTCCGGGCCTGTTTGATCTGGACCTATCGGGACCAGACCCCCAAGGTCCGAAAGCTCGAACGGGTCCCGGCCGGGGAGATGCTGCACGTCGCGGTCCCCGTTGGCGGCACCATCACCGACCTGCAGAACTCCGCCGAGACGCTCGCGGCTGCACTTCAGGTCCGTGAGGTCCGGATCGACCGGAACCCGGGCAACGCCCGCCGCGGCACCGTCGCCCTGGTTCGCCGCGACCCGCTCACCCAACCGGCACCGGTCTGGCCGCAGCTCGAGCAGGGTCGGTTGGACCTGTGGGCCCCGGTGCCCGTCGGGGTCGATGAAACCGGACGCCAAGTCGCCTTGTCGTTGCCGGAACGCAACGTGCTGCTCGGCGGGGAACCAGGCGGCGGCAAGTCCGCGGCGCTGTCGCTGCTGGTCGCCACCGCTGCGCTGGACCCAGAGGTGCGGCTGCACCTGTTCGACGGCAAACTCGTCGAACTTGCCTGCTGGGCCGGCGCCGCCGACCACTCGGTAGGCCCGGACACCGAACACGCCAACCTGGTGCTGCGAGCGTTGCAGCAGGAGATGGAGACCCGCTACCTCGCTCTGCTGGCGAACAAGGCCCGCAAGGTCACCCCGCGGATGGGACTCCCGCTGCACGTGCTGGTCGTCGATGAGTTGGCTCATTACCTGCTGGCACCCGACCGCAAGGTCCGGACCGAGTTCGCCGAGCTGCTTCGCGACCTGGTCGCCCGCGGCCGGGCCGCCGGTCTGATCGTGCTCGCGGCGACGCAGAAGCCGGCGCATGACGTCATCCCGACCGCGCTGCGGGACCTGTTCGGGGTCCGCTGGGCACTGCGGTGCAACACCCCGCAAGCCTCCGACACCATTCTCGGCGCAGGCTGGGCCTCCGCCGGACATACGGCCAGCAGCATCGACCCGACCCACCGCGGCGTCGGGTACCTGCTGCACGAAGGCGGCATCCCCACCCGGCTGCGGTGTCACTACCTCGACGACAACGACCTCTCGGGGCTGGCTGCCCGGGCTGAGGTCATCCGGGGGTTGGCAGCTCCTGTGCCGGTGGCTGCCGACGTCTGCGCGCCTGCAAGCGCTCCGCCGCTATGAGTACCCGGCAGGTCCGTGAACCCGCCGAGCTGCTAGGTACCCACGGCCTGGCCGCCGCCCTCGACGGCCCGGACGACTTTCTCGAGCTAGCCGACGAGTTGAACGACAGCACCGGCCGGGTCTGCATCGAGTTGGCCGCCACCACACCGGAGCTGCTCTCGGTACCGCTGTCCTGGGACGGTTGGCGACGATGCGAGGAGGAGGGCACATGACCGGCGCCGTTACTCCGGCGCTCGGGGGGTTGTCGCCGGCTGTGCGGTCGGTGCTGGCTCGCGCCGCCGACCCCGACTACGACAAGTGGGCCGCCCAGCTCAAGCACGCCGGCTACTGCCGCCGGCCGGTCCGCCTGGCCGGCTCGACCGTCACCGTGGACGAGACGACGGGGGTGGTTCGCTCGAGTTTCGACACCGCCGCCGAACCGGACGGGATACTGCTCAAGGCGTGTCGCAACCGCCGGGCTACGGTCTGCCCGACCTGCGCGGAGACCTACCGGGCCGACTCCTACCAGCTCGTCGCCGCCGGCCTGGCCGGAGGAAAGACCGTTCCGGAAACGGTTTCCGGCCATCCCCGGCTGTTCGTGACGTTGACGGCCCCGTCGTTCGGGTCGGTGCACTCCCGGCGGGAGACCGACACCGGGCGGGTCCGGCCCTGCCACCCGGCACCCGGACATTGCCCGCACGGCACGCGCCGTGGCTGCAACCGGCGGCACCCCGAGGGCGACGAGCTTCTGGGGCAGCCGATCTGCCCCGACTGTTTCGACTACCAGGGCGCGGTGTTGTGGCAGGCCCAGACCGGTGAGCTGTGGCGCCGTACCACCATCGCCATCGTCCGCCAGCTCGCGCGTCAGGTCCGCCGCCCGGTTCGCCAAGTCCTCGGCGAGGTCCGGCTGTCTTACACCAAGGTGGTCGAGTACCAGACCCGCGGCCTGGTGCACTTCCACGCCGTCATCCGCCTCGACGCCAAACCACCGGTCGACGACCCCTTGCTCGTGCTGGTTCCTCCGGCCAGCTACAGCGTGACGATGCTCGCCGACGCCGTGCGTGCCGCAGCGTCGGTGACGACAGCTCCGGCGCTGACCGCCGACCCCGAACGGCCGGGAACCATCAGGTGGGGAAGCCAGGTCGACGTCCGAACAGTCCCGACCCAGACCAGAGCAGACGGTGGGCCGCGACAGGTCGCTGGCTACCTCGCCAAGTACGCGACCAAGAGCACTGACCACTCCGGTGCCCTCGACCACCGCATCCGCGACCGCGAGGCGATCGACACTCTCGACGTCAACGATCACCTACGGCGCTTGGTCGCCACTGCCTGGCAGCTCGGCCGGCGACCACATCTTGCTGGGCTACGACTGCGGGCGTGGGCGCACACCCTGGGCTACCGCGGCCACTGGGCTACCCGCAGCCGCCGATACTCCACAACGCTCAAAGTCCTTCGCCTCGCCCGGCAGAACTGGCATCGCCAGCCTGATGCCTATCCAAAGGATCAAGTGGTTCTCCTCGCTCAACTCAGCTCTTGGCGTTTCGCCGGAACCGGCTACCGGTCGGACGGTGACTCCTGGTTGGCTGAGGTGGGTGCACTCGGACGCAGGCAGGACCAGGCTCTATGTCGCCTTGAATCGGCATGCGCAGCCTGACTGCGCCATCAGGGCCGACGCCCCACATGGCCGAGGCGGGTGTCGACGTGATGGTTCAAGAGATAGTGGACCGGGCTCCTCGGCTTACGCTCGAGCAGACATCTCGTCTCTCGGCCCTAGCCCGCTCTTCCGCTAGTGCGGGTGGGGCGTGCGCTGGTCGCTCCCGCGAATCAGGCGGTCCACGTCAGCTGCAGACGGCGTAAATCCGCGTTAGGGCCCTGCGAATTGCCGGCGGCTCGCAGAGTGATGCTGGAGAACAGCATCCGGACGATCTCTCGGCGTTCGGGCATAGTCCAGCTCTCCCAAGCCGTCGCGGGATCTACGAAAACACCTTGGGGAAGCTGCCGAGGGGAGCGATGTAGTTCGATCTCGCCGAGTCTGCGAGCGAGCGCCTCGAGGCGAGGGCGACCCACCGCGGTCGGAAGCAGTCCGTCGGCGATGAGCCCGGCAATGTCGTTCCGGCGCTGCTGAAGCTCCGCCGCCTCAGCCTCGAGCGCCGGCGAGTTGTGTGCTGGCGCCAAAGACGCCTGGGCGTCAGGCTTCTGCAAGCGTGCTACGACGATCCTGCGAACGAAGTCGTCCGTCGCGGGCCGGGTGATGCGAACCGCGCACACGCCTCGTACCTGGGCCTGGTAAACGCGACCGTACTTGTCGCCTCCTCCGTAGCAAGGGTGTCCGTGTTCGGCGCATCGAAGGATTGACCCGAGCAGGGTTAGCGTCTCGCGCGGTCGCCGAGACTCCCCCCGCGGGCGTCCCGCCAGCGCAGCCCGTGTCGCGCGCCAGGTAGCTACGTCGACCACACCTTCAAACGCTGCTTCGCGAAGTTCTCCATCGCTGCTGACCAGCCCGGCGATCCCTGGTGACTCCAGGAGTCGCAGCACTCCGGTGTGAGTCCACGCCTGGCCGCGTCGGGGGCGTACGCCTTGTTCGTTCAACTCGCGGGCGATCCGGCTCAAGGCATCCCCACGAATCACCCTGCGCGCGATGTCGCGGACGACGGGGCCGGCGACCGGGTCCGGTTCAGGCTTGCCAGGCGTCGCTGTGGCCTGCATGCCGTACGGGATGGGCCCACGCCAGAAGCCGTTGGCTTTCGCCTGTTGGTGAGCCCTGCTAACTCGTTCCCCGGTTCTTTCGCTCTCAGCTCGGCTGACCGCCCCCAGCATGCGTGCCACCAGCCGTCCATGTGAGGTGCTGACGTCCCACGCGCCAGCTTTGATTGTTTCCACTGCCGTACCGGTGGCCTCAATCAGCTCAATGAAATCCTCGAGTTCTCGCGGGGACCTGTGCAGGCGCTCGGGTGCCCAGGCAAGAACGACGTCGATCCCCCGAGCGCGGATCAGTTCGAGCAGACGCTCGTACCCCGGTCGTGTGCGTCCCGAGAAGGCAGAGATGTCGTTGTCTACAAGCGAAGCCACGATCGACCAGCCTCTTCGTTCGCAGAGGGCCTTGCAGTCGTCCGCCTGTCGTGTAACCCCAGCAGCGTCTCCCGCGTCATCGCGACTGATGCGGCTGTAGACCGCTACTCTGGTCGTCACCGGCTGAAGATAGCCGACAGCTGATCTGGATCAACGAACAGGGGCGGGTTTGCAAGGACATTTACTAGAAACTAGAGAATTGCAGATTGAGAAATAGCAATTTGCAGACTGACGGTCAGTTTCCGCGCATGGACTGATCTGCCCGCAGCTTGCGGTTGACCTGCCTTGAGCAGGAGGTTCAAGTCATTTGACTTCAAACCCTCGCTGTCCTGGGACAGCGCCGGGCTATCAAGACGGACCTTCACACGAGACTCCGGCCCGCGACCCACCCCGGCACCCTTCTGTCTGCCCGCTCTCGCCCTCGCCAGCTAAGTGGTGCGCTCGGGGGGAACTCGAAGCCCAACATTCTGATCCGTAGCAGGAGGTGCGAAGACCATGCTGAGGCGTCTCATTTAGCGTGATCGAACCCCGTGGCAGCATCGTGGCAGCATGTGAGGCCCTCGGCGTTCGGTCACTGTCACCGTCAGGGCCCTGACCTGCACGTTTGGTGTGCGCTCGGAGGGACTCGAACCCCCAACCTTCTGATCCGTAGTTCCTGGAGTAGCCGTCCGAACAGGTCCGCGAAGAGCCGTTTGCAGTGGTCAGCAGAGTGCACACCGTCCATGCGAATCCGCCTCGATGTGCTTGGGTTCGCGCGCGTGGCTACAGCGGTGGCTACAGGCGACGGGCTTCCGGAGTGGTGGTGGCGAGGCAGCTGTCGGCGAACAACAGCATTCATGGCCAGGGCGTCGACGAGTTCAGTTCGGAGGGTCAGCAGCCTCTGGATCACGCCGAGCAGGCTAGGGATGGCCAGCAGCGTCGCCGATTGGGGTCCCCCGGCCCGACGCGCGGTAGTGGTGTGCGGTCGCCGTGCAAGCTCGTGACCGGGCCGCGAACGACCACCGTGACTGGCACACTACCGTCCGTGGCTCGAACATCCGGACCTGAGGCGGCGCTTTACCCCGCAGTGAAAAAGTGGGCTCTGACCAAGCTCGACTGTTGGGAGGTCGCGCTCGACACCGGGCCGAGTCTCGGGCGCATAGATGTTGTCGGCATACGCGACTTTGGAGGTGGTGACCTCGCCTCACGGTCGGAGGTCATTGCCGTGGAGGTTAAGCGCAGCGGTCAGCCGTTTGCCAAGTCTGCCGGACAGGCTCACGGCTATTCCGTAATGGCTGACCGCTGCTACCTCGCGCAGGAGGCAGCGACATTCTCGGGGCAAGAGCAGGTCGTTGCCAGCCGTCTGGGAATTGGACTCCTCGCAATCACCGCCAGTGGCCGCGTATCGGAGGTTCTGGGGGCACCCGTACAGGAACCGCTGGCAGAACTCCGGCTTAAATTACTCGAGAAACTGTCCTGCGCGGTCTGCAGCATCTGCTCGACGGTCTTCCGGGTGGGGACGAAGGTTGGTGGTTACCAGCACGTCGGTCGGAAGACCGAGATGCCGGGAGGGTTGAAGTCAGCTGCCGAGCAGAAGCTCGGGCTAATGTGGTGGTTGCACGAAACAGCCAATGAGCGAGACACATCTGGACGAAATCTGAACTACTGGCGCCGCTATCTGTGCGCCGACTGCACTCGGGCGTTAGCCCCCGGAACCGAATAACGCACCAAGACTGCTACACCCAGGTCTGGATCAACGCGCGCCTAGTTGGTGTGCCGCCGACTACTCAAGGTGGATCTGTCGGCAACGCGTCTGGGCTCGCAGTCCGAAGCGCAAGAGGGCAGCGATGCGGCCTTCGCACGCGACGTCCATTGCAGCCGCGGTCTTGCTCGGATGCTGGATGTAGCTGGTGAGTCGCCCGGCCTTGGCCTTGACCCATGATGCTGTGTCCGCTGCCAGCAACCGGCGTGAGCACGGAGGTCTGGCGTCTCAGCCCGAAGCCCGGGCAGGACAGATTGCGACTACTCGACACGCTCGCGGCTATCCACGTTGACGACAAGGGCGCAGTCAGCTGCGTACCCAGCGTCGCCTAACGCGCGGGCGGCGACGAGACGTGCGCGGCCCTCAACCTCGCCGCTGCTCTCGGCGCTCAAGTTCAGCGTTATGATCATCAAGCGTGCCTCCACGACATACTTGCCAGCGCCATCACGTTGGATGGCGGCTTGCAGCGATTCAAGGTCCCGGGGTGAAGGTTCGACCCCCAGCTGAACATCGACCGTGACGACGTAGGCAGGCACGCGGTCAGCCTAACTTCCAGTAGTGGGCGGTCTCGTGCTCGAGCGGTGTGGTCATTCCGAGGGTGGAGTGCAGGCGGTCGTGGTTCCACCAGTGGACCTAGGCTAGGGAGGCGAACCCAGGCGACTACCTTGATTTTCTTGAAGTCGGGTCTCCATCTCGCTGCCGTGACTTCTCCAACAGACCGGCCTGCCCTGGCGCGACCAGGAGACCTGCAAAAGTTCCTGCTCGCCAACGTCGAGCCCGGGAGCCGGATCATCAGCGACGGCTGGGCGTCCTACCCCAAGGCCACCAAAGGGCTCTACACACTCAAGGCCACGAACGTGACCGCCTCCGGTCGACCTGCGCATGAGGCGCTGCCAGGGGTCCATGTGGTGTTCTCCCTGCGTCGTCGCGGTTGTCGCTGATGAGGTACTCGTGAAGGACGTCGGCGCAATGACGGACACCTCCTCCCAACCGTGGATCATCTAGAACATCGACGATTGTGGGGGGAACCCGAGCACCCGACCGAGCAGACCAAAGCCTGTCCGCGGATACGATGCGACCAGCTCGCTTGTCAGGAGATCAACGATGGACACGAAGGCGCTGACGCCTCGCGAGCTGTTCGACGGCACGGTCTGCTACGAGATCCCGCCGTTCCAGCGCCCGTACGTCTGGACCGAAGAGGATCAATGGCAACCGCTGTGGGCTGACATCGAACGCGTGGCGAGCGCAGTCACTGAGGCAGACGACGATGGGAAGGAGCTGTCGCCGCACTTCCTTGGTGCCGTTGTTATCAAACAGCTCGCCACGGTCGCCGGTGACCCCGCACGGCACTCCGTGATTGATGGTCAGCAACGACTCACGACGCTCCAGGTGCTCCTCGATGCCGTGCAGCTCGTTACACATGAGCACGGCGCCGAGGACGACGCCGAGACGCTCATGGAGCTGGTCATCAACGATGCTCGTCGCTTCCGTGGTACTCCAAAACGCTTCAAGTTGTGGCCATCACGTGCAGATCGCCCGGCGTTCGAACATGTCATGGACAGCGACAAGCAGGTGTCCGATGACCTCGCCACCTCGCGCATCGCAACTGCGCACACGTTCTTCAACGAGTGCGTTCGCGAGTGGGCCGGCATCGAGGGCGACCGAGCGCAGGTTGCGTCTCGCCTGCGGCTCCTGACACAGATCGTCCAACAGCGACTCCTGGTCGTCACCATCAATCTCGATCAGAAGGACGATGCGCAGCTCATCTTCGAGACGCTCAACGATCGCGGCACTCCCCTGCTCGCCGCGGATCTGATCAAGAACCTGGTTTTTCAGCGCGGCGAAGAGCTTGGCGCCGACGTTGACGCGTGGGGTGAGACATATTGGGCCGACTTCGACGAGGATTGGTGGCGGCAGGAAGTCCAGCAGGGTCGCCTTTTTCGCTCGCGAATCGACCTCTTCCTCCAGTACTGGCTAACGATGCGCGAGCAGGACGAGATCCCTGCGGAGCAGGTGTTTGCGCGATTTCGCAAGTACGCGAACGCGAAGCTGAACGACATCGCAAGCGCTGAGGCGTTGCTCCTCGCGCTGCGCCGAGACGCCGACACGTTCCGTGGGTTCGCGGACCTGAACGCCTCGACCGCATCGGGGCGCTTCTACTCACGCGTCGTCGAGGGGCTTGAGCTGGGCGCCACGATTCCGCTGCTTCTGTGGCTGATCAGCGACAACCATGCGCTGCCGGACGCGGAGGTCAGCCGCGCGCTCTCCGCTGTCGAGAGTTGGGTGGTACGACGAACGCTGCTTCGGGCAACGATGAAGGATGTTAACCGCCTGGTGATCGCCCTGATCAAGCACCTCGACTCGCTGCATGGGCGAATCGGCGACGGAGCAGCGTCGTTCCTGGTGGAGCAATCGGCTGACTCGCGTTACTGGCCGACCGACGAACAACTGATCGAGGGACTGCCCGCCACAGTGTTGTACGGCAACGTCCGACAGAACCGTCTGGGCATCGTGTTGACTGCGATCGAACGGAAGCGCCGTTCCGAGCGGAATGAGGATGTCACACTTCCGTCGAAGCTCCAGATCGAGCACGTCATGCCCCAGAAGTGGCGCACGCACTGGTCCGACGGCCTGGCTGCCGATCCCGTCGCCTCAGCGCGGCGGGATCGCCTCGTTCATACGATCGGTAACCTCACGCTGGTCACCGGCAACTTGAACGCATCTCTTTCAAACCGCCCATGGCGCGACAGCGATGCTGTGGTGGTTGCGCCGACTGGCCCAGAAGCAGGCAAGGGCAAACGTTCGCTCATCGACAAGTACAGTCTGCTCGTCCTGAACAAGGAGATTGTTCAGCAGCATCTGGAGTCCTGGTCTGAAGATGACATCAAGGCGCGAGGCCTCGCAATGACGAAGGACATCGCAGCGATCTGGCCGCGAGGATAAGGCCGCAGGCGCGGTTGCCTGTCGGTCGAGTTGAGGCGCCGACTTGGGAATCAGGATGCGCCGGCCGATTCGGGTGTGCGGGATCTTCCCGCGGCCGACTACCTCGTAGGCGAAGGCACGACTGATGTCCAACATGGTCGCTGTCACCTCAACGGTGAAGGTCAAGCGCACCGGCCCTGCACCCGCGCCGGGTGGTGCGGGCGACGCCCAGTCGAGGCCAGCCCACCGATGGAATGCGTTGTCTGACTCCTTGGGGCGGGCTCCCCAATGGGTCGCGTCGTGCTCGGCCATGACGGAGTCCGCGTCGAGCACCTGCCCGATGGGTCCGGGATTCGTCGCGGCCGTCCCCTCTCCGCGGCCAGGACGCGGGCGAGCTGCGCGGAATGAGCCTGCCGTTAGTTGGAGCACCGGCGGCAGCCCCACCAGTCGCCCCGTTGGACCTTGCGCATGCCCGCCCGCGAGTCAGCTTGACAGCGGGACAACACGGGGGACGCTTGTATTGCGGATCGAACATCAGTGCGAAGGAGGACGACGATGACGTTCGAGTTCAATGAGCGGGCCATCAAGAAGGCAGTCCACGACGGAGTCGCGGGCATGGCCAAGGAGTACGAGCGGATGTTCGAGCGCTTGAGCCGTCAGCACAAGGGCAAGCCCGACTCGCTGATCAAGCCGGTGCTGCGGCTTGAGTGGCGCAAGATCGCCGGTGGGGACATCACCGATCCGGAGCTATCGCAGTATGCCGAGGCGATCTCCAACGGTACGCGGATCAAGTTCACGGTCGCCTAGACCTGGAACGAGATCGACGGATCAGTTCGCGCTGACTGGCGCGTACCTGCGCCGTCCGAGCCTTCCGAGGGGATGCGCCGGATCAGCCCTTCAGCCTCCAGGCCCCACTCGCGTCGGTGCTCGACGTTCTCCAGCGCTGTCCTCAGGCCCTCCGTTGAGTTTTGCACCAGACACAGCAGAAAACGGTCAAGCTCCAGCCAACGCACGTGCGGCTCAGACCCGTAGATGTCGCAGGCGCCCTTGTACGACTCGCAGATCCCGGAGGGTCGCGTCGTCCGCCTCGAAAGCGAGGATCGCCATGCCCGCCGGGTCCGCGTCACCCGCTCCTGGCAGGTCTCGCAGACGAGGAAGTAACGGGTCCCGCCACCGGAAACCACACGGTTGTCCTGGAACTGCTCGGAGTCGAAGCGCATGCGCTCATCGTCTCGCGTCCTCCCGTCGCGGGCTCCTTGTAGAGCGTCTCGGGCCGTCGGCCGCGTGCCCGCTCGACAAGGTCGCGGTAGATGTCCGCCTCGGCGTCGGTGGCGAACTTCTCGTAGGTCTTGCCCCCGGTGTCGGGGTCGCGCCAGACGACGCGGACGTGCCCCTCGCGGTGCTCGAGCCAGGCCATTGGTCCCCCATCCGGGCTCCTGCGATGAGGAGCTGCCCCCGGATGATGCTTCTGCCTCCAGGAACCGGGCCCGGAGCGCATCCCCGCTCGTCAACGGCTTGCAGATTTGGGGTAAGTGACGGGACTTGAACCTGCCCGGGACTGGCCGCGAGACCAGGGCAAACATCAAACGCCCTGCTCAAAGGCGTTGATTGGTTCAGGTTCGGTCACTTCCGACAAGGCTTAGTGAGTTACGTGCCCCCAATCTGCCCCCAAACGATCTTGGTGGTGAGCGCAACTCAGGAGGGCGGCGATGGAGGAGCGGCACCAGTAGCTCTACACGCACGTGCTCGACGAGGTGCAACGAGACGCAGGGGGGCGTATGAACAAGATGATGCAGGCCCTGAGCTACCGGTCGCGCGACCTAGCGATCTCGAGCTTCACCTCGCCGACCGCATTATCCACCGTGTAGTAGATATGCAGGACTGGCATATCTGGCAACGGACGAGTCACGGCAACGCGCAAAGACTCTGAACCGGGACAGTATCCGTAATACTGGGGGTTTCGTGCAAGCACGAATTCTACCCCGGTCAGCGAAGCGGACACCTTGTCGTTACCTTCGCTGATGTCGCGCCACGACTCAACGAATGCTTCAGTCCTAACGATCGTGAACAACGCGACCAGCTAGCCAGCCATACCGAGTTCTTTGGCTGTTATCGCGGCCAATGAAGCATCTTCATCGGAGAGGTTGGGTGGACCCCAGTACGCGATACTATAAGGGATCGTTTCGTAGAGTCTGACGGAGTCCCAAGCTGGCATCCAGCGATGTGAGAAGTCGCTAACCGAAGTGGCCGTGTCTGTCCGCAGTGCGGCAATGACGTTGTCGATCAGCGCGATCTCTGGTCCCGAAAATAGTTCAAGTTTAGGCTCCCGAAGCGCGACGAGTCGCCGCTGAACGAATGAGCTGCGCGAAACGGGCGTAACCTTTACCGCGCCTGAGTCTTCAAGCGCTCGCTGCAACGGTCTTAGCCGGCGTGGTGCGGGCCCATACTCCAGCTTCTGGTACTCAACCCCGGTGATGGGGCTGCCTAACGCGGCATACGCGAACAGATCGCAAAAGAAGAGGATTTTGTTCAACTTGGTTGCGCCGAAGTTGGGGTCATCGGCTGACTTGTCCGCGACGTAAAGGAGCAGCTCCTTGAACTTCTCCTCGTCGGGAGCCCAGTTGGTCGCCCTCCCTTCTATCAAGTCTTCTCCCTTCCATACGTGACTCATCATCTCCGCAGAGTGAGGTAGTCGCGGGCATCTGTCAACTCTGATACCATCACCGATTCGGGCGCCGCCGAGCACTCTGGCGCCTCTGCTTGGCAGGATTTGAAAGCCCGGCGCCCTCGTCCGGTGGCGTCCAGAGCTTCGCGTCGACCTCCGCGACTGGCCGTGGCGGAGACGTAGACGGCGGCAACTCCTGCTCGGCGACGAGGGCTTGCAGGGACCTGATCACGTACTCGATGTACACCGTTCGCTCAGATGCCAGTCGCTCGTTCACGCGAGCTAGGTCGCCAACGTCCAACTTCGACGCTGCGAGCGGGTCGGGGCCGGGCGTCTGCAAGAGTTCGACCGCCTTGAGGACCCGATCTTCAGCGCCTGTCCCGCGAAGAACGGCGGAGGCAACGGCAACGCGCCTGCGAAGCTTGTCCTCGGCGGCAATTGCTTGACGACGAGTGGCCGGGTCGTCGGCCTCGTCTAGAAGGGCATGCTGACCGGCTTCGTCCAGAAGCTCAGCCTGACCCTCGACGATGGCCTCGAGGCACTGAGACGCGGCGGACACGATTGCCTCTGTCCGGCGCTTTTTGCGCTCCGCATCCTGGGTGCTCGTGAGCACCTTGTGGGCAGTCAAAGATGAGATTCCTCCGCCTACGACGGCGCCAAGCAGGCTGGGGAGAAAAGACCAAGCGTTACTGTCCATCGGTACACGGTGCCAGGTCGGCGGTTGCAGTACCGGTTCCAGGAGGCCTGGATATAGGGGCGACTTTTCTTGAGGTTGATCTGAGGGCAGTTGCGTGATCGGTGGCATGGCCGCACTTCTCGGGGTGGTCAGCGCAAGTCGAACGAACGCCAGTCCCTGCATGGCGGGGGAAGTCTGCGGCATCGGGTCTCCGTCGTACACGTACTCGTCGAGGCTCCAAGGCAACCCCGCTAACGCAGCTCGGTCGCACCGCCCGCGTTCGCGCAGTGCACACCTTGGACTCCAGGCCGGCGAAGCGTCGCGGCCCAGACTTCTCTGACCGGCCGGACCGCTCGGCCGAAGTGCAACAAGCCGGACTCTGAGTGAGCCCGACCTGAGCCGTACGCCACTGAACTGTCAGCCCGGGTCGATACGGTGTGACCATGGCAGGCAAGGAAGCGTTGGTCCGGGCGAACCGGGCCAAGAACGACGAGTTCTACACCCAGTTGGTCGACGTCGAGGCCGAGCTACGGCACTACCGAGACCAGTTCCGCGGCAAGGTCGTGTTTTGCAACTGCGACGACCCGTACGAGTCCAACTTTTTCAAGTTCTTCGCCATGAACTTTAACCATCTCGGTTTGAAGAAGCTCATCACCACCTGCTACACCGGGAGTCCTATCACCGGCGAACAGCTCTCCCTGCTCGACATAGAAGGGATGCCCGAGGACGCTCCGGAGAAGCCCGCCTACCGGGTTGAGATCACCCAAGTGCCCGACGCCAACAACGACGGCGCCATCGACCTGTCCGACGTCGAATATCTGTTGAAGAACGAACGCAACGTCCTCACTCTCCTGGCCGGCGCCGGCGACTTCCGCTCCGCCGAATGTATGGCCCTCCTGGATGAGGCCGACATCGTCGTCACCAACCCGCCGTTCTCGCTCTTCCGCGAGTACATCGCGCAACTCGTCGAGCATGGCAAACAGTTTCTCATCCTCGGCAACCAGAACGCCATCACCTACGGCGAAATTTTCAAGCTCATTAAGGAAAACCGCCTCTGGCTCGGCTACGACAACGGCGGTGAGAAGTGGTTCCGGGTCCCGGACGACTACGACCACACCACCACCGCGTCACGCATCAAGGTCAAGGACGGCGTCAGGTACTTATCCATGGGCAACATCGCTTGGTTCACGAACCTCGACACCACCAAGCGGCACGACACCATCACTCTGTACAAGCGGTACAGCCCCGAGGAGTACCTGCGATATGACAACTACGACGCGATCGAAGTCGGCCGGTACACCGACATCCCGTACGACTTCGACGGAGCCATGGGCGTCCCGATTACATTCCTCGACAAGTACAACCCCGACCAGTTCGAGATCCTCGGTTGGACCCGCGGCAGAGACGAGTTCGAGGCGTGGCCCACGAAGCGTTACGTAAGCGCCCGTCAGATAATGCCTGACGGCACAGAATCCAGTGGCGGAAAGGTGAACACCGGCCCCACTCTGCTTGTGGCCCGGCGGCCGACGAAGGGCGCTGTGTACGCGGCCTCCGGCGTGGACGGCTACCTGGTGCAAACCTACATGCGCATCATCGTCCGCAACCGGACCCCGGGGGAGGCACCCGCGTGAAGATCGACCTGAAGGAGATCACTGTAGGTGAGGTCGCCGCCGGCTACCTCGACAGCGCCGAGGAGGGTGTCGTCGGCTACGGCGGCCTGCTCGACATCCGCCCCAAGTACCAGCGCGAGTTCGTATACGACGAGAAGAAGCGAAATGCCGTCATAGACACCATCCGCAAGGCCTTTCCGCTGAACGTCATGTACTGGGTCGTCACCGACAAAGAGACCTACGAGGTGATGGACGGCCAGCAGCGCACTATTTCCTTCTGCCAGTACGTCAACGGTGACTTCTCCGTCCCGGTCGATGGCCATCCGATGGCGTTCCACAACCTGCCTAAGACGCTGCGGAACCAGATCCTCGACTACAAACTGATGGTCTACTTTTGCTCAGGTACCGACAAGGAGAAGCTGGACTGGTTCCGAATTATCAACATCGCCGGGGAACGCCTCACCGACCAGGAACTACGCAACGCCGTCTACACCGGACCATGGCTCACCCACGCCAAGACGATCTTCTCCCGGACGAACTGTGCCGCCCACCTGCTTGCCAACAAGTACGTGACCGGCTCCCCGATCCGCCAGGATTATCTGCAGACTTCCATCTCGTGGCTGTCCGGCGGCCGGATCGAGCAGTACATGTCGGCCCACCAGCACGATCCGAACGCCAACGAACTGTGGTCCTACTTCCAGGCCGTCATCTCGTGGGTACAGCTGACGTTCACCACGTACCGCAAGGAGATAAAGGGCCTGAACTGGGGCGACCTGTACAACCAGTTCAGGGACGGTCTGTACGACACCGCCGAGTTGGAGAACGAGATCAAAGCGTTGATCGTCGACGACGACGTCACCAGCAAGAAGGGTATTTACCCCTACGTCCTTACCCGCGACGAGAAGTACTTGTCGATCCGTATGTTCACGGAAGCACAGCGGCGTGAGGCATACGAACGACAAGGCGGAATCTGCTCCAAGTGCGGCAAGCACTTCGAGATCGGTGAGATGGAAGCCGACCACACCACCCCATGGTCTAAGGGCGGGAAAACGAACGCTGCCAACTGCCAGATGCTGTGCCTCGAGGACAACCGACGCAAGGGCGCGATCTAGCAGGCAAGCTCATAGGTGAGATCTCGCATTTGGTCTTATCTTGTTTGCGACCCCACGTCCGCAACTGCCGCTGAGCGACCGGCAGTGCCAAATGGGCGGCGATCAGCCGGCGATCAATGTCTGAATGGAAGTGCCGTTAGGCGCGCAACTGCCCATAGACGTCGACCTGATCTGCGCCTTCTGACGCTGGCTAGGACTCTTGCGGGTGCGTGCTCTGTCATACAGCGCCCGCAAACTGCTTGTGCCTTCGATGGAGCCCGGCGTCACCACGAGATCGCTAGGGCGAGGGCCTGCAAGCCTTCGGTGGACCGAAGTAAAGCCCCAGCTCCTCCGCGGAACTTATCGGCGGTCCGAGGACGGGCTGACGGAGGAGGACCGCCCGCAGGACGGCCGGCGGCGGGCCGCCCTCTTGATCCCGTACAGACGCTTGTCACACAGCGGGGCCGGGGCAGCGGCTGGCTCGGGAGCCGATTAGCGAGCCGGTAGTAAGCACGGGGACCGGAGGCAAGGTGCCAAGCATCCGCGGCAGACGCCGTAGCGAAGCCCGCGCCGCGTGCTCGACCGCTGGCACCGGGGGGTTGAATGGCAGCGACAGGAGACGTCCCTAGCCGTCCGCGGAGGCGCTGTGTCCAACTACCGGCTCCGCGATGCTCTCGCTCGCATCGGTTGTTCGCCGGAGCGGTTGGCAGACGACCTGGCCGTAGACGTGAAGACCGTCCAGCGCTGGATCACACTCGGCCGGCTTCCCTACCGACGCCATAGGCAGCGGATCGGCGCCCTGGTCCGCGAGTCGGAGGCGTACTTGTGGCCGGACGCGCTCGACGACGAGCAGCGGTCAGTCGTCGGGCGCTCGGAACTCGTTGACCTCTACCCGAGACGCGCTGACGCGCCCGCTGGGCTCTGGACGCGCCTCCTGGTTGAGGCTGTCGACCAGGTCGACGTGCTTGTGTTTGCCGGTCTTTTCCTGCCTGAGCAGAACCCGCGGGCGGTCGAACTGATGGCCGCTCGGACGACGGCAGGCGCGAAGGTGCGCCTGGTACTTGGAGATCCTGACTGCGCTGCGGTGGCACTGCGCGGTGAGGAAGAGGGCATCGACGAGGCCATTGCTCACAAGATCCGCAACGTGCTGGTGCACTACCAGCCTCTCGTCGACGTCACCGGGGTCGACGTGCGGCTGCATGGGACCACCCTCTACAACTCGATTTACCGCTTCGACGACGACATGCTCGTTAGCTTGCACGTCCACGGGCTGCCCGCTGCCCACGCCCCGCTGCTGCACCTGCGACGGCTGTCCGAGGCGGACCTGTTCCTCACCTACGCCGCATCCTTCGAACGCATCTGGTCGGGCGCCGTCCCGGCCTGGTCCTGAAGTACTGGAGGCCTTATGGCACGCACGGACTATCTCGACGACCCCGACGCACCAGCTGCCAACAGCATCGTCGTCGCCTCCACCGCCTTCGTCCTCAACGATCAGGACCGGGTCCTGCTCATCAGTCGTAGCGACAACGGCAAGTGGGCGCTGCCAGGAGGAGGCCAGGAACCGGGCGAGACCGTCGCCGACAGCGCGGTCCGGGAGACCCTGGAGGAAACCGGCCTGCACATCGAGGTGACGGGTCTGGTGGGCATCTACAGCAACCCCCGGCACGTCATCGCTTACGCAGACGGCGAGGTCCGCCAACAGTTCTCAATCTGCTTCCGTGGACGCGTCATCAGCGGCACGATCCAGACCAGTGCAGAGTCGCCCCGCGTCGACTGGTTCAGCCAAGCCCAGGTCGCCGAACTCGACGTCCACCCAGAGATGCGCCGCCGGATCGACCGTGGCTTCGCAAGCGAGCCGGAACCCTACCTCGGCTGAACCAAGGTCCGTCGCAGCGTGCGATCCACGGCGGCCAGCAACTCTGCTCGTGACAGTCGCACGGACTCGGCGACCACGTGGCCCGTCCCGTAGCGTTGCTCGATCTCGGCCAGTCGCTCGTCCGCCGTGACCCGGCTGCCGTCCGGCCCGGTCGTCAAGTCCGCGTACCAAAGCGCGTCGGCAACTGTCGAGCGTTCCCGCAGGAATTCCGCATGCAGTTCGTCTGACAGCCCGCGAAGGCCCGCCTCGACAGCGGCACCTGAGTGGTGCGCGACCAGCCCGGCAAGTCGATCGTCGCACTGAAGCCGGCGAATCAGGCGCGCGCCGTCGAGGGCATGAAAGCCGGTATCGGCAACTGAGGGCGCGTAGCCGATGTCGTGAAGCCAGGCAGCGCAAACCAGCAGAGCGCCATCGCCGTCGCCGTCGAGTGTGGGCGCGACCGTGCTTGCCTGCTCCACCACCGCCTGAACGTGCCGCCAGCGACGCGGCAACGGGCCGGCGAGGTGCTGCTCGGCCAGATCGCGTGCCCAGGACGGTGACGGCATCCGACGAGCCTACGGACCGCAGCGTGCTGGCTCCAGACCGCACGGTGAGACGTCCGGGGACGACTTGGACGGCAGAGGACGTCCTGAGTCGTCCTGCCACGTGGTCGAGCCGTCCCCGGCGACTGCGGAGATTACTGACTGGACGGATATGGACCGCTACAGACAGAGGGAACCGGATGAAGAACCTGCCGATTGACACCTCGGGGATGACGTTGCTGTGCGCTGCGGCGCCGGTGGCGGTGGAGGATTTCGAGTCCAAGCGGCCGAAGGCGGACAACAACGGGGTGCCGCTGTTCATGGTGCAGCTGGTGGTGCTGCACAGCGGCGGCGCGGAAATCATGCCTGTCCGGCTATCCGGTTCATTGCCGAGCCGGCTGACACAGGGCACGCCTGTAACCGTTGCCGGACTGGTAGCCACGCAGTGGGCTATGGGCGACCGGTGCGGGTTGTCGTTCCACGCTGACCGGATCGAGACAGCAGCTCTCGCCCCGGCGTTGCCGTCGGCTGCGGGCGACGGGTCCGCCCGCTGAGTCATGTCGACTCCGAGGTAACAAAACAGGCTGGCGAGCTGCGGAAGGACCGTCGCGTGCTCACTCTCATGAGGACGTGAATCGCCTCTATGCCGCGGTCAACGTGCCAACTGGCTGGTCGCCGTGGTCCGCGAGCGGAGGCCGACACGTCCGCCATCATCGTGCTCTTCCAGTCGGAGCGCCCGCCACAGGTAGTGGTTCAGCGGGTGCCTCGAGCAGCTTGTTGTTAGTCGGTTCGTCGTCAGCTGTCAGGTCACGGCCTCGCCGTCCCGTCGACGTGGGTTCGGGTCCGCGGGCTCAGCAGTGCAACCCCCGGCGCGAGGGACGTGATCGTCGTCGCCGAGGCCACCCCTGCACTTCCTCGTCAATACTGGATTGCGGCCGTCAGCCAGCGGGTGGCCCCGGCCGCAGGAGCGGTCGTGCGGTCTGTCCGCTACGGGACGGGTTCGGTGTGCTGGCTTGGGCTGTTGAGACGCAGGCCGCTGCCAGCTGTCGAGGTCCGTCTCCCACATTCGAAGGAGCCCCTCGCGGTTCTCTACCGCATCGCTTTCCACCTGCAGGATGACCTCCCGCAGGAGGTCCTGCGGGTCTCGGCCGAGTAGCTCCATGCCGTACTCGGCGATGGAGCGGGCGAGATAGGCGAGATGGGCGAGGTAGATCATCTCCCGCCTGACTCCTCTAGCCGGTTCACCACGGGAAGCAGCGTCTCGGCGCTGCGATTCTCGTCGAAGAGTGCTGTCACGAGCGCGAACGCGTCTCGGACGGGCTGGAGCACCTTGTCGACCTCGTCGATGACGGTCTATCGGCGCGTTTAGCCGCGGCGGAGCACGCGGCTCGGCGCCTTGACCGCGACGGGCGGCAGCTCGACGGCAACCGCAGCCGGCTCGACAGCTTGCGCTGCGCGCTGCTTGGCGCGGCGCCGCCAGCCCAGCTCACGACCCGCAGTGAAGGCCCGCTCGAGCGGTTGGGTGTGCGCGGCGTCCCACGCGTGCCGTGGCGTCGTCCGCTGCTCGGTTGCTGCCACGGTGGCGCGGACGCCGGTCAGCTGTGCCTGGAGGCGGCCGAGGGCGCCGGTCTGCCGGTCGATGCGGTCGGCGAGGACTTGGCGCTGCGGGTCGCGTCGGCGCAGCTGGTCGTGCTGTGCGCGGATGCCGTCGAGGCGCTGGCCGGCGTCGCCGACCTGCGCCTGCAGCCGGGCGACCTCGGCGTGCAGTGCTGGCAGCCGTGCGGTGTCCGACGCTGGCCGCTGGCGCAGCAGCCGGGCGGTGTCCTGCAGCTGTGCGGCGAGCTGGTCGGCGTCGGCGCCCCATGCGGCGCTGTCGAGCGCGAGGTGCTTCGCCCGCGAGCTTCCGAGCGTCTTCACCGCGGCCTCGTATGCACCGCGGGTCTGCTGGTCGGGTAGGTCCAGCTCCGGGTCGCCCGACGCCTGTCCCTCGACCAGGTACAGCCGGTTGGCCGCGCGGCCGCGGGACAGCGCGACGTAGCCGTCCTCACGGCCGAGGCCGGTGCCGAGGACATGCCCGGTGGTCACGGTGCTGCCTTGGGCTTTGTAGACGGTGGCGGCGTAGGCGTGCTCGACATGGCCGGCGGCGAGGTAGGCCCTCTCCAGCGTGACGGTCGTCCCGCGGTCGAGGTCGACGACCAGGCGGCCGTCGGCGATGGCGGCCACGGTGCCGGTGTCGCCGTTGTCGAGGCGCTTGGCCGCACTGTTGCGCAGCAGCATGACCCGGTCGCCGGCTGCGAACGTGCGGCCGGCTGCGGTCAGCTCGTCGTCGCCGAGCCGGCCGGCTTCGCGCATGACGCCGCGGGCGAGGTGGTTGAGCTCGGTCCGGTCGACGTTGCGGACCGCGGCCATGAGCGTGCGGTCGATGCCGTGTTCCTGCACGTCGGCCCACCAGGCGGCGACCATCGCAGCACGCGCGGACAGGGCGGTGTCCGAGACGGTGACCCGCTCGTGTGCGGTGTAGGCGCGGAGGGCTTCGGCGGGTGTGCCGGCGGCGACGTCGGCGAGGGCGGTGCGTTCCCACTCGGCGTGCTGCCGGCGGTTGACGGTCAGCGTGGCGGCGCCGAGCCGGTCCTGCAGCGCGCGGAGTCCGCCGCCGGCGTCGACGGCGGCCAGCTGGCGGGTGTCGCCGACGACGAGGACCTTGGCGCGTGCCTGTTCGGCGTGCGCCAGCAGCGCGGCCAGGTCGCGGGTGCCGATCATCGACGCTTCGTCGAGGACCAGGACCGTGTTCGGTCCGATCCCGCCGCCCTGCGGCCGGTCCAGGTCCAGCAATAGCCGGGCGATGGTCGACGCCTGCAGCCCGCCGTCGTCGGCGAGTACCCGGGCGGCCTTCGCGAACGTGGCCGCGCCGATGACGCGGTAGCCGGCGGCTTCGTACGCCTGCCGCACGCTGCCGAGCACGGCGCTGGTCTTGCCGGTGCCGGCGGAGGCGTGCAGCACGTCGACGCCGGCACCGGACATGGTCAGGGCCCGGACGGCGGCGGCCTGCTCGTCGGAGAGGACGAACGGCTGCCGGCCGATGACCTCCTCGACCAGGTCGCCGTCGAGCTGGGCGCACCCCGCGCCCTGCCGGCGGACCGCGGCGTCGACGAGGGCCTGCTCGAGCGCGAGCTGCTCCGGGGTCGTCCACTTCTGCTCGACGGCGTAGGCAAAGACGCGGCCACCGCGGCCGCGGCGCACGTCCCGGGTCGTCAGCCCCCCCTCACCCTCGGCGAGCGCGACGACCCGGGTGCTGGACAGGATCGCGTCGGCACGGGCTGTCAGTGTCGCGATGCTCTCCCCCTGCCGGCAGTCCTCCGCCAGGGCGCGCAGCAGGTCGCTGCGGGTGAAGCTGGCTGCCTGCGTAGTGAGCCGCTCCAGCACACTCGCGGTGTAGATCGCGCTGTCCCGTTCTGCAGCCGGCCCGGCGGAAGCCGGCGGCCGGTCGAGCGTCGCCGCGACCACGTCCGGTGTCAGCCCGACCGTGGCGCCCTCGGTCCGCCAGTAGCTAACCCGCTCTTCGATCGGCAGCTGCGTCCGCTTCGCCAGCCGCGTCTTGCGGCTAGCAACCTGATCTCCAATCTTTCCGGCCATCTCGCCGGCCTCGACCTGCTCGGCCGTTACGTCGTCGCTGCGCTTCGAGAAGTGGCGGCGCTGCGCGTCGGTGATGCCTACAACCTCAGCGCTGCCGTTCACCACCGGGCGCCAGGCCATGCCCAGCCGCTCGGTGAGCCGGCTGCGCAGCTCCGCCTTGAACAGGTAGCTCGCGGTCTTCGCCGCAGTCGTGACCCGGTCCAGTTGCACCCCGGTCCACCGGCCGTCCTCCGATCCCCGCGCCATGTTCATGACGATCACGTGGCTGTGCAGGTGCGGATCGCCGCATCGGCACTGGTCAGTCGGGCGGGCCTCGTCGTGGATGAAGGAGACGGCGACCAGGCCATCTGTGGCGACCTCATAGCCGCTCTGCCCGGAGGATGAGCCTCGCCGGGCAGGCGACGCGAGGTCGTCGATGTAGCCCAGTGCGGCTCTGGTCGCCTCGTGGAACTCGGTGACGATCTGTGACCGGGTGGCCGGGTCGGCGGTGGCGTACACCAGGCTCAGGCTCTTCGGTGCGGTCATGGTCACGTCGACCGCGGCCAGGCGAGTGTCGACTCGCTGCTCGGCCATCCTGACCGCCGTCGCCCAGTCGTCGGCGCCGTACAGGCCGGCGCAGTCGATGCCCGCGGCGCGGGCCAGCTTCGCCACCTTGGCAGCGGGAGCCGTGCCGAACCTGTCGGCGGCGCGCGCTACCGTCGCCCAGTCTTCGCTGGCCGTGCGGGACACGAACAGGTCGGCTGCGCTCAGGGCGCGCTTTTCGAGCAGGTGGCGCACCGCGGCCGCAAACGGCTCGGCAGCGACCCGGCCACCATCAGGGGTCCGCAGCTCGGGCTTGGCCCGCGCCTCGCCGTCGATGTAGCCCTCCAGGACCGCCCTGGCGAAGTCCTGCGGGTCAGCCGCGGTGTCGGTCAGGCCGAGCGCGTCGGCGCCGCGGCCGAGCCACCGCCCGGGTCCGTTCGCGGTGTGGCCGTCGTAGTAGCGGCCGAGCGCTTCCTTGCCGCCGTCGAGGCTGCGGGGCGACTCGTCGAGGGCGGCGCGGCTCAAGTAGTAATTCACGGCGGCGACGTTGCCGCCGTAGATACGCGAAGTGCTGATCATGGAGCAGCGCCAGGCTGTTGATCTTCGCGGCGGAGCCGCGCCACCGCAGGTGCCAACGTACCGACATGATGTGGATCACTGAGGCGCTGACGGCGGATGGGCTGGTAGTGCCTTGCGTGGCAGGCGGAGCCTGCCCTGCGGTTGGCCGTCGGGCGGTAGGCGGGGACGGGGTCGAGGCGGGTGGCAGGGCTGGGCTTGCGGGTCATGTGACTCTGCCGAAGCCTGTGAGGTCGGGCCAGTTGTAGGGCTCGATGCGGATGACGGCTCCGGTGTGTGGGTCGTCGATCATGAGGCCGTTTTCGATGACGATGCCGACGTGCGAAGCGGTTCCGAGCTGCGTGGACGGTCCCATGAATACGAGGTCGCCCGGCCGCGGGTCGGTGACCGGCGTGGCGGTCGCTTGCTGGGCCTCGGAGGTCCGGGGCAGGGCGATCCCGGCGGCGGCGTAGGCGGCTTGAACGAGTCCGGAGCAGTCGTACAGCGGCCCGCTGCCGCCCCACAGGTAGGGCTGGCCAAGCCTCGCGGTCGCGAAGGCGATGGCGACCCCGCGGGCCCCTGAGGCGGTCCCACCGGCTGCGGTGGCAGCTGGCGGGGTGGGTGCGGCGTATTTGACCATCAGGGTCCGGATGCTGCGGACGTAGCCCTGTGTCTCGGCGTACGGCGGCACCCCGTTGTAGCGGAGGACGGCCCCGCTGCCGGCGTTGTAGCCGGCGAGCATGTTGTCTT
>JAABUM010002701.1_pt1 | contig 23287 bp, 28 predicted proteins | sample 5559161 | NCBI WGS metagenome assembly JAABUM01 (sample SAMN10711868, study PRJNA513369) | rock metagenome | isolation source: Antarctica rocks | place: Antarctica: Victoria Land, Siegfried Peak nord
CATGTGCCGCATGAACGTGGGGCCGCTGTCGCGGCAGCCGACTTGACGATGGCGGCAGCAAAGAAATGGGGGACGAATGGTGGCATGGAGGCAAAGGGGATGATGGCAAAAGGAAGAAAAAGAAAAACAAAAACAAAAACAAAGAAAAGTTGACAATGGTGTCCGCAGCGGCAGAGTTAACGCAGCAACTCCTTTTCACCAGGGTTTGACCGATTTGGGGTGCTCAATTTTGACCTTTATGAACACTAATCAGCCTGAGTGAGGCTGGGACAGTGTAATATCTCTCTCTCTCTCTCTGATGCTTGATCTCTGAGAGATCCTTGGACAGAATTCTCGCACACAGGGTGATGACCCTGACTCTAGCCGAAGTCACCGATGTATGTCGCACCAAGATTTGGCAGGATAAGCCCTTTCTTGCAACTCATGTGGCGTCTTGCGTCCTCGTTCTCCGCGCGCCAGCGAACACAAGTCGTCACGTCACGTCACGACGGCGTCGGTCTGCCATGGCAGTAATCAAACGTACTGTATCATCTCGACCTGCGGAATAGCCAAGACCTTCAGTCATGTCGAGCGCGTTGAAACGGTGCTGGGCGGCTACTGAGCCGATGCCGCCTGGACAAAAAAAGCCCAGTCCAGGGGAGGGCCAGCGCTGGCGCTACGGCCTGCTGGACTGCTTCGAGAATCCTGAGATCTGTGAGCAGGTCTTTCGGATAGAGAAGTGTCCTCCAACCAACGAATATCAGCAGCCAGCCAGCGATGTCGCTGCTCCATGACTCATCAGTGATGTGACGGCCCACAGAGTTCAGCTGCGGAATTAGCAGCAGTCATGCCGCATCCGCAATGCAGCTGTCATGCCGCATCCGCAATGCAGCTGTCTGCTGCGTCATCGTCGCTTGCATAGGCCTCAGCATGCATTTTCCATGCGCACAGCACTGCTGTGTTCCCAGTAGCAGACGCAGCAGCGCAGCAATCAACCATGTGCATGCAGCAGAGCTTGCGTCTCATGACTGAGTCCCCTGCATGTGACGCGCTGCCCATGCCTGTGCACGTGGTTCTTCCTGCCGTGCCTGCATGCTCAGAAGGCATTGCGCGTCAGAGAGTACGGGGCAGATCATTTCCTGTCTGTTCAGTCTCTGCTGATGACGCGCAGGCCTGTGCGGGTATTTCTTCCTGCCGTGCCTGTACGCTCAGAACGCGTCGCGCGTCGGCGAGGGAAAGTGGCCGTGGCTCGCCTACTGCCTGTGCTTCCTGTGGTGCTGCTGCTGTGAGTCCGTTGCCCCCCTCCCCTATTGCTGAGGATGCTGCTGCCAGACCTATAATAAGACCATGCACAGCTGCTGCATACAATACAGCCTCTCACGGTCACTTACGGGCCTGAATGAGCACGCTGCTCTAGAGCTAGGGACTGGCAAAGATCTTTGCGGGTCCCTTCTGTCATTCGCACCTGCCGTTGTCTATGCCCAGTGCTCACCCTTGCTGCTCCTGTTCCGCCACGTCAAGCAAGCCGGGTTTCAGCATTTGAGGAGTTCATGCCGCCCGATGTCCTTTGTCTCGATCGGAAACGCTCAAAACCTGCCTAGGATTTTGCTGGACGCAATCGTGCTCCTGCTGGCGCAGACATGCATTGGGAGGAGCGCAAAACCCTGCGCGCCAAGTACGGCCTGGAGGAGGAACCCTGCGATGACTGGATAATCGCATGCTGCTGGTGCGTCTGATGTGAAATAGAACCTCGAAATGATATTGATATGTACGTTGGAATATCTAAGACGTGTAAATCGAACCCAGAAACTTGCGCGCCAAGTACGCCTGGAGGAGGAGCCCTGCGAAGACTGCCTGATTGCCGTGTTCTGGGGCGTTGCGTTTATGTATGATTTGAATATAATCCTGCCTTCAGAAGCTGAACAGCGGTGAACAATGATGCATACGAGCTCTGCTACAAGTTCAACAGCCTACATGCCGATGCATGCAACACGGCCTGATTCATCTGCCATGTCATTTTGCCTTTCTGCATCCAGCTGCACAGGTGCACGGCGCAGCCGCCGGTGTGAACATTCCTCGGCGGCTTGGAGCGTCAGCACGCCGGCCCGCGACCGGCAGCCAAAGAATGGTTTGCGGCCTATCGCACCTGCTGCCTTCATCACTGATGTGTGTACTGTCGCAGCCAACCATCTGTCAGGAGGCGAACGAGCTCAAGGTGTGCATACTCAAGTACCCCACATGTGACACGGAGCATGTGTGTGCCGATATGCAATATGTTCCACTAGCAGCTTGCTCCTTTTGTTCGCGTCTTCTCTCACGCGCTTGAAGCCGTCAACACGGTGACGCTGTGTCATGCACGATATTTGATGTCGATTATAAGGATGTGTCCTTCAAATGACGATGCAGCATCAAGAGATGATCCGGGCAGCAGGAGGCGGCGCCGGCGCGGCAGAGACGGCTGCACCAGAGCAGCGGCCGAAATTTACAGCCTGAAGGGTTTCTTTTCTCATTGGCGCCTCACTTTTCTCATTGGCGCCTCACGAACCTGCCGAGCTTGGTCGGTTGGCTATTCCGAATGCGGGAGTCCCGCTGGCAGCCGCTGGCATGGGCCCGCACGGAAACCCTAAACCCTAAAGGCCTTGCGGTTGTTTAAGAAGCTGGCGTTGCCGGCGGCAGATGGCACTGGGCGGAAGCGCTGGCTGACGAGAACAGTGGGCGGGTACGCATGCTGGTGCACGGTGTATTTTCTCAGTTTACACAGGAGAATCCAGCAGTGGTTGTGGGTGTTCGTCGTCCGACCAAGCGGGAAGTTTCTCGTCAGAACGTCAGTGCTTGCAGACGGTTTGCAATTCAGCATGCTTTGTTCAACGTCTCAGCCCAAGGAGCGCCCAGCAAACTCTGGTGCAGGGTGTGTGTACGTATCAGTTCAGATTGTGCTGTTCCAAATCATCTTCTGGCCGCGCATGCTGCTCTTTCTTGCATCCTCTATCAAAACACCACATCGTGGCTGCTGCTGGCTCACCACCGATACTCAATTGACGAGTCCCAATATCGCAGCTGCACAAGCACCGAATGCCGCCATTCCTGCGTCACAACAATTTCAAGTGGAATATGATAAGCAAGTCAACATGCCTTCATCATGCAGCAGCAGCAACAGCTGACCTACACATCAGAGCAAGACGGTCACGCACATACCGACAAATTCTTTCTCGCTGCCAGCAAGACCGTTGGGCGAGCTGCTGGAAGTGGATGTAGTGTTTGTGATCTCGATGGAAGTAGACGGCGGAGCTCCGCCGCTGCTGGCGCTGCCGTCGGCAGTGAGCGTATTGTTGGACACGCAGCCTGACGGAATAGTGATCTGCTGGCCTGCATAGCGAATGTAGTAGGAGGAATAGGGCAGCAGAATGCAGAGTCCAAAGTTCCGACCTCTGCTGCAGGATATGAGAGCCGAGGGTGCGCATGTGCCCGTGAAAAGTGCGCGCAGGCATGCGCCGCGTAGCCGCATCGGCACTGCACACCTTGCTGAATCATGTTTGCATCGGTGATCTGCAAGGCAGGGCAGGCGACACGACATCATAGCCGCATGGCCGGATGAGGGGGGCCCATGGTGGCACATTACACCACAGAAATACATTGAGAATTAAACTCGGTTTCGGCGTCGGCCCAGCGGGGAGAATTTATGGCTCATGTGGCTGCGGATGGCAGCCTGATGGCGATCAAAAGCGATCAAAAGCGTCAGTTCATGTGACAGAGACAAGCCGCACCTGCGGGTTTGCTGCCTCCAGCGCCGCCAGCGACAGGCTGCAGTTTGTGGCGATGACGGACAAGGTGTCCTGCAGACGAAGGTGCAATATGCCAGTTTCACGGATTTTGATGAAAAGAGCGGCTTCAGTGAACATACAAAACGCAGCGCTGATGTTCCAGCCCCCTCAGCGGTAAATGTTTCATGCATGGTGTCGGCTTGCTATCGCACTACCACTGGAGAACGACCTTGTACTCGAGTCTTCAGATATGCCATGGAGGATGCCCCACCCCGGCGTGCACAGTGTAGGAGCCGGTCCCTGGAGAAAGCAAGGAGCATAAAAGCATCGTCACCGCCCCGAAATTTTTCGGAGCCTGTATAATTACAGTTTCTCGCGGATGACAGTTCGACCGGGGAAACACCTGAGATATCGAAGCGCACAGCTGGAAGCATTGGCAGAGATTGCGGTACCATGCAGCAGGTGCCCCAGGAACAGTTGCGTGTGTGCTGGACGGAGGTCAATAGTGCTCCAGATGGTGCAGTGAAGAGTGTGCTTGCCTGCTGATACTGAAACATTCTGGCAACTTCCGCCCTGTGGAATATGGATTTGCTGCCCTGCACTTTTCAGAAGTCGTCGATCACACTGTTTTTCCGGCACATGATGCTGGGCACACGTGTCCGTCTCTTGACGACTCGCAGTTGGGAGCAGCAGCACACTCGAACGAAGCCCGTCAAAGTACAATTCGGAACAGCCACACCTGTGGGTTTGCAGTCTCGAGCGCGGGCAGTGTTACATTGCAGCGCGTTGCGATGACGGACATCGTGTCCTGTGGCAAGATATATATATCATTCGCTGCAGCTCTTCTGACCATATGGAATCCCTGACAGGGCGAGAACATTGCCTCCATCGGTAGACCCGAACGCAGTTGCATAACATGACTTGCAGCGACCCGCTGTCAACGCTCCCTGCTTTATATGCTCCAAAGGGCAGATGAGCCTTGCAGAGCATGGCGTTGATTTCACGACAGGATTGGGAGCGGGGGAGCTGCCCATGGGCAGCTACTGGCCAGTAGAGTCATCCGTTCGTTCACATTGTTTCAAAGTCTCACCCCTGCACGGACGATGTACACGCCTGCAGCGTCAGCAGCGCAGCTCAGCCACAACACGAGTAACGGTCAGAAACCCATTAAAATACTTCACCCCCAGGCTGAGCACCCGCCGCAGTATCACGGCATTCCGGGAGGTGGTTCATCGACACCGATCCTCCATGCAGCCAGCCACCACATATACGCGTAATACAACAGTAGAGACATCATGTCGTGATGCAGGCAGCGCCCAATCGGGGCTCACTTTGTGCCGTGACAAGGACGCAGCCTGCTGCAATGACCGCCATCGCGACAAGACATGCCTCATTGAAGAAGCCAGCCATCGCACCTGCACGGAATGTGCTGCATGGCGTCAATGCATGTGTGACCGACGCGACTTGCTGGTGTGTTGGCATGCCACCTGCACAATTGCCTGCCTATCCTCTTGACTCTGGTTGGGAACTTCGGGTGTATGCATACACTCGAAGTCCGGGACTGCCTGACCAGTATCGAGGATGCTGCGGCGCATGGTGGCAGCAAGCAGCTACATGTATGCTGGGGCATAGGTCAGGCACGCTCACCGTCGAGGATGCAGCGAATCCAGATGCTATTGATAGTGCGGTTTGAGCACGATTTGTAAACGCGCAATGCCCGCAGCAGCAAAGTAGGGGTCAAGTTCCTGCACTTCTTCCGGCAGCAATCATCTACACTGGACCGATGTTAAGTGTCAAGGCGACAGGGTTGGGTGCAAATCAGCTGAATGGAATCGAGTTGTTGTGCTGCTTCGATGATGCAAGGGCTTCAACTTTGTCCAAGTGGCGACCGATCAGGTGATCCGCCGCCGTAGATTCCGGCAACATTGCAGCTGCCAGAAATCACCAAGAATCGACAACACTGTATCTACGCATAGTAGGCGATCACGCCGCTGCATAAAAATGTCCTGTCCAAGCTGCTGTCGCAGTCACTTGCCAACCTGTTTTGTGGCACATGCATGGCAGCACATTCGTCAGCAGACAAAACCGCATTGAGACCCGTTCAACACCCACATATATGTGGGTGTATAACCATTATATAACGTACCACATTTGATACGCTAGCGGAGCGCCCATCTTGCAGCTGGTCAGTCGTGGCGGCTGCGGTGGCATCGCGGCGGCACCAGGCGCATGAGCGGCAGCTTCCCCGTGCCGGCCCACCACTGCCACCGACAGGAACGGCAATGTCAAACTTTGGGTCAACTTTCGCAACAGAATCAAGTGGATGCATGTCAAGGACTGCTCGGCAATCACGAAATGCGGCGACCGGGACGCTGCCGCTGCAGGATGCGCCAGGGCGCCCAGTGAAACGGCGTCGAAACGGCCCCTGCAGACGCCGCCCACCCTGCAGCAGGCGCAGCAGCAGGCTCAGCGCGTACCAGTGGTAGACATACCCAACCGTGGCGCCCCGCAGCCTGTGTACTACAGGTAGTACCTTGGGATCGGATTCGCTGGGGACGTTGCCCCGAGCGCTGACTGGCACCAGCACTTCCTGCTGATGGGCTCCGCGCTCGGCGGGCTAGCCATGGGGGCAGCCGCCGCCGCCGCTGCGGTCACGCACCAGCAGCACAGCGGCGGCGGCACCACGACCGACTGCGGCACGCCTTCATTGGAACAGCAGCGGCTGCTGGCGCTGCCGGAGCAGCAGGCCGCGAATGGTGCGCCTGCTGGCGGGCAGTCCGACCGGACTGGCTCACGCCAGCGGGCCGACAGCCAGCCGCATGACAGTGCCGGGCACGCGCAGGCGGCGCCAGCGCCGGCGTCTCCTGGCGCCGCATCCAACCTGACTGTGGCGCAGCTGCCGGGGGCAGCTGCGGCGCCGCCGAGTGCTGCAGCGGTCGACGGCGTGGCGGTCAGGCTGACAGAGGCTGGGGCGCCGGCGGCTGCCGCGGCCGACCTGCAGCAGCTGAAGGCAGCGGCGGCGCATGTGCGCACTTTCCCTCAAAGCAGCTGAGATACACTTGGTCCAGATACATTGCGTCTCCAGATCCTGAACAGGCACGTTTCACCTGTGCCTGCTTGTATCCCAGCACAGCTGCATGATGTATCTTATGGGTATGGGATCTTATGGGATCTTATGGGATCTTATTGGGCCCGGCTGCATTTTTGCCTCCCTTCTGCACAAGTACATGAGCATGTTCCTGTTTGCCAGAATGTTCGAACTCTAGCTCTGTTGCCCGCAGGTCAGCGCAGGCCTGGCAGCAGCTGCCAGCGCCGCCACTGAGAGGGACGAGGCAGTGCACGGTCAGCACGCTGCAGAAGCGAAGGCGGCTCAACTCGAGGCGGACCTGAGCCAGCAGCAGCAGCTGCTTCAGGCGGCAGTGGCTGACGCGGCGCAGCTCGACGCGCAGCTGCAGTCTGAGAAGTGAGGAAAGTGGAGCTCGGACTGAAGTTCGCCAGACGCAGCTGCAAGTGCAGGCTGATGCTCGACATAAGAAGGCCCCAGCCGAGGCCTCACAGCTCACAGAAGCGCTGGCGGAGGATATCCGCCGACCATCGATGGTTGGCGGCGAAAGGCAGCAGAAGCGCGCGGCCAGATAGGCAGCGGCGGCAGCAGCAGCACTCCAGGCACAGCTGACTAAGGAGGAGAACCGGCGGCAAGCGGCGGAGTCCCTGGCGACCGAGGCGCAGCTCATGAAGGTGGTGAACGTGCAAAAGGCAAGAAGGCGGCGTCAGCGGCGGCGGCAGCATTGGGGCCGGCGCCAGCAGCGATTGTCGAGTGACGCGGCCACAGCCGGTGTGCTTTGCGCCTGGCATTGACAGCAAATGGCACCTCTGGCGGTGCATGGTAGTCATGGGGGAATGTTCTTGAGAGACAGTTCGTGCAAGGGTCTGCGCCCATGATGCATGCCGGCAGCGCGTCCGCGGACGGCACTGAGACCGTCTGCAGGACAGTCAAAGAGAGTGCGTCAGCGGCGTATAACGAAACGACATCGATTCAATCAGCTCCGTGCAACGCGTGGGCCGTGCTGTCGTCCACTTCAACAGCCATCGTCTTGGCTGCGGCTGCGGATGCGCAGTCAGCAGATATGGATCAGGAAAGCTCGCACGCCCTGTTGACGCTGCTGAGTAGTTTCAGATGCATCAGTGGCCCTACAAAAGTACCAGTCACAGACTGCAATGGCACCACCCGCCTCAAGCGAAACATGTTGGCGATGCCTTATTTAAATCGCAAAATGTCAGCAAGGACTCGCACCCTCAGACAGCCAGGCTGCTACGGCCTCACCTCATCTGATGGTGAAATGTCATCGTCATGCGGGGGCTCTGCACGCCAGTCGGCGACATCGTGTGGCTGACTGTGCTGCGGCCTGTTCATTTGCCTCCAGCTCAGCAGGAGAGAGCGCATGCTCTCTGGTGTTGTTCACAGCAGGCAATCACTGCTCCAAAGCACAAGGACTGGTTTTCAGATCTTCGCGCAAGCTGCTCTGGCAGATGTCAACTGCACCAGCAGTGTCAACGCACGATGCACAAAGGCAATGAAGGGGCCAGCTGGCAGCGTGTACGAAACGCACTTGTGCTATAGATGTACGACTTGTTCAGGTTGTGCATACAATCATGTGATATGTCACGACCTCCAGCAAATGACAGTATTTGCACAAAAGTTGGCACACGTCTCACGTGCCTCGGATCTGTCGGCCAGTCCAAGAAAGCATTTTTGACCCTAACAGCATACCAGAGTCGACTGTATCAGAGGTGCGGAAGCGGAATGTACTGGATTGAGCCTGCTGCTTCTTACACAGCTGTCATAGGTCATGATTGACGACTGCCGGCGCCGCACGGCGCCCACGCTGCCGCATGATCATGAGCGGCTGGCAGTAAACCTAGAATCTATCAACAACCTTGTAAGCCTAAGCATTCAAAGCGTCTCGGTTTCGGTATAACGCCCTTTCAGCTAGATTGTGCAGGCATCCTCGTGTTCCTGGTCATCCATCAGCTGCCGGGAGGTGCTGGCGGCGCCCTGCGGGGCAAGCAATTTCGATTTCCTTGCACTGCCAACCCATTGACGTCATCACACCTCTGATCAGGCCGGCAAGAGCTGCGCCCTGAGCATGTCAACTGCCGCCCTGAGAGGCTCGATGGATGGGCCGCCCACAGTAATGACCAGCAGCAGGCCTCCCTGCTGATGGGCTCTGCAGTCGGCAGGGCAGCCATAGGGACGACTGCCGCCGCTGCTGCGGCGGAGCACCAGCAGCGGTGGTGGCGGCGGCAGCGCGGACACCTGCAGCACGCCCTCATCAGGACAGCAGCAGCGTATGGCGCTGTCTGGGCCGCGGGAAGCTATGTTGTGCGCCTGCGGGCGGACAGTCCGACCTGGGCAGCCCGGGCCAGCACGCCGACGGCCAGCCGCATGACAGTGCCGAGCTCGCGCACGCGGCTCCAGCGCGGCGTCTCCCGGCGCCGCTTCCATCATGACTGCGGCGCAGCTGCCGAGGCAGTTGCGGCGCCGCCGAGCACTGCAGCTGTCGACGGCGTGGCGGCCAGACTGACGGTCGCTGCGGCGCCGGCGGCTTTTTTGGACTGCAGCTCAGACACACTTGGTCCAGAGACATTCCTGTATTCACATCCTAGTCAGCGTGTATTACTGCCACTGGTGCCTGCTTGCGTCCCAGCACAGCTGCATCCTTGTCTGTTGCCTTCTTGCAAGCGCAAAAGCACATGTTCCTGTGCGCCCAAATGCCCTAAACGCTTGCTCGGTCGGCTGCAGGTCAGCGCAGCCCTGGAGACGGCAGCCAGGGCCGCCACCGAGCGTGACGAGGCAGTGCGCGGTCAGCACGCTGCAGAGGCAAAGGCGGCGCATCTCAAGGCAAATCTGCGGCAGCAGCGGCAGCTGCACGCAGGCAGGCAGCAGGTGAGGCGGCGAAGTCTGAGCAGCTGAAGAGAGCAGAGCCTGGGTTGAAGCTCGGCTGGCAGACGCAGCTGCGGGTGCAGGCTGAGGCTCTTTGGGAGAAGGTCTAAGCCAAGGCCTCGCAACTGGCGGAAGTCCTCTCGGAACAAGTGCGGCGGCGGGAGGCAGCCGAAGCGGCGGCGGCAGCGCTCCAGACACAGCTGACTGAGGAGCAGACGCGGCGGCAGGGGGCGGAGGCCCAGGCGGCCGAGGCGTAGGATGGGCTGCAGCTCATGGAAATGGTCAAAGACCAGATGAGCAAGAAGGCGGCGGCGGCGGCAGCGGCGGCGGCGACAGCAGTGGGGCCCGAGTGAGCCGTTTTCAGGTGACGCCGCTGAAGGCCGCAGCCGGTGCGCAGCGTGTTTGCACCTGACAAGGCGGCAAAGGGCGGCATTTATAATAAGATCAGCAACAGCAGGCGGCAGAGCTCAAAGCAGCGGAGATGTAGCGACAGTGCTGTTTGGTAGCAGGAGAAGGAGTGGCAGCCGAGGCACGGCTCTGGGAGCAGCTTGGTAGCAGGTGAGCCGGGCGCGGGCGGCAAGGGTGCCGTTGTCAGCGGTGACATCAGCGGCGGCGCGTTTCCAAGGGTTGCAGCTGGCGAGTGACGCGGTCGGAAGCCACACGCGGCTTGTAACAGGTTTGTGCACCTGAGCATCACAGCCGATAGCGCTTTCATCGGCATGTGCGTGGCAGCAACGGAGGGGACATGCTGGAGAGGCAGCGCGAATTGAATCCTGATGTGGCAGTGCACAGGCAGCAGTGCCAGGCGAGCACATCTGATTAAGCCACAACGACGCACTGCGGTGAGGTGGGAGGAGGCAGGCTAGTAGAACAATAAAAGCAGCCTGTGATCCAGGCACGTGATCGATCGCTTTCTACCAAAAATCCGTTGAGACACTCCGCCGAATGTTTGCGCGGCGGAGCACGCACAGATTCCTCCGTGTGATTCCAGCAGGGTTTCAATAGTGGTGCGCAGCCCGACGCAGGCGCAGCACAGATTCCATTTGCGCCAAGCTTTCGCGAGTAAGCTCTCCACCTGCTGTGTTGCCGCTGGCACAACGCCTGCGCAGTCGAGCATCGAGTAGCGGCTGCACGGAACGACCTTCGGTTCACCTGCAGCAAGGACAAAGGTGCCACACAGGCGCAAGGTTGCGCCGGATGGCCTGCTGCAAGGCTTTGGCCCTGCTGGCGCTCCTGCTTGGTGCAGTTCTGCCGATTGCCGCCGCGCAAACTCCGCCTGGTGAGACTGACGGCCTTGCGTCCCAGGGTACTTGCGACACTTGTCTTGCAGAGCTTCAGCGCATTTGTAGGGTCCGATTGCAGCCACAGCGACGTTTCTCAGGCCTCGACTCCGTCTCTCAGGCCTCGACTCCGTACTAACGAGTAGAACTGAATTCAGGAGGCAGCACGCCGGCCTGCATGCAACCGTCACTGAGCGCCGCCTCCATCCAGGCCACACTGCATAAACGAGTACTGCGCCACAAGATGCAGGCTGCAGTTTTCGCCTGCCTTGATCAAATGACTCAGCTACACCGTGTTGCAGAAGTCGTGTCCGGAAGTGCCGCTTCTGCGCGGTGTTGCACCTCAGCACCACCGCCGGCGAAGCGAGCTTCATCTCAGGCTGCCCAACTTCTGACTGACAAACTGAGGCACCCCCACTGCACGGCCTGTAGAGCGGCAATGGTTCTGTGTTGCAGGCGCTCCTGCGGGTCAGGTGCTGGTGCCGGCGTTCCCGCCGCTGCCGGCCGGCGTCCCGCCCCTGCCGCGCTTTGTGCCGGGCCCGGCGCCGCTGAGCCAGGCGGGGCCGTCGCCGCCCGGCCGCCCGACCGGCATCATCCGCGTCTCCGGCATCAAGTTCGTGGACGACGACTGCAACGAGTGGCTGCCGACGGGCTGGAACTCGTGCGTTCCTTGTGTTCATCTCTGCCTTTCCTGTTTCCTGTGTGCATCTTGCTGCGCTGTCTGCGCGAAGGCCCAGGCACTCCTGACGATTGTCTGCATGTGTGCGGTCGACTGCTGCCTTCCCGAAAATCTGCGTACGTAACTCTTTCGCAGAGCTTCTGCCCATCTGCCTGAGACCCAGGCGCGTCGCGGTCTCGCTGCAGCAGGCGCCTGCACCTGCTGATCCAGGCTGCATGCATCCAAACGGTTGTCGATGAGTTTTGCACTCCAGCACGTATGATGAATGTCAAACGCGCATGCAGGTACAATGACCTGACTGTGGGCGGCGCCGCAGCGGCGATGCAGCTGGGCAACGGCAGCGCCGGCCTGACCTCAGCGGACGACCCTGTGACACGCCGCTTCGCCACCGCAGCCGCCAGCAAGTTCAACCTCGTGCGGCTTTTTGCCAGCCAGGGCAGTGGAGGCGGAGCCCTCGAGCCTTCGCCTGGTGATGGCGGTTTTGGCACAAGTTTCGTTGCGCTCAGGAGTCTTGTTCGCAGCATGCACACTGTGTTTCGCCCCATTGAGATTTGGCATTCTGCCCCTTTCTACATGCATGCTCGCTGCTGTGTAGACGCGGCGTTGACCGTGATATGGCGCCGGCGGCGCACTTCTCCAAACAGATTCGGGATATTGACCTCCTGGGGAGGTCTGCTCTGCATGACGACTGTATGGCCGCCTGGCAAGGCCTCGCAGGCCCCAAACTTCATCCGGGCAATACATCAAAACACCGATCCCGCAGGTGTCTTTGACGAGGGAGTGTTCCGCGGCATCGACTACGTTCTGGCGCAGGCGGCGCGCTTCGGCATTCGGGTCATCATTGCGCTCAACAACTACTTCGATGACACCGACGGCGTCACCAACGTGCGTTCTATTGCATCCATCCGCTAGCGGTAGAATCAGGTCCCTGCATGTCCTTCAGGGCGCTGCAAGCTTTCTGGCGGGGGCTCTCAGTGGCAACCAGTGGCACTGCCATCGTGTGGCTGGCTCTGCCATGCCAGATATGCCACGGGAACTTTCAGTGTCGTGTGAGACATGCTGGGTGGCCGTGGTTGCGCATGCATGCAGCCAGCACAGCGAGCTGCCTTGCGAACTCTTCAACATGGGGAAGCATCCCGACCTTGCTGTCCGCTCAGCGTCCATCACTGACGCCCACGCATTGTCTGGACACCTGCAGCATGTGGACTGGGCCAACCTGCCGAATGAGGACGCCTTCTTCAACTCCACTGTTGCGGAGACCCTGTACCAGGTGCACATCCGCAAGGTGCGTGGTAGCCTGACGCCGACGGCTTGCAGTGCCTGGCCTGTGATGTTGCATGTGACATACAGGCATGATCGTGCATCAGGTTTCGCACCTAGACGCCGTGTGCTCCGCCCGCGTGGTGATGCTGAACATCCTGACAGGTGCTGCTGGATTGAATATAATCACTCGCACATGTTTTTGCAGGTGCTGACGCGGGTCAACGTCTTCAATGGCCGCACCTACAGCGAGGACCCCGCCATCCTGGCCTGGAACGTCATCAACGAGCCCCGCAACCCTGCGAGCCAGATCATTCCAGGCGTGTGATCCAAATCTTCTCCTGCAGGCATGCACGCGTGCACGGCTGGGCTGCTCGCTCAGCATGTGCATGCACCTCTCGCATGGCAGGCTGCTCACCTGATCGTGGTCCTTGGACGCTGTCGACAGCATCCGCGTCTATGTGCAACATGCGCCCGAGTATGCTCTCCAGGCAGTATGCTCTGTGCCAGGCAGGCGATGTATTCGCTATATCGTGTGATGCATGCATGAACACGAACGTAGAGCAGTCTGTTTGGCAGTGTGTACAGCACTATGCTCAGCAGCTGCGTGCACCTTCTGCGCAGGCAATACGGGGCAGACGACAGCGTTCATCAACACCACCGCCAACTTCATCAAGAGCATCGACCCCTACCACCTGGTGCGCCTGCTGCTGCCTGGAGCTTCTTCCTCGGATGTGTGAGTGAGACACACTGTGGACTGCCCCAGACCTAGGCAGATGGGCGGCATTTCCCGCCTACCGAAACCAGCTGATACCTGTCTCATGATGGGCAGCCCCTTCGGCGCCTTCGACCCCTTGAGCCGTGCCGATGTGTCTGAAAAGACATAATGTTGCAATACCTAAATTTTAGCAAATCGGGGTCTCACCTCAATTCAATGCAATGACGGTGGGCGAAGAGGAATTCTGGGCGCAGGGCAGCCCCTTTGGCGCTTTAAAGCGCCAAAGGGGAAATTTCAACCCATGCAGCGGCGCTGACACCAACACCTGGACCACCGCCCACCTTCAAACTTGCAGTCGTCAGGCATACATGTAATAAAAAATAAAGACTACAATGATGGTGTGGACATGCACAGGTGACGGTCGGCGAGGAGGGCTTTTGGGCGCTGGGCAGCCCCTTTGGCGGCTTCAACCCCTGGGGCGGCGTCGGCATCAAGAACTGGAGCTACGGGACCGGACAGGACTTTTCTGCGCAGCATGCCCTGCCGGCGGTGGACTTCGCGGGGATGCACCTGTGGCCGGACAATTGGGCTGTCCTTGCGGGTGCGCTCCGGCGTGTGCCAATTCCTACCGCACCCTCACACCTATTCGGTCTTCTAACCTGACCATCCGCCCTCACGCCTGTTCATGCTCACGCAATAAAGCAGGGGTATTCCGTGTGTGCTGTGCCAGTATTGACCTGCACAGTACTTTGCACATCGCTGTGCATGCCGTAACGACTAGGCCTGGACGCAATCTGCGGATAGCACCCACGGGTGCACCTGCATTTAGGGCTTTAGTGCATGGTAGATCATGCACCAGAATGCTTCTGCTGCACGCCCTCTACTTCCTGGGCAAGAGTGGAGGATCGACTGTGCTGGCATGCCCCTCCAACCTGGTGCAGACAGCGGCTTGGAAGGTGCGCTGGATCGAGGTGCATTCATTCAGCATGTTTCAAATGCTGGCCTGGATGCCCCCGGAGAAATATCATGTGTCTCTTCATGTTTCAGTGTTTCATTGTTTTCACAGCGCAGACACCGGCTTCCCGCCACACTGAATGGTGTGGCATCTGGTGTGCCTGGTGCTATTGGTCAACAATCTGGCGGTGGCGGCACTGGAAGCACATTTGCATGCATACTCTTGCGCGAGGAACCAGCAATCGTGTTCCATGTGCAGACACCGGCATCCCGTCGCGCTGGATCGACGGCCAAACCTGGCAGCGGCGGAGCTCGACACATCATACATTGTGGCTGCAACCATCGTGGAACAACGGATTCGCGACTGCAGACGCCGGCTCCCCCCCCGACGCACTGGATCGAGGGCCGCATCCAGCGGCGCTTAATCAGTCGGGTGGTGCGCTGACTGATCCCTGAAGACTAATGACTTATTCGCTCCGTTCGGTGCCACAGACACGGGCTTTCCGGCTCGCTGGATCGAGGGCCACAACCTGGCGGCGGCGGCGCTCGGCAAGCCGCTGCTGCTGGAGGAGTTTGGCAACATCGCGACGGGCGACGCAGCCAACCTGACACGCGTGCGCGACCCGCTCTACAGGCGTGATTAGGTCCAGCCTGTCGATGCAGCAGCATTTAATACTGGTACCCTGATTGTTGAAACAGCAGCTCGGCGACTTCGCGATGAGCGACGCCGCCAATCAGGGACCTGCTTGTGCAGGTGAACCTCTGCCACTGCATTTTGAAGCTCGATAGCAGTGGACGCTGATGCAGCTTTCTGCATGCTGGGACAGGAGTCACCTAAGGGGCATTTCTCACGATATCCGTTTCGTCACATATAATGATTCTTTGCAGGGCATGGCTTCCCTTGTATCGGCGACTGTGCTCGTATGCGCGACACAGGACTTGATACCATATGGTGGCAACCAGCCGGAAGCCGGCCGTCCGCAGCGCGGCGCGTGAATGTGGAAGTTTTGACATCTGAAGAACCGAGGAATCTATTTTACCCCTGCAGGACGGTGTACCAGGCGATGGCGGCCAGCGCAAACAGCTGTACGGCTGCCAAACCGCGTATCAATATAGTCACATGAATGGTTTCTCAGTTCTGCTCGATTCCCATCCCTGCAGGACGCTTTAGCAATCGGTGATAGCCGGCCGAATCAGGATCAATTGTTCAAAAACAACATCACAAGATACTCATGCATTTGTCTATAAGCTGCGAGACGGTGTACCAGGCGGTGGCGGCCAGCCTGGCCGCCGGCCGCCCGCTGCGCGGCGCGTCCTTCTGGGAGTGGGGCGCAGGAGGAGTCTTTGCAGGGCAAAGATATGACGTCATCCATCATTTCGCTGCAGGACGGTGTACCAGGCGGTGGCGGCCAGCCTAGCCGCCGGCCGCCCGCTGCGCGGCGCGTCCTTCTGGGAATGGGCGCAGGAAGGCTCCGACCGCGCCCAGCGGGCTGTGGAGACCACCGACACCGCCTGGCAGTGAGTACACCTGTATCTCGACGCATCGCACTCGTCAGCGCTGTTTCTTCTCCAAAACAGCGGGCCGTGGAAACCACCGACACTGCCTGGCAGTGAGTACATCTGCATCTCGACGCATTGCACTCGTCAGTGCTATTTCTCCTCCAAACCCAGCGGGCCGTGGAAACCACCGGCACCGTTTGGCAGAGAGTACTCCTTCGTGGATTTACCGAAGTAATGGAAATCACCCGCGACATCGCATAGCAGTGAGACTCTGGTTCGACCGATGTACTGCTGATTGGTTGACGCTGTGAATGACGTTCCTAACACCAGCATGCACGACGGACCCAGCATCTACATGTTCATCAACTGTTGGCGTCCATTTTTAGGGTTTTGCATCATTCCAGAGGTGGCCGCCAGAGGCTCCCATGACAGAATCGCTCAGGTGGTTCAGCAGGCGCACGCGCGCATCACGCCTCATTCCCGGCTGTATATTGGACCGCTGAACTGGAACGGAATCATGTCGGTTCCTGTTTCATCTACCGCAGGATCATCGCCCAGAACGCGGCGCTCGCCAACGCCAGCAGCGGCACCCCTGTCGCCGGCTGCGTCGCCGTCGGCGCCGCTGCCGCCGTTTCCCCAGCTGCGCCGCCCCTGACGCTGCCCCTGGCCGCCTCGCCGCCGCCAGCGAAGGCAGCGCCGCCGAAGGCCGCGTCGCCGATGAGGCTGCCTGTCGTGCTGCCGGCGCCGCCCAACGGCGCGTCGCCGACCGTTTTGCCCAACGCATCGGGTCTGCTGGCGCAGCCGTTTGTGACGCCGCCGCGTAAGGTGCGGCCGCCTTCGTCCGCCTCGAAATCTGACAGCCTGTATCTGTCGCCTGCTGCACGCTCTGGGCTACCTGTTGTGCCGCCACCTGCTGCCAGCTTTGACCCTGCAGGAATCCTATTGCATGTGTTGTTCGGGCTGCCTAAAACATGTGACAGCATCAGCATGACTGGGCCGCCTTCACCATTATCAACTTCCCAAATGAGCGGGCGCATCCACTGCCGCAGGTGCCGGCCGCAACGCCGCCGCCGCCAGGCGCCACCCTCGCCGACAGCGGCGCAGGCCCGCGGGCGGCTTCGCGGCGGCGGGCTGATGCAGCTAGCGGGATTCCATTACCTAATGTGTAGTACACAAGAACGTGGGCGGATTTTAACGTACGAGAGCTGTGGGGATCAGTGCATCGGAGAAACTGCAAATACGTGGCCAGCTGGCTCCAGACAAGCGGGTCCTCAGCAGCATGTGCTGCCACCCGCTGAAGGAAGTGGGGGAGGCGGGCGATGGAACTGGGGGAGGTGGGCAATGAAACTGAACTGCTATTGCGAGTGTGAACTTGTAAGGCTTCAGCTCTGCAAGCAATGGCCAGAAGTGCGGGCTGGCATGGGGACTGTGCATGTGTGCAGGACAATGCATTCGAGGAGTTGGCATTGCTTTTGGCAGATCGATGAATCAGGAGGATGGATAGCCGCGGGGATTTTTCGAACGATTGGTTTAGAACAACCGAAACGAGCATCGTTACAGCTCAAAGGTTACCATCATCATGTACATGCTGCTCTCGGGCTCGAACCTGCGAACAGAAGCCTATGCAGATTTCCTGTGCCTCACCACCGTCTTCCCTGTTGCTGTCCACTGTTGCTGTCCACCTGCTTGTGCATTGCAAATGTCGTCATTACCCAGCCACAGCCTGGCCACCGCCGCCGACGCTCGTCGCCTCGCCGACTGCATTGCCGGCCTCCCCCGTCACCTGCCGCAGCAGTCGCTCCGCATCGATATCCAGGCTGCCGTTGCGGCCGCCGCCGGGCGTCCCCACAGCATCCACATCTGCTGCGGTCGCAGGCCACGCCGCGGCGCCCGCATGTGATGCGGCCGCTGCCTCTGCGCTCTTGGCGGCGCCGGTAGACGCCGTGGCCGCCGCGGCGCTGCTGGCTTCGCCTGTCCCAGCCCTCTGCCGCAGGCGGCGCGTCTCTCCTGCAGACCCACCAGCATAAGCATTGTTCTTCTTGGCAATCGCAAGGGACCGCGTTTCATGCCCCAGAGCTTCCTGCTCCCTCCTGAACGTGCAGCTGTTTGTCTTGCGTGTGCTCTCGTATGGACACTGACAAATCACGACGGGGGCGCAGAATGCACTCGAGGAACACTGAACGCAGTACCTGATGACTGCTGCGCAGACGCAGCCCGCTTGCCGCGTGATCCCTGAGACAGCGCCGCCAATGGCGGGGACGCCGCCTGCTGATTCAATGGCTGCAGAGGCGCCGGCGGCGGATGTGTCGCTTGTGGCTGCGAGCCTTGCCGCTGCTGCGGCCGCTGCTGAGCCAGCTGCTGCTGCTGCGGCGGCGACGGCACTGCCGCCGACGCCTCCGCAGCCGCGCCCCCGCCTGTCGGGGTATCCCAGCCGTACAACGGCCGCCCCGCTGCCTGCCGCAAGGCGCGCAGATACAGCGACGGCTGCCCCTGGCATCAGAAACCACCACGTGTTTGATTCATCAGTGACTGCTCTGAGCGGTCATCACGCGCCAGTCAGAGATGATGCTATGAGGGTTAGAAAAGCATCATCATATAGGAAAAGTCCATGAACGTGAGAAATGTGTTTCTGCATCCAGAGGCGAGGGACTTATTGATTCCAGAGGCGGTTGCTGCAAAGGCTGATTCTTCGATGCACACCTTGCGCCGCGGCTCTGCCGCCAGCACCGCTTGAGCCTCCGTCGCCGACAGCTGCGACAGCAGCCGGCCGTCCGGCATGAAATGCTGCGAGGGGTGGTCCTTCGGCAGCTTGCTGGACGACTTGCCGCCGGCTGCTGCCTCCGCTGCAGCCGGGATTACCACGCCGTCTGCAGAGGGACCCTGCCGGCTCTGGCGGCGCGCTGGTGCAGGGCTGCCAGACTCTGCCGCTGCCGCGCCGGACGCCGCTGCCGCCTCGGAAGCGGCCACCGCCACGCCAGAACCGGCTCCGTCGGCGTCGCCCGAGCCCCGCCGACGCTTGCCGCCGCGCTGTGCCGGCAGTCCCCCGCCGCCCCGCCGCCGCCGCCGGCCCGTCACCGCCGGCCCCTCTTCGCCCGCGCCGGTTCCGTCAGATTCGCCGCCAAGCGGCGCGCTGCTGGCCGCGTGCGCCGCCGCCGCCAGCGCAGCGAGCGCCCCGGCTGCGTGGGCGTCGCTGCCCGCTGCGGCTACTTCCTGCGCTTCCAGCTGCCGCAGCAGAGCACGGAGCCAGGCGGACTTGGGGCCGCCGCGGCGAGGCGGCTGCGCTGCCAGCAGCGCCGACGCCTGCGGCAGTCAAGAGAGAGGCGGTGATGTCGAGTGTCACACGCGACGGACACATGCTTGAAAGCAGACGTGGGGCGGCTACGCTGCCGGCAGCATTGATGCCTGCAGCAGGTCAGCAATCTGGGTTTAGGGTTTACCCTAACATACCACATGATTATCGAAGAATCCTGAGGACTGCTGCAGAATGGCGTTGGCAGTGGAGCCTGTGTCGGGAGATCCAAATAATTGCACAAACAAATAGGGTCCGCATCTCAGATTGGTGAAGACTGAAACGCCGACGGCAACTCCACCTGGCTCCAAAGGGTTGCGAAGCCGCTCTACACCAAGCGCACGTGTTCCATTGTGAGCTCCGACAGGCGCACGCCCGCGCCTGTGGAAATCCACGCCGGCGACGAGGTGCATGGATTTGGGAGGCGGTTTGCAGTTGCAACGCCAATTCGTGGCAGGTCTTTCTTTGCGCCCACCTGCTCGATGGTGAGCTCCGACAGCCGCACGCCCTCGTCGGTGAAGTGCCGCGCCGGGTCGTCCTTCTGGCCGTCCTCCGTCAGCCCCGCCGACGCCGCCGAGCCCGGCCGCTTGTGACCCGCAGACGCGTCAGACGCCCGCCGCCCCGCTGCCGACGCCGGCCGGCCCGCAGACCCCGGCCCGCCCGCAGGCTGCGCCGCCGGCTGCTGCGGCGGCTGCCGCCGCTCCCGCGGCGAGCCGGCAGACGCCCGCCGCGGCGCCTTTGCGACGCTTCCCCCGCCGCCGGCGCCAGCCGCCAGCTGCGACACCGCCAGATCTGATGCCCGCTTCTGCGCGCCGCGGCCCTGTAAAGGAAGGGGTGGTGCGCGAATGTGGGTTTGGGGGTCGATTGGCAGGCGCAGGAAGCGGCGAGTCCCCAAGTTTCAACGAAAGCGCAGGGTACAGGAAGAATTTATGGACTCTGGATTCTGGAATTTCTGGATTCTGGGATTTCTGGATTGGAGTTTCTGGTCTGAAATTTCTGGTCTGGAATTTCTGGATAATTTCTGGATAGTAGTAGGGCAACCTTGCATGAAAGCGGCCCTGCCCGCGGCCTGCCGCGGCCTGCCGCGGCCTGTTGCGCAGCGAGTTTAGGGTTTAGGGTTTTGCAGCACATCGTTGAAAAGGTCGTCACCGTGAAGACCAACACACCTGGAAGCGTCCCTGTCCAGCGGCCTGCCGCAGCGAGCGCAGCCACAGCGACGGCGGCCCCGCCTTCACCGGCTGCTCCGCCAACAGCGCCGCGGCGTCCGCCGGCGGCAGGTCGCACAGCCGCGTCCCGTCGTCGGTGGCGTGTAGGGACGGGTCATCCTTGGGCAGGCCGCCTGCGCTCAGGGCGACGCCCGATTCCCGCCGCCGCGGCTTCTTGGCGGAGGCGCTGCCGGGCCGGCTGCCGCTGCCGCCCGCGGCGCCCACAGCGGCCGATGCCTTGGCTGCTGCGGTGGGAGCAGCGGCAGGGTCGAGGGCGGCGGCGGGTGCCTTTGCGCCGCCGGCTGTCGCAGCAACCTGCAGCCGCAGCGCGCGCAGCCACAGCGTCGGCGGCGCAGCGTGCTTCGGCTGCACCGCCAGCAGCGCACCGGCTTCCTTGGCCGACAGCTGCGACAGCCGGCGCCCGTCGTCCGTCGCGTGCCGCGACGGGTGGTCACTGGGAAGCGCCTCTTGTGGCAGCAGGGAGGCCTCATCTTCGGCGTCACTGCCCCCATCCGCTGCGGCGGCTCCGCCGCGGATGTTGCCGGCTGCGCCCGCCGCGGCTTTGCCGCCAGCCCGCCTGCGGCGCAACGGCGCCACGACCAGGTGCGAGCCGCGGCCAACCTTGACGCCGCGGCGGTACACGCCCGCCGCCGGCTGCGCCGCCGACTGGGACGCAGCCGGCTGCGGGCGCTGCTGGCCGGAGGCTGGCGGGGCGCCGCCGGCGCTGGCGCCGCCGCCAGTGGCAACGCCGGCCTGGATGCGCAGCGCCTTGAGAAAGTTTGAAGCAGGACCCGGCTTCTGCGGGGGCTGCACCTGCAGCTCAATCACGCGACACGATTAGCAAGATAAATATGACGAGATATAGCAGCCGAGTCGTTTCAGGGAAGCCGTTTGTCAGCAAGTGTCGGGAACACTGCTGCGCCCCAACCACACCACAGGAGGTGCATGCACTGACCATGGAAGGGGCTGAGAGTTTTAGGGTTTAGGGATGTATAGGGCCCTTCGGGGCTCCAAGCGAAGGCCAACAGGAAGCAGACGACAGTATCCACTTGTAGAGGCAGGCCCGGACTCGCAGCAGCGGGAGCGTGGCTTCGGCAGACTGCGCCCTTCCACATGGAACAGCGACATGGACGATGTACCATCTCGCAGATGGTTGCCTTGATTGTCCAATCGTTTGGTAATTTCAGTACAGTAGAAACCACAGGGCAGCGCCACACCTGCAGCAGCGCGGCCGCCTCCTTGCGGGTCAGCTCCGACAGCCGCCGCCCGTCCGGCGCGTACTGCTGCGACGGCTCCGGCGGCGGCTTGCGCCGTTTCTGCTGGCCTGGCTCTGGCGCCGCCGCTGGTGCTCCCGTCGCCGTCGCCTTCCGCGCCTCAGAGGCGTCCACATCAGACTCGTCTGCGGCGCTGCCGGCTGCCGCACCATTGGCGCCGCGGCTGTGCCGCTCGCGCAGCGCCGGCCGCTGCTGCTCCGTCGTTCTGCTGGAGGCCCCCGGCCGGAAGCGCTTCGGCGCCGCCCGCGCGCGGCCCTTGAGCGGCAGACGTTCCCTGGCGGCGGCGGCCTCGGGGCTGTTTGGAGACCTGGCCTTTGCGGCGTCCGCTTCCGCAGCTTCCGCAGCAGCAGCCGGCGCCGCGCCTGTGAGCGACGCGCCGCCGCCGCCGTGGCCGCCGTCGTCCTGGGTCTTGTAGCGTGTCAGGCCCGCCGCCTGCCGCAGCGCGCGCAGCCACAGCGACGGCTGCCCCTTGCGGTGCTGCGGCTGGCCCGCCAGCACCTGCTGCGCTTCCGCCGCCGACAGCTGCGACAGCCGCCGCCCGTCCGGCGCCTCATGGCGGGAGGGATCGTCCTTCGGGCCAGTCGCGGCTCCCAGCTGCTCCGGCGGCTCTCCCGCTGGCGACTCGTGCTGCAGACTGGCACCGTAAGCTGTCGCTGCTGCCGCTGCTGCCGCTGCTGCCGCTGCCGGGTCTGCGGCAACATCTGGCTGCTCGTCTGGAGGCGAGCCAGGCTGCCCGGCCGCATCCGGCGCGGCGGCGGCGGCGCCGGCCGCATCCTGTGCCGATGGGCCCGCCTCTGCATCCTGCGGCTGCGGCTGCGGCTGCTGCTGCGGCGGTTGCGGTGGTGGAGCCTCTGGTGCCGCTTCCGTCCCAGAGCCGGTCTGCTGCTCTTTGCGCGCCGGCAGCAGAGCGTCCACGGCCAGCGGTGACGCGCCGCCGGCAGCGGTTTCCGCGGCTGCGGCCTGCACTTCCGACACCGGCTGCTGCTGCTGCTGCCGCCGCTGCAGGCCCTCCTGCTGCAGTAGCTGCTGCTGCAGCGGCGACGGCGACGCCCCGCGGTCAGCAGACTGCTGCCGGGCGCGCCGACGGCGTGTGTAGTTGCCCGGCAGGTAGTCTGGCGCCCTGGTCTTCCAGCGGCCCTGTAGCAGAAAGAATGCAATTTGTTTGTTCCGTGCCGCAATGCATCAGGTTTCAGAGCCTGACCAGCATCTAGTCTAGCGTCTTTTCTTCCGACGACCCTGCACATATAAAGGGTCAGATTCAATAACAGTTACTCTGGAATTCTTGCTCTTCCAGCGGCCTTGTGGCACAAAACACAAACATCGGAACCGATGATCCAAGGCGAAGAAGGCATCCTCCTTGCGCGTTTGCGTTCCAGTAGACCTGTCCCATGTTATCTGGTTGGATCAGGCTGATGGTGTAGTACTGATGTTGTGCCTGGAGCTG
>JAABUM010002703.1_pt1 | contig 23277 bp, 19 predicted proteins | sample 5559161 | NCBI WGS metagenome assembly JAABUM01 (sample SAMN10711868, study PRJNA513369) | rock metagenome | isolation source: Antarctica rocks | place: Antarctica: Victoria Land, Siegfried Peak nord
CACCTCGGACACCGTCATCGTGGGCTCCTTCCCGCATAGTACCCTGTCGTTGGCTCATTGTACCCCCATCGGCCACCGCTGGTGAGAGACCACGACCGAAAACGGGAAGTTATTCCTGAACGGGTCCCTAGTCGCCCCTCTGATCTGACATGCGTGATCCGTATCGGGGCGCGAACCCTTCCACCGCCGTGCCGACGCTGCCCCCAAGGCCACGAACGGACGCCCCGACACGGGCGCGCCCCCCGCGGGTGATCAGTGCTACACGGCTAACGGCAGCGGTAGATCAGGCCAGCGGGCCGTGGGTGGCACACGGCGCTCAAAGCGTTCTCGGGGGAGGTCATGTACAGGGCATGGCCGCGGCGCAACGCGCCAGCCACCAGGCGTAGGCGCCGCGGACCCAGACCGAAGAACCCGGCGTATCCGTCGGCGGAGACGGCGCTAGGAGGCAGCGCGGCTGAATCCAACGCGGGCAGGCGGCGCACCTGATCGTAGTACCAGGCGTATTGCAGCAAACCAGTAGCCACGATAGCCACATCGGGGCGGCGGCGCAGGCCACGCTGGGCGTACCACAAGGGCATCACCCCACTGTCATCGGAGGCCAGAATCACAGCGCCGGCGGGCAGGCCCTCCAGAATACTCAGGCCACGGTCGCGGTCGGTGGGGCTGGCCGAGGCGGCGACGGCGGCGGCCCCAACTAGATAGGGACCGCGCGCCGCGACCAGATAGGCCCCACCCACCAGCGCCATAGCCATCAGGCTGGCGCTACGCGCAGGCAGCGCCCGGCGCAGCGTCAGGGCCAGGCCAGCCGCGATGGCGCACCAACCTACCGCGGCGGCCAGCACGGCGCAGAGGAGGCCCAACAGCAGGTAGGCCGGCGCCGCCTGCGCGCCATAGTTGGCTGTCGCGGTCAGATCCAGGGCAAAGGTCCCCAGCAGCGCCCAGCCGATTCGGGGGGCCCGCCGCAGCACGACCCCAACACCCAGCAGGGCCGCCGCACTGGTCAAGGGGTTCAACTCCTGGCACACCGCCGCTAGCTCGGTCCATATGGCCCGTGGGAGGCCGCTAATCCCCGTGGCAAACATCAGGTAATGGTACTGCTGGCCGCTGACCAGCCACAGCGCGCGCTCCAGGGTGGTGGGGTCGCCCCAGTTCGCCGGCGGCCCCATGGCCGCCCGCCAGGGGAGGTATAGGTAGGGAGTTAGCCCCACCAAGACCGCGCCAGCCAACAGCGCCCAACGACGCGGGCGCGCCGCCGCCCAGGGCCACAGCAAGACGGCCACGGCAGGGCAGAGATAGAGGGCTAGCAGGTGGTTACATAGGGCCAGGCCATACAGGAACGCCGCTAGCACGGCTCCGCCCCGGGTGAGCTGGCGAGGCCCCAGCAGGAGCGCCAGCACCAGGGCAAGCTGGGCCATCGTCAACGCGCGCGTCTCGGTTACCACGGCCTCGGTCCAGAACATCGGCGCAATTGCCAGCGAGGCCGCGGCGAGCACGCCGCCAAGCGCGGCGCGGCGTGGCGCCTGGGGCAGCGCGCGGCGCGCCAGCGCGCTGCCTGTCATGGCGGCCAGGGCGACAGCCACGGCGGCCGATAACGCGGAGAACGCGTTCAAGGCGCGCGCGGGCTCAACCGCGAAGAGATGCGTGACCACGAACCCGAGCATTGTGTAGAGGGGATACCCAGTGGGGTGAGCAATGCCCAGAGTATAAGCAGTAGAGGCCAACTCACCACTATCCCCAGCCCCATTGGCCAGCGTGATCGTCGGCGCCAGTGAACTCAGGTAGAGGGTTAGCGCGGCTATTCCACCAGAGGCTCCCACAAGGCCGGAGGCGGCCCACCACGGCCTCCGGCTGATCCTGATGACCACCTCACGCATACCAGTCCAACCTCTATAATCTACGCCGGGTCATCGTCGGATACAGTACACTAGGACCAGGTGGTGAAATCTTGACTTCATACCGTCTCACCGGTTCCTCATTGATGAATTCTTCACTGCTGGAGCCGCTCTTTTGACAACAACCGCGTGCTACACTATTACTGTACTGCCATACTCTAGTGAAATAGTGTAAGATAGCAGCGTGATCAGGCTAGCCTGTCAGCAGAGTGAGCATCCTGGTGTACTGGTTTATAAGATCATACGGCAGGTTGGGTTCGTCTGCTATAGTGTAGGGGTACGTGGTTACTTCCGATATGGGAGCGCACGATTAAGCTAGCGAAGGGAGCATGGTGACATGTTGGTAGCCTCGCGCAGAGCCCAGCGGGCGCCCGAAGGCGAGGCGCCAGCAACGGCAGAGAAAGAATGGTCTGCACAGCAACAAGATGATAGGGGGAACGCAGGAGTGAAAAACATGTGGAGTACACTGACGCGATCGTTGCAGCGCCCAAGCCGTTATGCCCCTATGGTCGTGCTGCTTGGCTTGGTAGCCGCTTATCTGCCCGCCGCGGGCGTCGCCCACGCCGACACGACGTCACCACCGCCGACACCAACGATCATCGTGGTCGCCGCGCCTACCAACACGTCGTCTCCAGCGCCTACCAGCACGGCCACGACAGTGCCCACAACGGTCCCGCTGCCGGCCTCTACCAATACTCCAATCCCGGCGCCCACTGCCACAAACACCTCAGCGCCCATTATTGTGGTGGCTAATACGGCGACCACCGCGCCAACCGCTATCGTCGTAGCGACGAGTACCTCCGCCGCCACCGAGACCCCCGCTGGGGCAGTTGCCACGGATACGGCCGTTGAAGCCGCCGCCACCGAGACCCCCGCTGGGGCAGTTGCCACGGATACGGCCGTTGAAGCTGCTGCCACCGAGACCCCCGTTGAAGCTGCTGCTACGGATACGGCCGTTGAAGCCGCCGCTACTGAGACACCGGTAGAAGCCGCTGCCACGGATACGGCCGTCGAGGCTGCCGCTACTGAGACACCGGTAGAAGCCGCTGCCACCGATACAGCCGTCGAGGCCGCCGCCACCGATACGTCGGTTGTTGTGGAGGATACGGCTACAAGCCTGCCCTCTGGTGGGCAGGATGCCCAAGCCACTGAGACGTCGGTTGCTGCTGACACGGCAACGGCGCTGGCCCTGAGCATTGTTCAGGCCACGGCTAACGCGGCAGCTACAACTCAGGCGGGCGCGGACGCTGCCGCCGCTCAGGCGGTCGCCGCGACCCAGACCGCCGAGGCCGCTGCCACGTCTGAAGCTGCCGCTGGCGGCGCCGCGACAGAGACGCCGATGGCCACGGAGACGCCGCTGACCGAGCCCACCGCGACCGTTGTGGTGCCTGGGGTGCCCCATACTGGTCAGTCGGCTGGCCTGTTCGGCGGGGCGACGAGCCAGAGCGCAATGTGGTTGTTGCTGATCAGCTTGTTGGTTGCCCTGGCTGCCTTCGCCGGTCGCCGCATGGGTATCAGCCTGCCGCTGACAGGACGCAATACCCGCCGCTAAGCGCCCAACGCGATCATCGCGAGTAGAGTAGCCACTGAGGGGGTTCTGGGTTCGCCCAGAACCCCCTCTCCGTTTACCATGCGGGCTGCTATCCGCGGCCATGGCCGTAAACAGCTTCGGCTACCCCACAAGAGTGGGGCACGACCCCTGACCCTGGTCAGGAGGTGAGGACGCCGCATTGACACGGCGCGGAGCCGGATGCTAAGGTGAGGCATACCTGCTGTGAGGTCGCGCCTGGGCAGTGACCCACAGGATTGGGTCTGGGCATCGGCGCTGCACACACCGCGGCTTACGCGCCGGCGTCCTATCGTCGGGTAAGGCCGCCATGGCTATGTTCTCGACATCAGACACTGCATGTAGGGCGCCTATGTATCTACAAGAGAAGCGAGGAGTCAATTGATGTCCCTGTCGCGTTTCAGCTCACGTCGAATCGCCAGCATCGTGCTCTCCGCCGCGATTGCGGCGTCGGTCCTGGGGCCAGCAGCCCGCGCGGGCGCGTCAACCCGGCTGGCCGCGCCGGCTGGCCCCACCGGCACGCTGGCCGTGGTGATCCAGTACGAGCCTGCGTTTCTCGACCCGGCGGTAGACTACGATGGTGGCGGGGCCACCTATTTGGGCGCTGTGTACGATTATCTGGTTCAGGCTGTAGGTGAGCGCAAAGTCAAGGTCGTGCCCGATCTGGCCACCAGCTGGAGCACGTCTCCCGATGGCAAGAGCTGGACGTTCCACCTGCGCCCCCACGTCCTGTTTCACGATGGCTCCACCGTGGATGCGGCGGCGGTCAAGTTTAGCTTTGACCGCCTGCTGAAGGCTGGCCAGGGCGCCGCCGCCGTCTATAGCGAGGTTGCCAGCCTGGAGGTAGTGGACCCGCTGACCGTGCGCTTCCATCTGCAGTACGCCTTCGCCAGCTTTTTGCAGTCGCTGAGCACGCTGTGGGGCGCCGCCATCGTCAGCCCCAAGACAGTGGGCAAGACAAAGATCGCCGCCAACGGCACCTCCTATCTCGGTGAGCACGATGCGGGGTCCGGCCCCTACATGCTGTCCAGCTACGTGCATCACCAGAAAATCGTGCTCAAGGCCTTCCCCGGCTACTGGGGCGGCTGGAAGGGCCGGCATACTGCCACGGTGACCATTGAGTGGCCGGCGTCATCCAGCACGCAGCGCCTTGAACTGGAACAGGGCGGTCTCGACGCCACCGACAACCTGAGCAGCCAGGATTTTGCCGCTGTCGGCTCGGAGCAGGGCATCCAGGTGATCGAGCGCACCGCCCAAACCATTCGCGATATCCGCCTCAACACGGTCAAGGGCGCAATGCGCAGCAAGCTGGTGCGCCAGGCGCTGTCCTACGCGTTCAACTACGATGGGGTAGTGCGCGGCGTGTACCAGGGCCACGCGTCGCGCCAGATGGGTGTGGGGCCAACCGGCCTGGATAACTTTGTGCCGGCCGGTAAACTGTATACCTACGACCTGAAAAAGGCCAGCGCCCTGCTGGCGCAATCGGGCTACGCTAACAAGAAGCTGACCTTCACCATTGCCTATCTGCCTGACGACACCCAGGCCATCCAGATGGCCCAGATCTTTCAAGCCGATCTGGCCAAGATTGGCATAACCACCAAGCTGCAAGGCATCCCCATCGCCACCTACACGCAGGTGATCCAGAAGCCAGCGACCACCCCTGATATCTGGATCGGGGCCTGGGGTATGGACTACCCGGACGACGCGGAGCTGTACTACTCCTACTTCTACTCCAAGAACGTGGCCCCCCTGGGTGGCAACTACTTCTTCTACAACGATCCATCAACCGATGCCCTGTTGCTCCAGGCACGCCGGTCTACCGACCCCAAGGCAGCCTATCGCATCTACCAGCAGATCTGCGCCAAAGTGTACGACTTGGCCCTGGAAATCTGGCCGGTGCAGCCCAACGAGCGGATCGCCCTGCGTAGCAACGTCCACGGCTATACCTACAACTTCATCTACTCAAACGCCTACTATCCGCTCTACACCATGTACCGTGATTAACGACGGCGCCGTGAGCAGAGAGCTATCCCCTGGGCTGAGAGATCCTGGAGCGTACACCATGGACTGTGACTAACGACGGCGCCGTGACGGAGCGCCACCCACGGAGCAGCGAACCTCCCGTGGGTGGCGCCGTGCGCCGACTTGATTGTGAGCCCCACTGATGGCCAAGTTTCTAGCCCGCCGGTTAGTCTTCCTCGTCTTCGTGGTGGTGGGTGTGAGCCTATTAACCTTCATCATCTCCCATGTGGTGCCCGCCGATCCGGCCCGGTTGCTGCTGGGCCGCACGGCGACGGCGGAGCAGATCGCCGCTTTGCGCGCAAACCTGGGCTTCGACAAACCGCTGCCGGTGCAGTACCTCCTGTACATGACGCATCTGGTACAGGGCGACTTCGGCCAGTCAATCTCCAGCCACCGCGCCGTGATCAGCGACTTCACCGACTACTTTCCGGCCACCGTCGAGCTGACCCTGTACGCGCTGGTGATCTGTGTGGTGGTGGGGCTGCCGCTGGGTGTTGTCTCCGCGCTGGCCCGCGATCGCTGGCCCGACCACCTGACGCGCATCTTTTCAATCGCCGGCGTGGCTCTGCCCTTGTTCTGGCTGGGCCTGGTCCTGCAGGTGATCCTGTATGGCCGCCTGCACCTGCTGCCCGCCGAGCAACGCCTGGACCTCTTTGTCGCACCCCCCCGCCACCTGACCGGCATGTACACCGTAGATAGCCTACTCACCGGCAACTGGGCGGCGCTGGGCAACAGCCTGCGCCATGTCGTGCTGCCGGCCTTGACCCTGGCTTTTGCCTCGCTGGCCACCATGACGCGAGTCACCCGGGCCAGCATGCTCGAAGCGCTGGGCCAGGACTACGTGCGCACCGCGCGGGCCAAGGGACTGCGCGGTCGCCGGGTGGTCTACCGTCACGCGTTGCGCAACGCGCTGATCCCCACTACAACCCTGATGGGCCTGCAGGTGGGCAACCTGCTCGGCGGCGCTTTCCTGGTGGAGATCGTCTTCTCCTGGCCAGGTATCGGCTTCTACTCGGTGCAGGCTATCCGCGCCTTTGACTACGCGGCGATCATGGGCGTGACCATCATCATCGCCGTCGCCTACACCCTGGTCAACCTGGTCGTAGACGTGCTCTATGCCGTGCTCGACCCGCGAATCACCTATGCCTGACCTCTCGGTTGACCAACCAGCTGGCCGGACGTCTGCCGAGGCGCTGGCGCGTAGCGCCGCCGAGCTGACGGACGAGCAGCCCGAACCACGCCGTGGCGGGCGGCGCCTGCGCCGCCTGCTGCTGCGACCGTTGCCCCTCCTGGCCGGGCTCGCCATCCTGGTGTTGCTGGTGCTGGCCCTGTTCGGCCCAGTCCTGGCCCCCTATGATCCGATTAGCCCCGACCCGGTCAATCAGTTCCTGGGGCCCAGCGCGGAGCATCTGATGGGCACGGACGATCTGGGCCGCGACGTGCTGAGCCGGGTGATGGCGGGGACGCGCTACTCGCTCCTGGCCGTGAGCATCGTGCTGGTTAGCGCCGTTGTGATCGGCACGATAGTCGGTGCGGTCGCCGGCTATGTCGGCGGCCTACTGGATGAGCTGCTGATGCGGGTGACCGATATCTTCCTGGCCTTTCCGGGTATCGTGCTGGCCCTGGCCCTGGCCGCCGCGCTGGGTCCAAGCCTGATCAACGGCATGCTCTCGCTGGCGGCGATCTGGTGGCCCACCTATGCGCGCCTGGTGCGCGGCCAGGTGCTCAGCGTGAAGGAGAACGCCTATGTCGAGGCGGCGCGTTCGCTGGGCGTGTCGCGCAGCGGCATCCTGGTGCGGCACATCCTGCGCCAATCCATGACACCGGTGGTGGTGCAAGCCTCCCTTGATGTAGGCAATGTGCTCGTCGCGGCGGCGGCCCTCTCGTTCATCGGCCTGGGCGCGCAGTTGCCCACGCCGGAGTGGGGCTTGATGGTCAGCGCCGACTCGCAGAACATCCTCAACGCCTGGTGGCAGTCCACATTCCCAGGCCTGGCCATTTTTCTCTCCGCGCTGACCTTCAACCTGGTCGGCGACATCGTGCAGGACCTGCTGGGCGCCAACACACGCGGACAAGGGTGAAACGCCCTACCGCTGATGTTTGGCACTGAACTGCAAGACGCCTGGGAGGCAGTCTTGACAGGCGATCACTCTACGTTGACGATGGTTCCATCAGCTTGGCCCCAATAAGCATCTGGCGTAGGTCATGCTGGAAGCGCCTGTACGCGGAGAGTTCTTCCAGAAGGTCGAGTTGGATCAACTGAGCCAGTGGCTCGTAGATGCTGCTCAGCAAACAGCGCTAGAACCAGGGCGGTCACCCGACAACTGTCCCCTGCAGCTCAGCAATCGCCGTGTCCGTATGGGAGTTTTGGAGATAGTGTACGACCTGCTCCAGTGTGTAGCTCACCTCGGGTTCATCTAGACCTAGATCAAGTTTGAGCTGCTGGGATACGTCCACGGGAACAATTCGGGTCACACGAACGGCTGGCGCATCACGTACCGATGAGAGCCTCGTGACCATCCGCGCGAACAGGACATGCCTGAGCACACCAGGTTGGCTAATAAACAACGGTGAATGGGTATTTAGCAGTATTTGACGTAGTGGCTCGTCGGCTTGCTGAGGATCCGCAAAATCCGTGGCTAGATCCCGTAGCAGTTGCGCCAGGTTACTCAACCGTGACGGGTGCAGACCGTTTTCGGGCTCCTCAACGCAGATCAGGCCCCGATGCGCTGGATCGTTGCACAATGTCGCTAGGGCCAGCAGGCGCAAGGTACCATCGGAGAGCACACGAGATGAGAAGCGCCGCCCGTCCTGAGTATGCGCCCAGATCGTATAGCGCTGCCGAAGCGGATCGTCGTCCACACTGATGGCCACAATCTCGGGCACAAGATTGGCAAGATCGCGCGCCACATCATTGAGCAGCAGCGGGTCTTCCTGACGCATGCGAACCAGTGCGTTGGCAAGATGGCTGCCGTCCGCCGCAATAGTAGGGTGAGCCAACATAGGACTTGGCTCCCGCAGTACCTCAGGGTTGAGATGAAGGAAGGTCCAGGCTCCCAGTTCCTCCCGAGCGGCAAACGCATGCGGGTGCTCCGTATTTGTGACACCGCTGAGCACGGTATGCTCGATCCGATCCGCTCTGCTCACTATCCGCCCGCCATGCCCATCCTGATGGAGCGAGATGCTGGTGGAATCACCCTGCTTGTTTGTCGTGATAAAGGCCACGCTGCGTCCAGATTTCAGCGGCTGCCGCCATAAGGAGTCGTTCGGCCCTACATGCCGCTTAAACCACTCGTCCTGACTGCGCGAGATGGGCTCAAGTGTCTCGTAGGTAACATAGAGACGCTCCAGCCCATAGTCATCCGGTCGCCGTGCGACATGTACCTCGTAACGGAGGCGAGTATACGTGATGTCAGCTGTGGCTCCCCAGCTATCTTCAACCTTGCGATCCACCAAGAGCTCGACAGCCAGACGCATCTCGTCGCGCGCTGTACTGTCCGGCGCCAGAGTGAACAACTCACCGGCCTCGCCACGCAATGCGCTGAAGGCGGAGCGCAGATCAGTATCAACAAGGTGAGAGAACAGCCGCAACGCATCGAACAGGTTGCTCTTGCCGGCCCCGTTCGCTCCTACGATAACCTGAAATGGACCAAGCTCGACAATGAACTTATCAAAAGTCTTGAATCCATCCAATTCCACTCGGGTAATCAATAGCATGCTCCCCCGGTGGGTCCAGGCCTCTTGCGCACTCCCCGCCTCACGACCCCACCTGTTCCCCTACCAGTATATGCGGAAGCGCTCACACCGCGGACCCACTCCTCGATTGCTTGATTCAGCGAAGACTGGAGAGTTCGTCTACGTACTGATCGCGCCACCTCTGGTAGGCTGCCTGGTAGAGCGCACTGAGCGACGGTCGCGGCTCGAACGTTTCGGCGTTATGAGCGTGGAAGCGCACGGCCTCGGCAACGGTTGGGTAGAGGCCGCTAGCAACGCCGGCCAGCAGGGCGGCACCTAGCCCGGCGGCGTCTGGCTGGGCGCTGACGGCCACGAGGAGGCCAAACAGGTCGGCCTTCATCTGAGACCACAGGCGGCTGTGCCCGCCGCCGCCGCTGGTGCGCAGCTGGATGCTGGTGATGCCTGCTGCCCGCAGGGGCGACTGAGCGGCCAGCAACCCGAAGGTCACGCCCTCGTAGACGGCGCGGGCCAGGTGGGGGCGGCCGTGGCGCAACGAGAGGCCCGACCAGGCCCCCGTGGCGGCGTCGTCGGTGCGCTCACCGTCGAGCAGGTAGGGCGAGAAGAGCAGGCCGTCGGATCCAGGTGGCCCGGCGGCGGCCAGCCGCTCCAGTTCGGCCAGGTCCCCGTCGCACAGGACACCGGCAGCCCAGCGCAGCACGGTCCCCGTGGCGTTCATGCCCACATCGGCGCACCACAGCCCGGGCAGCACATGGGGATAGATGCTCAGCCCAGGCGCGTTGATGGGCGCGCGCAGTGGCGCGTCCAGACAGGTGGATGAGCCGGAGGCGTCGCTGAGCAAACCTGGCTCAATCACGCCACAGCCGAGCGCCGCGCACAGCGAATCTGCCCCGCCGACGATGACGGGCAGGCCTGTCTGTAGCCCAGTGGCCTCAGCCGCATGGCGCGTCAACGGACCCAGCGCCTCCCAGGGGCGCAACACGGGAGGCAGCCCCACCCACTCCAGGCCCAGTGCGGCGGCCCAGGAGTGCTGCCAGGCCCGCTCAGGCAGGTCGTAGAGCAGCGTACACGCCGCATGGGTGTCGTCGGTGGCCAGGCGGCCGGTCAGCCCTAACCCCACCATGTCGCGGGGCTGCGCCAGGGTTGGGCGGGCAGCCTGCCCCCGGCCACTCAACCACATCAGCTTGGGCGCGATGTAGAAGTGACCCGGCCACTGGCCGGTGCGGGCGCGCACCTCGTCGCTACCCAGCGTGGCGGCCAGCCGCCGCGCCTGCTCCGTGGCCCGATTATCGCCGTAGAGGATACCTGGCGTGAGGGGCTCTCCGGCGGCGTCGAGCAGTGTAAAGCTGGGGCACTGGCCGGTCAGCCCAATGGCCACCACGCGCGCGGCAGCCGGGCCAAGGTGGCTGGCCATCTCGGCCAGGGCAAGAATAGCTCCAGTGGACCATGTGCGGGCGTCCTGCTCCATCCGCGCGTCAGCGTAATTTGTGGTCAGACGCTGCTCACCCCGCGCCAGCAGGTGTCCCTGGTTGTCGAAGGCCGAGGCGCGCACCGCCGAGGTGCCCACGTCCAGGCCCACCAGCACCGGGCTTGTAGCCGACGACATCAGCAAGGTCTGCCCCGGCCAGATAAGTCGCTCGCGGCGACGCTGGTCACCTGTTTGGGCAGGCTTTCAGGGGCGGCCCCAGGCGCCCAGGCGTGGTCAGGGGCGCTATGATCGGGCCACTCCGAGAGCGCGCCAGCGTCGGCAATGATGGTCAGGCGGGGGGCCAGGCGCAACAGCGAACAGGGTGATTCCTCGTCAATGGGGCCACGTAGGGCGCGGGCCAGCGCGGCGGCCTTGCGCGCACCCGAGGCCAGCAGCAGAACATGGCCAGCCTGGAGGGTTGGCCGCACGCCCAGAGCCAGGGCCTGGGCCGGTACGGCAGCCCCTGCCGGCCAGTAGGCGGCGTTGCTCTCCCGCGTAGTCGGGGCCAGCGTGACCACCCGTGTGGCGGCGTCGCGGGGGCTGCCGGGTTCGTTGAAGCCAAAGTGGCCGTTGAGGCCCACGCTCTGCACCACCAGATCAAGCCCGCCCAGGCGCTGCAGCGCGGCGTCAAACCGGACGCACTCTCCCGCGGGGTCGGAACTGTCACTAGCCAGCCGCAGCACCGCCGCCGGGGCAACGCCACAGGGATCCAGCAGGTCGCGCCGCAGCCAGCCGAACAGGCTGATCTGGTCGTCGTCGGAGACGCCAAGATACTCCTCGGACGAGACCAGGCGCGCCGCCGAGAGGGCGATCCTGCCCGACCGACAGGCGGTGATGAGGGCCTGATACAGCCCCCGCGTGGTTATGCCGGTGGTCAGGCTGATCACCGCCGTGGGGCGCGCCCTCACCAGTTCCGCCACCACGGCAAAGGCCAGGCGCCCTACCTCAGCGGCGTCGCTGGCCCGCCATAGGCGCGGCGTACACGCTGGCCCAGCGGCGGCGCCATGTGCCTGGCCCATTACACCCTCCCGCCCAGCGCTAAAAAGTGGTGGTGAGCGCCTGCGTCTGGCCGGTGCGCATGGCGGCCTGCGCCTTCTCGATGATCTCCACCACGTGGCGGGCCTGCTCCCCGGTGGCCCGGGGCGGCCGGTCATCACGGATGGCTTCAACGAGGTCCATGATGTCGGCGTAGAGATGGGGCTCCTCAATAGAGAGGTGCTCACCCACGATGTAGGGGCTGTCCGTCAGGGTGACGCCGTACTGGTAGCGCTCACCCTCACGCAGCGTGCCCGCGGGCCAGGCCCCGCCCTGCACGTCAAAGCGCAGCGGGTAGCCGCTGGCCCAATCCACATCGGTGATCTCCAGCACGCCGGCCGTACCAAACAGGTTGAGGCCACCCCAGGGGATACGGTCGCTGCCCCGGCAGTCTGAGCCGGTGGCCACGCACAGCGTGCCGGAGGCGAACTCCATCAGCACCATGTTGTTGTCCTCGGTCTCCAGGGGGATCGTCTTGCCCTGCCAGATGCGCTGGGGTACCCGCTTGTTGCCCAACGCGGTGACCCGGGCCACCGGGCCGAGCACGCTTGTGACCAACTGCAGCGAGTAGACGGTCACGTCGGGCAGCGGGCCGGCCCCGGCCCGGTAGTACCAACTGGGGTCAATGGCGGCCAACGCGCCGGCCCCTTCGCGGATCGGCTCGTGCTCGTGGCCAAAGCCGAGCATATAGGTATAGGCCACGTAGACCTGGCCCAGCACGCCGCTGGTCACGATCTCGCGCATCCTGGCCGTGGTGGGGAACAACTCGTAGCCGGGCGCGGCGGCCAGCTTCACGCCAGCACGATCGCGGGCGGCCAGCAGTGTATCGGCGTCAGCCACGGTGGTGGTCATCGTCTTCTGCACGTAGACGTGCTTGCCGGCGGCGATAGCGGCCATGGCGTTAGCGAAGTGGTAGGGGATCGGCGTGGCCACCAGCACCACATCCAGCTCACTCCCGGCCAGCATGGCCTCGACACTGGTATAGTAGGCCGGTGCCTCAAAACGCTCGGCGCTGCGACGCGCCCGCTCCTCCACGGTATCCACTAGGGCGACCAGCCGCACGCTCTCTCTCGCATCGGCGACACTCAGGTGGGGCAAGATACCCCGCTGCGATACGCTGCCGCAGCCAACCAGCCCCGCGCGCAGGGGTGGCTGGCCCGTTGCGCGCCCAGCCGAACCGGTGCTCTCCGTCATCTGTTGTTCTACTCCTCACAGCTCTTCGGGTTGTGGCGTGGCCGACGCCCGCGGGCTACTCTCCAGCTGGTAGGCCTGGGTGATCACCGGTCGCTCAGCTGAACCGTGGCCCCGGTGGCGGCGGAACGCTCGGCGGCCTCGACGATAGCCAGCACGTGCAGGGCATGGTCGAGGCTAAGCAGAGGCGGCGTACCGTCCTGGATGCACTGGATCAGGTGCTCCACGCCCAGCAGGTGGTCCGGCCCGGCCCGCCGCGCGCCATCAGAGGCCGGGATAGCCTGCCACCCCTGGCCGGGGCGCAGCAGCTCAACCGGCGCGGTCATGTCCAGCAGGCTCAGGGCGATCGTGCCACCCACGCCCAGCAGCTCCAGTTGGGGCGCCCGGGTGGCCTGAGCGCAGTTGTTAGCCTCCACCGTGGCCAGCCGCGCATCCCCCAGATCCAGGATCAGCTGCCAGTTGTCGTCGACCTCCAGGTGGACGCGCTGGCCCGCCGCCGGCCCATCGCCCACCACAAAACTGGGGCGGGTGCGCGCCGACAGGGCGGTGACCCGCCGCGCCGGACCCAGCAGGCCAGTCAGGGCGTGCAGCGGGTAGACACCCATATCGCGTAGCGGGCCACCGCCCAGGGCAAAGAAGGGGCTGGGGTCGGAGGTATAGCCCTCCCAGGGGGGCACCCCGCCGTGCCCTACGCCTCGCGCCGCGTAGACCTGGCCGATGGCCCCTTCCTCAAGCAGCCGGCGGGCGGTTTGCACCTGGGGGAACACCAGCACGCTGGGCGCGCAGACCACGATGAGCCCGCGCTGGCGAGCCAGATCGCGCATGCGTTCGCCCGCCGACACCGTGGTGGCCACCGGCTTCTCGGTGTAGACGTGCTTGCCCGCCGCCAGCGCGGCCAGCGTCGTCTCGTCGTGGGCCTGGATGGGCGTCAGGTTGATCACCGCGTCGGCATCGCCGTGGGCCAGCATCTGATGGTAGTCGCCAAACCACGTCGCGCCGAATTGGTCGGCTACGGCGCGGCCCCGCGCGCCGGTGCGGTCGCACACGGCCACCACGGTAGCCCGATCGGCCAGACGGCCCATCTCGGGCAGGTAATCGCGCCCGGCTACATCGCCCGTGCCCAGGATGGCCAGTTTCACGCGCCGCACAGGGTTATCCTTTCAGGCCGGTCAGGGTAATACCCTGCAGGAAGTAGCGTTGGGTAAAGAAAAACAGGGCGATCAGGGGCAAGGTGGCCACGGTCGAGGCGGCCATCATGTGGTTCCAATCGGTGGTGCGCTGGGCCTTGAAGGCAAAGAGGCCCAGCGACAGGGGATATTGGCCCTGGTCGGACAGATAGATCAGTGGGCCAAAGAAGTCGTTCCAGGTGTACAGGAAGGTAAACACGGCCACAACCATCAGGGCGGGCCGTACCAGGGGCAGCATAATGCGCCGGAAGATCAGCCACTCGCTGGCCCCGTCCACCTTGGCCGCGTCAGACAGCTCCCAGGGCATGCCCATGAAGAACTGCCGGATCATAAAGATGAAGAAGGCGTTACCCAGGAAGTTGGGCGCGATCAGCGGCGCATAGGTGCCGAGCATGTGCAGGTACTTAAACAGCACGTAGGTGGGGATGAAGGTGACGATGCCGGGGATCATCATGGTGGCCAGGGTCAGGCCAAACAGCAGGTCGCGGCCGGGGAAGCGCATGCGCGCGAAGCCATAGCCAACAGCGGCGCAGGAGATCACCGTGCCCACGGTGACCGACGCGGAGTAGAAAACACTGTTCTTGAGAAACTGCAGGAACGGGAAGCCCGGGTAGTTCAGGGCGTCGCCGTAGTTCTGCCACTGGATTGGCCTGGGCCACCACACAATCGGGTGGGCAACGATCTGATCGTTGCTCTTCAGGGCCGAGGTGATCATCCACAGAAACGGAGTCAGAAAGACCAGCGCCACGACGATGAGCATGGCGTGGCGGCCTGCTGTCGCGGCGGTACGGCGCCGCGCCGCCGCGCGGCGGGCCGCCGATGTGGCGGCGAGCATGGCATCGGGACCGGCCTTCATACTGCTGAGTTGGGCCATCTGTTTCTCGTCCTCCTCTGGCGTACTGGCCGCTAGGACCGTGTGCCGCCCTCGTAGTACACCCAGGCGCGCGAGGTGCGGAAGATCAACAGCGTGAGGATCACAACGGCCAGGAACAGCATGATAGACAGCGCGGAGGCGTAGCCCATCTTGAAGTAGCTGAAGGCGTTGCTATAGATCAACACCATGAACATCAGGGTAGAACTCAGCGGGTCGCCGGTGGTACCGCCGATAACCAGGGCCTGCGTAAACACCTGGAACGAGCTGATCACACCCATCACTAGGTTGAACAGGATCACCGGCGTCAGCAGGGGCAATGTGACACTCCTGAAGCGGCGCAGCGGGCCGGCGCCATCAATGGAAGCCGCTTCGACCAGTGTCTGGGGCACCTCTTTGAGGCCAGCCAGGAAGATCAGGGTGCCCGAGCCGACCGTCCACAGGCTGAGCAGGATCAGCGACGGCTTGGACCAACCAGGGTCGGACAGCCATCCCGGCGCGCCCAGGCCAACGGCGGTCAGAACGTTATTGATCAGGCCAGCGTCTGGATCCAACATCAAGATGAACACGATGGTCGCCGCGACGGGCGGGCAGAGCGCGGGCAGGTAGAAGAGGGTGCGGTACAGGCCGATGCCCCGGGCCGGCGTATTGAGCAGCAGGGCCAGGGCCAGCGAAAGGATCAGGCCCAGGGGCACCGAGATAAACGCATAGTAGGCGCTGTTGCCCACGCCGGTCAGGAAGTCGGGATCGGCGGTGAACATGGTCTGAAAGTTGCTCAGGCCGATCCATTTAGGCGCTTCAATGATGTTGTAGTCGGTAAAAGAGAAATAGACCGACGCCAACACGGGATACGCCGTAAAGATCAGCAGGCTGAGCAGCCACGGCAGCACAAAGAACAACCCCGCGCGGGCCTCCTTGCGCTCCAGGTTACCGCGGCGGCGGCGCCGGCCAAGCGTGATCGCGGCCATCAGGTGTCCCTCCATGGTGGAACAGCGGGAGACCTGGGGGTCTCCCGCTGCCAGTCAGATACCAGTCGGCGGGGCTAGCTGGATTTAAGCAGCTTGTCCAGCTCACCTTGACACAGTCGCTGCGCTTCGGCAAGGGCATCTTTCGGCTTGGCCAGCTTGTTCAGGATGCGGTCGGTGGCCTTCTTGAGCTGGTCCTTGGCATAGAACTCCACCGGTGATGTCCACATCGGCGTGGCGATATCCAGCTGGTGGAAGAAGAAGCGCGAGGCCTGCGTCCCAAACTCCTTGCCCCGCTTGGACGTAGCAATGGCTGGGGCGAATCCACGCGGGAAGTTCTTGTTGGCGGGCAGGTCAGGCGTGTTAGAGTAGTAGGCTTTCATGCCCGTGATGGACATATAGTCCAGGTACTGGAAGATCTCGCGCTTGTGCATGGAGCCCTTGGGCACGACCAGCCAGTTGGGCCAGTAGCCTGAAGTGGTCTTGGTACCAGTAGGCCCCACGGGGAACGAGGCCAGGTTCCAGTTCATGGCGAAGCCGGGCTTCTGGCTAGCATAGAGGTCGCCGAGAGTCCAACTGCCCTGAATCTGCGCGGCCAGCCGGTTGGCCTGGAAGGCGGGAGTCGCACTCTTTGAGCCGCCAAAGGTTCCGTAGGAGCTCCAGGATCCGGCCCGAGCCAGGGCCTGCATACTCCCCTTGTACTCCTCGTTCAACCAATCAACGAAGTACTGCATCATGGCCACGTTAGACGGGGAATCAATGGTGTACTTAGAGTTACGCGCGTCGTAGATCTGCCCACCGTTGAGTGCGGACCAGATGTGGACCGTCACGTCGAGTTCTTCGCCCCCCCAGGGCATGAAGCCAGCCGTCTCCAGCTTGTCGCCGTTCCAGTGGGTGAACTCCTTGGATAGCTTGCGCAGCTCATCCCAGGTTTTGGGGAACTTGTCCGGCGCGGTGGGGATGCCCTTCTTGGCAAACCAATCCTGGTTGTACCAGATGGCGTAGGAGCCGGCGGTGAGGGGCAGGCCGTAGGTGCGGTTCCTGAACTGGCAGCTGGCCAGCGCCGTGGCCGGCCAGTCCTGCACCCTGGAACTGGCGGACAGCCGCATCAGGTCGTCAAGCGGCTCAAGGGCGCCGCGCACGCCCAGGGAAACCGGGTTGACCCAGGAGATAGTGGCGTCGGGCGGGTTGCCAGCGGCGATGCGGGCCAGCAGCCACTGCTGAAAATCCTGGCTGCCCGTGCCGCACATTGTCTTGGCAAAGCTGATGTTGGGGTGCAGTTTCTCGTAGTTCTTGGCGATCACATCGAACGTGGCGCAGTACGGCGCCGAGCCTCCTGGTGTGGTGAAGGCCAGTTTGACCTGATCGGCCTGAGAGGCCTGGGCAAATACGCCGGTCGGGTCCTGGGCCGCCAACATTGTACCGGTGATCAGCCCCCCCGTGGCCTGCAGAAAGCGGCCTCGACTGAGCGGTCCTGTTGCGCCTGTGCGGGACATTCTCTCTATCTCCTTAACTATCACGGCATACCGCGTCGCCGCGCGGTCATCGCTGCGTCTGAGTGGCCCCAGGCCGGCGCCATCGTCGGCGCCGGCTGGTGGAATAGAACAAGCCAGAGATGACGGGTAGGGCATTCCAGGTGCCCCTCTACCGATTGACCACCTCCTCTCGCCAGGCTTTGCTCAAGAAACAACACACAGTGGGGCTATCGGCGGCCGACCGGCCGGAGGCGTTCGCGGCAAAAAGCCAGCGCCTGGGGTACCAGCGCCTCGGCTAGGTGCTCGATGATCAGGGCGCCCTGGAAGCCTGAGTGAGCCAGGCCGTGCAGAAAAGCCTCGGCGTCCAGGTCGCCCCAGCCCAGCGGCAACCAGGTGGCCTGACCGGCCGCGTCGTAGCGCACGTCGTCGGCGTGGGCCAGCACGATCCGCCCGGCCAGCGCAATCAGCGCCTCGGCGGTGACATCAGCGTTGCGCGGCAGGGTCTCCGGCGTGACCAGGCCAGCCGTATCCAGCACAAAACCCAGCGCCGGTGAACCTATCGTGGTGGCGAGCTGGGTGGCCTGGCCCGCCGAGGCAAGCACATTGGCCACGTAGGGCTCAAGGGCCAGGGTGACACCCTCGCCCTCGCAGAGCTCCGCCAGGGGCGCAATCACCTCGGCCAGGTCGGTCTGGGCCTTGGGTGTATGGTTGGCCGGATGGTCTTGCCAGGTGTCGGTCGGGTGGTACGAGCCGCTCTCGGTGACCACGAGCCGCGTGCCCAGTTCGGGGGCCACCCGCGCCACCTCGCTAAACCAGGAGTGGTTGCGCCGCCGCGTCTGGGGATCAGGGGCCATCAGGTTTGTGTAGGCAGCCAGGGCGGCGATCTCAATGCCCACGCTTTCGTAGGCGCGGCGCACCCGCGCCCGGTCAACCGCGCTAACCAGCAGGTCCAGCCCGGGCCACTCCAGGCGCAGCTGCACCGCCTCAATGCCAAGGTGGCGGCTGCGCTCGGCCACCTGCTCGGGTGAGCCGCCGCCGACCGTGTTGGAGAAGACGCCGAGCTTCATCGTAGCCTCCCCGGGGCCTGGCTGGCCGGCGCGGCCAACTGCGCGGCGTCGCCACCACCGGGCAAGGGGAACGTGGAGGCGATAGACACCCGCTGGCCCGTGCTGGCCGACCGTAGCGCGCCGAGCATCACCTCAAGCGTATGGTAGGCGTGCTGGGCGGTCAGCAGCGGCTCCGTCCCCTCGGCCAGGCAGCGGGCCACATAGGAGCCGCCGCATTGCCAGGTGTAGCCTTCCTGGTCGGTGGCCCGCGTCTCCCAGGTGGGTGAGCCGGCGACGCGCACCTCAATCCCGCGGGGCGCCCAGTCAAAGCCCAGCCACTGCGCGGCGCCCTGCGTCCCGCACAGCTCGATAGTCGTTCTGTCGTCGTGAACGGGGTAGACGAAGCCGGTCTGGATTGAGGCAAACACGCCGTCCCCAAAGTCCAGCAACAGCATCGTGTTATCCTCGGCTTCCACGGCGAACTCCTGACCGTGCAGGGTGCGGCGGGGCACGGCGATCCCCGATAGGGCCACCACGCCCCGGGCCGGCCCCAGTAACCCGGTGATCGTGACCACGTTGTACACACCGAGGTCGAACAGCGAACCCCCGCCGGCCTGATAGAACCATGGCTCGTGCGGGCCACCGTGACCGTAGCGGCCGTGGACGGCGCACACCTTGCCGATCTCCCCCGCGCGGACCACCCGCGCGGCCTCCTGAAACGTGGGGCTGATCACCGCGTTGGGCGCGCCGTACAGCCCCACGCCGCGCCGCGCCGCCTCGTTGAGCAGGTCGTCCGCGTCGGCCAAGGTGGTGGCGATCGGCTTCTCGCACAGCACGTGGCGGCTTGCCCGCAAGCCCTTCAGGTTGATCGGCGCGTGCAGCCGCATCGGCGTCAGGTTGATCAGCAGCTCGAATTCGGGGCCGGCCAGCATGGCGTCGAGGTCGCCGTACCAGGCGGCCGCGCCGTGTTGCTGGGCAGCCAGCCGCGCGCGGCCCTCGTCGGCGTCGCAGACGGCCACCAACTCCACATGGGGGCTGGCTGCCAGGTCAGGCAAATAGGCATTGCTGACACTGCCACACCCAACCACGCCCACCCGCGTCCTGGTCATTGCTCCTCCCCTATCGTGGCCTCAGGCTCACAGCCTCGGGCTACGAGCCTGCCCTGATGATGTAGTCAATAGTCAGACGATCTGGGGCCATAGGCCGGAAGTGCTCGTCGGCAAAGCGTACATGGCGGGGATCATGGCGGTAGCTCTCGATCACCGCCTCGCCAGCGAATCCGATGTCGAACAGGTAACGGTAACGGGCCGTTGGGTCCGCCGAGACACCAAACCGCACATCGGTCACCCCGGCGATAGCCCCAAGTTCACGCTGGCCCACCGCTGCCATCTCCAGTACCCGCGCTTCGGGCGCCTGGGCATTGAACACGATGAGGTGGCGAACCGTGGCCTTACCCTCCGGCGACATTTCTGTGTTCTCTTGTGTCACTAGCCTGTGCGATTATGTGCCACACTATAGCACTACCCGCGGCGGGGCGTCAATGGCGGCCTCGGTCGGGCGCCGCCAGATGGCGGCGGCACCGACCACGCCGGCCGTTGGGCCAAGGGCGGCGGGCAGGATAGGCAGGCCACGGGTGGCCTCGGCCCAGATGTGCGCTCTCGTCGAGGCCACAAAGCTGTCCCAATACAGCCCGCCAGCCACACCCAGCCCGCCGCCGACCACCAGCGCCTCGGGGTCGAGCATATCGGCCACCAGACCAGCGGCCACGCCCAGGGCCGCGCCGGCGGTACGCACCACGTGGCGGGCGGCCTCGTCACCGCCCGCCACGGCGGCCAGCACGTCGTGGCCGCGCGTGGCCGCAGTCTGGCCAGGGTGGGCCGCGTTGTAGCGGGCCACCAGCGCTGGCCCGGAGGCGAACTCTTCCAGGATGGGCCGCAGTTCGGCTCCGCAGTGGGGGCAGGTGGTGGTATGGGGGCTGCTGGCCAGCACAAGGGCGTTGCCCCGCGCGCCAGCGTAGGGCTGGCCCCCCTGCACAAGGCAGTAGCTGATGCCCGTGCCCACGGTTAGGTAGGCAAAGGTGGTATAGGGCTGGCCCGCGCCAAACAGCGCCTCGGCCAGCGCGGCGGCGCGCACGTCCGACTGCACCACGGCAGGGGCCAAGGCGCGGAAGCGCTCCTGTACGGGCTGACCACGCCAGGCGATCGTCTGGTCACTGGTGATGGCTCCACGCGCGTCCACCAGCTCGGCCACGCCCACCCCAATGCCCTCAACCGCCTGGCCACCGGCGGCTGCCTCGGCCAGCAGCGTAGCGGCCAGGCTCAGCGCGTCGGCCAGCACGGCAGCCCCGCCCCGCGTGGCCCCAGTGGGTACGGTCTGATGACCTACGAGGCGGCCGGTGGACAGCTCCACCAGGCCGCCGCCCATCTTGGTGCCGCCCACATCAAGGCCGATCGCCCAGCGCTGCGCCCCCACGGCAGCCAGAGCCGCGGGGGGGCCGGGGTCATCTCGCGGCCCCTCCATCAGTCGTGCCGACGCGGGTCGTGGACTATCGGCGCCGGGCCATCGGCTATGGGCAGATCAAAGGCGGGCGGCGCAAAGGTGCTCTCAATGGCCCGCGCCTGGCCGTCGCGGCCAGCCTCCTGCGCCTTGAGCATGATCTCCAGAACGTGATAGCCGTGCTCAGGCGTGATCAGGGGGCGCGCACCGCCCTGGATGCACTCCACCAGGTGACGCAGGCCATCGGTCCAGGGCCAGCCCGGATCAGCGGTGTCGTAGAGCTTCCAGGCCCCCACGCTGTTCTGCCACAGCTCATGACCCGTGGGCGCCCAGTCGTCGCCGAGCATCTGGATGACCCCCTCGCTGCCGTAGATCTCCACGGCGGGGCAGCGATAACGCTGGATGGTGAAGCCGGTAGTCACCACGGCGTAGACGCCACCGCCAAAATCCATCAGCACATGGGCGTTGTCTACCGCCTCCACGCCCACCCGCTGGCCGTTGATCTCACGTTCGGGGATGGCCACGCCGGCCAGGGCAGTGACACGCTTGACCGGACCGATCAGGCCGGTCAGCGTGGTCACATTGTAGACCCCCAGGTCGAACAGTGCCCCGCCACCGGGCTTATAGAACCACTCGGCCCAGTCTGGCCCGGCCCAGCCGTAGAGGGCGCGGGCAGAGAGCGGCCGCCCGATCTCGCCGCGCTGGATGCTCCGCCACATCGCCTGATACGTTGCACTGAGCACAACATGGGGCGCGGGCAGCAGCAAACCTGACGAGGTTCTGGACAGCTCCACCAGTTCGGCGGCCTCCGCAAGGTCAACCGACATGGGCTTCTCCACCAACACGTGCTTGCCCGCCTCGAGCGCGGCGCGGGTGACCGTACCGTGCGCTGGCATAGCCGTCAGCACCAGGACCAGGTCCACATCGGGCCGCTCCACCACCTCGCGGTAGTCGGTGGAGAAGGCGATAGGGCCAAACTGGTCATGCGCAAACTCACGGCGCTGCTCCTGGAGATCACACGCGGCGACTACCTCGATCAGGCGCTGCGCGCGCAGGCGGTGCAGTTGCGGCGTGTAGGCCCCTTGCATCACGCTACCGCAGCCTACGATGCCAATGCGCACAGCCTGGCCTGGCCCTCTACTCATCAGTCCTCCCTAGCCCTCTGCCAGCCTATGTTCTTTTCTGTGCGTTTACCGTGCGAATGTGTTCACACTGTAGCACGGCCCCGCCGCGGCGTCAATGGGCTGCTCACCACTACTCCGGCTCGCCGGGCTGGCTAGTGCTCCTTGGGCGGAGCGTCTCCCCTGCTCAGGGGCGAGGGAGGTCTGGGGCCGCGAGGCTGACCGGGGAGGCGGCGACCCCAACCACGTGGATAGCCAGGCCCTGCGCGCGCAGGAGGTCGAGTTGGGCCGGTGTGGCGGCCTGGTCGGTGAGCAGGGCAGTCACAGCGGACAGCCCGCATACGGTCGCCATGGCCATCTCGCCCAGCTTGGAGCTGTCGGCCAGCACGTAGACGTCGGTGGCGCGCTCAACCATCAGGCGGTTCAGTTCGCTCTCGGCATAGGAGTGGTCGGTCACGCCAGCCCGCGCCGATACACCGCCGGCCCCGATGAAGGCCTTGGTTGCGTGGAAGCGGCGCAGCGTGGCCTCAGCCAGCGAGCCGGTCTGGGCGATGCCGTCAGGCCGCACCACGCCCCCGGTGGAGATGACCGTAACGCCTGGTCGTGAGCCCAGAAACGAGGCGGCCTCCAACGAGTAGGTGATCACCGTGATGTCCTGGCCTGAGGGTATCGAGCGGGCCAGATGGGCCACCGTGGTGCCGTAGCCCAGGAAAACGCTGTCGCCGCGCTCAATCAGCGCGGCGGCTGCGCGGGCGATGGTAGCCTTTTCGCGGGAGTGCCGCAGGGCCCGGCCGTTGGCGGCCAACGTGAAGTCCAGGGTCAGGTAACGAGTTGCCCCACCATGCGAGCGCCGCAGGAAGCCATCCTCTTCAAGCTGCTTCACGTCGCGGCGTACGGTCATGGTGGAGACACCGAGGTCGTCGGCGATCTGGCCGATGCGCACACTGCCGCTCTCGGCGATACGCTCCAGGATGTACAGGCGGCGATCTGAGCCGAGCATGGCCCCTCTAGGACTATCGTCCGGCGACATCAGGCCATCGCTCTGTCTACTCATGAGTCTATTGTAGGCAGGCGTCCGCGGCGCGTCAACGGGGCCCCAAGTGGCACACGGTGGCGGCAGCCACCGTGTGTATCCGCAAGCGGCAGCGCGCGGCCTCCGCCATAGAGTGGGGCCAAAGTCGTTGCGGTGGCCGCACAAATTGGCAGTGGGTCCGGCCGGCGCTGATCACCATACAGCGCCGGCCGGAC
>JAABUM010002704.1_pt1 | contig 23273 bp, 24 predicted proteins | sample 5559161 | NCBI WGS metagenome assembly JAABUM01 (sample SAMN10711868, study PRJNA513369) | rock metagenome | isolation source: Antarctica rocks | place: Antarctica: Victoria Land, Siegfried Peak nord
CCGAGGAGGGCCGGATCGATGACAAGCATAGGTCCATGCCAGACGTGCTCACTGCTTACCGTATTCGGAGCTCGCCCACATTCGGCCGGGCAGTCACACCGGTTGAAGCAACGAGTCCCGCAAGCCAACCCCAACCGACAAGAGCCCGGCTCATTGGCCCGAACGATGTGACTTGCAGCGGTATCTGGCGCGGTTTCTGACATCGCTATGTGGCCGGGGCTGCTCCTGCGTTGCCAGCAGGGGACGTATCGGCCGCACGCTCGAGCGCGCGGTAGACCGTGGACCGGCTGACGCCGAACAGCTCCGCCAGGTCGGACGGGCTCTTCTGGCCGGTCTTGTGCAGGTCGACGAGTAGCGCCTCCCGTGCGGGCGTGAGCTTGGGCTTGCGTCCACGGAGCTTGCCGGCGGCGCGAGCGACAGCGAGCCCTTCACGCGTCCGGGCCTTGATCAGGTCGGACTCGAACTCAGCGACCATGGCCAGGACGTTGAACAGCAGCCGGCCGACGGGGTCGGTGGGGTCGTGCACGGAGCCGCCCAGCTGCAGCCGTACGCCGCGGGTGGTCAGCTCCTCGACGATGTCGCGGGCGTCGGGCAACGACCGGGCGAGCCGGTCGAGCTTGGTGACCACCAGGGTGTCGCCGGTGCGGCAAGCCGCCAGCGCCTCACGCAGGCCAGGCCGGGCGCGGGTGGTGCCGGTCAGGCCGTGGTCGACGTAGATCCGGTCGACGTCGACCCCGAGTGCGGCCAGGCCACCCCGCTGGGCGGTGAGGTCCTGGTTGGTCGTGGAGACCCTGGCGTAGCCGATCTTGAGTCCGGTCACCCGAGCAGTGTGCCGTATGACGTGCCTCAGCGGGACTTCAAAGCGGACGGGTCTATTGGGATAGCTGCTCCTGCTCCTGCTCGTGTGCCGGCCAGCCGGTGATCTTGTACCGATGGGCGTTCGGCTAACGGGAAGCACGTAGCGCGCTTTCAGTCTCGATGGCGCGTGCCCTCACGCGAGCGCTCGACCAACGGCAGATCAAGCAGCTCCTCCAGGGCCCGGACCCGGGCGCTGACCGCAGGCTGACTAACGCCCTGCTCGCGTGCGGTCGCGCTCAGGCTGCCGCTTCGGGCGACCGAGACCAAGACGTCAAGGGCGGCGAGGTTGGTGCCCCTCAGCACCGCTGACAACCCGCTGTCTGCTTTCGGCTCGGACAGCGACGTCGGAGTGCAGGGCGAGGGCGCCCACATGCTCTCACTGGCCTGCACATCTCGAGTCTGTCAAGCAGACAACTGGTAGGGCACCCCTCTCGTCCTTGTACCCCCACAAGGACGGGTTGTGTTCACCCTGCAACTGTTGCCGTCACGACCTTTAACGCCATCCTTTACTGGCCCGGGGCTCGTCTTAACGCCTCACCACCTGGATGGTAGGGGCCACGACGGCCCTGCCCGGCGTGCGACCCCAGCACATTCTTGGGGTTGCACCCGGCTCGTGCGTATGGTGCGCTCGGAACGTTGCTGCTGCCTCGCGAAGAGTCAGGCAGCCAGTTCTCACCTATATGACGCCAGGTCACTCGGCATCCCCGGTGGCGCAACGTAGACCACTGCAGGGACTCAGATGACCCTTCTTCACGAATCGGCGCCGGTTGCCCTCACTACCGGTGCGCAGGCCGGGCACGAGCCTCAGCGCACCACCCTGCTGGGCTATGTCACGACGACGAACCACAAGACCATCGGCGTGATGTACACCTGCACGGCGTTCTTTTTCTTCATCCTGTCCGGGCTGATGGCCGAGACGATGCGCGCCGAGCTGGCCCGCCCTGGGCTGCAATTCCTGTCCAACGAGCAGTACAACCAGCTGGTCACCATGCACGGGACGCTGATGATGTTCCTGTTCGCACCGGCGCTCGCGTTCGGGTTCGCCAACTTCATGATTCCGCTGCAGATCGGCGCGCCAGACGTGTCGTTTCCACGGCTGAACGCCCTGGCCTACTGGTTCTACCTGTTCGGCGGCCTGATCGTGGTGGGCGGTTTCCTGACCCCGGACGGCGCGGCCGACTTCGGCTGGTTCGCCTACGCCCCGCTGAACAGCGCGGTTTTCTCACCCGGCGCCGGTGCCGACATGTGGATCCTCGGGTTGGCCATGTCCGGTGTCGGCACGGTGCTAGGGGCGGTCAACTTCATCACCACGATGCTCACGCTGCGCGCCCCCGGCATGACCATGTTCCGGATGTCGATCTTCTGCTGGGACATGCTGATCACCGGCATCCTCGTGCTCGTCGCGTTCCCGGTGCTCGCCGCCGCGCTACTCGCCTTGGCGGCCGACCGGATGCTGGGTGCGCACGTGTTCGACGCCTCCAACGGCGGCGCGATCCTATGGCAGCACCTGTTCTGGTTCTTCGGCCATCCCGAGGTCTACATCATCGCCCTGCCGTTCTTCGGCGTGGTGACCGAAATCATCCCGGTGTTCAGCCGCAAGCCGGTGTTCGGCTACAAGGGCCTCGTCTTCGCGACGATCGGCATCGGCGCGCTGTCGATCGCGGTGTGGGCCCACCACATGTTCGCCACCGGCGCCGTGCTCCTGCCCTTCTTCGCGCTCATGTCGTTCCTCATCGCGGTGCCGACCGGGGTGAAGTTCTTCAACTGGATCGGCACGATGTGGCGGGGCCAGCTCACCTTCGAGACACCGATGCTGTGGTCGGTCTTCTTCCTGGTCACGTTCCTGTTCGGTGGGCTGACCGGCGTGCTGCTGGCCAGCCCGCCGATCGACTTCCACGTCACCGACTCGTACTTCGTCGTCGCCCACTTCCACTACGTGGTGTTCGGCTCGGCTGTGTTCGGCGGCTACGCCGGCATCTACTTCTGGTTCCCCAAGATGACCGGCCGGATGCTCGACGAGCGCCTGGGCAAGCTGCACGCCTGGACCCAGCTCTTCGGCTTCCACATGACCTTCCTCATCCAGCACTGGCTGGGGATGAAGGGGATGCCGCGCCGGGTCGCTGACTACCTGCCGACCGACGGCTTCACCACGTTCAACACCATCTCGACGATCGGTGCGTTCCTGCTGGGTGCCAGCCAGCTGGTGTTCTTCTACAACGTGATCCACTCCTACCGCTACGGCGAGCTGGCCCCCGGCGACGACCCATGGGGCTACGGCAACTCCCTCGAGTGGGCGACGTCCTGCCCGCCTCCACGGCACAACTTCGTCTCGCTGCCGCGCATCCGGTCCGAGCGGCCCGCCTTCGACCTGCACTACCCGCAGGCTGCTGGTCAGGCCGACTTCCACGCCAGCCCCGAGTCCGTGGACGCATGAGACGATGAAGGTCGCGGGGTCGTGCTCCCCCATTCCCTTCGTTTCATGAGCGCGCAGCGGCGACACGTCCTCGGAAGGGGCGGTGCCGTCACCGAGCGCCGCGGCTGCCGCCCAGCGGTGCACCTCGCCGAGGTGGTGGGCGAGGTCGCGCAGGCGCCAATTGCCGCACGCGGGCACCGGGAGACCGGCGTCTGCCCGGTCGAGGACGCCAGCAAAGGCCGCTCCCTCGCCGCGCAGTGCGTCGAGGTGATCCACGGCCTCGATCCTGGCACGGAGGTGTAGGCCGGTCATGCGGCGCCAATGATTGCTGGTGCGGCGAGCCGGGCCAAGGTGGGCCTGTGAGCTGACTCGGGCCACGCACCTTGCAACCCCGGGTGACTCGGCAACAGCGGTGATGCAGGCGCCCGCCATCTGCACAGTCCCGCAGAGGGATCCCTGAGTGGCACGTTGGCATGTCGTCTTGCCGGTCGGTGTGATGTGGCCTCGCTAGGCTCTGCGTGTGGCCGCTGAGGTCGAGTCGACGTGGGTCGCTGGCGTCGATGGACACGTCGAACCGGAGATGGCGAGCTCAGCGCTACTCATCATCGATACCCAGGCTGATTTCGTCGACGGCGGCGCCAGCCCGATCGAGGGAACGACGGCGATCCTGCCGGCGTTGGCGTCGCTGCGCACAGCGTTCCTGCGAGCAAGTCGACCGGTCGTACACGTGGTGCGGCTCTATGAGGGTGACGATGTCGATCGGGTACGGCGCACAGCAATCGCCGCCGGCGCCAGAGTTGTCGTCCCCGGCTCCTACGGCTCTCAGGTGGTGCCCGAGCTACGCGAGCTCGCGGTCGCCGCACCGGAGGCCGGGCATCTGCTGGCCGGCGAGCTGGAAGACGTCGGCCCGCATGAGGTCGTCATGTGGAAGCCGCGCTGGAGCGCTTTTCACCGCACCCGCTTGCACGAGTACCTGACCGGCCTGGGGGTGAGCACCGTCGTCGTTGCTGGCTGCAACTTCCCGAACTGCCCGCGGGCCACCATCTACGACAGCAGCGCACACGACTACCGGGTACTCGTCCCCTCCGACGCCGTGTCCGGAGCCACCGCTCTGCATCTCGACGAGCTCGGCAAGATCGGCGTCCTGCACGCCAGCACCGCCACCATCACCGCGGCACTGGACCAACTGCCGAACAGATAGGGCGAACGGAACGGAGGCGCCCGCTGACCGATCGTCTGGCGGGGAAGTGTCAGCTCTCGTTCAGGTCGCCAGCGAGTGTTGTTCTGGTGGAGATGAGCCGCCACCCCAAGTCCAGGGCGTCCAGCTCGAGCAGGTGGTTGTACTTACGCTGCCAGGTGCCGTCCTTCAGGTCGACCCGCAACTGGGTCATGCCTAGGGTCAGTACCTGCGGGTCGAGTAGCTGCAGGCCCGACATCGACTGCCTCACGGCGGGGTCCTGGTAGGCCTGCGGTCGTCGCCAGAACGCGGCCAGGAAGCCGTCGGTGCAGTCCCAGGGCACCGGCAGCGGTCGGACCTCGACGTCCTCTCCGAGGGCGGCGGCAACCTGTTGCACGCTCGGCACCGTGAGCTCAAGCTCCGCGATCTCTGGCAGGTAGTCCCGGACCAGCCAGAAGCCGCTGTGAAACGACTCCGGGTCGAAATGCAGGACGACGGCCCGGTTGGCGACGCGCTGCATCTCGCGTAGCCCGGCCGCCCAGTCGCGCCAGTGGTGGAGCGTCACAAGTGCCATCGCCACGTCGAAGCGGCCGTCGGCCAGCGGGAGGTTCTCGGCGGTCGCCCGCAGCACTTTCGCCGCCCCGACGGGCCGCTGGGCGATCATGGTCCGGGACGGCTCGACGGCGACCACATCGCGGTCGACCGGCTCGTACGAGCCCGTACCCGCGCCCACGTTGAGCACGGTCCGGGAGGTGCCCAGAGCCGCATCCACCTCGGCCTGCCAACGAGGGTCCGGGCGCCGACCCTGTGCGTAGCCCACACCGATGCGGTCGTACACCGCCTGAGGCACCCCTCATCGTTCCACGGCGGCCGCAGAACGTGCTGCAGCCCCGGCTCCAACCGCCCTCCCTACGTCTCCGTCCCCGTAGAGCGATCGACTTGCGACACTGAGGCGGGCGGTTGGCCAGTGGCGGACGAAGACGAAGCGATGGAAGTTACTGACCCCATCCGGGTGGCGGGGCCGAGGCGGTTCCGAACGTGGGGTTGTAGTACTCGCGCAGCTCGCCGCACAGGCCCCCATCGGTGAAGCGCAGCACCAAGCAGCCGGGCAGCGTGACCGCGTCGGTCGACGCGTCCGTTCGCCACCCAGGATCACGCATCACTGCCCACCACTCCACCGTGACGCGGTTGCCCGCGACAACCGGCGTCCCGAACCGCAGGTCGAGGTCCTGCTGGGTGGCAGTAGCGCGTCGCCAGTAGGCGGCGATCGCCTCACGGCCGGCATGCGGAGGCTTCGTCGGCGAGGACAGGTACAAGCCGTCCGCAGCGAACAGCGCCGCCGCCGCGACGTCGTCCTTGCTGCGCCACGCCGCGCCGTAGGCGGCGATCCACTCATCGACTGTCATCATCGGAGTGTCCCAGGACGGACATGTGCCGGCGACGTGGCCGCTGAGCGATGGTCATCCGGGCCGGCTTCCGCCGCGCCGCGCCGCGCGACGACTTCGGTGCCTCAAGAAGGCCACGGAGAGGCTCGGGTGTCGCGAAGATCATTCGGCTCCAGGGGTTGAACCTGACGCCACGTCAGGATCTACCGTCAGTGGCATGGAGCAGACCTGACGGGCCGCCGTCGGCGATCCGGGGGCGGACAGCTTCCCGAGCGCCTTGGAGACCCGGACCGGTCCCGGCCCGGGCGACGTGAGATAGCCCTGGTTACACAGGAGGGTGTGCATATCCCTGTATGCACAGTATTGTGTGCCAGTGCCCGACACCATGATCGCGAGAGCCCACAGCCATCCGCTTCGCCTGGCGTTGCTTGATCTGCTGCGAGGCGGGCCGTTGACCTCAACGGCGGCGGCTTTGGCCCTCGGTACACACACGGGCGCGACATCGTTTCACTTGCGGCAGCTTGAGCGGTACGGGCTGGTGGAGCCGGCGGCTGGCGGTCGGGGGCGGGAGAAGCCGTGGCAGCTAGTCCGCGCCGCGCCTGCGGTTGCCGAGGCGTTGGACGAGCGCGATGACCAGCGGTGGGCGCGTTGGCGCGACCGCCGGGACCGGTACCCCCGAGCCTGGCGGCAGCAGGCATCGGCGAGTTGGACCCTGCTGCTCACACCCGCGGAGCTCGAGGCACTCTCGGGACAGCTGCTCGACCTGGTGGCGCCCTACTTCCCCCGTGAGGTCGACCCCGACCTTCGGCCGCAGGGCGCCGAGCCGGTTGCTTTGATCACTCGGCTGTTCCCGGACTTCGCACCGGCCGCTGGGAGCCGCGGGTGACTCGCGACGTCCGCATCCTCTGGGCCGGGCAGGGCGTCAGCAGTGTCGGCAACGCCGTGTCGGTGCTGGCTCTGCCGCTCGTCGCCCTGCTCGACCTGCATGCCCGCGGCTGGCAGGTAGGCCTGTTGAGTGCTTGCACCTTCGCCAGCTACGCCGTTCTCGCCGTGCCCGTCGGGGCGTGGCTCGACCGGCGTACGCGTCGCCCGTTCGTCCTCGCCGGGGATCTCGGCCGCGGGCTGGCGCTCGCGTCGATCCCCATCGCCCATGCCCTCGGGTTGTTGACCGTCACGCAACTAGTCGTCGTTGCGCTGGTCGTTGGCGCGCTGTCCGTCGTGTTTGACGTGGCCTACCAGAGCTGGCTTCCCGGCCTCGTCGACCCCGAAGACCTTGTCGCCGCCAACGGCCGGCTCGGCGCCACTGACTCCGCCGGCCGGCTAGTCGGTCCGGGCGTCGCCGGACTGCTGGTCGCCGCGATCGGTGCGTCAGCGACCGTCGGTCTCGACGCAGTCAGCTTCGTGGCCGCAGGTGCTGCAACGCTGGCCGTGCGGAACCGGGAGAAGCCGCGTGGCGCCGCGGCCGCGGGAGGTGGATCGGCGTTGGCGGGCTTGCGCTGGCTCGCCCGACAGCAGGCTCTGCGCGCCGTCGTCGCCTGTACGGCGACCGCCAACCTGTTCGTGGCAACCTGGCTGGCCGCCGAGACGGTCTTCCTGATCCGAACCCTCAACGCCGGCCCGGCGGTAACCGGTGCCGTTCTGGGGTTGGGGAGCGCGGGTGGGGTGTTCGGCGGGCTTCTGGCTGCGCGGGTCTCCCGGCGGCTGGGCAGCGCGCGGACGCTGCTCCTGTGCGCGGCGGCCGGCGGGCCGTGCGCGCTACTAGCGGTCGTCGTGACCGGTGTTGCGGGGCCATGGGCCTTGAGCCTCGGACTGCTCGGCATCACCGCCACCGCCGCGATCTACGGCGCCGGCAGCATGAGCTACCGACAGCAGGCAACGCCACCGGCGCTGCTGGCCCGGGTCACCGCGGCCATCCGTTTCACGACCTACGGAGTCCTGCCGCTCGGCGCGCTCCTCGGCGGCGTCCTCGCCAGCACGGCCGGTCCCAGAGACACCCTGCTCATCGCAGCTGCCGGCTACGGGTCATCAGCACTGTGGCTCCTCCCATTCGCCAGAATCCGCGACCTGCCGCTGTCGCGAAGCCTCGCAACGACGACAACTGCAGGGGAAGCCATCGCGTAACCCAGCCCCGAACGTGCCTCCCGCGACTGCGACAGATGGGATGCGGGATGGCCGACTGCTTCCTGACCGAGCACCAGCTGCGCCGCTACGGCCGGTACACACCCGGGCCACCCGCTGCCTGATTTCTGGCGTTGTGCGCAATCGTGGGTCCGCGGGATGCGGCGGGAACAGGTCGACCGTTCGCGGGACGTAGCCACGGTGGAACTGCATCTGCTGCTTCCGGGACAGGCACGGCACGACGATTCGCTCGAGCAGTTGGTAGCTATAGCTACCTAGGAGAGCGACACACTGGCGAGGCGCTCAGTCCTGCTCCACCGCGGCCCCGCGCCACAAGTAGCCCACCTCGATGCCTGCTACCGGTTCTGCTGGTAGACCACCCCCAGATGTCGCCCACAGGACGCTCCGGGCGGGGGTTCGTGAGGCAGGTCCAGCCCTCCGGCGTCAGGTTCCACAACTCCCCCGCCTGGTCGTAGCCGTTGAAGCACTCAACCGACTACATGGCATGGTCGTTGTCGTCATGCAGTAGTGGTCGACGACTGTGCTGACCTGCCCCTAACAGCACACCCGGATCCTGTATCAGGATCGGCCTGTCGCGACCCAGGCGCGCCGACCTCGCTAACCGCCGGGGCAGAGACGCTGGCTGTCGCTTGGTCCCTCCCAGCGCCAGGCCACCGCGGAGGCCCTCGCGATCCACGCCGCTCCTCTACAGCGGACCGTGTGCCTCATCGCCGCTCCGAGGATGGTCGAAGCAGGATGAGGCAGTGCGAAGCAGGGCGGAGCACTCCCCCTGGTGGGCGTCCGTCAGGGTGTGTCGGCCTGGTCGAGGACCCGCTCTATGGCGACGGTGGCGGCGCGGCCGCGGGACCAGCGGTGCTGGTCGGCCCAGCGTTCGAATCGGTCGAGCAGGTCACCGGACAGGCGGACGCTGACGGTGGTTGCCCGGGGAGGGGTGGTCTCGGCGGGCGGCGTAACGCTCGTCGGCGCTGCCGGCGCCTTGGGAGCCTCAACTGGCAGGCCGTACGCGTCGGTGGCGCCTGCCAGGGCAGCCGGCTGGGGTGAGCGGGGGGTACGCCGAGCCGGGGTGGTCATCACGGCTTCTCCTGGTCGAGTAGGCGGGCGGTGATGGTGGTGAAGGCGTGGGCGAGTTGGCTGTCAGGTCGTAGGGCACTGGCCGCTAGGCCGGCGGCTTTGGCGGCGTCCAGGGTGGCTTCGGCGCGCCGGACTGGCGGGTCGAGGACGAGGTCGGGGTAGTCGGCGGTGAGCTGGTCGAGTAGGGCGCGGTGTTCGCGCTGGGCAGGGCCGTCGCCGCGCCAGGGGACGTCGGTGACCAGTACCCCGGCTAAGCGCAGGGTGGGATGCAGCCTACGGACGTTGCCGATCGCGTCCACCGCCATAGCCAGGCCGGTCAGCGATCCCTGCTCGGGTCGGGTGGTGAGCAGCACGACGTCGGTGGCCAGCAGTGCCTGGGTGAGCAGCGGTCCGGGTTGGGGGCCGGTGTCGATGACGACCATGTCGGTGCCGTCGTCCAGGGCGGTGAGCGCATCGGCGAGCCGGTAGAGCTCGGCGGGGTCACCGGAAAGCTGGGCGAGGCGGGCAAGGCCGGTGCCGCCGGCCGCGACTCGGAGCCGGGGCGACCAGGGGCTGCCGGTGAGCGCCGGTGCAAGTCCCCGTCCTTCGGTGAGCGTGTCGTAAAGCGGGCATCCCTCCCCCGCTGCCTTTCCGATCAGCCGGTCGGCGGCAGTGCCCTGCGGGTCCCAGTCGACGACGACGACGGACCGGCCGCAGCGCTCGGCAGCGGTGTAGGCCAGCTCGAGCGCCGCGGTGGTCTTGCCGCCGCCACCCTTGATGTTGGCGACCGCGATCCGCTGCATGCCGCACAGTGAAGCAGCCCGCGTCACATCTACTGACTGTGACGCGCCGTGCGTCATGCTGCGTCTTTCTGCGCCGGTCCGCTTCAGTCGCGGCTTTCGCTTGTGGCAGTCGCCGCGGGCGCCTGGCTGTTGGGTTCCGGTTCGGCGCTGTCGGCGAGGCGGTGCTGGCAGGTGCAGGAGCGGCAGATGCGGTGCTGATGCTGGGTGTCATCGCAGTCGTGGTGGTGGGCAAGGCGGCAAGACTGGCAGATCACAGTGTTTCCCTGCGGGACGTGAAAGGGCGGGGGAGGGACCCGGGGTCGGTCGGTCTCTGCCGTGCCCCGTTAGGTTGGGGCCAGAGCACGACGCGCGGGGCCCCTGGGCCGCATGATGATCAGCAGCGCCAGCGACCTGGCAGAGGCTAGCGATCACGAGGGTGTGCGCGGCGGGGCTGGGGGCCGGGAGGGGACCGTCAGCGGCGGTCAGTTGCCGCGCGGTCCTGGCTTGAAGCGCCCGGGCGGCGGCGAGGAAGGCAACGCGGCCAGGCGCTGACCTGTCGGTCGGCGCCGGAGGCGATCTTCATCGCGACGGCATCTGGGTTTGCGTGTCAGCAGGTCCTGGAGGCGGGGTGGCCGCCGGGAGCGTGGTGGGCCGTGGCCGTCATGGCCGGTTGGGTCCCCGGCCGGCAAGGGGCAGCCCCGCGACGAGGCCCGCGCCGATGCTGCCTAGACCCGTGACGAGGGCTACCTGCAGGGGCAGGGCGGCCAGGGCCGCACCAGCGAGGGCGTATCCGAGGCCGGTGGTGGCGGTGTTCAGCCCGAACGCTTCGCTCACGCGCTGCCCCGGAGCCAGGCTCTGCACGGTGATCAGGATGGTGGTGACCAGCGGTGCGGTGCACGTGCCGATGACCAGGTAGCCGACCACGGTCAGGCCCAGGCCCGGGCCGGCAGTCAGCACTGCCAGCCCGGCAGCGAGCCCGGCCAACAACAGCATCGCCCGCTGAATGGCTGTGCCCGGCAGTCGCTGGCTGTGCACCCCGTACGCGAGGCCGGAACCGGCGCTGGCCACGCACAACGCCGCCTGGAGCAGCACCGCAGTGAAGGCGCCACCGCCCAGGCGCCCGGCGATGGGCAGTGCGCACACCTCGGCTAGGCCGATGCACTGCGCGGCCGCAACACCGAGACCGAGCCACAGGCCGAACACCGGTGACCACAGCCGTGGTCGCTGGCCTGCTCCTGCGGTTGCAGCGGCGGCGACGGGGATGGGCGGCACCAGACCGCGCACGAGCAGGGCGGCAGCCGCAGTCAACGTGGCCATCGCCACCACACCGCCGACTTGAGCGGCGGCGACTGCGGCGACCAGCAGCGGGCCGCTGACGATGGTGAACTCGATGAGCACCCCATCGACGGCCAGCGCCGGCGTCAGCAGCCGAGCCGGGACGGTGCCGGTCAGGATCTTGCGCATGCCGGCCGGCGCGCCAGCGGTCAGCGCAGCACTGACAACCGCGAGAGCGACCAGCAGGACCCCCGGCCAGCTCAAGGCGCCGGCCACTGCTAGAAGCCCCAGCACCCCGGCGGCGCCCAACAGCAGCCAGGACAGCACCGTCAGCGTATTGCTGCGGTCGAGCCACCGGCCGACCGGGGTAGCCACCAGGACCTCGGCCGCCGTCGCCGCGGAGATCATCACTCCACCCAGCCGGTAGCTGCCGGTCGCCGCCATCGCCAGCAGCAAGAACGCCAGCGGTGTCATGCTGACCGGCAGCCGAACCAGCTGGGTGGTCAGCGACCAGCGCCGATAGGCCGGTGACCCGACCACCTCGCGCAGCAGCCCGCCGGGCGACCCACCTGCCGCCTCGCTGGTACTCACCGGCCGAACGCTAGCCTCGAGCGATGCTCTTGGTCGCCCGGCCTTGAGGGTGCACGAGGCAGCCGGAAGGCTCCTCCCGTCGAGACATTGTGAAGCAGGTTGCAGCGAGTCGCTTCGCCGATTAGCGGCCGGCCGACTCGGACGGCGACGTAGCGCCGTGGGTGTCCTGGGCGCGGTCATCCGGACCGCGATGTCGCTAGTCAGGGCGTCAGTGAAGGCGGAGCCGGCTGCGGTGTGCGGTTGGCTAGTTCCGGTGGTAGGCATCGGTTTTCTCCTAGGGTCTGCGGGCCGGGTGAGGCAGGCGCTGCTGCCTGCCCGTATGGCCTGCTGGCCGGGCCCGCAGAGGCTCCGCGCGGGATGCGACGCGCCGGCCCGAAGCCCGCCCGATCCCGTAGGGCGCCGGAGGCGAGGGCGGGTGTAGGGGTGCGCTGCGCGACGGATTTCGGGTGGAGGGGCGGCCCGAGCAAACTCCGCAGGCCCCGTTGGGAGAGCGGCGCCCGTCCGTGGACGGCTCGTTTGTGGTGGTGTCGTGGCCGTCGCCCGGCCCTGAGGGCGTCCAGTGTCGCTGTACTCGCCGTAGTGCGGCGAGACACCAGATGCGAGCGGCCAGCAAGCGGTGCAGTAGACCAGCGGCCGGTGCGACTGTCGTGCTGTCCCAGCAACTTGCTTCCGGCTGGCATGGTCACGCTGCGTCGTCGAAGGAGAAGACCAGTCCGGACACTAGGTGTCTCTATGTCCGCGTGAGGCTAGTGATTGGTCTGGTCAAGGTAGGACTGCCGACGACGTCCTGAGACCGCGAAGTGACCGGCGGGCGGGAACCGCCGGGGCGAATAGGGGGGTTGAGCCGGGACGGCGGGGGGCGGTGGCGGTCTGGACGCGGCCGCGGAGGACCTGAGGCCTCCGGTAGGGGTCGTCGAGCCGACTCGGGCACTGAGGGAACGTGCGGGGCGGGCGGCGTTCAGGCTGCCTGGGGGAGCGGCAGCTCGGGTTGGTCGGGCCGGTACAGGCCGCGCTGGACCCGCCAGCCGCGGCGGGCGCAGAAGTCGGTCCAGTAGGCGGTGAAGCCTTTGCGCTGCAGCGCGTGGCGGGCTCGGCGGCGAGCGGTGGCACCGGTGCTGCCGAGCAGGTCGGCCGCGACGCTCAGAGCCGCGGGGAGCTGGTCGGTGTCGGCGGCGGCCGTGCTGCGGGCCCAGCTGGCGCCCCGGCCGCCGCAGCTGGCCAGTCCGGTGGCCTGCAGGCCGATCAGGTGCCGGGCGACGGTGCGGGGGTGTAGCCCGGTCAGGACGGCGAGCTGGTCGACGCTCAGTCCGCCGTAGGCGCCGTCGTCGAGGGTGTCGAAGATCCGGGCGGCGACCCGGCCGAGGCCGCCGTGGATGGTGTGCGCGAACGCGTCGTGGGCGCGGGCACTGCCCCCGGTGGGGACCGTCGGGCGGGGTGGCAGCTGGTCGAGGACCGCGTCGACGCCGGCCGGGGGAGTCGGGGCGCCGGGGCGGATCAGTCGCCAGGTGGCGGCTTGGGTGCCCTGGTGCGGGTGCTCCAGGCGGAGCCAGCCGCGGTCGACGAGGCGGTGCAGCGCCACCGCGGCGGTGCCGGCGCTGACGTTGGCGGCCTCGGCTAGCTGGCGGGTGGAAGCCGACGGGGTGAGCGTGGCGGCGGCGGCGGCGACGTCGACCAGGGCGGCGAGTACCGCCCGGTCGGTCACCCCTGCCGCTCCCGCCCAGGCGCCCGGGTCGGTGTCGGCGGCGGCGAGCAGCTCGGCGAGCTCGGCGCGGACCGACAGATGGTCAGCTGCCGGGGGGCGTTCGAGAACGCGGCGCTCCGCTTTGGCCCAGGTGGTCGCCAGCCGGCGTTCGGCGTCGGCGGGGTTGCGGTGCCGGCGGCTGCCGGTCTTGCGCCGCTGGATCGGGGCCCAGTCGCCCAGCGCGCCGCCGGCGAGCACGTCACGCCAGGCTGTCTGGGTCCAGCCGGCGCTGACCGCGGCCAGCGCGGTTGCCATCACCGCCTCCGAGCGGCTGGCGTAGCGGGCGGCGCTGTCGCCGTCCCGCAGCAGGGCGGTAATCGACTCCGACAGCGGCCGAGCCGGCAGCGGCGCATGGAAACGGGAGCGGCCGACGCTGGCCGCTGGGGCGGTCACCGCCGCAGGCGGCGCCGGCCACGCGCAGGACTCATCTGCAGGTCATGACACGCCCGGATCGTTTCTGCTGGGGCGTGCGTGACCCGCCAGGGTGGCGGGGGTATCGTGACCTCCTAGTTACCTGCTACGAAGCCCTGCATCCAAGAGCGCGGCCAAACGACTTGGGGTGTGGGGCTTCGTGCTGTCCCGGGCCGGTCGGTTGACCGGCCCGGCAGCTGACGCTAGGCGGTCAGCCTCATCTGCTTATCAGCCGGCACTTCGTCCTCTGGCGGAAGAACCGGAGGGAGTCCGTACCGGTCGGCCAGTGCGCTCGCCAGGACGTCGCTGTACGAGACCTCCCGGCGCTCAGCTTCGTCTCGCATCGCATGCGCGATTGCCACCGGAAGCCGCCCGCCCACGGGTATCCGCTCGCCCTTGCTGGGGCGACCGCCCTTGCCGCGCTGTCGCTCGTTCATACGAGCAACCTGGCAGATCGTTCTCGATAACCGGGTCAACTGATCCGGCGTGTCGCGGTCTTTCTCAGCCGAGGGCAGCGGCGGGCAGGCACCGGTCCTGCCCTAGCAACGGGACCGCGGCCGCGCGGCACGGCGCGGCTACTAGCGCGGCACGGCGCGGCTACGGCGCCCCAGGAGGCGCCTCCGGCCGTGCTTCGTCAGCCGCGAGACTGGGTCGCTCTCCCCACGCTGGTGCGCAGCCCACCCAGCATCAGCGGCAGCTCGTTCTTCGGGGGTGTCGGGCTCGTCGTCCAGCGGGGCTGCCAGCAGCGTCCGCACCGTCGGGTCGGCTGCACGGCGCAGCAGGCTGCTCGCCGACTCCACCGCCTCGTCGGGTAGCTCGTCGACCAGCTGGTGCAGCTCGGCCCGGGTCACGAAGCCAGCGTAAGACGCAAGCGGCGCACTTGCACCTTCGTGTACCTGCCCGTCACCGGTCGCATCCGGGAAGCGGGCCGCGAGTGGCTGTTAGGAGATAGACATGAGCAACAACGGCCCATGGGTCATCCAGGTGTCCCGGCCAGCGCAGAAGGCGCTGCGGCGAGTGCCCAGCGAGCGGGAGCGGCTGCTGCGCGGGATCAACGCGCTGCCGGCAGGTGACGTCGTCCGTCTACAGGGCGGCGCCACCGACGAGTTCCGGCTGCGCGTCGGGCACTGGCGGGTCCGGTTCCGCGTCGACTACACGGCTCGGCTGATCACCGTTGTGGCGATCGCGCCACGTGGTCAGGCATACCGGGGGCTGTGACGGCCTCACCGGACCAGGGTGCGGGTCGGCGTCAGGTTCGCTGCCAACGCTTGCCCGGCGCCCTCAGCAGCGACGGCGACGGCGGCGACGGCGATTACCAACGGGTCGGGGAAGCATTGCCGGGGCAGGGGCTCCGCCCGGGAGGCGACGACGACGCCCTCGACGGTCCGGGGCTGGTCGACCACCCCGGCCCGGCGTAGTTCAAGGTCGGCGACGTCCCCGCCGGTCCCGGCGATCGCGGGACGGTCGCCGGCAGGCTCGGGGGTGAACCTGGCCGGCTCCCGGTCCAGCAGCCATCCGGTGTCGCGCATCGCCGTTCCCGGGTCGACGCCGGTGGCGACCTGCTCGCCGTAGACCCGCATCGCTTCGGGGCGCAGCTCGCCGAGGCGCTCCTCCGCGGCTCGCTGGGCGGCCTGCGCCTCGGGGTCGTCGGGCCAGCACCGGGCCGCACCCCAGCCTGCCAGGGTGTCCGGGACCGGGAGGGCGGCCGCGCGTTCGTCGAGCAGCGGTGACCAGGTCAGCCGGTCGGCGGCGTGCCGGGCCCGTAGCTGGGCCCGGGCAGCGGCCGCGGCCCGCTCATCGCGAGTTGCCCGGGCGGCGGCCCGGACCTGTCCGAGCTGGGCGAACGCTTCCGCGGCGGCGGCGAGGACCGCGACCGCCTGGCCGAGCTTCGCCGTGGCGTGCGCGGCCGGGTCGTCATGGCTGCTCAAGGGGTGCTCCTGTCATCGGCTGCGTCCGCGGCTGGTGGCCGCAGGGTCGTGCTGGTACCGGGACGGGTCCAGGGTGGCTGTCAGGTCCGCCGGGCGAATCTGGGCAGCAGCCTGCGCCTGGCGCTGAGCGTGGACGGCGTGGAGCTGCTCGGCTGCCCGGCGGGCAGCAGCGGCCTGCTCGGCGCGGCCCTGGGCCTCCCGCATCCGGGTCACAGCGTCGGCGAGGACCGCGAGCTGAGCGAGCAGCGCGAGTAGCTGCGCCGCCTCGGCCTGGTGGACGAACCGGGCGGCGAGCAGCAGCCCGGACGCGGCCCGCAGCCCCTGCCCGGCGGCTGACGATGCCGGCAGCCGGCCCCACTGCTCCCGGGCGGCGCGGTCCAGGTCCCGGGCCGCACCTTCGAGCGGGCCGGCTTTGCCGTTGCCGGTGACGAGCCTGGCTGCTCCGGTGAGGTAGTCCGACGCGGCCCAGGCGGCGTCAGCGGCCGCGGCAGGGTCGCCGGCGTGGCCGGCGATGGCGTGGACGGCGGCGTCAGCGGCTTGCCGGGCTTGTGCCCAGACCCGCTCCCGCTCGGCCGGGGACAGTCGCGGCGCCGGCCCCGGCGATGTGGACCTGGCCCCGGGCGTCGCGGTGACCGGGCGGACGGCGGGTGCCTCGCCGTACCGGGCCCGCACCTTGGGCAGCGTGAGGTCGGAGGCGAGCCGGCCACCACCGAAGTAGACCGGCTGGCCGCGGCCGTCGGGGTCGCCGCCTGCTACCGCGACCGCGTAGCCGGTCAGGTCTCCGGTGGCGGGCGAGAGCCGCTCTTTCACGAGCAGACCGGCGCCGCGCAGCTCGTCGAGGAACCCGGCGGTCGACGTCGCCCGGCTGACCGCCTCCCGGACCTGGCGGCGTAGCAGCTCCCGGGCTGGCTCGGGCCGGCCGAGCCGGGTTGCCTTGTCCCGCTCCGGGCGGGTGGCGTCCGGGGTGCCGGTCCGGTCCCGCGGGGCGGTGGGACGCAGCCCGTAGCGGGCTTCGGCGTCCCGGCACGCCTCCCCGATCCGGTAGAAATCGTTGCGGGGATGGACCCGCCGCCCGGACGCCTGCCCGGCCAGGGTGGCCACCACGTGGACGTGCTCGGCGCCGGGCTCGTCGTGTCGGACAGCCACCCAGCGGACGTCGTCGCCATCGGCTGTGTCGATCAGCCCGACTCGGCGCAGAACATCGCGGGCGACGTCAGCCCACTGCCCGTCGGACAGCGCCGGGTCGGCGGCCAGGCTCCGTTCTGGGTCGGCCCGCGCCGACGACAAGATCAGGTGATACACGCTGCGGTCTCCGCCGCCTGCCGCCAGGTTCGGGGCGTCGAGCAGCGCCGACAACCGCCGCAGCCCGGCGTCGTCGATGCCCAGGACGGTGCCGACGTCGTCCCACCCGGCACTGTCCCAGCCGGCGACGAGCCGCGGCGCCTGGTGCTCGTTGCGTTCCCCAGGGCCGAACAGGTAGCGCACCAGCCCCCGGGTTGAGCCACCCGAACGCAGCACCTTCCCGATCACGCCAGCACCTTCCCGATCACGCCTGGCCCTGCCCCACCACGCCGGCGGTCCGGTCGTCGACCGCGCGGACCGCCTGCTCGACCTGGCCGAGCAGCTCGAACAGCTCGGCCGGTACCCGGCCGGTGGTGTTCGCGATCCGCACCGCCTGGTTCAGGTTCGACCCGATCCGGGTCAGCTCGAGGCGGGCGGCGACGAGCCCGGCGAGCATCTGCCGAGACGCGACTGTCGCCTGCGGCACCGTTCGGGGCCGCCGGGTCCGGCCGGCGGATGCGAGCGCGGCAGCGGCGGCGTAGCCAGCCAGGGTCATCCCCGACCGGGCCGCCCCGGCCTGGAGCACCGCGGCTTCGGCCTCGCTCAGGCGCAGGCCGACCCGAACCTGGCGCCGGCCGGGCAGCCGTGGCCGGCGCCGCGGCTGGGGCTCGTCCGGCTCGCTCTGGTCATGTCCACCGACCCCGCTGGGTCGGACCTCCCGCCCGGATGGGTCGACCGAAGCGGCCCCCGCAGGGGCCACTTTGGGCGACCCATCCATAACTCGCCTCCGTTCAAAGGCGCTCCGCGCCTGGGCGGTCACGCCAGCACCTGGCCGTAGCGCGCGCCGTCCCACACCGGCTCGACCCGGACCACAGCCCCGGTATGCGGAGCATCGAGCATCTGCCCGCCGCCGAGGTAGACCGCGACGTGGTACGCCGCCCCGGGAGCGCCGAAGAAGACCAGGTCCCCGGGCCGCGGCGAGCCGGTCGGGCGGGACACCGCTTCCTGTCCGGCGGCGGTTCTGGGCAGCTGCACCCCGACGGTGGCGAACACCCACGACGTCAGCCCGGAGCAGTCGAACCCGACGGTGCCGGCGCCCTGGTCGATCCCGGCACTGGGCCCGGCGGCGCCGCCGCCACCCCACGAGTAGGGGGTGCCGAGCACGCTCATCGCGGCGGCGATCACGCTGCCCGCGGCGCCGGAGGCGGCTGCGGTGACGGCGGTAGTGGTGGCGATGATGGCGGTGTAGCTGGCGGCCAGCTCGCCGATGCGCCGCACGTAGCCCTGCGTCTCGGGGTACGGCGGCACCCCGCGGAAGGCGATGACCGCCGCCGGTCCCGCGTTGTAGGCGGCGAGCATCAGCTGTGTGCGGTCCCCGGGGACGCCGGCGACCGCGGCGGCAAGGGCGCAGTCGTACTGGGCTGCAGACGCGATCGAGTCCAGCGGGTCAAACAGGTCCGCCGAGCCGTCGCCGTTGGCGTCCACGCCGTAGCTCGCCCAGGTGGCGGGCAGGAACTGGCCCAGGCCTTCAGCGCCGGCCGGGGACACCGCCGCCGGGTTCCACCCCGACTCGGCCTCGATCTGCGCCGCCAGTAGCGGCGCCGACAGCGCGGGGCAGGCCAGCCCGGCGCGGGTGACGGCGTCGGCGTAGCCGGCCGGGACCGAGCCGGGGCGCAGCCCGCCGGCTGGTCCGCTCGTCGAAGCGGCCGCCGGGGTGGTGACCGCGGCGACGGCGACCGGCGCCAGGGACAGGACCGCCGCAGCGGCGATCGCCGCACCCGACCTGCTGGCCTTCACGGGGGCCAGCCGCAGCCGGCTGTGCGGTCAGTCGGGCTCGGGCGGCGAGTCGGGTGGCGACTCGGGTGAGCTGCGGTACCGCGGGAGGGTGCGCAGGTCCTCGACCGAAAAGCGCCACTCACCGCCGATGCGGACGGCAGGTAGCTGGCCGGCTTTGGCCGCTCGGCGCACCGTGACCGGCGCCAGCCCGAGGATGCGCGCCGCGCCGGCGGAGTCGACGTAGCGCGGTTCTGTGCCCTCCCGGTCATCCATGACCCCCCGGACGCTAGGGCCATGGGCCGTGATCGTCACGGACCTCGCCCTGTGTCGCCAACTGCTCACCGCCGCCGCCCCTGGCCGCGGTGGCTCAGGCCGGACCGTAGACGCTCAAGACCGTGCCGTCTAGGACTATTTACGACTGGACACGACCGTCTAGGGGGGTCTACGGTCACGCCACGTGACCACCGGGAAGCGCCTCGTCGACGCGAAGAACGTCGCCGCTCATCGGACTCGTGGTCAGGAGGGGAGTCAACATGCGACCTCTGACAAATCTCGCGATCGGCACCGCGCCGGTCGCTCCGCCCGGGGCTGACCGCTTCACGACGCTGGTCGGCTGGTTCTCCTGGGGCGTGACGGCCCTGGCGGTCGTCGGGTTGCTGATGGTGGCCGGGGCGCTGATGATCCAGCACCGCCGCGGTGAGGTGGGCCAGCACGGCAGCGCGCTCGGGATGGTGCTGACCGGCTGCATCCTGGCCGCGACCGCAGGCCCGATCGTCGCTGCGCTCGGCCTGGCCGGCTGAGGGGCAGTGACCCTGGACTGGCGCCCGTCGGTCGTGCCCGAGCAGCCATCGCCGGGCGAGGCCGGCGAGCCGCCCTCGCCGCCCTCGCGGCGCCGGATGCGGGTCATCGGCGCGGCCCTGCTGGCGCTGGCCGGCGCCCTGGTCGCCGTCGTCGTCATCGGGGGACACCGGGTCCGTCGCCCGGCCGCGGTCACGCCCCCGAGCCCGACGCCGGCAGTCAGCCAGGGCACGGGGAGCACCCCGGTCGTCGCACCACCGGCAGGCGGCAGCCCGACCGACCGGGACCTGTCGATCCCGGTCACCACTCCGGCGGGCCTGACCTGGGCGCTGTGGCACGGTGCATGGCTGCCCTACAGCCGGACGGCCGGACCGTCCCACGTCGATGGGCCGGTCGCCTCCGGCTATGCGCGCACCCCGCTGGGGGCCCTGATCGCCGCCCAGCAGATCGCCGCTCGCCATCTCATCTCACCGAACGGGGGGTGGCGCACCGTCACCCTCGCCCAGGTCCTGCCCGGCACCGGCCGGGACCGGTTCCTCACCGCCCGGGCGGCGGTGTCCGATGACCCGCCGGCCGAAGGACTCGCGCAGCTAGTCGCGTTCCGCTACGTGTCCTGGACCCGCGACCAGGCGGTGCTCCAGGCCGTCGTGCGAGTCCCCGGACGGGACGGCTTCCAGGTGACCACCTCGACCCTGTTCTGGGCTGATGGCGACTGGCGGCTGCAGCTCCAGCCGGACGGCGGTGAGAGCCCGCTCGCCACCCAGGTGCCGACCCCGACCGGGTTCGTGCTGTGGGGAGCGCCGGGTGCCTAGCAGCTTCTGCGCAGTGCCAGGAGTCGGGACGTTCTGTGGCGCGGTGGGCGGGGCGGTCGCTGCCGCGGGCAGCAGCGTGCTCGACTCCATCGCCCACGAGCTGTCCGCCGGCTTCGCGAAGGCCGCGAAACTAAGCCTGGCGTCCTGGACCAATATCGGCACCCCGGACCTGACCGGACCGTCGGCACAGGTCCAGGGCTGGCTCCAGTTCGCCACCGCCGGCCTGGCCGTCATCTCCCTGCTGGTCGCCGCCGGCCGCCTCATGCTCGAACGCAAATCCGGCGGAGCCGTGGCGGCCGGCCGCACCATGATCACGCTGCTGGCGGCGACGTTTCTCGCCGTCCCAGCGGTGATGCTGCTCGGCCGGGCCGGCGACGCGTTCTCCTCCTGGCTGCTCGACCAGGCAGCGGGGCAGGCTCTCGGGGACCGTCTGGTGACCCTCGCCGGCAACCTCGGGACCCTCGGGATCGGCCTGGAGCTGACCGTCGCAGTCCTTGGCACCCTCGCTGCGCTCGCGCAGCTCGTGCTGATGATCGTCCGCGCCGGGTTGCTCGTCGTGCTGACCGGGGTCCTGCCGACCGTGGCGGCAGCGTCCGGGACCCGCACCGGGCAGGCCAGCTTCAACAAGCTGACTACCTGGCTGCTCGCCGCATGCCTCTACAAGCCAGTCGCGGCGCTGCTGTACGCGACGGCGTTCGTGCTCATCGGTGACGGCACCGGCCCGCAGCAGATCCTCGGCGGCCTCGCGATCGCTGCCCTCGCCCTGGTCGCGCTGCCGGCGCTGATGCGGCTGATGGCACCCGCGGTGGCCGCGGCGACCTCCCAAGGCGGTGGGGGCAACGGGCTGCTCGCCGCCGCCGTGCTGCCGACCGGGGCACGCATCTTCGCCGGCAGAAACGGCGGGGGAGACGCGGCGGCCGCCGGCGCCGCCCCGGGGGCCGCCGGAGCGTCAGGAGCAGCAGGAGCAGCCGGGGCAGCTGGACCGGTCGGTGCGGCCGCAGCCGGCGCCGGCGCCGGCGCCGTCAAGGCGGCGAAAGGCGCCGCCGGCAGCGCCGTCACCGACCACACCAGCAGCAGCGAGGGGAAGGCCGCATGACCACCATCGTCGACCGCGCCGCCAGCCGTACTGCCCGCAGCGCCGCCGACGGGCCGACGACCTACGGCAACTGGGCGCGGCCCCGCACCCCCGGGCTGATTCCCCGCCTGGGAATCGTCGGCTCGGCGGTGCTGCTCGCCGGTGTCGTCCTGGTGCTGCTGACCGCACAGGCCCGCGGGTTCGCCGCCGGGCTGGTCGCTCTGGTGCTGCTGCTCGCCGGGCTCGCCCCGGCGCTGTACCGCTCCCCAGCGGGACGCAACGGCTGGCAGGTCGCCGCCGGCCAGGCCGGCTGGGCTGCCGGCCGAGCCCGGGGTCAGCACCTGTACCTGGCCGCCAAGGTGCCGCCCCGGCCCGGCGACGGCCAACCGGTCGCGTTCGGCCAGCACCGCCTGCCGGGCCTGCTCGCCTCCTCCAGACTGCTCGAGGTCGCCACCCCGACCGGGCAGCGGGTCGCGCTGGTGCACGTCCCCGCGGCCCGGCACTACACCGTGCAGCTGGGCATCGCCCCCGAAGGCGACGCCCTCGTCGACCAGGACACCATCGACGCGTGGGTCGCGGGCTGGGCCGGCTGGCTCGCCAATCTGGGGCACGAACCGGCGCTGGTCGCCGCGGTCGTCACCGTCGAAGCCGCCCCCGACCCGGGGTACCGCCTGGCCGCCGAAGTCGGCCGGCAGATCACCGCCGGCTGCCCCGCCTTCGCCGCCGACGTGCTCCGCGAGTGCGCCGCGACCTACCCCGCAGCCGCCCCCGACGTCACCGCCCGGGTCGCTCTCACGTTCAGCGCCAAACGCGACGACGTGCCCGAACAGGCGCTCGGCAGCCGGCGGACCCGCCGGCCCCGGACCCGAACCGCCGACGAAATGGGACAGCTGGTCCTGTCCCGGCTGCCGGGCCTGGTCGCCGGCCTCGCCGGCACCGGAGCCGGCGAAATCACCCCCCTGTCGGCTGCCGGGCTGGCCCGCACCGTCCGCGTCGCCTACGACCCGGCCGTCGCCGACGAGCTGGATGCCGCCGCCGCCAGTGGCCAGGACATGCCGGTCAGCTGGGACGAGGCCGGCCCGGTCGGCGCCGTCGAGGCGTTCGAGTCCTACCGGCACGACAGCGCCGCCTCGGTGACCTGGTCGATGGTCGACGCCCCCCGCGGCGCGGTCACCTCCCGGGTCCTGGCCGCGCTGCTCGGCGAATGCAAGGGCGCGCTGCGCAAACGGGTCACCCTCACCTTCCGGCCGCACCGCGCCGGGGACGCCGCGGCGATCGTCGACGCCGACGTGCGGACCGCGATCGGCTGGGAAGGCGCCCGCGCCGGGGAAGCGAAGGCGACCGAGACCGCGGCGCTGGCCGCAGCGCGGCAGACCGCTCGGGAGGAAGCGGCCGGCGCCGGCCTGACCCGTTTTGCGCTGCTGGTCACCGTCACCGCCGACCCGGCCGCCCTGGAACAGGTCGCCGAACAGGCCGTGCAGCTCGGCCGCGCCTCCCGGCTGCGGCTCCGCCGGTGCTACGGCTCGCAAGCCGCTGCGTTCGCCGCCGCGCTCGGCGTCGGCCTGGTCCTACCCGCGCACGTCGCCTCCACCGGAGCCGCCCCATGAGCGTGATCACCCGCCGCGGCTACACCGGCCGGGGCCTGGGCCGGGCGTCCTACGTCGAAGCACCGCCCGAGTGGCGCGCCACCACGGTGCAGGCCTGCGGGCTGTGGCCGTTCGCCGTCGGCTCCGGGTCGCCGCCGATCGGCACCCCCCTGGGCCGGCACCTGCTGACCGGTC
>JAABUM010002705.1_pt1 | contig 23270 bp, 24 predicted proteins | sample 5559161 | NCBI WGS metagenome assembly JAABUM01 (sample SAMN10711868, study PRJNA513369) | rock metagenome | isolation source: Antarctica rocks | place: Antarctica: Victoria Land, Siegfried Peak nord
ATCGGCAGGCCCGAGAAGTTCTTCCGGACCCTGCGGGACGCAGGGCTCGACGTCGCCCGGGAGATCGGTTTTCCCGACCACCACGTCTATCGGGCGCGTGATCTCGACGGCCTGCGCGGCGCCGCTGTGGCGGCCGGTGCCGCGCTGGTCACGACCGATAAGGATCGAGTCCGGCTGCCGGCAGGATTTCCGGCGGCCGTGCTGCCGGTGCGGCTGCGCTTCACCGATCCCGTGCCGCTGGAAGACCTGCTCGGCCCGCTGCTCAGCCGGGCAAGGTGATGCCCATCCGGGCCAGCTTGGCCTGCGGATCGACGTAGGCCTCCTGCAGTTCGACGTTCCAGTAACGCAGGTCGTCGAGCGGGATCGGTGTGCCGGTGACGCCGCAGCGCACGAAGGTGCCGGGCCGAGTGACCCTGAATTCGCCGTCCCCGAAATCGACTTCGGCTTCGGCGGCAGCGACGGGGCGACGCTCGTAGCGGTTCATGGCACCAGGCGCACGGGTGGGAGAGGGTCACGACGCTTACGCCGTTTGGAATCGCTTGAATAGCCGTCCGTGAGACTTCCGAAAGAGCGATCGGGGAGATGTCGGCCTCTGTCGCGCCCGGAACCGTGATCGCTCCGCTTGCGACGGCCGCTCTGCAGCCCGAACGACCCTCACGGGCTGTCGGCCGACCTCGCGGTCGTTGCCGAAGCGACCTCGCGGACCAGCGCCCGGAACCAGGCGAGGAACGGGTCGGCGGACCGCACGTGGGAGCAGACCAGCGTCGTTTGTAACAGGGTCCGGGCGAAGGGCGGTTCGTGCAGCACGAGGCCGAAGACCGCGGCGAAGCGGCGCGCCAGAGCGGCCGACACGGTGGTGACCATGTCGGTGGCGGCGACCGCGGCCAGGGCCGCCATGAAGTGCGGCGTCACCAGGGCGATCCGCCTCGATACGCCCTCGGCGGCCAGGAGCGCGTCGATCTCCGACTGACCATCGCCCAGCAGGGCCACCCCGACGTGGCGATAGGAGCCGTAATCGGCGATCGACCAAGCACGCTCGGCGGCCGGATGCCCGCCACGCATCACCAGGGCGAGGTGGTCCTCGGCCACGACCTCGCTGGAGGTGCCGGGCGGCAATGGGGTGCTCGACAGGGCGAAGGCGAGGTCCAGCGCGCCGCTGTCGAGGCGCCCCAGGAGGTCGGGCCCGTAGCCTTCCACGCGCAGATCGACCCCGGGCGCCTCACCGGCCAAGCGTGCCATGATGCCGGGCACGAGAAGCACCGTCTGCGTGTCGGCTGCCGCGAGACGCAGGATGCGACGCTCCGCTCCGGGGTCGAAGCTCTGCCGCTGAAACAGGTCGCGCAGTTGGCGCACGGCCGAGGCCAGCAGTGGTTGGATCGCCTGCGCGCGCGGCGTCAACACGTAGCCGCTCCGTGTCCGCACGAGCAGGGGATCGCCTTGCAGATCCCGCAAACGCGCGAGGGCGCGGCTCATAGCGGGCTGGCTCAGCCCGACATCGGCCGCCGCTCGCGTGACGTTGCGGCGGCGCAGCAGCGCGTCCAGGGCGGGAACGAGGTTGAGGTCGAGACCAGCAATATTCACTTCGCGCATGCTCATGATCATATCAATGCATTTCGGATATGACCAGTGCGGCCCTACCATGACGCTCTCGATGGAGGTGATCATGAGTGGAAACACGGTCGTTATCGGTTTCGGCGCCGTTGGGCGCGCCACGACGCAGGCCCTTCTGACGCGCCGCGACCCCGTCTGCGTCGCGCAACGTAGTCGCCCCGCCGATCTACCGGCCAAAGCCGCTTTCAAGTCCTGCGACGTGCTCGATGCGGAAGCCGTCCGTCAGGCGATCGCCGGAGCCGGGCAGGTCGTTGTGGCGATCGGCTTCGCCTACGACGCCCGGGTCTGGCGCCGCGCCTGGCCGAGAGCCATGACCAACCTCGTCGAAGCCTGCGCGGCGACCGGGGCCCGCATGGTGTTCGTCGATGGCCTCTACATGCTCGGGCCGCAGCGTGAGCCGCTCCGCGAGGACATGGCCCTCACGGATTTCGGCGCGAAGCCGGCGGTCCGGTCGGAGGTCACGCGCATCTGGATGGCCGCGGCGACCGCCGGACGGGCTCGCGTCGCGGCCCTGCGGCCGCCTGACTTCTACGGTCCGGGCGTGAGCGCCTCGCATCTCGGCTCGGCGGCTTTCGGCGCGCTCGCGCGAGGCAAGCCGGCTCTGCTGCTCGCCCCGCCCGATACGCCCCACGACTTCGCCTATGTCCCCGATATCGCGCGCGCCGTGGTCACCCTGCTCGATGCCCCCGACGATGCCTACGGCCAGGCCTGGAACATGCCCTGCGCGCCGACCCGCACCCCGCGCCAGATCCTGCGTCTCGGTGCCGAGGCGCTCCACATCAAGCTGAAGGTGCGCGCCGTGCCGCTCGGGCTGTTGCCGCTGTTGGGCCTCGTCTCGCCGTTCATGCGCGAGGTCGCCGAGATGCGGTTCACCTTCGACCGCCCGTACGAGGTCGATGCCACGAAGTTCGCCCGGCGGTTCTGGTCCAACGTCACGCCCTTCGAGGTCGGCGCCCCGGCGACGGTCCGTTCGTTCCGGCTGCCGACGGGATTGCCCGAACACGCCACGGCGGCGGCGTGAGAGAGTCGCACGCGACCGGCACCATCCGCACGGAGGCGGTCCGACGCCGCATGGGCATCAGAACAGGCTGCCCTGGCGAACCGGCGCCGCGGTGCCCTTAGCGGTCGCGGGCTTGCCGGCACGGGGCCGCGCCACGCGCGGCGGCCCGTCTCCGTCCAGCGTCTCGACCGTCAATGTGCCGTCGGCGAATTCGAGCCCCAGCGGCGTGCCGGGCGCGAGGCCGGCCGCGACCCGGACCGGATGGCCGGCCTCGTCGCGGACCAGCGCGTAGCCTCGCGCCAGCACGGCGCGATAGCCCAGGCTGACCAGGAGCTGAGCCACCCCGACGACCCGCGCGGCACGGCGCTCGTTGGCCAGCCTCGCGCCGTGGCGGAGGCGCTCGGCCAATGCCGAGAGCCGCCCGGCGCGGTTGCGGTTGTCCTGCACGGCCAGTGCGGTGCGGCTCTTCAGCGCCGCGCCGAGCCGTGCCGCCGCAGTGGCGAGCCGCTGCCGGCGGCGTTCGGATGCGACGGTCGCGGCGCGCGCCAGCCGCGCATCGAGCGCCCCCAGCCGTTCCGCCGCGCGCCCGAGCCTTGCTCCCGGCGATTGCGCGGCAAGGCGGCTGCCCAGCCGCGCCAGCGTGAGCCGGCGCGCGTCCGCCCCGGAGCGGAGCGACGTGGGCAGCAGTATCGCGGCATGGTCGAGCCGCTGGCGTGGCAGCGCCAGGAGATCGGCGCCGGACGGCAGGGCGCGGGCGGTCGCCCGCAGGACGTCGCGCGCACCCTCGAGGTGGCGCAGCATGGCGGCGCCGTGGCGGCCGCCGAGGCGGTCGAGCGCCATGCCGAGTTCGGCCCTCACCGGCACGCAGAGTTCCGCGGCGCCGGTCGGGGTCGGTGCGCGCAGGTCCGCCACATGGTCGAGCAGCGTCCAGTCGGTCTCGTGCCCCACGGCCGAGACGAGCGGGATGCGGGTGTCGGCGGCGGCCCGGATCACGCCCTCGTCGCTGAAGCTCCACAGGTCTTCGAGCGAGCCGCCGCCCCGCGCCACGATGACGACGTCCGGGCGCGGCATCCGGCCGCCCAGGCCGAGCGCGTCGAAGCCCCGGATGGCACGGGCCACCTCCTCGGCGCTGCCGTCCCCCTGGACCCGCACGGGCCACAGCAGCACATGACGGGGAAAACGGCCCTCGATGCGGTGCAGGATATCGCGAATGACGGCGCCGGTCGGCGACGTCACGACACCGACCGTGACGGGCAGGAACGGCAGCGGTCGCTTGCGTTCGGCGTCGAACAGGCCTTCGGCCGCGAAACGCCGGCGGCGCTCCTCCATCATGGCCATCAGGGCGCCGATGCCCGCGGGCTCCAGCGATTCGATGACGATCTGGTAGGAGGATTTGCCCGGGAACGTGGTGAGCTTTCCGGTCGCCACCACTTCCATGCCCTCTTCGGGCTTGACCCGCATGCGCGAGAGGCTGGTGCGCCAGATCACGGCGTCGATGCGGGCGCCTTCGTCCTTCAAGGAGAAATAGGCGTGGCCGGAGGAATGAGGCCCACGGTAGTTCGACACCTCACCCCGCACCCGGACGTAGCCGAAACGGTCCTCGACCGTGCGCTTCAGCGCACCCGAAAGCTCGCTGACGGTGACTTCGGGCGCGTTACCGAGCCGTCCGGCTTCGCCCGCGAGGGCAGCCGGCCCGGCTTCGCCGGTCGCCGGTGCCGCGTCGAAGATCGAGGGTGCTTGGGCTCTCGCCTTCGCGCCCGCCCGGCTCTTGGTTCTCGTCGCCATAGAGGCCGTCTCTAGCATGCGGCCGGGCCGCTGTCGTGGGCGGGGTTCGCCGGTCGGGAACACGCCCATACCGCCGATCGGAGCTTTCCCGAGTCGATCAGCAAGGGCCGTATCCCGATCGAGACGCAAGCATTCGTCGTCCCGGAATCACCGACCTTCGTGTTCAATCGACGGATCGGGACCTCGCGCTCGAAGAAAAACGCGGCGTGCTGCGCAGCTATCGGATCGCCACATGCCTTGGTCTTTCCGCAAAGCGCGGAGCACCTCCGCCTCGAGGATCAGTTCCTTCACGCGCTTCCCAATGGTCTCGCGGCGGGCGGAGACAAGCGGATGAGCATCTCTTAACGGGTGCTCATCGCTCGACTCCTCGACCGGTATCGGACTCCTGCGCGGCGTGCGCGGGGCCATCTCACCCTATGGATCACGCGATTGCCGGTGCGGCGTCAAGGCGGTGCGGATGTGGCGGGCCAGTTCGCTCGCGGCCGGCGTCGAGGGCCGGTCGGGCAGGTGAAGCGTGATGGCGAAGGACGGCAGATCCGGCAGGCCGGTTTCGGGCGGCAGGACGTCGAGGTCGGCTGGAACCGTCGACGCGAGCCAGGCCGAGACCGCGAGATCCATCCGCACCGTCGCGAGGGTCGCATCGAGGCTGCCGTTCTCGAACATCGTCCTCCAGTCCCGACGCTGCCGCTCGAGGGCGGCCAGCACCGCCGGCCTGAAGGTGCAGGTCTCGGCCACCATCGAGACCGGCAGGGGGGCCCTCGCATGGGCCGTGCCGCCCTTGGCTCCGGCCCAGACCAGCCGATCGACCGCCAGGCACTCGCCCGTCGCGGTCGCCACGGGCTCTTCCAGCACTGCGAGATCGAGCCGGCCGCCGGCGAGGCGTCGCTCAAGTTCATCCGACGACCCGCAGTCGAGCGAGAGCTCCACGTGCGGACACGCCCCGGCATAGGATTTCAGCACCGGCGCGAGACAGGCGCCCACGAGGTGGTAAGGGACGCCGAGCCGCACCGGTCCGTCGATGGTGCCGCCGTTGATGTCGGTCCAGATCTCGTCGTTCAAGGCGAGCAGACGGCGAGCCTTGCCGAGCAGGCGTTCGCCGGACGGCGTCAGGCGCAGACCGCGCCGCTCGCGGGCCAGCAGCGGGCCACCCGCGAGCGTCTCCAGCCGCGCGATCTGCTGGCTGACCGCGCCCTGCGTCAGATGCAGGACCTGGCTCGCGGCCGTCATGCTGCGCCGATCGGCGACGACCGCGAAGGCCCGCAGGAGGCCGATGTCCAGGTTCCGCGTCATGCTGGCATTATGATGGCTAATGGTGGGGATCACCATCATTAGTTTTGGTTCCGACGCTCGTGACGTTATCTCGACCTCTCCCACGAGGAGAGGCCATGTCCCTCGACGCCCTGACCCCGCTGTTCCTGTTCGTCCTGGTGTCGACGATCATCCCTGGCGGCGCCACCACGCTCGCGACGGCGTCGGGCGCGAATTTCGGATTCCGGCGTTCCGTGCCGCTGATCGCCGGCATCGCGGCCGGGCTCGCCTCCATGGCGGCCTCGGCCGCAGCGGGACTGGCCGGCATCCTGCTCGCGGTCCCGTCGCTGCAAACGGCCATGAAGGCGATCGGCTCGCTCTATCTTCTGTGGCTCGCGTGGCGGCGCTCCGCATCGCATGACGGGCATCACCGGGCCGTCGAGTTTCGTCGGGGGCCTCTGGATGCTCTGGCACAACCCCAAAGGCTGGGCCATGACGGTCGGCGCCGCGGCATCCTTCACGGCACTGGCGAACGGGCCTGCCCGATTGGGGCTGCTGCTCGGCATCACCTTCGGACTGGCCGCGGCCCTCTCGCTGTCGCTCTGGTGTGCCGCCGGGCTGCTGCTCGCACGGGCCTTGCGGACAGAGGCGCAGTGGCGGACGCTCAACATCGCGCTCGGAGCCCTGCTGGCGGCCTCAATCGTGCCCATCTGGCTTTGATTCCCATTCGGAGAGATCCCGTGATCCAGCCCGTCGACATCGGAGCCGCCCTCGACGGCCTGACCGAGCATTGGTCGCCCAAGGTGGTGGGCCGTGTGAACGATCAGTACGTCAAGGTCGCGAAACTCCTGGGCCAGCTCGCATGGCACAAGCACGACGAGGAGGACGAGCTGTTCCAGGTCATCCGGGGCCGGCTGCGCATCCAGTTCGAGGGCGGCGCCGAGACGGTTCTCGAGGCGGGCGAGTTCTGCGTCGTCCCCCGCGGGGCGCTGCACAATCCGGTGGCCGACGAGGAGTGCTGGATCGTGCTGATCGAGACGGTGACGACCAAGCACACCGGCGACGTCGAAACGCCGCTGACCCGCTCGATCGCGCAGCAGCTGGCCTGAGCGAGCCTTTGCCGATCGGTGCTGCCCGCAGCGTATCGGTCGCTGCATGCAGCCCGATCCTGTGCTTCAGCGGCCGGCCATCTGCCTCGAAGGCAACCTCAGCGGACCGATCGCTGGCCTTGCCATCCCCACCCGGCACTTCGGCAACGCGTTCACATTCCGGACAGTGCCGGGAGCGAGAGCCGGCAGGGGCTGGAGGGTCAGTGTGGAAATCCGGGGGCGATGTGAAACCGCCATCATCGGGCGACGATCGCCTCATCCGAAGTCGGCGGCGTCTTGCTGCCTCCTGACCACGGCGTGATAGGCGTCGAGGGCTTCTGCATCGCTCGGTGTCGCCCGGACATAGGTCAGGACGAACTGCTCCGCGCCCGGCATGCCGGTGGCCAGAATCCTCTGTGCAGCCTGCTCGACGTCGAAAAGCGTCCTTTTGAGGACGATGTCGGGTCCGAGGAGCGCCCAGGACGCGCCCGGATGGCCGTAAGGCATGCCGACCGATCCGGCATTGACGACCCGGCGTCGGTTGGCCAGACGGTCGAACGGCATGTGGCAATGGCCGACCACGATCGTCTCGGCGTCGAGCGACGCGAAAGCCGCTTCGGCCTGTGTCAGGGTGCCGTCGACGAGGAACATCTCGTTGTCGCTGCGGCACGTCGCATGGCAGAGTCCGACCTTTCCAAGCCCAGCGACGGAGAGCCTGTGGAGCAACGGCAGCACCACCAGCCTGTCGTGCTGTGCGTCGCTGATGCGCTTGGACGCCCAGTGGATGAGCTCTTCGGTGGCCGGATCGGGGTGGTTGAAGCGACCGGTTCGAGCCTCGACCAGCCACCGGTCGCCGTTGCCGCGCAGCCACAACGCCCGGTTCCCCAGCCCCGCCAACAAATCGAGGGTTTCGACCGGAAACGGACCGTCGGCCAGATCGCCATTGAGGACGATCAGATCGACTCCAGCCCTCTCGACGTCCGCGAGCACAGCCTCCAGCGCGGGAAGGTTGCCGTGGATGTCGGCGAGGACGGCGACCCGGTCCATGATTCTGCCGATCTTCCCGAAGGGGCGCCGCAGCATGCAGCAGTCGCATCAGCTTACGGGAGATCGCAAGGTCAGCAAAGGACGGTGGCGGAAACCCGGACCGATCGGCTGGCCCGAGCGATCCGGCGAAGCGCTCGCCGATGGCGTCCTCCGAGACCGAGCACGGACCTGCCCCTTCGAGCCCCCTCCGACGCTCCCCTTGCACGGGACGCCTTTGCGGTTCAGCATCGGTCCGGCTTCCGGGGGCCGCCCGACTGCAGGATCCCGAACGATGTGACCGTCTGTCGCCTCTGCGCGGAGCAGGTCTGTGCAAGGGGGGTGGCGGGGCCATGAAGTGCAAGCTCGAAGTGGAATGCACGCCGCTGGAAGCCCGGCAGTTCTTCGGCCTGCCGGATGTCCAGCCCCTGCAGGCAGTCGTGATGCAGGAGGTGGAGAAGAAGATGCTGGCCGAAATCGAGCGTTTCTCGCCCGACAGCGTGCTGAAGAGCTGGCTGTCGATGTTCACGCAGTCGCCCGAACAGCTCCAGGACGCCTTCTCCAAGATGATGTTCACCGGCCTCAACCGGACCAAGACGTGAGGGCGCTGGCGAAACGCACCATCGCGAACCTTGCCGGGCGGCACTGTTCCGGGCAAAGCTCGAACCACGCTGAACCGAGGAAGACCGCGATGGGTGCGAGGCTGCTCCTGGCCGCGATGGCCGCAGGTGCGATGGCCGGCACGGCCCAGGTCGGCGCGGCCGGGGCCGCGGACGGCACTGTGCCGAGCACACCCCTCTTCGCGACGGCGCCCCTGCCCGGGACCGCAAAGCCGTCGGCCGGAGCGAGCGGCGCGTCCGCCCCTGCCCTGCCCTCGATGGCGCTCGACCCGCAGGTGCCGGAGTCGCTCTACCACGGGCTCTATGTCGGGACCGAGATCTTCGGCGTCTCGGGCCACGGCATCAAGGGCGGCGTCGGCGGCGACGTCTATGCGGGTTACGACCGCGTCCTCGGCAACGGCGTGATCGTCGGGCTGCAGGGCGCCACGGGTTACGGGCCGGCGCTGCTCGGGCGGCCGGGCCTGAAGGGCTTCGACTTCGGCGAGGCCAGCGCAAAGGTCGGCTACGCAATGGGTCGCTTCACGCCGTTCGTCACGGCCGGTCTCGTCGTCGCCAAGCCGATCACCGGGCCGGGCCTCGCCGGCAACACGACCGACAGCTTCAACGAGCTGCTCAACGGCTCGGGCAACCTCCTCGCCGCGCCGCGCGTCGGCGCGGGCTTCGCCTATGCGCTGACCGGCAACACCTCGATCGAGTTCGGCGTCTCGGTCGGCCGGGGTCTCGCGGCCGGCTCTCCCTGACGATCTTGCTTGAAAAGACCGCGTATGAGGTTTCGGCTACCTCATCAGAGCCGCACCGCCCATGAGCAGCGCTGCCGCAGCAAGCCGTTTGAGGCTCAATGGCTCCGCCGGCAAGCCGAGCAGCCCGAAGTTGTCGAGAACAAGCGAACTCAGGACCTGACCCGTCATGACGAGCGCGATCATGCTGGCGGTCCCAAGCCTGGGTGCTATGGCGGTTGTCGCCGACAAGACGACGGCCCCGCAAAGCCCACCCGTCCATGCCCACCACGGCAGCGCATCGAGGCCGCTCGTGCGCGGGCCTGCCCGTGTGGCTGCGCTGGCGACCGCGGCGAGGACGATCGTCACAACCAGACCTGAAACAGTGGCGGCCCATACCGCACCGCCGACCGTGCGTGCCAGCCGAGCATTGATGGCCGCCTGCAAGGGCAGCATCACGCCCGCCACGACAGCGAGAGCGGCATAGAATAAACCCATGAGGGCACCTCGGAATCGCTGAATGACGATCGGTTCGGGCCCATTGAGGGACAGACTGGCCAAGATTCTCAGAAATGGCTGAACGAGCCGCGGTCGAAGACGCGCGATCGGCCGTCCCGGTCCAGGAACAGGGCCGCGGCCTCGCCGGCGACGACGCGTCCGATGGCCGTCACGGGCACGCCGGCCGCGAGCGCCGCGGCCTCGAAGCCGGCGGCCTCCGCTTCGGGCACCGTGGCCAGGACCTCGTAATCGTCGCCGCCCGTCACCGCGACGTCGAAGCCCGACGGCTCCCCCGCGATCGCCAGCCGCGCGGCCCGCGACAGCGGCACGGACGCGAGGTCGACCTCGGCCGACGCACCTGACGCGCGCATCATCTTGGCGAGATCGCCCACGAGCCCGTCCGACACGTCCATGGCGCCGGACGCATGGGCCAGGAGCGCCGGCCGCAGTGCCAGCCGCGGTTGCGGATGGAGATAGCGGTCGAGGAGGTGGGCTTGCTCGGGCGGCGGCTCGCGGCCGGACAGCCGCAACACCAGCCCGAGAGCGGCGTCGCCGATGGTTCCCGAGACATAGATCCGGTCGCCCGGCTTGGCGCCGGTGCGCGGCACCATGCAGCCCTCCGGCACGGCGCCGAAAGCCGTGATCGACAGCGTCAGGGGGCCGGGCGTCCTCACCGTGTCGCCGCCGAGCAGCGGACACCCATAAGACAAGGAATCGTTGCCGAGGCCGCGCGCGAAGCCGGCGAGCCAGTCGGGATCCCAACCGGGTTGCAGCGCCAGCGCCAGGGTGAAGCCGAGCGGCTCGGCACCCTTGGCGGCGAGGTCCGACAGGTTCACGCGCAGCGCCTTGCGGGCGATGGCGTCGGGCGGATCAACCGCGAAGAAATGCACGCCGACCACGAGGGCGTCGGTGGTCACGACGAGGTCGTGCCCCGGCGGGGGCCTCAGCAGGGCCGCGTCGTCGCGCAGGCCCAGACCTCCCGGCCCCGCGATGGGCGCGAAGAAGCGGGCGATCAGGCCATCCTCGTCGAGAGGCGGCGATACGTCGGGAGAGACTGTCATGCTCGTGATCGTGCCTGCAACGCAGTTCCTGAGCAACGGCAACCAATCATGGATGGCACGCCTTTCTCCGGCACTCCGCAGGACCCATCATGACTGACCGATCCCGCCTTCTCGCCGTCGTGACCGGCGCATCCACGGGTATCGGTTATGAACTGGCCAAGCAGTGCGCCGAAAACGGCTTCGACCTCCTGGTCGTGGCCGACGAGGCCGCGATATCCGGTGCGGCACAGGAATTGCGCGTGCTTGGAGGTGAGGTCGAACCGCTGGAGGCGGATCTATCGACCACGGAAGGCGTCGACAAGCTCTACGCGGCCATCAAGGGACGGCCGGTCGACGCCCTCCTGGCCAACGCCGGGCGTGGCCTCGGCAGGGGTTTCCTCGATCAGGACTTCCGCGACGTGCGCAAGGTCATCGACACCAACATCACCGGCACGGTGTACCTCCTCCAGAGGATCGGGCGGGATATGCGATCACGGCGAGCCGGCAGGATTTTGATCACGGGTTCCATCGCTGGATTCACGCCGGGCACCTACCAGGCCGTCTACAATGCCACGAAGGCGTTCCTCGACAGCTTTTCGTTCGCATTGCGCCACGAGGTGAAGGACAGCGGCGTTTCGGTCACGTGCCTCATGCCCGGCGCCACCGAGACCGAGTTTTTCGAGCGAGCCGACATGATGGACACGAAAGTCGGCACGGCGAAGAAGGACGATCCTGCCGACGTCGCCAAGACCGGCTTCAAGGCGATGATGAAAGGTGAAGGCGACGTCGTGACCGGCTGGCACAACAAGCTGCAGACCGCCATCGCGTCGATAACGCCGGCCGGCATGCTGGCCGAGCAGCACCGGAAGATGGCCCAGCCCGGTTCAGCCGATCAGTGACGCGCGGTTCCGCACCTCGCGTCCGAACGTCTCGAGGGCGCGAGCCCCTGTAGCACCGCTTCACCGATCGAATGAGCAGGATGCAGGGCTGACGCGCCGCGCCCGCGGCCCGCGGGAGCGCATCACAAATTCTCGACCTGCGTGACCCCCGCCATGGCGCGCAGCGCATTGGCGACGTCAGGCGAAACGGCGTAGCGGTCGCGGAGCTTCACCTCGACTTCGCGTCCGGTGCCGCCCGACGGCACCAGGAACGACACCTCGCCGTCGCCGCGCCGGCCCAAAGCGCCGGCGATGGAGGCGATGGGTCCCGCGTCGCGCAGGTGGATGCGGAGGCCCTTGCCGATGCGGCAGGCCGCGGCCTCCAACGCCTCGGCCTTGACGATCCGCACCCGCACCTCGTCGCCCTCGGCACTGGCCTGCACGTCGAGCAGCACCGCGCTGCCTTTCTCGAACAGGTCCCGATAGGCGTTCAGCGTCTCCTGGAACATGATGGCTTCGTACTGGCCGGACGGGTCCGACAGGTCGACGATACCGATCTTGTTGCCGGATTTCGTCCGCCGCTCGTTGCGGTCCAGCACCGTCGCGGCGAGCCGCCCGCCGCTTCTGCCGTTCCTGACGTCGCGGGCGAAGGAGGACCATTTCTCGACCTTGAGCCGCTCCAGCACCCGGCCGTAGTCATCGAGGGGGTGGCCCGACAGGAAGAAGCCGATCGCGTCGAACTCGCGCTTCAGGCGCTCGGCCGCGGGCCATGGGCGCCCTTGCGGCAGGTGCAGCACGGACGCTTCGTCGGCCCCGCCGAACATGGCGCCCTGCCCGCCCTCCCGGTCGAGATGCAGGCGGTTCGCGACCGCCATCAGGGTCTCGATGCCGCCGAACACCTTCGCCCGGTCGGGCTCCAGCTCGTCGAAGGCGCCCGCGGCCGCGAGGCTTTCGAGCACCTTCTTGTTGACCTCACGCGGGTTGACGCGGGCCGCGAAGTCGCCCAAGCCCGCGAAGGGCCGATCGCCCCGCGCCCGCACGATGGCCTCAACCTGTCCCTCGCCGGCGCCCTTCACGGCCGAGAGGGCGTAGCGGATCGAGCGTTTCGCGGCGTCGACCTCGAAATCCACGCCCGACAGGTTCACCGAAGGCGGTTCCACGACGAGGCCGAGCCGCTGCGCCTCGTTGCGGAATTCGCTCAGCTTGTCGGTGTTGGCCTTGTCGAGCGTCATCGAGGCCGCCAGGAACTCGACCGGATAGTTGGCCTTCAGGTAAGCGGTCTGGTAGGAGATCAGCGCGTAGGCGGCGGCGTGGCTCTTGTTGAAGCCGTAATCGGCGAACTTGGCCAGCAGGTCGAAGATCTCGTCGGCCTTGGCCCGGGGAATGTCGCGCTCGACGGCCCCGTCGACGAAGCGCGCCCGCTGGGCATCCATCTCGGCCTTGATCTTCTTGCCCATGGCGCGGCGCAGCATGTCGGCCTCGCCGAGCGAATAGCCCGACAGGGTCTGGGCGGCCTGCATCACCTGTTCCTGGTAGATGATGACCCCGAAGGTCTCCTTGAGCACCGGCTCGAGCTTGGGGTGCGGGTATTCGGGCTGCTCCTCGCCGAGCTTGCGCGCGCAATAGACCGGGATGTTGGCCATCGGACCCGGCCGGTACAGCGCCACCAGCGCGATGATGTCCTCCAACCGGTCGGCTTTCATCTCGGCCAGCGCCTTGCGCATGCCGCCCGATTCCACCTGGAACACCCCGACCGTCTCGCCGCGTCCCAGCATGGCGTAGCTCGGCCCGTCGTCGAGCGGGATCTTCGACAGGTCGAGCACGATGCCGCGCCGCGCGATGAGCTTGATGCAGGTGTCGAGCACCGTCAGCGTCTTGAGGCCCAGGAAGTCGAACTTCACGAGCCCGGCCGGCTCCACCCATTTCATGTTGAACTGGGTGGCCGGCATGTCGGACTTGGGGTCCTTGTAGAGCGGCACGAGTTCGTGCAGCGGGCGGTCGCCGATCACGATGCCGGCCGCATGGGTCGAAGCGTTGGAATAGAGTCCCTCGAGCGTGCGCGAGATGCCGAGCAGCTTCGCGACCTTCTGGTCGGTCTCGGCCGCCTCCTGCAGGCGCGGCTCGCCCTCGATGGCCTGCGCCAGGGTCACCGGATTGGCGGGGTTCTGGGGCACGAGCTTGGCGAGTTTGTCGACCTGGCCCAACGGCATCTCCAGCACGCGCCCGACATTGCGCAGCACGCCGCGCGCCAGGAACGAACCGAAGGTGACGATCTGGGCCACGCGGTCCCTGCCGTAGCGCGAACGGACGTATTGGATCACCTCGTCGCGGCGCGTCTGGCAGAAGTCGATGTCGAAATCCGGCATCGACACGCGCTCCGGATTGAGGAATCGCTCGAAAAGAAGCCCGAAGCGCATCGGATCGAGGTCCGTGATGGTCAGCGCATAGGCGACCAGCGAACCGGCCCCCGAGCCGCGGCCCGGGCCCACGGGAATCGCCTGGGCCTTGGCCCATTTGATGAAGTCGGACACGATCAGGAAGTAGCCGGGGAACTTCATGTCGGCGATGACGCCGAGTTCGAAGGCGAGCCGCGCCGCGTAGTCCTCCTCGTCGAAGCCCGGTGCCGGACCATGCGCGGCGAGCCGCGCCGCGAGACCGGTAGCGGCCTCGGCGCGCAACGCGGCTTCCGCGTCGAGCGGCGTGCCCTCGAGCGACGTGTAGTTGGGCAGGATGGGTTTGCGGGTCTGCGGCCGGTAGGAGCAGCGGCGCGCGATCTCGACCGTGTTGGCGGTCGCCTCGGGCAGGTCGGCGAAGAGCTTCACCATCTCGGCCCGCGCGCGGAACCGGTGCTCGGGCGACAGCTGCCGCCGGTCCGGCGTGCCCAGCACCTGGCCTTCGGCGATGCAGATCAGCGCGTCATGGGCTTCGTGGTCGGCCGTGGACGCAAAGAAGGGTTCGTTGGTCGCGACGAGACGCAGCTTGCGCCCGTAGGCCAATTCGACGAGCTGGCTTTCGAGGCGCCGCTCTTCGGGCAGGCCGTGGCGCTGCAGTTCCATATAGACGTGATCGGCACCGAACTCGGTCGTCAGCCGGTCGAGCCGATCCGCCGCGGCCTCCGGCTTGTTGGCCGAGAGGACGCGGTCGATCGCCCCATTGGGGCCGCCCGTGAGCAGGATCAGGCCCGCGGTGCCGCCGGAGAGACGGTCGAAGGTGATATGGGGCTCGTCGCCCGAGGCGGGACGCGTATAGGCCTCCGACGCCAACCGCATCAGGTTGATGTAGCCCGCCTCGGTTGCGACCAGCAGCACCACCGAGCCCCGGGCGTTCCGCGCCAGATCGCGTCCGAACAGGGCGCCGTCGCCGAAGTCGATCGTGAGTTGCAGGCCCGTGATGGGCTGGATGCCCTCCTTGGCGAGTTTCTCCGAAAATTCCAGCGCCCCGAAAAGGTTGTTGGTGTCGGTGATGGCCAAAGCCGGCATGGCGTCGGCCAGGGCCAGTTTGGCGAGCTTGGGGATGGTGAGGGCACCCTCGCGCAACGAGTAGGATGTATGCAGGTGCAGGTGGACGAAACTGGGTCCCTGATCCATCGCCGCCACGTGCCGTCGCCCTCCGCTCCACGTCGGACCCTGCCCCGACGGCGGCCCAGAGTCGAGGTCGGGACAGAACGCACCTGTGAACGAATGACTTGACCGGCCGGACGCCTCGCCTTCCGGCCCGCTCACCCGCGCGCCCGACCTGCGCGCTCACCAGCGCGCCAGCATGGCCACCGAGCAAAGGAATGCGGCCAAGGCCATCAATTCGAACGCGTCGGCGGCGAGACGACGAAGCATGGGTTCCTCCTGCGGTGCCAGTGAGGATGAACTTCGTTCTTGTTTTGTTCTCGGTCAAGGATGGCGGTCGAGCGGGCTCTTCGATTCGCGCGTCAGGGTTAACGAAGGCCGGCGGCATCCGCCGGCCTTCGAGATCCGTGAACTCAGCGGCAGATGCGGTGCGGGAGGGGCAGCAGCACGACCCGGCAGAATGGCCGACGCACCAAGGGACGCACGAACACGGGACGGACGAACACGCGATTGCGACGGCAGCCAAGGAACGGACCGCGGTGGAAGCCTGGGCCGCAGCCGCCGGCCACGAGTGTGATGCCGGCGCCGGCGGAGGTCGCCGGAGCCGTCGCGACCGGGAAAGCTTCGGCCGAGAGTGGCAGGGCGGACATCATCAATGCGGCAGCGGCAGCGAGCTTGAGTAGCTTGGTCGACATTCTGAACCTCTTTCGTTGCGTGGCGCCGTCGCGGCGTTGCGCCGGCCGTACCCGAGGCGGACGCGGCGGTAGGCCGTCACGGCATTTGGGCCGGCGTTGTTAGACCATGCTTTCTGCACTGAGTATGAATGCCCCGCCGGCCCGTTCGCGGTACGGCCCCGAACCTTTCGCGGTTCCGCCTGGACACCGCGTCTTCCGGCCGAGACCGGTTGATGGACGAAAGCGGGGCGGGTTGCTGGACTTGCGCAAACGATTCAGGCAGGCAACTCACAATGATGCCTCGACATTGTGGGCGGAAGCAACCCAGCACGTCGTCCCGGAACAGCCGCGACGCGGCGGAGAATGGATCGATCATGACGGTAGCCGAATGCGCGGCGGGTTTCTCCTTCCTGATGACGGGTGCGCAGGTCCTCAGCACGGGAGTAGCGGCCGTTCGATGCCGCAGGATCCATGACGCCGTTCCGGTGCCCGACGATGCCCCATCGGTGAGCCTCATGCGGCCCGTTTGCGGGCTCGACAACTTTGCCGAAGAGACGTTGCGGTCGAGCTTCACGCTGAACTATCCGCGCTACGAACTGCTGTTCTGCTGCGACCGGGCCGACGACCCGGTGCTGCCGACGATCCGCAGGCTGATCGCCGCCCATCCGTCGATCCCGAGCCGCATCCTGATCGGCCTCGACGAAATCAGCGTCAACCCGAAGCTGAACAATTGCGTCAAGGGATGGCACGGTGCCGCACACGACTGGATCATCATGGCGGACTCGAACGTCTTGATGCCGCCCGACTACATCCAGCGCCTGCTCAAGCGCTACCGCCCCGACACCGGGCTTGTCTGCTCGACCCCCATCGGCTCCCACCCCGACGGGTTCTGGGCCGAGATCGAATGCGGCTTCCTCAACACCCTGCAGGCCCGGTGGCAATACGCGGCCGAAGCGATCGGTTTCGGCTTCGCCCAGGGCAAGTCCATGCTGTGGCATCGCGCCACGCTCGACCGGCATGGCGGCATTGCGGCACTGGGAGCCGAGATCGCAGAGGATGCGGCCGCCACCAAGCTGGTGCGTCGGCAGGGTCTGAAGGTCGGTCTCGTCGACAATCCCTTCGAGCAGCCGCTCGGGCGGCGGAGCTTCGCGGAGGTCTGGGGGCGTCAGCTCCGCTGGTCGCGGCTGCGCCGCGTCACTTTCCTGCCCTTCTTCCTGCTCGAGATCTTCACGGGATTGCTGTTCCCATCTCTAGCCGCCGCCTATGCGGCTTCCGCGTTCGGCTATGACCCCGTGCTGGCGGGCCTGCTCGTTGCGGCGATATGGCTTGCGGCCGAGGCCGTGCTGGCCCAGTCGGCCGGGTGGCGCATGACCCTGGCGTCTCCGTTCATCTGGTTGTTCCGCGACTGCATGCTGCCCTTCCTGTTCACGACGGCGCTGCTCACCAATGACTTCGTCTGGCGCGGCAACGAGATGACCGTGAAGGAGGAAGAGGCCAAGCTGAGCTGAGACACAGGCCCGGTCCGCCGGCCGTCGGAATCAGAGGGTTCGGTTCGTCTTCCGCGCGGATCAGGCCGCCTCGGGCACGAACCGCATGGCCGCGCCATTCATGCAGTAGCGCAGTCCGGTCGGCCGAGGCCCGTCGTCGAAGACGTGGCCGAGGTGGCCGCCGCACGTGGCGCAATGGATCTCGGTCCGCGCCATGCCGAGGCTGGCGTCGCGGGTTTCGGCGACGCTACCCGGGAGTGGCTCCCAGAAACTCGGCCATCCCGTATGGCTCTCGAATTTCGTCTTGGAGGAGAACAGGGCCGACGAACAGCCGGCGCAGGCGAAGGTTCCGGCGCGGTGTTCCCGATTGAGCGGGCTCGTGAACGGCCACTCGGTTCCCTCGCGCCGCAGCACGTCGAAGGCCTTGGCGTCGAGTTTCTTCTCCCATTCGGCGTCCGACAGCGTTACCGGGAACGTTCCGGCTGCGGCACGGGCGGGTACCGGGCCGAACGGCGCGACACCGAACGATCGTAGGACGCCGAGCGTCGCCGCCACCGTGGTGCCCATCAGCACCGATCGCCTGTTCAGGCGCATGACGTCTCTCCTGGCATGTTCCCGGCCGGGGCTCGGCCTCGATGGTCTTACGACGCGCGCACGCGAAGGTTTCACCCGGGACCGTCACGGCGCACCACTTGCCAGGGAGACGATCCGTGCGCGGATCGCCTCCGTGTCTCCCGGCGACCTCACGGCCCGAGGAGGTCGATCAACGGCGGGATCAGCGGCGCGTCGGCGGGCGGCATCGGATGGTCGCGCAGCTTGCCGGGCCTGACCCATTGCAGCCTCTGGCCCTCCCGCGCCTCGACGAGGCCTTCCCAGCGACGGCAGATCCACAGCGGCATCAGCAGGTGGAACTCCGCATAGGCGTGGCTCGCGAAGGTGAGTGGGGCGAGGCAGGCCTCCTTGACCGCGATGCCGAGTTCCTCGTCGAGTTCGCGGATCAGCGCCTGTTCGGGCCGCTCACCCTGGTTGAGCTTGCCGCCGGGAAATTCCCATAGGCCGGCAAGCGCCTTGCCGGGCGGACGCTGCGCGATCAGCACGCGTCCGTCGGTGTCGACGAGCGCGGCCGCCACCACGAACAGGATCTTCGATGAATGGGGCACGCGGCCTCGCTGGGCAAAGATGGACGCACCCTCGGCCAGGGCCGACGAGGCTTTCGGGGCGCCTTATGCTATGGTACCAGGGCCGATCAAAGGCCCGTGCCGATCCCTGTTGCGCGGCGAAGAAGGCAATCGGCTTCATGAGCGACAAGCGCTCGAGCTTCGGTTACGACGATCTCCTGGCCTGTGGCCATGGTGCGTTGTTCGGCCCCGGCAACGCCCAGCTTCCCCTGCCGCCCATGCTGATGTTCGACCGTATCGCCGAGATCGCGGAACACGGCGGTGCCAACGGCAAGGGCGTGGTCCGGGCCGAACTCGACGTCGGACCCGACCTCTGGTTCTTCGGCTGCCACTTCAAAGGAGACCCGGTGATGCCGGGCTGCCTCGGGCTCGACGCGCTGTGGCAGCTCTGCGGCTTCTACCTCGGCTGGCTCGGCCTGCCGGGCCGCGGCCGGGCGCTCGGGGTCGGCGAGGTCAAGTTCGTGGACCAGGTGCTGCCGACCGTGAAGCGCGTGGTCTACGGCATCGACATCAAGCGGGTGTTCAGGGGCAGGCTGGTGCTCGGCATCGCGGACGGCTGGCTCGAGGCCGACGGCCGCCGCATCTACGAGGCCAAGGACCTGCGAGTCGGCCTGTTCAAGCCCGAGCCCGCCTGAGAGACGCGGCCCCATCGGCCACCCGAGGAGTATGGAACCATATGCGTCGCGTCGTCGTCACCGGGATGGGCATCGTCTCTTCGATCGGCAGCAATACCGGTGAGGTGCTGGCCTCCTTGCGGGAAGCTCGCCCCGGCATCGTGCGAGCCGAGCGCTACGCCGAACTCGGCTTCCGCAGCCAGGTGCACGGTGCTCCGACGCTCGACCCCGAGACGGTGCTGGACCGTCGCGCCATGCGTTTCCACGGCGGCGGCAGCGCCTGGGCTCAGGTCGCCATGGAGCAGGCCATCGCCCAATCCGGGCTACAGCCCGAGGAGGTCTCGCACCCGCGGACCGGGATCATCGTGGGCTCGGGCGGACCCTCCACCCGAACCATCGTGGACTCGGCCGACATCGCCCGCACCAAGGGACCCAAGAAGGTCGGCCCCTTCGCGGTCCCGAAGGCCATGTCGTCGACCGGATCGGCTACGCTCGCCACCTGGTTCAAGATCAAGGGCATCAATTATTCCATCGCGTCGGCCTGCGCGACATCGAATCATTGCATCGGCAACGCCTACGAGGCGATCAAATACGGCAAGCAGGACGTGATGTTCGCGGGCGGCTGCGAGGAACTCGACTGGACGCTGTCGGTGCTGTTCGACGCGATGGGCGCCATGTCGTCGAACTTCAACGACCGGCCGGCCGTGGCGTCCCGCGCCTTCGACCGCAACCGCGACGGTTTCGTGATCTCGGCCGGTGCCGGCATCCTGGCGCTGGAGGACCGCGACCACGCGGCGGCCCGCGGCGTGCCGATTCTCGGCGAGATCGTGGGCTACGGCCTCGCCAGCGACGGGCACGACATGGTGGCCCCATCGGGCGAGGGCGCGCGGCGCTGCATGCGCATGGCGCTCGACGGCGTCAAGGCGCCGATCGACTACATCAACCCTCACGCGACCTCGACGCCCAAGGGCGACGAGGCCGAGATCGACGCCATCCGGGAGGTGTTCGGAGCCGGCGAGCGGTGCCCGCCCATCGCCGCCACCAAGAGCCTCACCGGTCACGCCCAGGGCGCCACCGGTGCCCAGGAGGCGATCTATTCCCTGCTGATGATGCAGCATGGCTTCATCTGCGAGAGCGCCAACATCGAGGAGCTCGACCCTGCCTTCGCCGACATGAACATCGTGCGGGAGCGGCGTGACGGCATGCGGCTCGGCACCGTGCTGTCGAACGGCTTCGGCTTCGGCGGTACCAATGCGTCGCTCGTCTTCCAGCATCCGGACCTTTGATCATGGCGCAGGGCACGACGGCGGATGGCGGGTCGGCGACCGGCGGCGGAGCCCGACAGGGTCCCGTGGGCGCGGAGCGAACCGCGGCGTCGGCCGGAGGGTTGATGCGCGGCAAGCGCGGTCTGATCATGGGGGTGGCCAACGACCATTCCATTGCCTGGGGCATCGCCAAGGCACTGGCGGCCGAGGGCGCCGAGATCGCCTTCACGTATCAGGGGGAGGCGCTCGGCAAGCGGGTCAAGCCGCTGGCCCAATCGATCGGCGCGGAGCTCGTGGTGCCCTGCGACGTCGAGAAGCTCGACACCGTGGAGGATGCCATCCATGCCGTGGCCAGGAGCTTCGGCCGGATCGATTTCCTCGTCCACGCCATCGCCTATTCGGACAAGAACGAACTCAAGGGCCGCTACGCCGATACCACGCGCGAGAACTTCGTTCGCACGATGATCATTTCGGCCTTCTCGTTCACCGAAATCGCCAAGCGCGTCGCGCCTCTCATGGCGCCGGGCGGAGCCATGGTGACGCTGACCTTCGGGGGCGCCACGCGCGTGACGCCGAACTACAACGTCATGGGCATCGCCAAGGCCGCTCTGGAGGCCAGCGTGCGCTATCTCGCGGCCGACTACGGGGTCCAGGGTCTGCGGGTGAACGCCATCTCGGCCGGTCCGGTGCGCACCTTGGCGGGTGCTGGCATCACCGACGCGCGCTTCATGTTCAACTTCCACAAGGCGCACGCGCCGCTGCGCCGCCCCGTGACCATCGAGGACGTCGGCGGCTCGGCGCTCTACCTTCTGTCCGACCTCGCACGCGGTGTCACGGGCGAAGTGCATTTCGTGGACGGCGGCTACAACATCGTCGGAATGCCGCGGTCCGAAAACCTGAAGTCCGGCGACAGCGTCCGCGACGAGGTCGAAGCCGCGCAGTGAAGGCCTCGGCCTGGGGCATCACGATCCATGACCAGCTATCTGATCACGCCGGCCACGCGGGACGACCTCGACGACATCGCCGCCATGGTCAATGCCGCCTATCGGGGCGACACGGCGCGGCGGGGCTGGACCCACGAGTCCGACCTGCTCGACGGTCAGCGGACGGACGTGCGAGACCTCGCCGACGAGATCGCGGCGCCCGATCCCAGCACCATCCTCATCCTGCGCGAGGCTCAAGGCACACCCATCCTGGCCTGCGTGCTGCTGCAGCGCTACCGCGACCACGACGAGGTGACGAGGTGCCATCTCGCCATGCTGACCGTCAGTCCCGCGGCGCAGAACCGCGGCTTGGGCCGCCAGATGGTGGCCCAGGCCGAGGACCACGCCCGACGTCTCGGCTGCGCAGCCGTCGACATGACCGTGATCCATCTCCGCACCGAATTGTTGGCCTGGTACGAGCGCCGGGGTTACCGGCGAACCGGCCGCACCAAACCGTTTCCATACGGCGATGAACGGGTCGGTGTGCCGACGCGCACCGACCTGCATTTTCTGGAACTCGAGAAGCCGCTGTCGGGCGACGCCTGATCGGGCAGCGATCGAACACCACCCGACCCTGTCGAAGCCGACACCGGCCTGCCGGCGCCGGCGCGGCTCCAGGCCCTGCTCGAGACCATGCACCGCATGAGCGCGCAGCTGTTCACGGCGGACCGCAGCACGCGATGGTCGAGAGCTGGGACGTAGTGCATTGTCATATCGTCCGCATGAACGGCATCCTCCATCGCTTGGTCGCCGAGGGCGTCGCGGCAGGCCAGTTCCGCGCTGCCGACCCCTTGGTGGCGGCGCGCTGCATCAAATCCGCGATGCTGCGCTTCTGCCACCCGGCCCTGATCGTCCAGTGCGCCGACGAGCCCGGCCCCACCATCGACGACATGTGCGACTTCATCCTGGCGAGCCTGCGGGTGGGCTAGCGTTGCGACGGGCATCGACCGTCGTGCCGCCGGCCGACAAAGGAACCTCCCGGCGACGGCGCGGCGATCTTCCGCCAGGCGTTCACCTGCGGAGAGGTGAAGGAAAGAGCTTCCGGCGAGCCTCCCTCCGCCGACGCACGCCTTTGTCCAACCTCGGCGCCAGCGGTCCGCTCGGTGTCTCCGCTCGCTCATGTGATAGTGCCGACGAGCGGCGCAGAGACTCGCCCGACGGCCTGGATGACGTCACGAGCCTCAACTGCAGGCGGGTTTCGCGGCCTTGCAAGGGTCGGCGAGTTCCGGCGGGGCGTCCTTCTTGAAGACGGTCTTGTAGCCTTCGAGCACGGTGCCTTGTACCACGGGCAACGACTGCACGCCGACCCAGGCCGGCACCGTCTCGCCGATCAAAGCCTTCATCATAGCCTCGGCTTCGGCGACGCCCTGGTCGTAGGGACGCTGCGATCCGGTCGCCTTCAGCGGCCCGCCCTTGGCGATTTCGATGGCGGACTGCAGGCCGAGGTCGACCGTGGTGATCGGGATGGTGATGCCCTGGGAGCGCATGGCCGAGAGGGCGTCGAGCGCCGGTTGGTCTCACACCGCAAAGAGACCCTTTACGTCCGGGTTGGCGGTCAGGAAATCGCCGGCGATCTGCGAGACCTTGGAGGGGTCGGTGAAATCAGTCTGCCTGTCTTCACACCGAGAACAGACGCACAAGCCTCGCAGCCAGAATGAGTTCCGGCTTAGAGTCTATTTGAGGCATATGGCCACTGCGGCGCCGCTCGCGAAATCGCCCGCAGCCGCGGCGGCCGGCCCGCCGGACCCAAGCCTCCAGCTCCGTGACGAGACTTTCGCTCTCGGGAGATGCTTCGAGCAACGTGGATGGAGAAAGGCCGCGATCCAAACTTTTGAGAAGACGCGCCCACCTACAGCTTTCCAAACGCCGCAGGCATGCACCGTTGGCGAGGCTCGCGCGCGGGCTAGGCCCGATGGTAAGGATGCCGGCTCAGGATCGTGAGGGCGCGGTAGACCTGCTCGGCCAGGACGACGCGCAACAATTGGTGCGGCAGGGTGGCGGC
>JAABUM010002706.1_pt1 | contig 23266 bp, 25 predicted proteins | sample 5559161 | NCBI WGS metagenome assembly JAABUM01 (sample SAMN10711868, study PRJNA513369) | rock metagenome | isolation source: Antarctica rocks | place: Antarctica: Victoria Land, Siegfried Peak nord
GCGCTGTTTTGAGCCGATGCCGAGATGACCGATACGGAGGCTCGATCGAGACCATGCTCTTGAACGATATGCTCGACCGCCATCTCGGCATCGCGGCGGGTTTCGAACTCGGCTGAGATTGTCTGTGGCATAGAAGGCTCCAGCGCGGCCGATCGATCAGCGACGACGCGCTAACGACTGCCTCGGTCAACACGAAGCACGAGCGCCGCGTTCCAAGCTGAGACCTGCAATCTCAGCCAGTTTGATCGGCCTCTCTCCGTCCGGGCGGCTGCTCGCGACGGCCACCGACCCGTTCAGCCCGCGATCTTTACGTTGCCGGAATCGACCCGGAGCAGAGGTTTCCAGGGCACTCAGGCGCCGACGTCACGTTCCACCATGCTGGCCTGCGAGCAGGCTCTCAGAAGCTACGCGGCTTGCCGCCTTCGTCGACGGCGACATAGGTGAATATCCCTTCGGTCACCTTTTCCGCGTCGTCGCTGTCGCGACTTTGCGACCAGGTCTCTATTTTGACGGCCAGTGACGTGTCTTCGGCACGATCGAGCGAACAGTAGCAGCTCACCTCGTCGCCGACCTCGACAGGGCGAAGAAAGCGCATGGCGTCGATGCTGACCGTGACGACGCGACCTCGTGTCTCGCGAGCGGCAAACGTGCCGCCCGCGAGGTCCATCTGTGACAAGGTCCAGCCGCCGAAGATCGCGCCGCTGGAGTTGGTGTCGCGCGGCATGGCGACCGTACGCAAATGCGGAATGGCTTTGGGCAATTGGGAAGCAGGCTCAGACACGCGGTAAGTCCCTGAATGTTATTCCAGCACCTTGCCGGTTCGTCTGGGCTTAAATCAACTCGAGGACAGACTTCTGTCTGCGGGGTCGCGACCGCGACGCAGCCGCCCGCGAGGACGACGCGCATCGCGCCATGACTCCACCCGACTTCATGACGGGTCATGATCTTCGGGCGCCCTTTCCGGATCAGATTGAACTCCTCGACGCGTCCATCCCAACCTCCGATCCGTCCCTGGACACCTGCGGCGGGCCGTGCTGATGTTCGGCATCGACCGGAGATCCGCATGCCGAAGGCTAAAGCACTGACCGCGCTCCTGGCGCTCGCGCTGCTCGGGGGTTGCGCCAGCGGTGCGTCTCAGCAGGACGCGACGGCTGCGCCGAAGGGGCAGAGGCAGGCCGCCCGGCAGAGCCGCGCCGTCGATTGCAGCACCACCGGGCTCGGGATCGTGACCACGTCGCACTGTGGGTCCAACGGCTTCGACCCGTTCTCGGCCGCCGCGGAGTAAGGCCCCCTAGACCTCGAACGTGACGCCTTGCGCGAGCGGTAGGGTGCGGCCGTAATTGATGGCGTTGGTCTGGCGGCGCATGTAGCCGCGCCAGGCGTCCGAGCCCGATTCGCGGCCGCCACCGGTCTCCTTTTCGCCCCCGAACGCGCCGCCGATCTCGGCGCCGGACGGCCCCATGTTGACGTTGGCAATGCCGCAATCGGAACCCGCCGCCGACAGATAGCGCTCGACCTCGCGGAGGTCGTTGCCGAAGATCGACGACGACAGGCCTTGCGGCACGCCATTCTGCAGCGCGATCGCCTGTTCGAGGTCGCGGTAGCGCAGGATGTAGAGGATCGGCGCGAAGGTCTCTTCCGCCACGGGCTCGACCTGGCCGGGCATCTCGACCAGCGCGGGCCTCACGTAGAACGAGGCCGCGCCGTTGACATCCACGCGCTCGCCGCCGTGCACCGTGCCGCCGGCCGCGCGGGCCGCGTCGAGGGCCTTCCCCATGGCCGCGAAGGCGGCGCCGTCGATCAGCGGACCCACGAGCGCGTCGCCCGCCACCGGACTGCCGACCGAGATCGTGCGGTACACGGCCACGAGGCGCCCCACCAGCGTCTCGTAGACGTCGTCGTGCACCATGAGGCGGCGCAGGGTCGTGCAGCGCTGGCCGGCCGTGCCCATGGCCGCGAAGGCGACGGCCCGCAGCGTCAGGTCGAGGTCGGCCGAGGGCGTCACGACGGAGGCATTGTTGCCACCGAGTTCCAGGATCGGCTTGGCGAAGCGCCGTGCCAGCCGTTCCCCCACTGCCCGCCCCATGCGGGTCGAGCCCGTGGCCGAGACCACCGGGACGCGGGGATCGTCGACCAGCGCCTCGCCGACCTCCTGGCCGCCGATCAGCACGGTCGCGAGGCCGTCGGGAGCCTCGTCGCCGAAGCGGGCCGCGGCCCGTCGCATCAGGGCGTCGACCGCGAGCGCCGTCAGCGGCGCCTTCTCGGACGGTTTCCATACGATCGGGTCGCCGCAGACCAGCGCCAGCGCGGCGTTCCAGGACCAGACCGCGACCGGGAAGTTGAAGGCCGAGATGATGCCGACGACGCCGGCCGGGTGCCACTGCTCGGTGAGCTTGTGATCGGGCCGTTCGGAGGGCAGCACGAGGCCATGCAGCTGGCGCGACAGCCCCACCGCGAAATCGCAGATGTCGATCATCTCCTGGACCTCGCCGAGCCCTTCCGAGACCACCTTGCCGACCTCCAGAGTCACGAGGCGGCCGAGCGCCTGCTTCTCGGCGCGCAACTCCTCGCCGAGGAGGCGCACCAGCTCGCCGCGCCGCGGCGCCGGCACCAACCGCCAGCGCAGGAAGGCCGCGTGGGCCCGCCGAATCGCCTCGGGCACGGCCACCGCCGCCGTCTCGACCACGCGGCCGATCGGCTCGCCCGTGATGGGCGACCGGACCGCGAGCGTGCCGGCCTCGAAGCGGTCGCGGGCGACGCCGAGCCGCTCGAGGATGCGCTGGGCTTCGGCCGCGATGGTCGCGTCGGGACGGGACATGGAGCTCTCTCGGTTCTCGGGCGCCCGCCGGGTCAGACCCGCGCGGCCGCCAGGTGGGCCACCTGTGCGCCCACTTCATAATAGGCTTCGCGGACCGCGCGATAGGGCACCGCCTCGGGGTCCGTCACTGGCAGCGGCAGGTCGGCCTCGGCGATGCGGCCGAGAGCGAGGTCGGCGAGGCAGCGGCCGAACATTGTGCCGGGCGCGATGCCGCGGCCGTTGTAGCCGCTGAACGCCACCACCTCGCGGCCGAGCCGGTGGAACTTCGGCAGGCTGTCGGCCGTCATGCCGATCATGCCGTACCATTCGTGCTCGAAATCGATCCCGGCGAGCTGGGGGAAGAGCCGCGCGAGGGCGCGCCGGCCCCAGGCCCGGTGGATGGGGCGGCCCGGGCCACGCAGGGCGCCGACGCTGCCGAAGACGAGCCGCCCCGCGGCATCGAAGCGGAACGAACTCAGGATTTCGCGCGTGTCCCAGGCGCCCTGCCGCCCCGGCAGGATCGAGCCGCGGAGATTGTCGCCGAGCGGCGGCGTGGCGAGGTTGAAGTAGGGCAGGTGCACGAGTTCGGCGCGGATTTCCGGCCACAGCCCGCCCGTATAGGCGTTGGTGGCCACGATGACGGACGACGCCCGCAGGCTGCCGCCCGCGGTGCGGAGCCGCCAAGCGGTGCCGAGGTCTTCGGCGCCCGCCACCGGGCTCGCGGTGAAGATGCGGGCACCCGCCGCCACGGCCGCCCGGGCGAGCCCGCGGGCATAAGCGAGCGGCTGGATGGTGCCGGCCCGCCGGTCGAGCAGCGCGCCCGCATAGGCCGGCGCCCCGACCATGCGGGCCGTCTCGGCCGCATCGATGACTTCGACCGCCGCGCCACGGGCGCGCCACTGCCGCCCGCGTTCGGTCACCTCGGCCAGGCCTTTCGGCCCGGCGGCGCAATGCAGCGTGCCGGCGCGTTCGGCCTCGCACGGGATGGAATGCCGCGCCACGAGGTCGAACACGGCCGCGGGCGCCTCGCCCAGCAGGGCCAGCAGGCGGTTGCCGTAGACCTCGCCGAGCGCCGCCGGCAGCTCGTCCGGCATGACCCATAGGCCGGCGTTGACGAGCCCCGCGTTGCGGCCGGAGCCCCCGAAGCCGATCTCGACCGCTTCGAGCACCGCGACGTCGGCACCGGCCTCGGCCAGGTGCAGCGCCGCCGACAGCCCCGTGAAGCCGGCCCCGATCACCGCGACATCGGCCGCGATATCGGCCGCGAGCGCCGCCGTGGCGGGCGGCGGCGGCGCCGAGCGCTCCCAGAGCCCGTGGCTGCGCGGGTCGTCCTTCATGCTGCAGCCGTCATCCGGTAGTCCAAACGAAACCCCCTCGCTTCAAGCACTTCCGTTGAGCCCCGTCGAGATCGGGGACGACAGGATGCCGACCGAAACTGCCGTGCCTACGATGGCACAATGGGATCCGTACCCTCGTTGAGGATGTCGAGGTAGCCCTTGTATCCATAGACACGACCTCGGCGGCGCCCCGTCACTTCTTCAACGATCCCGAGGCGGACCAGTTCTGCGAGCGCGGCATTCACGGTCGGCGCCGATAGACCTGTGTTTCGGATGAGCGTGCTCCCGGTCGCGAATGGGTTCTGTTGCAGCGATTCGTGAACGCGCAGGGCTGATCCGGCACGGTCACTGCCGATGCTTATCGCTTCGCGATCACGCCTGAACAACTCGACGATGCGTCCGGCCGCATCAAAGGCTTGGTTCGCGGTCTCGGCTATTCCATCGAGAAAGAATTCGAGCCAAGCCTCCCATGCCCCCCTTTCGCGAACTTCCTGCAGCAGGCGATAATAGTCATCGCGATGTGTCTTGAGATAGAGGCTAAGATACAGCAAAGGCTTGCGCAGCACGTCATGAACACAGAGGTAGAGGGTCACGATCAGGCGACCGATGCGTCCATTTCCGTCCAGGAAGGGATGGATCGTCTCGAACTGAACATGAAGCAAGCCAGCCTTGATGAGGTGTGGTAGCCCGGACGCCTCTTCATGCATGAAGCGCTCGAGGGCGTCGAGACATGTGCCGAGCTCCGACACTGGCGGCGGCACAAAGAGCGCGTTGCCGGGCCGCGTGCCGCCAATCCAATTTTGCGTGCATCGGAACTCGCCCAGATCTTTGCTGCTTCCTCGTCCACTCTGCAGAAGCCGATCGTGCATCTCCCTGATGAGGTGAAGCGAGCTCAAGCCCGAACATCATGGCATCGACGTAGTTGGAAGACCAAACCATGAACGGTCATAGCTCGTCAGCTTATTAAAGCCAACGGCATTTCCTTTAATAAGGTCAGGGCTTGTTGAAACCGGCTTTAGCAAGGCTTCCAACAGCTGCTCGCGCGTGAGCGGGATGGGGAGATCGACAGTGACCGGAAAGCCAGGTGCCGCTTCGACATCCTCGCCATCGCGGCCGCCCTACCCGCAACCGCCGTCGCTTGCCGACCGACCTCTGACAGCCCGCGCCAGCGGCAGGGCCACGGTGTTCCGGGTCTACCGGCCCGACGTGTTCCGCGAAGCCGGGCCGATGGCCTGCAGCACCTCGGGCGCGATCCGCTCCATGTGTTTGACGATGTCGGGCTCTCCGGTCATCTCGCCGAAGCTGCCGCGCGTGACGGGGCCGAAGGCCCAAAACGTCTCGTGCAAGCCGCCGTGCCGGTCGCGCAGCCGGCTCTCGGCATCGACCGCGAGTCCGAGCCCGACCGCATCGGGATGGACGAGGCCGGCGGTCACGAGATCGCCGACCAGAGGATCGGTGTCGAGCGCGTTGCCCGGCCCGGTGCAGAGCACCACCGCGTCGAAGGCCCGGCGCTCCGTCGTGCCGCCGGGCCGGCGGAGGGTCGCGACGAGTCGGCCACGCTCGGCATCGAGGCCGACGAGACCCGCCCGCTCGACCGCCAGCCGGCCCTCCCGGCGCTCGGCTTCCAGGAGATCGTGCGGCTGGGGCGCGGCCCGGAAGCGATGCACCTCCCAGAACGGCAGCAGGCGGCGCACTACGCGCTGCTGTTCCTCGGGCGGCAGGCCGGTCCAGATCGGGAACAGCCGCAGCCGCAGCGCGTCGACCACGGGCTGCCAACCGACATCGGCTTCGAGTTCGCGGATGCGTCGGCGCACGAGACGAAGCAGGCCGAGGGCGGTCGCGGGCGGCGGGGCGTCGGCGAAAGCGTCGAACCCGTCGAGGAACCGGCCTTGCGGGCGCGCCAGCAGCCCGCGGCGTGAGATCGCCGTGACGGGGCCGCGATGGCCGATCCGCACCAGCGACGCGACGGCATCCGCCATGGTCAGGCCGGTTCCGACCAGGAGCACGGCGTCGCGCGGCCCGACAGGGGAGAAGGCCTCCGACACCCAGGGATTGCGCACGAAGCCGGGACTCCGCAGGGCCGCATCGCTGACCCGGCAGGGCAGGACCGGAGCGGCGTGGCCGCAACACAGCGCGACCCCGTCGGCCTCGAGGCTCGGCCCCTGGCTCAGGCTCACGATCCACCCGTCGCCGGCCGCCACGACCGCGACGGCGCGGGCACGGTGATGCCGGAACGCGACGCGTGGACCCGCCGCCGCGACGGTCTCGGCCAGCACGTCCGCGACATAGCCCCCGAAAGCCGCGCGGGCAACATAGTGCTGGTCCCCCGCATCGGTGCTGGCCGGATCGGGGAGCACGCCATGCGCGAAGAGCCAGCGCGTCAGATGCTCCGGGTCGTCGCCGAAGAGACTCATGCGCTGGCTCGGCACGTTGATGCGGTGGACGGGATCCGCCGTGCCGTAGGCGGTGCCGCGGCCGAGTTCCGCCGCGGGCTCGACGACATCGATGGCGAGCGGACCCCCGCTCGCCAGGATCGCATGGATCGCCAGGGCGGCGCCCGTGAGACCACCGCCCAAGACGGCGAGGCGCGCCGGTCTCGTGTCGTCGGACGTCATCGCCGAAGCGGCACCGCTCGACGGCAACTTCAGACGTCCTTCATCAGCCGGATCGCGTCGAAGACGGCGGCATGGATGTTGCGGCTCGAGACGGCGTCGCCGATGCGGAACAGGCGGTAGCGGCCGTCGGGGTTGCGCACGACCGTCTGCGGGCGCCCCGACAGGAGCGCCGCCTGGTCGACCTCACCGAGGTTCAGCGAGCCGGGCTTCAGCGCGAAGTAGAGGTCCTCGAGCGGCACCGTGCCGTGCTCGACCACGACCTGGTCGGCCTCTTTCTCGACGTGCCGGCGGCCGTATTCGTCGAAGAAGGTCGCGACGATCCTGTTGCCGCGCCGCGCCAGGCGCTCCAGGCGCAGGTTGATCGTGACGGCAGCGCCGGCGTGGTTCAACGCCTTGAAATAGGCCGGGAAGCTGGTGCCGCCGACGTCGGGTGCCAGCGTGCGCTCGGGCGTCACCACGTCGAGCGCGGAGCCCGCTTGCACGATGAACTCGGCCGCCGTCATGCCCGGATGGGCGCCGTTGTCGTCGTAGAGGATGACGCTGGAGGCCGGTCGCACCGTCCCGGCCAGGATGTCCCAGCTCGTGGTGGCGAGTTCCCGGCCGGCGTCGAGAAAGTCCGTATCGGGCAGGCCGCCCGTCGCCACCACCACGACATCGGGCGCCTCGGCCGCCACGTCGTCCGGCTCGGCATAATGGTCGTAGCGGAAAACGACACCGTGGCGCTCGCATTCGCTCAACCGCCAATCGACGATCCCCAGGATCTCGCGGCGGCGTTTCAGGGCGGCGGTCAAGCGCACCTGGCCTCCGGCCCGGCCGGCTGCCTCGAACACCACGACCGCATGGCCCCTCTCGCCCGCCACGCGCGCGGCTTCGAGCCCGGCCGGCCCGGCCCCGACCACGACGATCCTGCGGCGCGGACCTTCGCTCCGGCGGACCATATGCGGAATGGTAGCCTCGCGGCCCGTTGCGGCATTGTGGATGCAGACCGCCTGGCCGGAATAGATGGAATCGATGCAGTAGCCCATGCCCACGCAGGGGCGGATCCGGTGCTCGCGGCCCGCCGCCACTTTGCTGGCGATATGCGGGTCGGCGAGGTGGGCGCGCGTCATCCCCACCATGTCGAGCTTGCCGCTGACGATCGCGTGGCGCGCGGTGGCGACGTCCTGGATGCGCGCCGCGTGGAACGTCGGCAGGCGGGTCGCCGCGCGGACCTCGCCCGCGAAATCGAGGTGGGGCGCCGAACGGGAACCCATGTTGGGGATGACGTGGCTCAGCCCCTCGTCCGTATCGATGTGGCCCCGGATGACGTTGACGAAGTCGATCAGGCCGGAGGCCGTCAGCGTCTCCGCGATCGACAGCCCCTCGTCGCGCGAGAGCCCCCGGCTCCAGTCCTCGTCGCACACCATGCGGACCCCGACGATGAAACCCGGCCCGACCCGGTCGCGGATGGCGCGCAGCACCTCCATGCCGAAGCGCATGCGATTGTCGAGGCTGCCGCCGTAGGCGTCATCGCGCCGGTTGGTGGCCGGGGACCAGAACTGGTCGACGAGGTGGCCGTAGCATTCGAGTTCGAGCCCATCGAGCCCGGCCGCCCTCACGCGCTCGGCCGCGTCCGCGTAGGCCGCCACGACGCGGGCGATGTCCCAGTCCTCCATGGCTTTGGGGAAGGCGCGATGGGCCGGCTCGCGGACGTTCGACGGCGCCAGCACGGGCAGCCAATCGGCCTTGCTCCAGCCGGTGCGCCGCCCGAGATGGGTGATCTGGATCATCACGGCGGCGCCGTGCCCATGGACGTCGTCGGCGAGTTCGCGGAGCCAGCGCACCGACTCGTCCTTGTAGAGCAGGATGTTGCCGAAAGCCTGCGGACTGTCGGGCGCCACCACGGCCGAGCCGCCGATCATCGTCAGGGCGATGCCGCCCCGCGCCTTTTCGGCATGATAGAGGCGGTAACGCTCCTTCGGCAGACCGTCCTCGGTATAGGCCGGCTCGTGCGCGGTCGACAGGAAGCGGTTGCGGAGGTCGAGGTGCTTCAGCCGGAACGGCTGCAGCAGCGGGTCGTTCGACATGGCCTGGGCCTCCGGCTGCGGGATGGGGTCCCGTGCATGGTGCGTGCCGCAGGCCGGCGCGTCAAAGCGCTGGCCGAAATGGGACGTGCGAATGCAGGCTTGCTGGGACGACGGTCTTCCGGCCGCGTCGAGAAAACTATAAGACAGACGAACGCACCAACTGGAGCACGACATGTGACGGCCCCTTCCCGCAATCGCGGCGCGATTCTGGCCGCCGTCCTGGCGCTGCTCGGGTGCGTGGGCGTCATCCCGGTCCGTGGGCAGGACACGACCCCGCGGGGCTATGCCGTGCAACCCTTCACGCCCCCGGGTTTCAAGCTGCCGGACGGCAACGGATGCGCGGGCGAAATCGCCCGCTGGCAGGCCGTGCAGGGCAACGACTATGGGGGCGGCAACGTCTCGCTCAAGGTCTACAACCGGATCCAGAACGAGATCGACCGCGCTTCCACGCTCTGCGAGGCCGGCCAGGATGCCCAGGCCCGCAAGCTGGTGGTGGAGTCGCGGCGTCGGCACGGCTACCCACCTTGAGAGCGGGTCCCGCTCTTCAGGTGCCGAGCTTCGCCGCGAGATAGGTCGCCACCGAGGACTGCACGGCGGGGCCGATCTCGCCCGGCCACCGGACGACGTGCATGCGGGCCAGCTCGGGCTCGCGTTCGGCGGCCAGGAAGGCATGGATGCGCGCCACCAGCGCCTTGGCGCTCTCGGGCGAGCGGACCCGCTTCATGAAGCCGACCCGCACGCGATCCATGACCAGCGTGAAGCCGGGATCGAAGCTCACGGCGTCGGGCAGAAGTCCCGTCTCCTCGGCGAGTTCGCGCCGCACGCTGCCCTCGATATCGACCCGGCCGTCACGGATGTCGCCCGGGTCGGGCGTGCCGGACGCGAAATAGATGCGGCCCGCATTGGCCGTGTGGGCCGCCATCTCGCCGAGCACGAAGGCCCCGTCGGCCGACGACAGGGCCGCCATGCCGAAGCCGTTGCGCACGCCGGCTTCCGGGAAGCCGAAGTCGCGCCAGGCCAGGAAGGCGCTGAAATCGGTCTCGAGATAGGCGCCGCGGAACACCCGGCGGCCACCGGGATCCTGCTCGACGCCGCCACGATGCTGCAGCAAGATGCGGCCGTCGAACATCTTCGGCTTCCGCCGCAGCGCCTCGGTCCAATGGGCCGCGATCGCGTCATGCCGCTCGACCGCGAAATCCCAGGGCTTCTGCTCCAGGATGCAATCGACGGCGTCGACTTCGACCACCTGTTCGCCACTCGTCATAGATCGACCGTGCCCTCGGACACGATGACGGCGCCTCCGCCGATCGAGGCGGACGCGAGTGCGCCGCCCGCAACCTCGAGACCCAGCACGATGAGGCTCGGCCGCCCCATGGCGACCCCCTGGCGGATCAGCACGGTGTGGTCGCCGTCTTCCGGCGCTTCGAAGCGCATCACGGCGCCCGCGAAGGCAGCGGCGGCGGATCCCGTGGCGGGATCCTCGTAGATGCCGAGACCGGCCGCGAACATGCGCGCGTAGAAGCCGCCGCCGTCGTCACGCGTGTATGCGTAGACGCGCAGGTCGTTCGGCCAGCGACCGAGATCGGGCCAGGCACGGTCGACCGCCGCCACCGAGGCGAGCGGCACCAGCGTGTAGGGCACGCCGGCCGATATCAGCGTGGGGCGATGCCGGTCGACACCGATCTCGACCTCGTCGATCGACAGCGCAGCCGCGAGCGCCGCGTCGGGCAAGGGCTGACCAACCTCCTCGGGCAGGCGCGGCAGAGTGAAGCTCGCCCGTGACCGGCCCTTCACGCGCCGTGCCGTGCAATGCACGAGGCCGACGTCCTCCTCGAGCACGACCGAGAGGTCCTGGCGGGCCACGATCTCGGGCGCGCGCAGCTCCGCCAGCAGGACGGCCGTGCCGACTGTCGGGTGCCCGGCGAAGGGCAGTTCCCGGCCGGGCGTGAAGATGCGGATGCGCGCCGAATTGACGGGATCGCGCGGCGCCAGCACGAACACCGTTTCGCTGAGGTTGAACTCGCGCGCGATCGCCTGCATGCGCGCGGTGTCGAGGTCCTCGGCGTCCTGCACCACGGCAAGCGGATTGCCCGCCAGAGCCTGATCGGTGAAGACGTCGAGGGTGTGGAAACGGCGGCGCATGGACGCGCTCTAGCACGCGGCCGGTCCCGCGGCGCGCAAAAAACAAGGGGGCAAGCCCGGGAACCGCCCTTCGGGATCTTCGTCCCCCGCGTCAGTGGCCGGCGTGGTCGGCGACCGGGCTATAGGGCCTCGGGGATGAAGACCCGGCTCGGGCGCACGAACTCGTCCTGGGCCGCGACCAGCGCCAGTTCCCGCGACCCCGCCGCGAGGGTCGCCCGCAGCAGCCCGTGGATGGCGGAGGCGGCGTGCGACAGGGCATCGGGCACCGACCGGCCCCCGCCTGCACCGCGGGACAGCAGCGTCACGAAGAACAGCGCCGCGATGGCGTCGCCGGCGCCATTGACCGATAGCGCCAGCTTCGGAGTCCTGACGCGCCACACCGCCTCTCCGTCGGAGGCCACGAGGTCGATCGTGTCGCCGGGCGCGCCCTCGCCCACGTAGGACGTCACAAGTACGGCCCGCGGACCCTTGGCGTGAACTATCGCCAAGCCCTGGCGCAGGCCGTCGTTGGTAACAGTGTCGAAGCCGCAGATGAGGTCGAGCTCGAACTGGTTCGGCGTGACGACGTCGGCGGCCGGCACGGCGTGATCGCGCATGAATTCGGCGATGCCAGGGCGGACGAAGATGCCGCGGCCGACGTCGCCGATCACGGGGTCGCAGCAGTAAAGCGCGCGCGGATTGGCGGAGCGGACGCGCGCGACGGCGTCGAGGATCGCGGCCCCGGTATCGGCCGAACCCATGTAGCCCGACAGCACGCCGTCGCAGCGCTGGAGCGCGCCGCGCTCGGCGATGCCCTCGACGCAATCGCCGATCAGCCCGGCATCGAACACCTGGCCGCGCCAGGCGCCGTAACCCGTGTGGTTCGAGAACTGCACGGTGTGGATGGGCCAGACCTCGTGACCCATCCGCTGCATGGGGAAGGTGGCGGCCGCATTGCCGACATGGCCGTAGGCGACGTGCGACTGGATGGACAGGATGTTCATGGCGCGACGTTCATCGGGCGCGGATCGGCTCGCGGACCGCGTTGATCTGGACCATTAGCTGGACTAGATTGGAGCAAGTCCCACCCGATGTCCAGAGGGGAGCAACCATGCGGGTCTCCGTGACCGACGCCAAAGGTCAGCTGACGGACCTCGTCCGCCGGGCGGAGGCGGGCGACGAGATCATCTTGACGCGCCATGGCCAGGCTGCCGTGCGCCTGGTCCCCTTCCGCGCCGTGCCGGACCGTCGGTCCCGCCGCGCGCTCCTCGAAGCGGTGCGGGCCTCGGCCGCCGCCAAAGCATCCCCGGGGCCGGGTGCAGGGCGCAGCCAGGATGCGCTCTATGACGAGGACGGCCTCCCGGGATGATCGTGGTGGACACTTCGGCGCTGATGGCGATCTTGCTCGACGAACCGGACGCCGAGGCCTGTGCGGCGACCTTGGAAAGCGCCGAAGATCCGCTTCTGTCGGCCGGCACCATGGCTGAGGCGCTCATCGTTGCGGCCCGGCGAAACATCGGCGCGGAAATGGCCCGTCTGATCGACGGCATGCCGTTCGAGATCGTGGCCGTGACGTCCGCATCGGCGCGGCGGATCGCGCTCGCGTATCAGACATGGGGCAAGGGACGGCACGGCGCTGCCCTGAATTTCGGGGACTGCTTCGCTTATGACCTCGCGAAGACCCTCGGCTGCCCCTTGCTCTACGTCGGACGGGATTTCGGGCAGACGGACGTCGATGGAGTTCTTTGACACCCTCAGCGGTGGTCAAGACGATGCGTTGCGGATCGCTGACGTCCGGTGCCTCGTCCGAGATTGGATGCACCGCTCCCCGTGCATAACCGGGATGAGCCCCGCCACGCCGAAGCCGAGCGTCGCCCTTCAGTTCCGGGCCTTGTCGACCAGCTTGCCCTTGGAGATCCAGGGCATCATGGCCCGCAGCTTCTCGCCGACCTCTTCGATCTGGTGGGCGTTGTTCTTGGCGCGGGTGGCCTTGAACGAGGTCTGGGCGACCTTGTTCTCGAGCATCCAGTCGCGGGTGAACTTGCCCGACTGGATGTCCGCGAGCACCCGCTTCATCTCGGCCTTGGTCTCGGGCGTGATGATGCGCGGACCGGTGACGTATTCGCCGTATTCGGCGGTGTTGGAGATCGAGTAGTTCATGTTGGCGATGCCGCCCTCGTAGATGAGGTCGACGATCAGCTTCACCTCGTGCAGACACTCGAAATAGGCCATCTCGGGCGCGTAGCCGGCCTCCACCAGCGTCTCGAAGCCGGCGCGGATCAGCTCGACCAGGCCGCCGCAGAGCACCGCCTGCTCGCCGAAGAGATCGGTCTCGCACTCCTCTTTGAAGGTCGTCTCGATGATGCCGGCGCGCCCGCCCCCGATGGCGCTGGCGTAGGAGAGGCCGAGGTCGTGGGCGTTGCCCGAGGCGTCCTGCGCGATGGCGATCAGGCAGGGCACGCCGGCGCCCTTCTGATACTCGGAGCGCACCGTGTGGCCGGGTCCTTTCGGTGCCACCATCAGCACGTCGATGTCGGGGCGGGGCTGGATCAGGTTGAAGTGGACGTTGAGGCCATGGGCGAAGAGCAGCGCCGCGCCGTCCTTCATGTTGGGGGCGAGGTCGGCCGCGTAGATGTCGGCCTGGAGTTCGTCGGGCGTCAGCATCATGACGACGTCAGCCGACTTCGCCGCTTCGGCGACCGAGAGGACCTTCAGTCCCTCGCCTTCGGCCTTCCTGGCCGAGGCCGAGCCCTGGCGCAGTGCCACCACGACATCCTTGACGCCGCTGTCGCGGAGATTGAGCACATGGGCATGCCCCTGGCTGCCGTAGCCCACCACTACGACCTTCTTGCCCTTGATCAGATTGAGATCGGCATCCCGATCGTAATAGACGCGCATGGCCGTGGGCTTCCTATCCGGATGGCTGATGCGGCCCTTCTATGCGGCGTGACGGTGCGCCGCAACCCACGTCGATGCGCCGCTTCACGTTGCGTCGCGACAGCCCGGTTCGCACCGATTACGCGGCCAGCACCGGGACGCGATAGGCAGCCGCGCAGACGGCCGAGAGGCAGGGCCCGGGCTCGTCGCCGCCGGCCACCATGCGTTCGATGGCCCTCCGACCGAGGTCGGCCGTGATCGGCACCTCGCGCAGCCCGAGCGCCGCGCCGAATTCCGCCACGGCATCGCGGGCCTGGGCCAGCAGGCCCGCGAGCGGCAGACCGGTGTCCCCGGCCTTGACCCCCGCCAGATCGCGCACTGCCGCGACGGTGGCGAGCGGCGTCGCGAGGAACGGTCCCCCGGCGGCGTCGAGCCGCGCCAGGAGCTCATCCGATCCCGGACGGCGCGCCAGGATGGCCACGATGGCGGAGCCGTCGATCAGCACGGCCGCGCCCCTTCGGTTCCCCCGATCCGATCCGCGATGGCCAGGGCCTTGTCGAGCCGAGCACTCGGTGGCACGCTGTCGCGCAATCGCGCCAGGTCGCGCTCCAGCGCGGTTCGAACCGCGTCAGTCACGGAGCGGGCACCCGATGCTCGTTGCAGGTCCCGGGCCAGGGCCGCCACCTCGTCGTCGCGGATGTAGAGCGGCACGCGATATCCCTCTTCAAATATGCGAATATTCCGGTTTGGATATCCCAACGCGGCCACTTGGGCAAACCAGCACCACGGACGGTCAGTCGAGGGCCGGCCTGTGCAGGAGTCGGCTCCGCTCGAACACCACCACGGCAACGATGCCGAGCAGCAGCGGGATCACGAGGTAGAGAAGCCGGAAGACCAGCAGGGCCGCGATGACGTCGGCCTTTGGCGTATCCGGCAGGGCGGTCACGAAAACGAGTTCGAGCACGCCGAGCCCCCCCGGTGCGTGGCTCAACAGGGCGGCCGAGAAGGAAGCCAGGAAGACGCCGAGCACGATCAGGAAGCCGGGATTGTACTCGGTCGGTATTGCGCACCAGATGATGCCCGCAGCACCCACGAGCTCGAGAGGACCGGCCAGCAACTGGCGCATGGCGATCGGCAGACGGGGATACACGAGCTTGAACGTGCCCACCGAGAGTGGCCGCAAATGCAGGGCCGAGCCTCCCACGTAACTGGCCACCACCAGCAGCATGAAGCCGCCGGCTAGACGCGCCACGACCGGCTCCACCTGAAACAGTCCGTGCATGATCTCGGGCTCGTAGAGCAGGACGAAGCCGCCGAGCAGCGTCGTGCCGAGCGCGAAGGTGAAGGAGCAGAACGCGACCAGGATGCCCACGTCGGCGATCGTCAGGCCCTTGGTCGAATAGGCACGGTAGCGCACCATGGCGCCCGAGAACATCGACATGCCGATATTGTGGCTCAGTGCGTAGGTCGTGAACGAGACGGCCGATATGAATCGCCAGGGCAGCGCGAAGCCGAGATGGTGGAGCGCGATCCGGTCATACCAGGCGAGCGCCAGATAGGCGACCAGCGTCGACAGGACCGCCATGATCCACCGACCGGCCGGGATCGCCGTGAAAGCGCTCTCGACATCACCGAGCGACAGGCCGCGCAGCTCCCGGAACAGCAGCCACAGCGACAGGACGACGGCCCCGATCCCGATCACCGGCCAGAGATAGTTGAGGTGGCGCTTCAAGACTGTCCCTTTGCCCGAACCGGATCCGAGCAGGCTCCCCACGGCCGCTCGGGCCGAAGCGAGCCCGCGGCCGCCACCTCTATCCGAAATCGAGCGACCGGTCGCCGACTTCGCATACTGCCGCCTCGGCAGACCTTGCCCACCCTCTATGAGGCACGACTGAGCGGGCGGGGCGCGTCAGAAAGGTTTTACCACTACCAGGATCACGATGCCGATGAGCAGCACGGTCGGAACCTCGTTCAGCACACGGAAATAGGTGGGCGATTTGCCGTTGGCATCCTCGGCGAAGCGCCGCACGTTGCCGGCCAGGATGCCGTGCACGCCCGTCAGCAGCACGACGAGCAGCAGTTTGCCGTGGAGCCAATGTTCCCTGAACGCACCCTCCTCGTAGGCGAGCCAGGGACCGGTGATCCAGACGGCCAGCAGAGCCGGGGTAACGATGGCGCGCAACAGGCGGCGTTCCATCACCTTGAAGGTCTCGGCCTGCGGCGTGCCGGGGCCGACCGTCGCGTGATAGACCATGAGGCGCGGCAGGTAGAGCATGCCGACCATCCAGGCCACGATCGACAGGATATGCGCGGCCTTGAGCCAGGGCAGGTAGTCCATGCGTGGTCCTCGTGGGGGTGCGACGTCCAGATCCGCCGAGCGTGCCGAGCAGTAAGCGGACTTGCAAAGAGGCTGCTCAGGCGCGCAGGCGGGCGACGAGCCGCTCGACATGCGCGATCGGCGTCTCGGGCGTGATGCCGTGGCCAAGATTGAAGACGTGCGGACGATCGCGGAAGGCCCCGCGGATGTCGTCCACGGCCTCGTCGAGGGCCCGGCCGCCGGTCACCAGCGCCTTGGGATCGAGGTTGCCCTGCACCGGCAAGCCGGGCGGCAGCACCGCATGGGCCCAGCCGGGATCGACGATGGTATCGATCCCCAGCGCCGTGACGCCGCTTCCCGCCGCCCGGATCAGCTGCCCGCCCGACACTCGGGGAAAACCGACGATTCGTGCCGCGGGATGGCGTGACTTGACCTCCGTCACCAGCCGCTCGATCGGTCCTTGCGACCAGCGTTCGTATTCGAGCCTCGGCAGCACCCCGGCCCAGCTATCGAAGACCATCACGGCGTCGGCTCCAGCGTCAAGCTGCGCCGACAGAAAGGCGACGGAAGCCGCTGTGATCCGCTCGATCAGCGCGGCGAAGAGGTCGGGGTCACGGTAGGCGAGCTCCCGGGCCGGTCCCTGATCGGGTGTGCCCTGGCCCGCCACCATGTAGCTCGCCACGGTGAAAGGCGCCCCGCAGAAGCCGATCAGCGCGGTTCCGGCATCGAGGGCGCTCCTGACGCGCTCGACCGTCTCCAGTACCGGCGCCAGCCTGTCCATGTCGATCTCGTCGCGCAGCTCGGCCAGGTCCGCAGCCGTCGTGACGGGGCGCAGCCTCGGGCCGTGGCCGCCCTCGAAGGCGACCGGCACCCCGAGCGCGTCAGGGATCACCAGGATATCGCTGAACAGGATTGCAGCATCGAAGCCGAACCGCCGGATCGGCTGCAGGGTCACCTCGGCGGCACGTTTCGGATCGTAGCAGAGGTCGAGGAAGCTGGGCGCCGTGGCCCGGAGCTCCCGGTACTCGGGCAGGTATCGTCCCGCCTGGCGCATCAGCCACAGGGGCGGCTTCGCCGCCACCTCGCCATCGAGAACACGGAGAAACAGCCCGGCTTCGGCCGGGACAGGCTGACGCGACGCCTCTTTCAAAAAGGAATCCTTTAGAATCTTTGAATCTGCTGAGTCTCTTAGGGGGGTTGATTAGCGTCATCCCCCGTCACGCACAACATGTCCCGAGGCCGCGGACCATTGTCCCGGTCGTCGCGGTGCCGCGATCCTGCCTGGCCGGTGTCCAATTCGTTAACCACGCGAATGCGATGCCGAGTCTCGGCCGCGTGGCGTCCCGGAACTTGTCCCCGCTGTCCCTGCTGACAACAGGTGTCGCGGTTTGCGGGCGCGTTCGGCGCAGAATGTTGACGGATTCGGGCGATGTCCACAGGGCGCCGCGGCGGGCTCGCCGTTTCGACCGACTGTCCACAAACAGGCGGCGTCCCCCGGGACAACTTCCGCCCGACGCAGGAATCGTCATGCGGCTCCACGGGTTGGTCGTCTCCTGTGCTAAACCGGATCGGGGGAACGCCAGGGAACGATCACCAGCATGGGACGACATTATTTCCATCTCCATCTCGTCTCGGACTCGACCGGTGAAACGTTGATCGCCGCAAGCCGCGCCGTGGCGGCCCAGTACCAGGACGTGTCGTCGATCGAGCACGTCTACCCGCTGGTCCGGTCCCGGGCGCAGCTCGACCGCGCCATCACGGATATCGAGGCGTCGCCCGGCATCGTCCTGTTCACGCTGGTCGACCAGGATCTCAGCGTCCGGCTCGAGGAGGCATGCCGCGACTCCGGGTCCCCTTGCTTGTCGGTGCTGCAGCCCATCGTCTCGCTCTTCGGGTCCTATCTCGGCACGACCTCGACGCCGCGGCCGGGTGCTCAGCACATGCTGAACGCCGAATATTTCAAGCGGATCGATGCCCTCAATTATACGATGCTGCACGATGACGGGCTGTCGGTCGAGGGCTACGAGGAAGCCGACGTGCTGCTGCTCGGCGTGAGCCGCACCTCGAAGACGCCCACCAGCATCTACCTGGCGAACCGCGGGGTCAGGACCGCCAATATTCCGCTGGTGCCGGGTGTGCCGCTGCCGCCCGGCATCGAGAGACTCAGGCACCCCTTGGTGGTGGGACTACTGGCTTCGCCCGAGCGGATCGTGCAGATCCGCCAGAACCGGCTTTTGTCGCTCAACGTCGCCGATCGCGAAACGCCCTATGTCGATCGCATGTCGGTTGCCGAGGAGATCGCGACATCGCGGCAGCTTTTCGCCCAGCACGGCTGGCCCAGCATCGACGTGACGCGGCGTTCGATCGAGGAGACGGCTGCCGCCATCATCGACCTCTACAAGGCCCACAAGATGAAGTTCATCGCGCAGGCGTGAGTGGGACGCCAAAGGTGCGCCGCACCTCGCAGGAGATCTTCGCCCCCGGCGTGCCGTTCGCCTGACGCGGGCTTGTCGGCCGCCGTTGGCGTCAGGCCAGTGCGAAGAGGATGTCCTGTGCGCCTTGCCACAAGGTCATCTTGCCCAGCGCCGCCAGATGATCCTGGCCCGACGTGATCGTGATGAAGTGGTTGCCGGCGAGCTGGCCCATCTTGCAGGCGAAATGAACCCCGCCATAGGCCAGCAGGATCTCGGTCTCGCTGATGCCGCCCGGATAGAGGATGATCTGCCCCGGCGCCGGGTAGCTGGTATGGTTCTCGTATCCGACCGCAAAGTCCATGTCGCCGAGAGGTATCCAGACGGCCTCGCCGCTCCAGCGCACGTGCACCACTTGGCTCCGGAAGGGCAGCCGGGCCAGAAAGGCCGCGCAGGTTTTGGGCGCCAGAGCCTCCTCGAGCTTGGCGTCGAAGGTGAAAGGCCCGGCCGTGATCGTAAGCTGTGTCATCCCGTCCCATCGTCTCTGTCGCGAGTCCGTCCACGTCCGGTCCGGCCCGTGCATCCTTCATCTGCCCGGCCCGGGGCTCAGGCGGGACCGGTCAGATGCGTGTTCGACGCCTCGGCAGTTCGGCGCGATGTCGGGCCGGAAGATGGCTCGGGGCGCTCCGAACTGCACGGAGCCTTGGTGCCGGAGGACGCGCACAGGCCGTTGAAGCGCCGGGCCCGGCCGTCGTCAAGGCCGCATCCGGTCTCGCCGGTCGACGGCGCCGAGGATGCCTCACGCCCGCCGCGCCCGCCGTTGCCCCACTGCGACCGCCAGCGCCATGGCGAGTGCGAAGGTGCCGGACACGGCCCGGAATGCGCCGAAATCGGCTTCCGCGACCTCCAGCCAGACGCGGGCGCTGACCGCGAGAGGCGAAAACGCCGAATCCGTGATCGCCACCACGGGCAGACGCTGCGCCAGACGGTCTGCGATCTCGATGGTGCTCGGCGTGTAGGGCGAGAAGCTGATCGCCAGAAGAGCGTCGCCGCCGTCCGCGAACGCCACCTGGTCGGGCCCGAGTGACCCGACATTGTCGACCAGCACGCAGCGGATCTTCAGTTTGGCAAAGGCATAGGCCAGGTAGGATGCCACCGGAAAGGCACGTCTCTGGCCCAGGATGTAGATCGAACCGGCGGCCGCCAGAATGTCGACGGCGCGCTCCAGCGCATCTCGGCTAATGCGCTCGCGGATGCGCGACAGCGACAGCGCGGCGCTCTCGCAGAACCTCGCCAGGAGCGCGTCGACGCCGACATCGCTCTCGGGCGACAGGGATTTCAACCTGTCCGCATGATCGGGCCAGCGATTGCGCAGCAGCGAGTGGAACACCGTTTGCAGGTCGGAGAAGCCGTCGTAGCCCAGCGCCTGGGCGAAGCGCACCAGGGTCGAGGGTTGCACGCCCGCGAGATCGGCCACGGCCGCCACCGTGCCGAACGCCATGTCCTCCGGACGATCGAGCGCGAAACCCGCGACCTGGGCCAGGCGCTTCGGCAAGGTGGCGCGCCGCTCGAGCAGCAGGTCCCGCAACGCCGCGAAAGACCGGGGCGGGCCGCCCTTGACCTCCTCCCGGTCATCGTCGCCCTTGCCCATCCTGCTCCCTGTCGCGATCGTTCGGCCCGGCGGAACGCATCCCATGTGCAGGGCCGGTTGCGCGGACGCAAGCAGGCCCGGGAGCCCGCGCGGGGTCCGACATGATTGACGGGTCCCGTGGCTCGATCCTATATAGCGAACATTGCGTTCGGAAGAGAGAACGCCACAGAGGTGTAGCTTGGGCGTCGCCGCAGCCAACCGTGCCCATTGGCTGGAAGCCGATCAGCCGACGAGTTCCGTGGTGACATTCCCGGCCGATCGGCCGCTGCCACTCGATTCCAGCGGACTGCTGGCCCCGCTCACGGTGGCGTATCAGACCTATGGCTCTCTCGATGCCGCGCGCGCCAATGCCGTGCTGGTGTGCCACGCTTTGACGGGCGACCAGCATGTCGCCAACGTCCATCCGGTTACGGGCAAGCCTGGATGGTGGACCGCCATGGTCGGGCCTGGCAGGCCGATCGATACGGACCGGTTCTTCGTCATTTGCGCCAATGTGGTGGGCGGATGCCTCGGCACCACCGGGCCGGCGTCGCTCAATCCCGCCACCGGCAGGGCCTACGGACTCGACCTGCCCGTCATCACGATCCGCGACATGGTACGGGCCCAGGCCATGCTGGTCGATCATCTCGGCATCGAGACGCTGTTCTGTGTGGCGGGCGGCTCGATGGGCGGCATGCAGGTGCTGCAGTGGGCGGCGCTCTTCCCCGAGCGGGTGTTCTCGGCCATGCCGATCGCCACGGGAGCGCGGCATTCGTCGCAGAACATCGCGTTCCATGAGGTCGGCCGTCAGGCCGTGATGGCGGATCCCGACTGGCGTCAGGGGCGCTATCTCGACGAAGGCACCCGGCCCGAGAAGGGGCTGTCCGTGGCCCGCATGGCGGCCCACGTCACCTATCTGTCGGATCAGGCGCTGCACGCGAAATTCGGCCGCAAGCTGCAGGATCGCGCGGCCCCCACCTTCTCGTTCGATGCCGACTTCCAGATCGAGAGCTATCTTCGCTACCAGGGCCGCTCCTTCGTGGAGCGATTCGACGCCAATTCCTATCTCTACATGACGCGCGCGATGGACTATTTCGACCTCGCGGCCGACTACGGGGGCCTGCTGGCGCGGGCCTTCGGCGGCACCAAGACCCGGTTCTGCGTCGCCTCCTTCACGTCGGACTGGCTGTTCCCGACGGCGGAATCCCGCGCCATCGTCCATGCGCTGAATGCCGGCGGAGCCTCCGTGTCCTTCGTCGAGATCGAGACCGACAAGGGCCATGACGCGTTCCTGCTCGATGTACCGGACCTGATGACGACATCGCGGGGCTTCATCGAATCCGCGGCGCGGGCTCGCGGGCTCGCGGCCCCGTGAGCCCTCCCCGGGTCTCGGGCATCGACCCAAGGGTGGAACGCCGTCCGGCGCCACGCCGGCCGGGGGACGAACGCAACGACCTTCAGCTCGTCGCCGGCATGGTGGAGCGCGGCAGCCGCGTCCTCGACCTCGGTTGCGGCGACGGCGCGCTGCTGAGCCTTCTCGCCGATACCCGGGGCGTAGACGCAAGGGGGTTGGAGCTGTCGCAGGGGGGCGTGAACCTCTGCGTGGCGCGCGGCCTTTCGGTGATCCAGGGCGACGCCGACACCGATCTCTCCACCTACCCGGACGACGTCTTCGATTACGTCATCTTGTCCCAGACGCTCCAGGCGGTGCGCCGGCCGAAGGACGTCGTGGAGAACATGCTGCGGATCGGCCGGCGCGCCATCGTGTCCTTCCCCAACTTCGCCCATTGGCGGATCCGCTGGGAGCTGGGGCTGCGGGGCCGCATGCCCGTGACCGCGACCTTGCCGATCTCCTGGCACGAGACGCCCAACATTCATTTCTGCTCGATTCGCGACTTCCTCGACCTCGCGGCGGGCATGGGTGCCACGATCGAGCGCGGCATCGTGCTCGATCGCCGCGGCCGGGTGATGCGGGACGGCATCCCGGCGCGCTGGAACCTGTTCGGCGAACAGGCCGTGTTCTTGTTGAGGAGGTCAGGGCCGAACGCTCCGCGTCCTTCGTCGATGTATTAACGCTGACGATGAGGCGCGGAGCCGGGCCCATTCCGATCGGCTGAAGGCGGCCCGGCACCTTCGTCGCCGCCACTCTCCACCGCTCGCCTCAGCTTATGTCAGTCACCGCTTGAGATACGCTGAGGAGATTCGGGCCGCGATGCCGCGCCGCGACTTGCAAGCCATCACCCGAGGTGTTTCTCGATGTCGGTGAGCAGCACCAGGTGCTCCTTGATCATGCCCTTGGCCAGCTTGGCGACGTTGGTCTCGTCGGCGTCGTCGGCGACCTTGAGATAGGTGTCCTGGATCTCCAGCAACTGCTTGTGGCCGTCGATCTGCGCCTTGATATAGGCCTTCTCGAGTTCCGGGCCGTCCTTCATGGCGCGGAACTTCTCCACCATGTCCTTGCCCTTGGGATCGAGGTTGCCCTCGGCTTCGGCATCGGTCGGCGCCTTCACCTCGCCCATGGGTTTCGCGCTCTGCATCATGCGGCTCTTCAGGATATCGGCGATCGTATTCTGCTCGGCCACCTCGAATTCGGCGAATTGCTTGCCCATCGGATGCTTCAGCTTGCCCTGCGCGATGCGGCTGGTCATCAGCGACAGGGACCCGACCGTCATCGTGTCCTTGATGTGCGTCTTGACGGCGTCCGACATGCCCGCGGCCGGCATGTCCATCTTCATGGCGGGTGCGGGGGCGAGCGGGACGGCCGGAGCGCCGGTGGCCGGTGCGGTGCTCGACTGGGCAAGGGCGGCGCGGCCCGCGAGGGCACCGGCGGCTCCGGCCGCCAGTCCCGCAAGAACGATGCGTCTTTCCATGATGTCTCTCCTCCAAAACCACTCGGCGCCCGAGCGGCGCCGCGTTGCGCTCATGGCCAAAACTCGGGCGCGGCAAACATGGTTGCCGAGGCAGGCCAGGCGGAACGACGCGGCGGAAGCGGATCGGCGTGTTTCGGCCTTGATGTCGAAGCGTCGGGATGTCGCAAGCCCGCCCGAGCTTCGTCCGTCCGGCGCATGATCCATTGACGGCCCGCCCTCGGCGTC
>JAABUM010002710.1_pt1 | contig 23242 bp, 20 predicted proteins | sample 5559161 | NCBI WGS metagenome assembly JAABUM01 (sample SAMN10711868, study PRJNA513369) | rock metagenome | isolation source: Antarctica rocks | place: Antarctica: Victoria Land, Siegfried Peak nord
GTCGCGTGCAGCCGGCCGAGCCGCCGGGACACGTGCGCGGTCCACTCGTCGGCGCTGGTCCGGAACCGCTGGCCGGGCCGGTGCGAGTCGTAGTCGATGTCGATCTTGTCGGTGAAGACCGACCGGAACAGCACCCAGTCCTTGCGGTCCATGCCCTCGGCATGGCGGCAGAGCAGGTCGACGATCTCCCGATGGTCGCGCTCGGGCAGCTCGCCCACGTCAGCTCGGCCCCTCCGACGGGCGGTAGCGGGCGAGCTCGCGCCGGGCCAGGACCATCTCGTGCACCTCATCCGGCCCGTCCGCCAGGCGCAGCCCACGGGCCTGGGCGTAGAGCATGGCCAGCGGGTAGTCCTGCGACAGCCCACCGGCTCCGTGCACCTGCATGGCGTGGTCCACGACCCAGGCGGTCATGGCGGGCACGGCGATCTTTACCGCCGAGATCTCCGTGCGGGCCTGTCGAGCGCCGAACTGGTCGATCAGCCACGCTGCGCGCAGGACGAGCAGCCGGGCCGAGTCGATCCGGATCCGCGCCTCGGCGATGGTCGCCTGCACCGTGTCGCGCTCAGCGAGCGGACGGCCGAACGTCGTACGCCGCAACGCCCGCTCGCACATCAGGTCGAACGCGCGCTCCGCCATGCCGACCAGACGCATGCAGTGGTGGATGCGTCCCGGCCCGAGCCGGGCCTGCGCCATCGCGCCACCCTGGCCCTCGCCGCCCAACAGGTTGGTGGCCGGCACCCGCACCCGGTCGAAGACGACCTCGCCGTGCCCGCCGTGGCTGCGGTCGCGGAAGCCGAGGACCGACAGCCCACGGCGGATCGTGACCCCCGGCGTGTCTCGGGGCACGAGCACGACACTCTGGCGCTCACGCGGCGGGGCGTCCGGGTCGGTCACCCCGACGACGACGAGCAGCTGGCAGCTCTGCGCCATGACCCCGGTGGACCACCACTTGCGTCCGTCGATGACGTAGTCATCGCCGTCCCGCCGGATCCGCGTCTCCAGGTTGCTCGCGTCGGACGACGCGACGTCCGGCTCGGTCATGCAGTACGCCGAGCGGATCTCCCCTGCCAGCAACGGCTCCAGCCATTGCTGGCGTTGCTCAGGCGTGGCGAACAGGTGAAGCAGCTCCATGTTGCCGGTGTCCGGCGCGGAGCAGTTGAGCGCCTCGGGAGCCACCATGGGGCTCCGGCCGGTGATCTCCGCGAGACTGGCGTAGGTCAGTAAGGGCAACCCGCCACCCGCGGCAGCCTCGGGATAGAACAGGTTCCAGAGCCCGCGCCGCCGGGCCTCGGCCTTCAGGTCCTCCAGGACCGCCGGTGGGTCCCACCCCTCGCCCGCCGCACCGTCCTGGGCGATCTCGGCGAAGGCCGGCTCCGCCGGGTAGACGTGACTGTCCATGAAGTCGAGGAGCCGGCCCCTCAGGTCCTCGGTCTGTTGATCGAACGCGAAGTCCATCAGCGCATCCCTCCGGTCTGAAACCTGGTGTTCGTCATCGTCCCTGCCAGACGGGAGCACGCTTCTCGGCGAAGGCCGACAGCCCCTCGACCATGTCCTGCGAGGCCGCGACCGTATCGACGTACGGCTGCTGCTGCATCCACGCCTCCTCCTCGGTCCAGTCGAACGCCCGCCGGACGATCTGGGCCGAGGCCGCGACCGACAGCGGACCGCAGCGCAAGACCTCGTCGGCCAGCGCGAGGGCGACTGTGAGCGCCTCGCCGGGGTCGGCCAGCCGGTTGACCAGGCCCCAGTGGTGGAACTCGGTCGCCGGGCGAGCGGCTCCGGTGAGGGCGAGCTCCATCGCGATGTGGTACGGAATCCGTTGCGGCAGACGGAAAAGACCCGCGCCGGCCGCGACCAGCGACCAGGTCGTCTCGGGCAGACCCATCGTCGCCTGCGAGGAGGACACGATCAGGTCGCAGGAGAGCGCGAGTTCGAGACCCCCCGCCAGCGCGTAACCCTCGACCGCCGCGATCAGCGGCTTCGCCGGCGGCTTGGCCATGATGCCGAAGCCGCCTCGGTGAGTCGCTATCGCGAGCTCGCCCTCCTTGGCGGCCAGGAGGTCCTGACCGGCGGAGAAGACGCCACCGGCTCCCGTCAGGACACCGACGAAGAGGCTGTCGTCGGCCTCGAACTCGTCGAGTGCCGCCTCGAGGGCCTCGGCCGTGGCCCGGTCGAAGGCGTTGCGGCGGGCGAAGCGGTTCACCGTCAGCACGAGGACGTGCTCGCCGTGGCGCTCCTTGATGATCAGGTCGGTGGTGTCCATCATTTCTCCGTCCCCTGGGCTGCAACGCTGTTCGAGCCGTCCACGTCGACCGGTGGGCCCCACCAACCCCAGCTCTCGCCCCCGTCGACCGCGATCCGTTGCCCGGTGACATAGCTGCCGGCGTCGGACAGCAGGAAACCGACCGCGCTGGCAATGTCCTCCGGCCGGCAGACCCGCCCGAACGGCGCGTGCTCGTCCAGGTCGGAGGCCTGCTCGCGCCCCTGGGTGGCGCGGATCAGCCGGTCACCCATCTCGGTGGCCACCAGTCCGGGGGCGATGACGTTGACCCGGATGCCGTGCGCCCGCTCCTCCATGGCCAGAGTCACACCGAGGATCTCGAGCGCCGCCTTGGCCATCACGTACGGCGCCATGCCCGGCCGGGTGTCCTTGGCCACGATGCTCGAGATCAACACGACCGAACCGCCGCCCTGCGCTCGCATCAGCGGCACGGTGAGCCGGCACATGTGATGCGCACCAGCGGCGTGCACGTTGAACAGCCGCAACGGCTCGGTCGGGTCGGTGTCGACGACGTCGTGACCCCGGCTCGCGTTGCCGGCGCAGTGGACCAGGGCGTCGACACGGCCGAAGTCGGCCACGATCGCCTCGACCATGGCCGCGTCCTGCTCCGCGTCGTCGACGGCGGCCGCGTAGGCCACCGCCCGGCCTCCCCGCTGCTCGATCTGGGCCACCGTCGCGGCGGCGGCGTCGGCGTCGCGGCGGTAGTTGACCGCGACGTCGAAGCCGGCGGCAGCCAGGGTGAGGCTGACTGCGCGGCCGATGCCGCGGCCACCCCCACTGACCAGGGCGACCCGGCGTTGGTTGTCCGTCACAGCAGCTCCAGTGAGGTTGAGACCAGCCCGAGGATGTCCTGGCCGACGGCCAGGTGCGAGGCGTCGTTGACGCCGAGCAGCGTGCGCTGGTCCCCGTCCGCCACGACGGCGCTGATCCCCGTGTGCCACGGCACGAACCACATGTCCTTGGTGATGCCGAGCCACGACCCGAGGGCCGCGCTGATCAAGCCGCCGTGGGCGACGCAAACGACGACTCCGCCGGGGTGTCGGGCAATCACTGCGTCGAGAGCCGTCGTGGCTCGGGCTCGCAGGTCGTCCCCCGACTCGCCTTCGCCCCCGGTCGGCCAGACGAAGCGAGGCACCACCCGCACGGCGCCCATGGCCGACGAGGTGTAGTCGTCCGGGTCCGGCTCCATGGTCCGGGCCGAGGTCCGGCTGAAGCGTGCCCGCATCTCCTGCGCGCTCATCCGGATCTCGTCGATGTCGGGCTCGGTCTCGACCTCGAGCCCCAGCCGGCGAGCCAGCGGCGCTGCGGTCTGCTGGGCCCGGCGCATGGGGCTGGCGACAACGGCCGTGACCGGCAGCGACGCGAGCCGCTCACCGAGCAGCTCGGCCTGCTCGCGACCTCGGTCGCTGAGGTCAGGGTCGAACTCGAGCATGGTGGCCTGCTCCGCGTGACGCACGAGCAGGAGCATCAAGGGGGGCACCGGGGATGTGGCGCGACCCGGGTCGGCCTCCGGCGATGATCCGGTCATCAGTCGCCCGTGCTGACCGGTGTCGCGGCGACGATCTGGTCGACCACGCCCGGCAGGTCGCGGATGTCGTCGATCAGGTAGTCCGGGTGCTCGGCCAGGCACTCGTCAGCGCCATGGAACCCGTAGCCGCACGAAACCGTGAGGGTGCCGGCGCCGCGGCCGGCCAGGACGTCCTGCGGCCCGTCGCCGACGTAGACCGCACTGGCGCCCGGGATGCCCAGGATCTCCAACGCGTCGATGATCGGGCCCGGGTGGGGCTTGCGCTCGGCCGACTCGTCACCGGTGACCAGCACGTCGAACAGGTCGGTGAGGCCGTAGCGCTCGGCGTCCGAGCCCATCCGGTCACGTCCCTTGGAGGTCACGACGCCGAGCCGGAATCCCCGGGCCTTGAGCCCGTCCAGCACCTCGCGTGTGCCGGCGAACGCCCCCGCCAGCTGGCTGTTGCGCAGGTAGGCGCGGTGGTAGGCGGCAATGAGCTGCTCCACGACGGCGGGGTCGTCGGACATCATGCCGAAGGACTCCTGCGCGCGCATGGGCATGATCAGCGCCATCTCCTCCGGCGTCGACGGGTAGGGGGCGCCGAGGACCTCGGTCGTCGAGTTTCGGTAGCTCGACATGATGGCGGACTTGCTGTCGACCAGCGTCCCGTCCCAGTCGAAAAGGATTGCGTCGATCATGGCTGCACCAGCACCTTCAGGCTCTCGGCGGCGTTGCCCTGCAAGGCAAACGCCGCCGTGATGTCGGACAAGGACTTGCGGTGGGAGACGAACGGCGTCAGCTGGAGCCGGCCCTCGCCGATCAGGTCGGCGACCTCCTGCATCTCGTCGTTGTAGGCGAAGGAACCCTGCACCCGGATCTCCTTCTCGACGATCCGGCCGGACTTGACCGCGAACGGCTCGCGCGAGTGGGCGACCAGCGAGAGGCGCCCGCCTGGACGCAGCGACTTCACCGCGGCCGTGAACGACGACGGCACGCCGGAGCACTCGACCGCGCAGTCGGCGGCGGCTCCCAGTCCGTAAGGACCGGCGCCGGTCAGCTCGCGCACCGCGTGCTCGACCTTGGTGACGAGCGGGTCGGCGACCGTGGTCGCACCGGCCGCGAGCGCAGCCTCGCGCCGCAACGGCGAGGGGTCGACGCCGACGACCTGGGCGGCACCGAGCAGCCGCGCGAGCACGAGCGCGCCCAGGCCGATCTGGCCGAGCCCGAACACCACGACGACATCCCCGGACGTGACCTCGGCCTGCTTCGCTCCGCGCAGTGAAACCGCCAGGGGCTCGACGAGCGCGGCCAGCGCTGGGTCTAGGTCCGGCGGGAGGACGAACACGTTGACCCCGCGGGCCGCGTTGGGCACCCGCAGCCGCTCGGCGAACCCTCCGGGCAGTCCGTAGCCGAGACCGTTGATCAGGCCGCGCTCGCACAGCTGTCGCTGCCCGCGCAGGCAGCTCGGACACTCACCGCAGGCAAGTAACGGTCGTACGGCGACGACATCGCCCGCGGACAGGCCGGGCGCACCGCCCGCGTCCAGGACCCGGCCACCGATCTCGTGCCCCATCACCTGGCCCGGGGTCACGTTCGAGCCGTGTCGGAGCGACTCGAGGTCGGAGCCGCAGACCCCGCAGGCCGCCACCTCCACCAGCGCGTCACCCGCCGTGAGGACCGGGTCAGGGACGTCGACGACGTCGAGGCGACCCAGGTCGGCGTACGCCGCTACCCTCACGCGCTGCTCGCTTGCGCTGCAGCCTGTTTCAACGCACCCGATGCCAGGAGCGCGTCGACCTGGTCCTGCGTCAGTCCGGCCTCGAGCGCCAGCCTCACCGTGTCCTCGCCCAGCGCCGGGGGTGGGGTCCCGACCGGCTGGATCCGGCCGTTGAGGCGGATCGGTGTGCCCAGCGTCGGGCCGGTCTCGGTGCCGCCGCGCTGAAGGAGGCCCTGCTGCACCATGCCGCGCTCGGCGGCCAGCGGGTGCGCCAGGGCCTCCGAGAGGTCGAGCACCGGGGCCACACACGCGTCGGCCGGAGCCAGCAGGGCGACCCACTCGTCGCGCGTCCTCGTCGCGAGCACCTCGGCCACCGTCGCGCGGGCCGTCGCGTCGGTGATCCGGTCGACCAGGTCCGGCCGCCCGATGGTCGCGCAGAACGCCGCCCAGAACTTCGGCTCGACCGCGCCCACCGAGACGTAGCGACCGTCCGAGCACGCATAGACGTTGTAGCAGGGGAACTCACCGTTGAGCAGCATGTGCCCGGGGTTGGGGACCTCGCCCGATGCCCACAGCTCACCGGCATGGATCGAGGTCCAGGCCAGGGCGGCGTCGTACATCGCCACTTCCACCCGGGAGCCACGGCCGGTGCGCGCAGCGGAGTAGAGCGCCGCCAGGATCCCGATGCCGAGAATCGTTGCGCCACCGAGGTCCCCGACCTGGACGCCAGGCGGGCAGACGGGGCCCTCCGGTGGTCCGGTCATGCCGAGGACGCCGGCGTAGGAGATGTAGTTGATGTCGTGACCGGCGGCGTCCCGCATCGGTCCGTCACTGCCGTAGCCGGTCAGCGAGGCGTAGACGATCCGCGGGTTGCGCGCCGACACGCCGTCGTACCCGATGCCGAGCCGGTCGCTGACGCCCGGCCGGAAGCCCTCCACCACGATGTCGGCCTGCTCGGCCATCGTCAGGATGAGCTCGACGCCCGCGGGGTCCTTGAGGTCGACGGCGATCGACCGCTTGTTGCGTCCGACGATCCAGGATGCGGCCGACTCGGCGCCGATGCGCTTGGGCTCCCAGCGCATGTAGTCGCCGAGGGTCGGCTCCTCGACCTTGATCACCTCGGCGCCCAGGTCGCCCAGCATCGCACCGAGAACTCCTCCGGGCAGCAGCCGGGTCAGGTCGAGGATCCGGACGCCGTCGAGTGGCCCCACTTCGCGGTCGGTCGCGGTGGTCATCGGCCCACCCCGGCCGTGACGTCGACCACGATCCGCGAGCCACCGGTCCGGCCGTCGCGCACCCGCGCCAGGCCGTCGAGGATAGCCGACAGCGGAATGACGTCTCCGACCACACGGGGGAGCACGAGCTCGCCGCTGGCCATCAGGTCGAGGCTGGTCGCGACCTCGTGCGGCTCGCTGCCGTAGGACCCGACCACGGACCGCTCGCGCAGCACGAAGGTCATGATCCGGCCGGCCGAGAGCTGGTCGAAACCGACGCCGACTACGACCGCCCGCCCGCCGTGGTCCAGGCTGCGCACCGCCAGCTCGGCCGTCGCCTGCCGGCCGACGAACTCCAGCGCCACGTCCACGCCGCCCATGGCGGTGATCCGGTCCAGAGCGACATCGGGCTCCAGGGCCTCGTCGGCTCCGGTCTCCAAGGCCCACTGCCGTGCTTCTGGTCGAGGGTCCACGGCAACGACCACCGAAGCGCCGAGTGTGCGGGCGATGCCGACCGCCGAGAGCCCCAGGCCACCGGTGCCCCACACCGCCACGCGGCTGCCCGGCACGACGCCACCTCGGTAGGCCACCGCGTGGTAGGCCGTGGCGACCGAATCCGTTGCGACAGCGGCCAGCTCGTCAGACAGGCCGTCAGGGACGACGAGACAGTTACGGGCCGGCACGACGATGTACTCGGCGTAGGCCCCCTCGCAGTCGGCACCCAGGCACATCCGCTTGGCGCACAGCACCGTGCGTCCGGCCAGGCAGTGGTGACACTCCATGCAGGTCACGAGCGGGACGATGCTGACGCGCTTGCCGATGTCGACGTTGGTGACCCCCTCGCCCAGAGCCACCACGACGCCGACCGGCTCGTGCCCGAGGATGATCGGGGTGTAGGCCGTCTGAGCCGTGCCGTCGAAGACGAAGTGCACGTCGCTGCCGCAGATACCACTGAGCAGCAGGCGGACCAGCACCTCGCCCGCGCCTGCGGTCGGCACCGGTCGCTCCATCACCACGACATCGCCGCTGCCGACCGAGCCGCGCAGCACGGCGGCCGACATCGAGGTCGGGATGGAGACGGGGGCCGAGCCATCAGCAGTCACAGTCATCGAACGTCCTCGTGATCGGTCAGCGGGTCAAGACCGGCGAACCGCGCGGCCTCGTCGAACAACATCGGTACGTCGCGCTCGAGCGCGGCTGTGTACGGAGTGCGCAGCTCGCCGCGCACGTGCTGGCCCCACGCCGGCTCGATCACGACCGCGAGCTTCCACAGCGCGAACGCCTGGTACCAGGCGATCTGGCTGAGGTCGCGCCCGGTTCGGGCGGCGTAGCACTGGACCAGCTCCTCGCGGGCCGGCCCGCCCGGCTGGCGCGAGACGGCCTGGATCCGGGGCATCGCCGGCTCCTCGACCAACCGGCCACCCCACAGGGCGGTGCACAGCCCGAGGTCGACCAACGGGTCGCCGACGCTGGCCATCTCCCAGTCCACGACGGCGAGCAGCTCGGGCCGCTGCGCCGAGAACAGGCAGTTGTCGAGGTGGTAGTCGCCATGCAGGATGGCCGGTGCCTGCGGGCTCGGAAGGTGGTCGCCGAGCCACTGGGTGACGCGGTCGAACGAGGGCAGCTCCCGCACCTGGTTGCGGCGGTACTGCGAGGCCCACCGCGGCACCTGCCGCTCGAGGAAGCCATCCGGGCGACCGAACCCGGTCAGACCCGCCGCGACCCAGTCGACGGCCTGCAGGTCTGCGAGTGCCTCGACGAGGCCGTAGCCCAGGGGACGCAACGCCTCCGCGCCCGACGGGTAGCCCGGCGGCAGCTCGTCCAGGAGCGAGACGGCATCAGCGACCATCTCCATGACCAGGAAGTCGGCCCCGATGACCTTCGGGTCGCTGCAGTGGGCCAACGCCTGCACAGCCTGAACCTCTTTGTCCCGCAAGGCGTTCAATACCGTCCACTCGCGGGTCATGTTGTGCGCTGACGGGTCGAGGGCGTGCAGCGGCGGACGACGGATCACCCAAGCCCGGTCGCCGTCAGACAGGACGAAGGTGACGTTGGAGTTGCCTCCGACCAGGCGTACCATCGTGGCCGTCGCCGGGTCGATGTCGAACCCCTCATCCCGCATCCAGCCGGCGACGCCGGACGCGTCGACCTGTCCCTCGAGCGAGCGTTGGTCCACTCCGGCCGTCACCCCTCTGCCGCCAGCGCGGCGGCGTACTTCGCCCACGCCGCCACCTCACGGGTCGGGATGTGCTCGGTGGGCACGTCCACCGGCGTGTACTCTTTCAGGAGCTTCTTGGCCACCGTGACCTTGTGCACCTCGTCCGGCCCGTCGTACAGGCGCGCCGCCCGGGACCAGCGGTACATCGACTCGAGCGGCATGTCGGCGGAGTAGCCCAGTGAGCCGTAGATCTGGATGGCCTTGTCGAGAACGTCGTGCATGACCGTAGCGCCGTGGTACTTGATCATCGCGATCTCGACCCGGGCGTTGCTCGACCCGAAGTTGTCGATCTTCCACGCCGCATGCAGGGTGAGCAGCCGCGCCGCCTCGATCTGGGCCGAGAGGTCGGCGACCCACTGCTGGACCATCTCCTTCTCGCTCAGCAGGCTCCCGTGCACGCTCTTGCTCACCGCGCGCTCGCAGAGCATGTCCATCGCCCGCCGGCAGATCCCGACCCAGCGCATGCTGTGGTGGATCCGGCCGGGCCCGAGCCGCTTCTGGGCCAGCACGAACGCCTCACCCGGGTTGCCCAGGAGGTTGTCGGCGGGCACCCGCACGTCGGTGTACGTCACCTCGTCGTGCACGTACAGCGGGTCGGCCAGGTTGGTGTCGTGCATGTTGCGCAGGTGACGCATCTCGATGCCGGGGGAGTCGGTCGGCACAATGAGCATCGACATGCCCTTGTAGGGGTGCACGTCAGGGTCGGTCACCGTCATCACGATGTGGAAGTCGCTGCGAGAGCCGTTGCCCACGAACCACTTCGTGCCGTTGAGCACATACTCGTCGCCGTCGCGAACCGCCCGGGTCTTGAACTGCTTGGGGTCTGAGCCCGTGCCCTGCTCCGTCATCGAGTAGGCGCTGTGCAGCTCGCCGGCCAGCAGCGGCTCCAGCCACTTGGTGCGCTGCTCCGGCGTCGCCGCCAGCGCGATCAGCTCGGCGTTGCCCGAGTCGGGCGCCTGGCAGCCGAAGATGTACGGCGCGAGGTCGCTGCCGCCGAGCACCTCGTGCAGCAGGCCCAGCTTGACCTGCCCGTAGCCCTGCCCCCCGAGCTCGGGGTCGAGGTGGGCCGCCCACATGTCATGGGCCTTGACCTCGGCCTGCAGCGGCTTGGCCAGGCGCCGGAACGTGATGTGGTCCAGACCCAGCACCTCGAGGGGGTAGATCTCCGTGCGCACGAACTCCCTCGCCCAGGCGAGCTTGGCTTCGTAGTCAGGCTCTGTCGTGAAGTCCCACGCCATGATCGGTCGACTCTCCTTGGTTGCTGATGTGCTGGACCCGGCCCGCGGCCGGTCGGTCATCGACCTCGAAAGCGCGGCTCGCGCTTGTCGAGGAACGCAGTGACGGCTTCACGGAAGTCAGCCGACGTCTCGGTGATGGTGGTGCCCATCGCGCCCATCTCCAGCGCGGTCTCGAGCTCCATCGACGCGGTGCGCTGCATAAGCAACTTGCCGAGCCTGAGGGCGATCGGCGGTCGGGCGGCGATCTCGGCGGCCAGGGCCCGGGTCTGCTCCTCGGCCTCGTCGTCATCGACCAGCCGGCTGACCAGACCGAGGGCCAGCGCCTCCGGCGCGTCGACGAACCGCCCGGTGAACACCAGGTCGGCCGCCGCGCGGTAGCCCACGATGTGCGGGAGCAGCCAGAAGCCGCCCAGGTCGGGAAAGAGCCCGCGACGGGTGTAGGCCACCATGAAGCGGGCCAGCGGCGAGGCCACGACGATGTCGCAGGCACAGGTCAGGTCGAGCCCACCGCCGACGGCGGCACCGCGGACCAGAGCAATGGTCGGCACCGGCACGCGGAAGAGCGCCTGAGTGAGGCGCTGGAAGCGCAGCCGCAGCTTCTGCCGGATCTCGTCCGACCCCCAGTCGGTCTCGCCGGCAGCGTCACGGTCGAGCGTCTGGTCCATCATGCCGACGTCCGCACCGGCACAGAAGCCGCGTCCGGCCCCGGTGACGACCAGGACCCGGGCCGCCGGGTCGTGCGCCACCTCGTCCATGACGGACAGGGAGTCGCGGATCAACGGCTCGTTGATCGCATTCATCTGCCCAGGGCGGTTAAGCGTCAACGTGTGCACGCCGTCCGTGACGTCGTGCAGGACGGTCTCGTGGGTCGTCACGCTGCACTCTCCGGCCGGGCCGCCAGCAGTCGGGCCGCCCAGTCCCCGCGCTCCCCCGCATAGACACCGGCCCACGCCAGGTCCGGCAGCGCGGACAGCGAGGACGGCCAGCGGGCGTCAACGCGAAGGTAGAGGTCCACCCCCAGATCCGTTGCGGCCCGGGCACTGCGGAGAAGCGCGGCCGGGTCCGCGCTCGCTCCGGGGTCGATCACCAGCCGCTCCACGTCGTCGTCGTCGTCGAGGGCCTCTTCGATCTCCGACTCGCTCGCGCAGCGCGCTGTGCCCTTGGCCTCGAGGGCGGCGTCGGCCCACTCCTCCGCACCGGTCTCGGACAGGACGGGCAGGCGCCGACGCTCGTCGCACCGGCGGAGCAGGAAGGTCATCCGGGGGTCCGGCGGCGGCTCGACGAGCGGCAGTCGTCCCGCGAACACCTCACCGGTCGTGCCGTCGATCGTGACCTCGTCGCCCTCGTGGACCTCTCCGCCCGGGAAGGTCGCGGACGACGAGGTGACGACCAGGCCGGCGACGCCGCACACCGCCGGCAGGTCCATCCCCCGGGCGACCACTGCCGCGTGACTCGTGCGCCCTCCGTGCGCGGTCACGATCCCTTGCGCGGCAATGAAGCCGGCGATGTCGTCCGGGCTGGTGTGGGGACGCATCAGGATCACCTCGCCGCCCTCGTCGCTGAGTTCCTCCGCGCGGAGTGCGCTGAAGGCGACCCGGCCGCGACCGGCGCCTGGAGACGCGGCGAGCCCGGCTCCCAGCAACTCACACGGGGCCGCCGGGTCGAGCAGTGGGTCGCGCGCGTGCACCAGGCTGGCCGGTGACACCCGCTCCAGCGCACCATCCAGGTCGAGCAAACCCTCGTCCACCAGGTCCAGGGCGATCCGTACGGCGGCGGCCGCCGTCCGCTGGCCACGGCGGGCTTGCAACAACCAGAAACGACCTTGCTCGACCGTGAACTCGATGTCACACATGTCGGCGTACGCCTGCTCGAGAGCGGGGACCGCGGCAAACAGCGCCGCGTGGGCCCCCGGCACGAGCGTGGCCATCGCCTCGACGTCGACCGGGTCATGCTCTCCCGACACGACGTCCTCGCCCTGAGCCCGCAACAGGAAGTCGCCGTAGACCTCCCGCGCGCCCGTCGCCGGGTCTCGGGTGAAGGCGACGCCGGTCCCGGAGTGGTCGTCGAGGTTGCCGAAGACCATCGCCTGGACGACCACAGCGGTTCCCAGGGTGTGCGAGATGCCGGCGTAGTCGCGGTAGCGCACCGCGCGCGGGGAGTCCCAGGAGTGAAAGACGGCCTCCACTGCTTGCTGCAGCTGCTCCCACGGGTCCTCCGGGAAGGGCTGGCCCGCCGCGGACTCGAAGGCCGCCAGGTGCTCCTGCGCCGACGTCTCGGCACCGACGACCGACCCGTCGCCGCCGCCCAGCTCGGCGAAGACGGTGGTCGGGATGCCGGCCACGGTGTTGCCGAACATGCGGATCAGCCGGATGCGCGTGTCCCAGGCGAAGCCGGCGCCGGCGGCCTCGACCAGGGCTGGCAGCGTGGTGCCACAGAGGCCGACGTCCAGCACGGTGTCCATCATCCCGGGCATCGAGACAGGAGCGCCCGATCGCACCGACAGGAGCAGCGGACGACCCGGCCCGCCGAAGAACTGCCCGAGCTCGACCTCCAGAGCGTGGACGTGGTCGACGATGGACTTCCAGACGTCCTCCGGCAGCGCCCCACCCTCGGCTCCGAAGCGATGACAAACCGGCGTCGTCACGATGAATCCCGGCGGCACCGGCAGGTCGAGCGCACGCATGCGGGCGAGGCTGGCGCCCTTGCCGCCCAACAAGTAGACGTCATCGGCGTCGGCCGCGTCGAAGGCCAGCACCGGTTGCGCGCGCTGAGCGGGGTCGACCATCAGAAGCTGCCCTCGGCGGCCCGGTCGCGTCCAAGGGCCAGCAGGAAGTCCTCGTGGGCCTCGAACCATACGGTGTGGTAAGAGTCGACCAGCGGGCTCGTGAAGTAGCGCTCGTCGCCGCCCTTCAAGGCGACCAGGGCGGCCTGAAGCCGCTCCGCGTAGCGGCCGAACCTCGGCACCCTTGCGCCCGCACCGGTGAATACCGTTGCGGCGTCGACGTGCAGGGTCTCCAGCCGGTCCACGGCATCCCACTTGGCCGCCACGTCGTCGCCGAGCTGCTGCCAGGCTCCGCACATAGTCTTCAGCGCTGAGTTGAGGTCGAGGAAGGAGTCGTAGACCCGCTCGAGCTCCTTGACCGGCACGGCCCCGGCCCGCTCCGCGAGCTGGGCTGCGTGGGCGGCCCTTCCCTCCTCGGTCAGGGCGTAGCCGCCGACCCGACGGCCCTGCCGCTCGAACACCGCGCCGGACGCCGTGAGCCGCTCGAGCGAGTCGCCGAACGAACCCGCCGGTACGCCGAGCATCTCGGCCAGGGCCGGGATCTGGACCACACCGCGCAACCGCACGGCATGCAACACGTCGAAGTCACTCAGCCGCTCGCTCACGCCGCAACCTCCATCTCCGTCGAACCGTCAAAGTCCTTTGTCAGCAGTGGGAACACTTGCTCGGACATCCGCGCGCACCAGGACTCGTGGTCGCCCGCCATCTGCAGGCTGCAGTGGTCGACCCCGGCGGCGGCCATCTCCGACAGCTCCGCCGCGATGCGGGCCGGGCTGCCGACCAGGGCCACGGCCGACATGGACTCCGGCGTGACGAACCGCTCGAGGTCCCGCGGCGTGAAGACCAGGTAGCCGCGGTAGTTGTCGAGGTGGCGGCTCGCCGGGTCGAGCGTCTCCCTGTAGGCCCGGTAGGCCTCGAAGCCGTCCCGAAAGGCGACCGGCACCTCGTCCGCGCTCTGGGCGTTGGCGGTCAGGTAGCGCAGCCGGCTGACCACGAGGGGCCCGAGCGCGGCGCGCACCTCTGGTCGCTCGAGCTCGTCCGGGTGGTCGATCGGATGCATCGCGTAGACGACACCGACCTGCACCCGGCGCCCGACCAGACCGGGGTCACGGGTCGCCGTCTCGAGCCGGGCCACGATGTCCTGCACCGCATCTCGACCCTGCCAGCGGACGAGGACGCCGTCGGCCACCCGCCCGGCCATGTCCTGGCCGACCGGCCCAAAAGCCGACACCCACAGGGGGACGGGCTGCGGGTCCACCCATGGTCCGTCGGGGTGGATGAACCGCACGATGCGCTCCTGGTCACCCTCGACCTGCCGGGCGCCGCCGCCGTCAAGCATGGCCCGGACGACGCGGGTGTGCGCCTCGACGTCGGCGAGGCGGGCGGGCGGCAGCTTGAGGCTGTGGCGGGCACTGTTGCCGACGCCCAGGCCAAGGAACACCCGGCCCGGCGCGGCGACCTCGAGCGTGGCGAGCATCTGCGCGGTGTACTCCGCCGGCCGCTGCAACGGGTTGGCCACACCGGGACCGATGCCGATGCGGCTGGTCGCCTGCACCGCCACCAGCGCGGCCATCGAGGTGTCGCCGAAGACCAGCGGGCTGTCGTAGAGCCACAGGTGGCTGAAGCCGGCCCGTTCGGCCGCGACGGCCGCCGGCGCGATCGATAGCGAGCTGTCGACGTAGAGACCGAGGTTCATCGCGCACTCCCCAGGGCCGCGCCGAGACCGCCGTCGACATTGACGATCGAGCCGGTCATGTACGTCGCCGAGGCCACCGACACGACGACGTCCGCGATCTCGCTCGCCGCGGCCGGGCGACCCAGTGGGATGCGGTCGACGATCGACCCACGGGCCTTCTGCGTCAGCCCACCGGTCATCTCGGTCTCGGTAAAGCCGGGCACGACGACGTTGACCCGGATGGCCCGGGGGGCCAGCTCCATCGCCAGCGCCAAGGTCAGCCCCGAGAGTCCGGCCTTGGCGGATGCGTAGGCACTGTCGCCTGGAAAGCCCCGAAAGCCCACAACCGCACCGACATTCACGATTGCTGCCCCGTCCGGCATGGTCGGGAGCGTCCCGCGGATGCACTCGAAGACGCCGGTGAGATTTGTCTCCAGGACCAGGTCCCAGTCGCTGCGCGCGAGCCGTCCGACGCGGCCACCTCGATGCACCCCGGCATTGTTGACGAGCACGTCGACGCCGCCCCAGGCGGCGGCGACCTGGTCGAGGCCACGGGTCAACGAGTCCAGGTCCGTGACATCAGCTGCCACGGCCAGCCCGCGGTCGCCGTACGTCGCTGCGACGTGCTGCGCATCAACGCTGCGGGCCAGCACGGCGACCCGGTCGCCGGCCGCGACGGCCGCGGCGACGACGGCCGCGCCGATGCCACGAGTAGCACCGGTCACGACCCACCGACGCGGCGAGGAGGGTGGCGCGTTCAGGGCGAGCCCCCCTCGTCGGACCAGGTCGGCAGACCGGCGTCGACCCGGAGCTTGGCGATGTCCTCGCGCCGCAGTCCGGCCCCCGCACCCTTGAGCAGCCGGGAGTCCTGCTGCACGTGGGTGTAGAGCGCGTCGGCCTCGGCGCTGCGGGAGTTCCACTTGACCCACTGCTCGTCGTACTCGAGCCACGGCGAGCTGTGCAGCGGGGAGGAGAACGAGCGAGCCGCCGCGTTGAGCTCGTCCTGGGACAGGCGACCCTGGCTGGTGAGCCATCCGCTGGTCTTCGGCGGCAGGGTGCTCGCCCCGACGCAGTCGGCCAGACCGCGAGGGTTGATCCGCGCCGAGTAGTTGTGGTCGCGCAACACGGTCGCCGGGACGGGGAAAGCGTTGCGCCCCGGGGCCGGCAGCGGCCCCCGGGCTCCCGCTTTGCGCCACGAGCTATACGCGACGGGGTGGAGGTAGTAGTCGTTCTGCGCAGCCTGACGGCCTGACATGAGGGCGAAGTTGTCGAGGTAGGAGTCGAGCGAGTACTCCTCGTTGTGCAGCGCCCACAGCCGGTCGGTGCGCTGGTCGATGAACTCCCACTGGCTGTGCTCGAACGTCCCACCGATATGGCTGATCCCCGCGGCGGCGTACAGGTAGGTGTAGATGCCGGCCTCGGTCATCTGCCGGGCGTTCATGTCGGTGAAGCGCGAGTACAGCCGGCGGATCGCCGCCGCGATGTCGGCGGTGAGACTCTCCAGCGTGTCGACCAGCTCGGCCGCCGACCCCATGCCCACCGGGTGGTAGCGGTCGGTCAGCCAGTCCGAGGTGTAGAGACCGACGCCGACGATCTGGTCCTGGTAGTCCTCCGGGTCGGTGTAGGCGCTCGCCCAGTCGGTGACCTCGATCGCGACGCCCTTGGTGATGACGGCGAGCGTGAGGTTGTTGTACGGCATGTCGTCCGCGACCCCGTCGAGCCAGGAGTAGTCGCACGACCCGAGGTTCATGAAGTCACGCGTCTGCATCAGCAGGTCGTTGCCGACCCGGTAGGGACCCGAGGCCTGCAACGACATCCGGCTCTCGCAGTTGGCGAGGAACAGGTACTGGGTGCCGGTCGCCATGAACCGGCTGGCCGCCTTGCGCAGCCGCTCGTCGGCCGGCCAGGCGTCGGCCTCGAAGACCTGCAACGTGCGCTCGGGCAGCTCGGGCGCGATGTCGCCCTGGTCGTAGGTCCACTCGTGCCCGCTGTTGCGGTGGTACGAGCGGGAGAACCGCTCCCACCAGTCGACGACCGTGACCAGGTCCTCGAGGTTGTCCTCGGGCCGCAGCAGTCCGAGCTTGATCAGCGAGGCGCGACCGTTGAGGTAGAAGTTGAGCGTGCCCCAGGCCGACAGCTTGCTCGGCATCATCGACGTCTCGCGCACCCGGTGGCCGACCTGCTCGGGGGTGACGTTGGCCGACGCCTCCCGGATGAGGTCCGGGAAGCGGTAGTACGCGTCGTAGAAGCACAGCATCAGATACGGCATCAACGGGAAGAGCTTGGACTCCTGGGCCGTCCGGGTGATGCAGTTGTAGATGATGACGTCGTCCGCGCGCGAGAGCGTGGTGTTGAGACGGTTGAGCCGCTCCTCGTCGATCCGGAAGTCCGCCATCGCTCAGGCTCCCCAGATCCGGGCGCGGGGGGCGGTCTCGCCGCCGTGGTAGGCATCAGCCCCTTGGGCCGCGGCGGAGTACTGGACCTTGACCCGCTCGCCGTTGACCAGGTCGCGACGGAGCTGGACCGCCATCAGCGTGGGGACGCCGTACTCCCGGGCGATGATGGCCAGGTGGCTGCGCACGGTGCCGGCGCGACACAGCACCGCCGAGAACTCGGGCAGGATCGGCGCCGTCAAGGTGCCGCCGGCATCGTCGATGAGGCCGATCGCGCCCTCCGGCACGCCCTCGCGCATCAGCCGGTCCACCTCGCTCACCTGCCGGATCACGATGATCTCGCCCTCGACGTCCTCGTGGGCGAACACATTGTCTCCCAGGCCGATCGCTTCCTCCTCCAGGTCGGCGAGGCCCTCCAGGCTGTCCTGGGCCGCCATCCAGTCCGAGCGCAGGACGTAGAGGTCGGGCTGCTCGCGCACCGCGATCTCGGCTCCGGCGAGCAGCTTGCGGCCGGACTCGGCCATGAACTCCTCAGCCACCTGACGCGCGACCCGCGCGCCGTCCTCGGCGCTGAAGAGCTCCATGGTCCGCTCGCTGACCACGTCGGACCACCTCACGTCGCCCATGGCCGCGAGGTTGCGCTGGATCGTCTCCATGACCCGGTGCCGCGTAAGGGCCGACAGGGGCGAGACCTCCGGGAGCGTCCACTTCGGATCGGCCAGCGGGTGCTCAGCCATGGGAGTACCTCCTGATGTTCGTCGTCGTACGGGTCATGGGGGTGTCAATGCGTGAAGGTGAACTGTCGACCGGGGTTGCCGACCAGGAATCCGTGGATCTGCTCGTCGGTGACGCCCTCCTGGCGCAGCCAGGGCACGAAGCGCCAGAGGATGTAGGTCATGCCCGGCCCCCCGCCGTACGACGTGAGGTAGGACCGGCGGGCGAGGTCACCGCTGAAGCAGATCCGGTCGGCGAAGCCCGCCTCGCACATCCGCTTGATGAAGTCGACCCGCAGCGAGTCGGGTTGGTAGTGCTCCTTGGAGATGCAGTCGTAGCCCATGCGCGCACCACTGCGGGCGACCGCCAGGTGGTCCGCCCAGACCAGGTTGCGGTCCAGGTGCCCGATGATTACGTGGTCCATGTCGGCCTTGGCACCGAGGAAGATCTCGGCCTGGGCCGGACCCATCGTGCCCGCGCTCGTGTGGGTCGAGATGGGCGCTCCGGTCTGGCGTTGCGCCTCGACCGCGGCGCGGATCATCCGCTCCTCGTCGACGGTGACCTTGTCCTTGGACGAGCCGACCTTGATGACGCCCGCGCAGATGGACGTGCCGTCGAGACCCTCGGTCAGGTCCTGCACCATCTCGTCGACCAGGTCGTTGTCCGACCGCGACGCGATGTCGAGGACGCCCGTCCAGTAGCCCTCCATAATGTGACCGGTCGCGGCCACCAGGTGGATACCGGTGCGCTGCGAGAGGCGCTGCAGGCCCTCGATGTCGCGGCCGTACTCCTTGCAGGTCAGGTCGATCACGGCCGAGCCGCCGGCCTGCTTGAACAGCTCCAGCTCGGCCGACGAGGCATCCTCGTCATCCAGCAGCAGGTCGATGCCGCCGCTCGTCGCCTGCATGGCGGGCGGCGCGTTGCAGAGCATGTGCTCGTGGACGTAGGTCACGCCCAGCGAGGAGGGGTCGATGGGTCCGGTGACCGTGTGGACGGTCCCATGGCTCTGGTCGGTGTCGCTCATCGGCTCACTTTCATCTGCTCGGTGGCCCAGGGCTGCAAGTCGCGCTTGAGGATCTTGCCGATCGGGTTGCGGGGCAGGCCCTCGGTCCGCACCAGCAGTCGGGGCCGTTTGTACTTGCTGAGGTTCTGGCGACAGTGCTCGGCGATCGCCTCCTGGTCGATGTCCAGGTCACCCACGACGAGCACCGCGACCGGGATCTCGCCCCACTTGTCGTCCGGCACTCCGACCACGGAGGCCTCGCGGACCCCCGGAAACTCGTAGAGGACCCGCTCGATCTCACTCGGGTAGATGTTCATCCCGCCGGAGATGATCATGTCCTTCTTGCGACCGGTGATGGTCAGGTAGCCCTCGTCGTCGAGGGTCCCGACGTCGCCCGTGTGCAGCCACCCGTCCGCGAACGCGGCAGCGGTCTCGTCCGGCCGCTGCCAGTAGCCGCGCATTGTCGCCGGCGACCGGAGCAGCACCTCCCCGGTGCCGGTGTCGGAGACCGAGCCGTCCTCGAGCAAGACGGCCATGCGGGTGATCGAGTTGGGCCGACCTGCCTTGCCGACGTGCACCACGGCCTCCTCGGCCAGGAGCATGGACGCGACGGTGGGGAACTCGGACAGGCCGTAGCCCTGGGTCAGCGCGACCTTGGGCAGGACGTTGATCAACTCGGAGATAACCGCGAGCGGCACCGGCTCCGAGCCCGTCAGGACGTTGGCCATCGTCGAGGCGCGCAGCCGCTCCTGGAGGTCCGGCCGCTGCACCAGCTGCTTGAGCAGCGTGGGCACGATCAGGGCCCGCGTCGAGGCGGTGCGCTCGATCTCGTCGACCACGCGCTCGATGGTGACTCCACCGCTCGGCATGATCACCGCGCGACCGCCGCGCCACAGCGCGGACAGCATGATGTCGTTGAACCCCGCGGCCCAGGACAGCGAGGGCACGACCAGGTAGACCTCGTCGCGGGTCACCCCGAGGTCGGGGATCTGGTGGTAGGCGTTCCAGAGCACGCCGTCGTGGCTGTGCACGCTGGCCTTCGGCAGGCCGGTGGTCCCGGACGTGTAGTAGAAGACGAGCAGGTCGTCCAGGCCCGGCGCGTCCACGATCGCGGTCGTGGCCCCCCGCAGGAGGTCGGCGTAGGGGACGACCCGGCCGCCGGGGTTGGGGATGTCGGCACCGGCGACCGTGATCAACAGCTCGGGCTGCGAGGGCAGGGCGGCGTACGACGCCGCACCCGCCTCGTCGACGACGAACGCCCGCACGTCGGCGTCGTCGCAGAGCTGTCTGACCTCGGCCTCGCCAAGCAGCACGTTGACCGGCACGCAGACCGCGCCGAGGTTGGCGAGGGCGAAGAAGATCTCCACCCACTCCAGCCCGTTGCGGAGCAGGATCGCGACCCGGTCACCGCGCCGGACACCGAGCTCGTGCAAGGCGTTGGCGACCGAGAGCGCGTTGCGGTGCAGCGTCGCGTAGTCGCGCGAGTCGGCGCCGAAGCGCACGGCCTCGCGCTGCGAGTCGTGACCGGTCGCCATGCGTTCCAGGATCGTGCCGACGTTGCGCTGCAAGCCGTTCGGGGGCATCGAGCTGAGCAGCCCCTTGGCCGTGACCGACGCGGGTCCGCCTGGCTGGCTCATCGGGCATCGCCCCAGCCGCGCTCGCCGGCGGCCCGCCGGATCCGGTCGATGTCTGCCCGACCCAGCGACGAGCCCTGACCGGCGATCAGCCGCGAGTGCTCCTGGGTGTAGCGGTACATCGCGTCGACCTCGGGGTCGCGGTGGTTCCACTTGACCCACTCGTCGTCCAGCGAGGTCCAGGGCTCAGTGAACAAGGGCGACGTGAAGGCGCGGGCGGCCGCGTTGACCTCGTCCTCGGAGAGCCGGCCCCTCGTCGTGGTGAACGGCGTCGATTTGGCCGGAAGGGCGCTCGTGCCGGCGAAGTCCTTGGTGCCATTGGGGTTCACCCGCAGCGAGTAGTCGTGGTCCCGAAGGACGTGGCGCGAGACCGTGAACGCGTTGCGGCCCGGCGTTGGGAGCGGCGTCGTACCGTCCGGCCGCCAGGACCGGTAGGGCACCGGCGAGAGGTAGTAGTCGTGGAAGGCGCCGTTGCGTCCCTGGAGCGCCGCGAAGTTCTCGATGTACGCGTCGAGCGCGTACTCCTCGTTCATCAACGGCCAAAACCGCCGCGTCCGGTCGTCGATGAACTCCCACTGCGACTGCTGGTAGGTGCCGGCAACGTGGCTGACGCCGTTGGCCGCAGACAGGTAGGTGTAGACGCCGGCCTCGACCATCTGCTGGAAGCCCATGTCGGCGTAGCGGCGGTAGAGCAGCCGGGTCGCCTTCGAGCAGGCGTCGGCCATCTGCAGCAACGTGTCGACCAGGTCCGCGGCCGAGTCCATGCCGACCGGGATGTAGCGGTCGGTCAGGAAGTCCGAGCTGTAGAGCCCGACCCCGACGACGTTCTTGGAGTATTCCTCCGGGGTCGTGTACGCCGTGCCCCACTCTGCTACTTCGACTCGGACGTCCTCGGTGATGAGGACCATCGTGAGGTTGTTGTAGGGCACGCCTTCGGCCACGCCGTCCAGCCACGACAGGTCGCACTCGGCCAGGTTCATGAAGTCGCGGGTGTGCATGACCCGGGCGCCGCCGAGGTTGTACGGGCCGGAGGCCTGCAGGCCGCTCCGACTCTCGCAGTTGACCAGGAAGGAGTACTGCGTCGCCGTCGCCATGAACTTGTTGGCAGCGGCGCGCAGCGTGTCGTCGACGGCGTACGCATCGGCCTCGAACACCTGCAGCGTCCGCTCCGGGTGCTGCGGGTTCATGTCCCAGGAGTCGAGGGCCCAGATGTGCCCGCCGTTGCGGCGGTAGCTGCGCTGGAACCGCAGCCACCAGTCGGCGACGGTCCAGAGGTCCTCGAGGTTGTCCTGCGGGCGGATCAGCCCGTTGCGGATGAGCCAGGCCCGCCCGTTGAGGTAGTAGTTCAGCGTCGCCCAGCCGGTCAGCCCGGACAGGTACGTCGACACCTCGCGCGCCCGGTCGCCCACATGCTCGGGGCTGACGTGCTCCGACGCCTCCCGGATGATGTCGGGGTAGCGGTAGTAGGTCTCCACCATGACGTTCATCAGGTAGGGCAGCACGGGGAAGAGCTTGGACTCCTGGGCCGTGCGGGTCACGCAGTTGTAGACCAGGACGTCGTCCGAGCGCTGCAGGAGGACGTTGAGCTCCGCGAGCTGGCGCTCGTCGATCTGCCAGTCGGAGGGCACGGCTATCGACCACCTTCGCGCCGCAGCGCCGTTGAGAGGGACACGGCCGCCACCAGGACGACGCCGTTGATGACGCCGGTCCAGGTGAAGTTGACGCCGCCGATGATCAGGCCCTGACTCACCCAGATCAGGAAGATGCCGCCGATCAGCGTGCCCCAGATGTGGAACCGGCCGGTGGACAGCAGCACGGTGGACAGGAACGCGGCCGCGAACGCCGGCAGGAGGAAGCCGGCGGCGATGTCGGGCGAGGCCGACCCCTGGATCGCGCCCAGGACCACGCCGGCCACGGCCGACAGGGTCGACGCGATCACGAAGGCTGAGGCCTTGAGCCGGTCGACGTGGACGCCGGCCAGCCGGGCCGCCTGCGCGTTGCCGCCCGTGGCGTACAGGTAGCGACCAAAGGTGGTGTAGCGCAACGTGACCCACAGGCCGAAGGCGACAAGCAGCAGGAACAGGACCGTCCACGGCATGTTCTGGATGAACTCCTTGCCGGCGGTCAGCATGATGGCGACCACGACCACCAGACCGACGCCCGAGGCGACGAGCGTCTTCTGCCTCGACTCGGCGGTCGTGCGCTCGAGGGCGACGTAGACGACGACGGCCAGCAGGAACAGCAGGACCAGCCAGGTGAGCACCTGCGGAGCCTTGGTCTGGTAGCTGCCGAACGAGCCGGTCCCGCTGAACCACGACGGCAGCTTCGGGCTCCCCTGGACCGGCGCGAGCTGGGTGCCTCCGGAGTATACCGTCGACAGGCCGGCGAACGCCGCACCCGTGCCCAGGGTCGCGATGAAGGCGTTGACCCGCAGGCGGATCACGAGGAAGGCGTTGAGCGCACCACCCACCAGACCGCAGCCGACGCACACGACGATGACGAGCGCGAAGGACCAGTGCTGGTTCACCACCAGGCCGACCGAGAGATAGGTCGTGAGCGTCGTCATGCCGCCCACCGACAGGTCGAACTGCCCGGCCACGAGGCAGACAGCCAGGGCCATGCCGACCATCAGCAGGGGCACGTTTTGGTGGATGTCGAGCAGCCGGCTGCTGGCGTTGGCGAAGTTGTTGCCCAGCCACAGCGTGTAGACCAGGAAGACGATGACGAAGACGCAGAACGTCATAGAGCTGGCCACCGGGGTCGAGCGCAGCCAGCGCGGGCGCGACCGCGGTGGCTTCGCGGGGGCCGGCGTCGGCAGCGGGCGGTCGACCGGCGCCGGCTCGGTGGCTTCGAACGTCTGGCTCAT